>JAESGR010000143.1_pt1 | contig 112690 bp, 87 predicted proteins | sample 9269771 | NCBI WGS metagenome assembly JAESGR01 (sample SAMN15739572, study PRJNA653492) | algae metagenome | isolation source: Chroococcus sp. CMT-3BRIN-NPC107 and co-occurring heterotrophs from well... | place: USA: Clark Mountains Wilderness, California | collected 2010-04-18
TGCAAATTGCGCGATAAGTTCAAATCAAACTGCGGCGCGCTGCGTTTATAAAGCTGATCAATTGATGAAGTGTTTGTAGCGGTTGCAGCTTGCGCTGAATCATATGGAAAAATCAAGACGGTCAAGGTAGAGTCTTAGTTTATGTGTTTTTCACGCACCTCTAATCTCATCTAAACAGGGAGAATTCTTGACCGGTCAGTGTATTTGTGGCGCCCATAAAAACAAAAAGAGCGGGGAAGCTTCAAGCCCCGCTCTTTTGTTCGATTAGTCACTTGTCTTAAATTTATTGAGGTGCGTTTCACGCGTCGTGATCTTCAAATTGCGATTCGATTTCCGGGTCGTGAGTACACTTGTGCATCAATCCGAAGTGCACGTCTCTTTCGCTTTTGACATTGCGGTAACCGTTCTCGCCGCAGAACCCGCAGTCGTCGATTTGCTTCTGCCGGCGGGCAATCGCTTCGGCGGCTTTTCTTTCTTCGAGGTGTGCGTAATATGTTTCCGGGAGACTGTATTTTTCTTCAATCGCTTCGATCAAAAATCCGGCTTTGTTTTTCATACTCGCTTCCCGGAACGGAAAAGCGTCAAGCTGTTTGAGAGTTTCGGCTAAGTTTTCACGAACCAGCTCGACCGATTTGTTGTAGCCTACTTGATATTCGATATGCAGCTGGCGCAAAGCTTCGAGATGAGCGGCGGTCATCGCGTCCGGCAAGTTCTCCGTCAAAGATGCATCGGACTGGCTGCTGGAAATCGCTTTAGTGGCGGAGATTTGCCCTGCAACTGATTCTTTTTTGCTTTTAGGTGTATCGGGTCGGTTTTCATTTTTCGGCTGCTCTGCGGGCTGTTTTTCGCTTCTTTTCCCTTTCCGGCTCGAAAGCTGTTTGAGAGCTCGCTGGTCGCTGTAAAATTTATGACCGTGGTAAAAGACGAGTTTGAAATCTTTGCCGTCGGAAGTTTTGCTGACTTCCCAGGCTTTCAGATATCCCTGCGTGACGAGCTCGTTGAGCGACGGCGAAAGTTTTTCGTTGATTTTTGATTTGTGCTGGTATTCCCTGATATTCAAAATCTGGCAGAGTTCGGCGTATCGCTTCTCGAAACTGCCCGTTTCCCTGCTCGCGTAAAGCCATACTTGCAGTAGCGGAATGAGCGCCTTGGCGATGTTGTTTTTGAGCAGGCGGTAAGTTTCGAACTCAATCGGCAGCAGGTAATGAGCGTTAAGGTTTTCCAGATACCAATCCGAGAGCCAGACGTAGTTTTTATCCGCGATAGTTCCGTCCTCGAGTTCCTGACCGGCGCGTTTAACTCTCTGGAAGATGACAAAGCTGTCGGAGGCGAAGCGCTTCTTACCGTTGAGCCAGACAGCTCCTTCGGATTCGATAAAAGTCGCGTTCATCACTTTGAGCCATTCTTCGACTTCGCGGTAGCGGTTGCCGTTTTTTGACGTGCCCAAAAGAGCCAGCAGCTCGGCGGTGGTAAAGGTGATCGGATTGGCGACCTCGCCCTGTTCGCGTTTGCAGCGCTCGATGATTTTTTGAAAGGCGAGATATTTATCCTGATCTGCCGTGATCGGCATGCCGTATTCGACGTTGCCGGAAATCTTGACCTGCGCTTCGACGCGGTTTCCGTCGACGGTCTGCGTAAATCTGATGACCTTCGGAACGTTTTTAATCCGCTTGCTCGACGGCGTGAAGAATCCGAAACCGGCGATGTTTTTTTCCATCCGCACAAAATCCGGCTCGGCGAGTGCGTTGATTTCCGTCGAGGTTTGCAGATCCGCTGCCTCTGTTTTCGCTTCCGGGTCTTTTTGTTTTTCCAAATGTGTGGTTTTTGCTTTTCTGCTCAAAATGCTCGCTTCCCTCTTTGGTAAGTTTCCGATTTGAATCAGCCGCCTGGCTATCAGGTCGTGCATCGGTGAGAAAGATTTTTCCATAAGTGAGGATTTTTAACAACAACAAAATTAATTTGTGCGGGTCTGATAACTTCTATCAGAATGTTGTTGTTGTATCTAAATATTATCTAAATACTATCTAATTATATCAGATGCTTGTGGAAAAGCCGGTAAGCGGTTTATTTGCAACAGAAAAGGGAGATGAGATTTCCCTCACAGGTCACCATAATTTCCCTTACAGGTCACCATAATTTCCCTTACAGGTCACCATAATTTCCCTTACAGGTCACTGTTTTTTCCCTCACAGGTCACCATAATTTCCCTTGTGGGTCACTCAATGCAGTGACCCACAAGGGAAATTTCCTTTGAAGGTCACTGCAAATTCTGAATCGAGTGATTGTTTATTTTTTAGTTACTGAAGATGTTAGCGGGAATTATTTTTCACCCAGCCTGCGAGTAACTCTTCGACTAAATCCGACATGTCGCGTTTTTGCTCGTCGAAAATGAGTGCGGCGCGAACAGCGTTATGTGTGTCCCGTCGAATGTATGTTAGAACCTGAGCGTAATCCGGGTTGCTGCTTTTGCCGGTCAATCTTTTTTCCGTTTTTACCGGTACGGACTTTTCGGCGGCTAGCGGAGGTGCAGCGACCGGCTTTTTGGGGGAAGATTTGCCGCTCGATTTAGCTGCCGGTTTCGTTTCAGTTTTGCTTTCCGGTTTTTTTTCCGTTTTTTGTTTAGCGTCCGTCTTGAATAAAGAAGCGAATTGACTCATCGCATTATCTCCTTACCGAATTTTTGATAATCGCTCCACGCCGCGCGCGCGTAAGCGTCTTTTGTGTCTCTGACCAGCGTTCCGTGAAGCGCCGCTTTTTTGTAAGCGGTATAACGGCGTATCTGAGATTTGAAAACCGACAGCCCGTTGTCAGTTAAAATCTTTTGAGCGTCCGCTCCGTCATGACTCGGCGGCGGGGGAATCATTGTGATCAAAATTTTGTATGCGTTAGCTTCAAGCTCCGACAGAGCAGACAGCATTTTTAATGTCGCTTTCAAACTCATCGCGTCAGGCGTCGTCGGAATTACAAGCAGATCGCACCCGATCGCGAGCACTTTCAAATCTTTTTCGTCCGGTCGCGCTTTTGTATCAATGACAGTGTGCTCAAAGCCACTTGCATGTTTGGCGAGCTGCATGACATCAATCGTTTGATAGGGAAGCGAGCCTCCGGCTTCCGCCCAATCCAGACAGCTGCGGTTAGGGTCGCCGTCCACGAGAAGGGTTGAACCCTTTTTACTGAGATAACCTGCCAGATGAATTGCCGTTGTTGTTTTACCGACCCCGCCTTTGAAACTGGCAATAGTGATAATCATAAGATATGGAAGTTAACATAAATAGCTAAATATGTAAATTGTTAAATGACTGATTAGCTAAGTATTTATCTATTTAACTAGTCAAATAATTAGATAGTTAGATATTTGAATATTTAATCCATGTAGTAATGCTAGTTAAGTATCCAGTAAAGTCAAAAAATAAATGCCTGCAAGTTAAAGTGTAATTAATTAAATAATTAGGGGGAAAAACATTAAAAAAAACTGTTGCTTTCTATTTAATAGTGTAATAACATTCGTCGAATTCGTACTCGAACTAATAATTTCAATAAAAACGTAAAATGCCTGTCAAAAACTCCTACTCAAGTTACAAGTGCGTTTTTGTTTTAATATTTTGCTGTTAAAAATCTTGAATCCAATGTTTTTAATTAATTGTTCGGTTTTAAGCGAAAAGAAAATAAATTAAAAGAGCTTTACCCAAATTTACTTTATAACGGAGATAACAATGTCATCAGGTAAAAAAAACCAAGAGCAGGAACAACCGCAAACAGATGAAGCAACAAACATCGAAAAACCTTCAAAAGAATGGACTGTGATGATTTATATGGCAGGAGATAATAACCTTAGTATCGACATGATCTATGCTTTGGAACAATTGAAAGAAGTCGCAAAAAATAATGAAAAAATAAACTTATACGTTTATTTTGACGGGCTATCCAGCGATGTCCCGACCTTATACTGTGATTTTTCCGCGTATTGTGAGTCTTCCGATCCCAATTGTCCGGTTACATTTTTTCAATCTTATAAGATTGAAAAAATGATTGATGTCAGCGATAAATTTAACGAAAACTCGGCATCGGTAAATAATATTATTAATTTTATTGATTGGTGCGTGAAAAAAGATCCTGTTGAACAAATTAAAGAGAAAAAATACGCGTTTATTTTTTCCGGTCATTCGTTCGGTTTTCTAAATTGGGGATTATTTAAAGACGAAAAGGCTGATTACTATATGACTCACGCCAAACTCAAATACATGTTTGAAAGAGTCATTTCAACCGAAGAAAATTTAAGAAAAAAAGCCGAAATCGACGAAGATAAGTACAAAGAAAGATACGGAAAACCCTGGAGCAAAAAACGCCGGGATGAACGAACAACTGTAGTATTAGGCAAATCCTTCGATTTATTGGGTTTTGACAGCTGCGTGATGAGTACTCTTGAGATTGGCAGTCAATTTGGAAAATTCGCAAAAACAATGGTTGCCTCACAAGGCAGTATTCCAACAGCGGGCTGGAACACTGCTCAAATCTTACTGGGAAGGATAACAAAAGAATCTGAAACAAAAGCGATTGCGGTAAGTTTTGTCGATGAATTTATCAAGCAACAGAACAAATTTGCATTAGCCGATATTTCGGTTGATATGTCAGCCTGGGATCTAACCAAACTGCCGGAACTTGAAAAGCGTTTTGGTGATCTGGTAGATAGCCTGCAGGAATGTTTTCGAGACAAAAACTCTATCGTCTACAATCAAATGAAAAGGCTTTTAATCTACGCTCATTGTCAATGCCAGACATATATGTTCGAGCAGCATATTGATTTAGCCGACTTTTGCCAAATACTGGTATCGGAAATTGATTTATTGAGCGAGGAGGTCGCCGACAAAGATTTATCACCGATCAAAAATGTAAGTCAATGCTGTAAGGAAGTTATCGAAAGCATCAGAGATTGTGTTTTAATAACCGGATTTTCCGGAAGCGATTTCCAGTTTTCAAAAGGTATCTCTCTATTTTTTCCATGGTCTGCGGCAAGTTACGATTCTGCAGAAAATGATTATGAAAAGTTAACATTCGTGAGGCAGAAGAATTCTTCAGGGGCTAAATGGAACGAGTTTTTGAAAACATATTTAAGCGATATTACCCTGCGGCGATCGGCTCCGCTAACTAAAGTCGACGAAAACGGGAAGATATTAAGCAATTCGGTTATATATGAATCATATACCAATATGGATCATCCACCCGGAACGCCTTTTGGAAGCGCAGGCGAGAAAGAGGAGGGAAAACAGCCGCCTAATGATGGAAGAATGCCGCCTAATGACGGAAGAATGCTTGGCAGCATGAATATATTCTTAGCGCGTTTTATGAGATTGAAAAATTTTCAATTTAACTGGAACCGTACCGGGTTTACATCTAAAAACGTAAGCTTTGAATCCACATCGGATGATCCGCGTCCGCAAGGGCAAAAACCGGACGGTACAATAGTGGTTAAAATTCCTAAATCTAGAAATATTCAAAAATAGATTAAGGATATTTTATTCAAATTATATGAAGTTGGAAAAAGTTATTCGAAAAATATCGTTGAAAATGTCAAGCTGTTGGAAGTGACTTTTCAAAATTTCGATGAACCGATCATTGTTGAAATACTAGGGAATTTAGATAGTCCAAACTTCCTTAATTCTGAGAAGTCTTTTAATGAAGATGAATTTAGGGAATATTTAACGGAGGCTTTCTCAAAATCAATAAATTCAATTCGTGACACAAAATTAAAAGAAGAAATTCGGGAAATTTCAATAAAATCAATCTTAAATGATTAAGTGGCATATTATTGAAAATTTTTTTTGATTTTTTCTGGTTGTAGATTCAGCAAAAACTTGCTGAATCTACAAATGTTTTTGTAAATAAACAGAAAAGTTTATGACGGAAATTCATTTACCGGCTTTTAAATTATTCCGCAAAGCAATCCTATTCATTGTTATTTTTTATTTGCATACTTTGCTTGGAGAAGCTAAAGCTTTAGATAGAAATATAGTTATCAGTAATGAAAATAACGCGATTGAATCAAGTAAGGTCTGGGATCTCGATTCAATTAAACAAGCTGTTAATTTATTTACACAAACCGCCGAAGATTGGGAAAAACTCAATGAACCGAAGAGAGCAGCCTTTTGTCTGAACGAGACGGCAAAATTAGCTCAAATGTATTCCGATTACGAAACGGCATTTCGAGCCTTGGATCGTGCGATTGAACTCGAGACGGAAAACAGTTTATTTGAAGAAAAGGTTATTTCCCTAAGTCTTTACTCGCTATTTTCGGTTGAAAAAAGCGACAAAAAAAAATCTCGAAAATATAGTGATCAAGCGCTGGGTTTAAGTGAAAGATCAAGCTCAACGAAAGCAAAGGCATATTCTCTTTTTTGCAGTGGAATGTATGCGTATTATTACGGAAAAATGACGGATGCAATCGTTTTTTTCGAACAAGCCAACACTTTTGCACAAAAAACACAAGATATTTATATATTGAGCCAGGCGCTTTATTACGTCGGCTTTTCATATCTAAGGGATGGTAAACCATACAAAGCGGTAGATATAATGAATCAAGCCTTAGACGAATGTAAAAAATACGATTACCAGAAAGGAATAGCCCTCTCATACTTCGGAATAGCATTCGTCAATTATTATATTAGTGAAAAGCAAAAAGCACTGGACTTCTTCAAGAAATCCGATTCGCTAATTCCTGCAAATTTCGAATGGATGGAAAAAGCAAGAATCGTAAACATGATTGGCTTGATCTACATGCAGTTCGGCGAATTGGATGTAGCCGAATCCAATTTTCAAAAAGCCGTTGCCTATTATGAAAAAGCGAATTATCTTTTGGGCAAAATAACGACATCAACATTGTTAGCCGAAACCTATTTGTTAAAATCAGATTTGGATAAAGCCAAACAGACCTATGAGTTTTTAGCAGCTCTTTCAGCAAAAATCGATGATAAATTTCGCCTTGCCAGCATTAAAGAAGGGTTAGGCAATGTGGAATATAGAAAAAATAAATTTGACGCTGCCATCAAAAGTTACCTTGAGGCATTAAATATATATAAGAACATTGGAGTAAAACTGCCAGGCATCGAGAACTTACTCGGGAACGCATACAAACAAAACCGAGATTATCAAACAGCAAGAAATTATTATAATTCTGCTTTAAGAACAACCAGACAAACAAAAGATTTTCTGCAGTTATCTAATACGCTGTTTAATTTAGCCAGTCTCGATGTTATTGAAAACAACACTGACCAAGCACTTATCAACATCAAAGAATCGATTGATTTAACCGAAAATCTTTATTCTGATGTTTCCAACGCCAATCTTAAAAGAGCGTATCTCTCAACTGTTTTTGACCGTTACGAACTTTACATCAATCTTTTGATGAAGATGCAAAGAAAATTGCCGGATGAACATTATGCGCTTCGGGCATTGCAGGCGGCGGAAAAATCACGAGCCCGCTCGATGCTTGAGAAGCTGTCGCTATCGGAAGCTAATTTTAACAAAGACGCCGATCCGGAAACCGTCAAGCGCGAGAATGAAATCCGCATTCTGCTTAATATCAAAGCAGACAAACTGACCGATCTTTTGAGCCAAAATACCGTTAAAGACGAAATTGAGAAAATAAGCACGGAAATCAAAGAACTCGAGCATGAACTCGAAGAAATCAAGGCGAATCTCAAAAAATCGAGTCCGTTTTATTCGGCGATAAAAAATCCCGCGACGTTTGATGCGGGAGAATTACAAAATGAAGTTTTAGACGAGAACTCTCTGCTGCTCGAGTTTTTCTTTGGCGAAGAAGAAAGTTATCTCTGGCTTGTCAGCAAAAATGAAGTCGTCTCGTATGTTTTACCGCCGCGTCAGCAAATAGAATCGCAAGTCGAAAATTTGCTCAAACTTCTCTCCTCCCGCGAAATGGGTAAAGATGAAAAAGTCGAAGATTATCAAAAGAGAATTGCCCGAGCTGAAAGCGATTACTGGCGTGACGCAAGAAATTTAAGCAACGAACTGTTCGGTCAAATCGCCGGTAAAATCACAAACAAACGCCTGATTATCGTGCCGGACGGAAAACTGCACTATTTTCCCGTTTTCGCTTTGCCGTTGCCGTACTCCGACTTGAACGAACCGATTCTGCTGACAAACGAAACCATTTACGGACCTTCGGCGCAAATGCTTTCGCTGTTAACAAAAAGCAGCAATCAAATGTCGCAGCCGGCAAAAAATCTGCTTATTTTCTCAGACCCGGTTTTTTCCGGCGAAGATCCGCGGATTTCCGCCGCTGACAAATCATCGGAAAAGGCAACCACCGAAACGGCTTTGACCGGGAGTTTTCGTTTTGCCGAATCTTTGAACGCGCTTCCGCGTCTGACGGCATCCAGGGATGAGTCAGATGCGATAATAAATATCGTCGGCAGTTCAAAAGCAGACGTCTTCACCGGATTTTCCGCGAATCGAGAACGATTGTTAAACGCTGAAGTTTCCAATTACAAAATTATTCATTTTGCCACTCACGGACTGGTAAACGAAGAACGATCCGAGCTGTCAGGTATTGTGCTTTCCGGGTTTGATGAAACGGGAAACAAAATAAACCAGCTTGTCCGGCTTCAAGATATTTATGGATTAAATCTGAGTTCTGATTTGGTCGTTTTAAGCGCGTGTAATACAAGCATCGGCAAAGAAATCAAGGGTGAGGGGTTAATGAGCCTGAATAACGCGTTTCTGCAGTCCGGAGCTAAATCAGTCATATCGAGTTTCTGGAAAGTTGATGATTACGCCACCCTTGAACTGATGAAAAATTTCTACGCAGGAGTGGTAGATGAAACGAATACTCCATCGGAAGCGCTCAGGCAGGCTCAGCTGAAAATGATGCAAAATCCTCGATACAGCTCGCCGTTTTACTGGGCGTCATTTAATTTTCAAGGAAATTACCGGCAGACGCCGCCTTTTTTAGTAACGAGTTCGGGCAGCTTGATTTATTTATTGATACCGCTGCTGCCGATTTTCCTGATAGCGATTTACGGCTGGTACAAATTCTCGAGAAAATAATCTTCGTTACCGAACGGTAAACGAATATACGATGGGCGCTTCCGTAGCATTTTCCGGAGCGGCTTCAATTTTATAATCGCCTTTTTCTAAAAGCGACGAAGGCAGGAGCAGTCTCAATTCCTGTCCGTTCTGGTTGTCGTAGGGACGAATGTGCTCGAGAGTTGCCACCGCCTTTTGTTCGCGGCTGATTTTAATATTGAAAAAAACTTCCGAGAAATTGCCGGACGGGAGCGCTAGCCGAAAAAAAGTATTGTCAGTCAGCGCCTCTTTTTTTAATCCGCCGCCGCCCGGTGCATCGCGAAAAGTCCCCGAGATAAGACTTAAATTTGATAAATCTTTATATTCGGAAACATTGCTTAATTCCGTTTGAGCGAGCCGGACAAGTTCGTTTTCGCTTCGGTCATAAAGGAAAACACCGATCAGCAAACCTGACACTATTAAAACAGAAAGAGCTGCCACTAACGGAATATTAAGACCGAAAAAAACTTTTAGTTTTTGAAAAAAATTGTCGCTGCTAATGATGCTCTGACTGACCGGTTCTTCGCTTTGCTCGGGCTTATTTTGAGTATGCGATTTGAGCAAAGAAAGATGTTTAAGTTCGTTTTTTCGTTCAGGGGAGACGAGAAAGTTTTCATGAAAAAGTTTAATGTCCGAAGGTGAAAGCGTTTTTTCAAGGTAATCTTCCATCAAGCTTTCTTCGGCGAAATAAAGTAATTCCTCAAAATTTTTATCAGAGATAATCCGCAGATCAATCTTCTCGGCTTCTTCTTCAGAGAGATTTCCTAATAAATACTGTCTAATTTTATTCTCGGCAATTTCCATATTTCGCGAAGCCTTTCAACTAACAATGATAAAACGGTTCAAAATATTACAAATTATCTTTTGTCGACGCATTTCTCGACGCACTTCTTTAGGGCGCTTTTGATCCGGTGAATTTTGACATGCAGCGCTCCGGGAGTTACGTTCATGCTTTCCGCCAATTTTTTTCGCACTTCAAATTTAGCGGTTTTGTCTTTGCTGTAATATATAACGATCATTTTGCTTTCCTCGGGCGGCAGTTTAGCCAGACATTCTTCCAAACAATCATGATCTTTGTTTTCGCTGTTCGCTGAAGAAGCCGAGTAATTTTCGTTCAAATGAAATTCCGGTTCGAGCTGCACTTCTTTGTTTTTTCTTTGCCGGACATGTTCGAGATAGATTTTTGAAGCAAACCCGTAAAAATACGTGATCGTTTTGAAATTTCCTGCCATGTCAAGCGTCGAGACTTTTGTAGCGACGCGGTTGATGGTTTCATCAGCGAGGGCGGACGGGTCACTACAGCCGCGAAAACGAAAAAACCTGATCAAGCCGCACCTGATTTCTTCATATTTTTCACCTGCCTTTTCGCGATCTGAATCGAGCCAGACAAGCAATTGGTCAAAATCCTCTTGTATCAAGACAAAGTCTTTTTTCATTAAAAAAATACTAGTTTTTGGTAAGAAATCGTTAAAAAATCATTATACATAAAGAATGAAAAATTTAGGCAATTTAATAGGTTTTTACAGATGTGTCCTTAAGGATGAGGCAGATAAAGAAAACAATATTTCTCAAAAAACTAAAAGGTATTTAACCAATAAGATGAAGGATTTCATTTTGGAGCTACCCTCGAGCGTTTAATTTCCAATCGTATTGCGAACGAGTAGGGCGAAGACCGCTCGGCACGACCGGTTCAATAGCGTGTTGGGCAAACGCTTTACCCAGAGGTTGTAGCCCTACCGTAAGCCTCTGGTTAGAACCGGGGAATTCGCTCGAAGGCATTACCTACTATTTTACATTATCGGACGTAAATTTTATCTGAGCGTTTTGAAAACCAGGACTTTACTGAATTATTTCCTTTTATTTATTAAGCGGCAATTTTTATTACGCCGCTGAATGTGGATTCATCTATTTGACTGAGTTCCCAGTTGTTTTGCAGATTCATCCAGAAAACAGGGCTTGCGCCGATAGCCTTTGAAAGTTTCCAAGCCATCCCCGCGCTGATGCCGCGTTTGCCGTTGCAGATTTCATTGATCGTTTTCGGCAAAACTCCGATATGCGCCGCCAGTTGTGATTGACTGATGCCGAGTTCTTCGAGTTCGTCCTGCAGCACAGCCCCCGGATGAATCGGTGTTATATGATTCATTTTTTTGTCTCCTCGCTAATGCTAATCAACAATTTCCACCTCATATGCGTCATTTCCTCGCCACTCAAAGCAAATACGGTATTGATCGTTGATTCTAATACTGTATTGCCCGGCGCGGTCGCCTTTTAATGCTTCAAGACGATTTCCGCGAAGTTCCGATAAATCGTTCAAGCTCGTTGCCGCCCCTAAGACGGCAAGTTTAATCTGCGCTTTTTGATGCAGCTCTTCAGGCAGGAGTTTTTGCGTTTGTTTCGTTTTGTTTCCGTAATTAACTGCTTCAGTCAGTTTACCTTTGAAACTCCTGATTGCCATATTTTCACTATACCACAGTTCGGTATAACTTCGAGATAAAACCTATTCATACGGCACAAGGGAAAGTGTCAAATTTGAAATTATCTTGCGTAAATCCCGCAAAACCTATTCTTAAAGCCTCTTGACGACCTCTTAAAAATCTGCCTCCGATCTGTCAAAATACCAGCACACACTACCAGATCAAAGGAGGTTTAATAATCTATATGATTAATTTAGACGCGGCAGAACTGCGCTCGAAATTAGGCTTGGAAACCAAATATGTCGATTTCAGTTTAATCCGCGCATCTTTGACCGTCACTGCTCTAGTCGCTGACTTGAACATTTTCTTGTCCGAGCCAACCGAAGAAGGCGAGTGTCGAGGGAAATGCCCGAAATGCGGTAAAGACCGCTCATTTGTTTTGAATGTCGAGACAAACCGTTTTAACTGCTTCGCTAAAGGCTGCAATCTGAAAGGCGGGGGAGTGATTGATTTTTTCTCAAAATTTGCGGAAGTTACGGCAAAGGAAGCGTCGCACCTGCTCGCCTGCGCTTACAGTATTGAGCCATACGCTAAAGACTCAAAGGCGATTAGTCAATCAGCAATCGAAAAACCAGCGGATAAAGATCTACCGGCAAAAGCCGAAAGAGAAGTGCTGCAACATTCTGCAAACGTATCTCAAAAGATTCCGCCGCTCACTGCCCAACATCTAATCGCTTCCATCGAGCACATCCTCGCCCAACTTAAACAATTGCTCACACCCGAATAATTCAATTCTGAAATTTATCCAAGCTGATATTTGAAACTCTTAAGGCTTCAGGTATCGACAATCCGTTTTCTGATGCGAAGACACACGCTAAAGACATACAGGATTTAGACCGAGCAGACCGGAAAAGATCTGCAATTTCCCTTCGATGGGAAAAGGAGTGTTAAAAAGATGAACTGTAAATTATGCGGATCGCATATTTTAGCCACGATGCAGATCATGTGGAATGGAAACCCATACCATGCTGATTGCATCGGCGAAGCTGTCGCCCGGAAAAGAGATGCTGAAGAACAAAGATTCGCATCTCCTAGAAATTTTGAGGAAGAGATCTCACGCGACATTAATGCGGAAAATTTCGATGAACTCGAAGATTACGAAAACGAGAATTATGAAAATGAAGAAATCGAAGAATACCCGGATGTTTCCGATGACGTGCTGGCAGAAATCCCGCCGTCAGCCGGTAACGGTCACATTATCATCCCAGAAGTTGTCGAACCGTTTCGCCGTGAGGTGCACGTCAATGATGTTGTTGCTGCAGCTACACGAGAGTTTATAACCGAACGCTCGAACGGGCAGGGAAGCGATGGAAATAATGGAAAGGGAAGCATCGGAACGTTAATCTCAGGTAATACGACAACGCTGATTAATCGAAGCGCGTTAAAGCATCTTCCGATGCCGGAAGCAACGGCGACGCACCAGCCGATCAGTCACCATACTCTCGTCGAACAGATTCAAGAATGTCTTTCCTATCGTCATCTATCTGTGGTCAGGGAAGAATACGCTGTTTCTCCAGACGGAATGAAATGCTTCGGCTTGCTCGAATTAAACGTCGAATACGCCGGAGTAAGATTTGCTATCGGGCTGCGCAATTCAAATGACAAGTCGATGAGAATCGGACTGGTCGCGGGATATCGAGTGACGGTTTGTGAAAACAAAATGCTGACCGGAGATTTTAATCCGCTCTCAGCCAAGCACTCGAAAAACTTTAATTTGATTGACGCCGTTTCGGTGGCAGTTGACCGAATCCAAAGAAACATCGGACGGGTCGAACAGCACATCGGAGTAAAGAAGCAAAAAATGCTTTCGGACGAATCGGCTAAAAGTCTGATCTACGAAGCGTTCTTAAACCGGAAAATCCCAATGAGCCTGATGCGTTCGGTGCATAGAGAATTTTTTGTCGAACCGGAATACGCCGCTTTTGCCGACAAATCCTTGTGGAGTCTGGAAAACTGTTTTACCAATGCTTTCAAGAAATTAAAACCGGTGCAACAGTTCGAGGCTTGCTCGAAGTTAGGGAAGCTGATCACGCCGCTCGTTGCGGGTTAGTTCTTAATCATTCCAATAAGGAGGTAATAGATATGCCGATCTTTTTCATAAACAAAAGGATTGCCGGATACATCCGAACGGGATTAACGATGGACGTCGATGAAACTCAGGCTACCTTTCTTCATCATAAAGACTCCAGATATGCAGCCTGCGCACTCGGCATGGCAATCGTCGGAAAACTCGGACTTTGGAAAGGTCATGTCATTTTTATCGAAACTCTGGTGCGAAACGGCGGAGATGAAATACAGACTATTTCCGACATCCTTGAAGTCGAGTCTTTGCTCGTTGAAGAAATCAACAAGATTCATATGCTCGGCGTTCCGGCAGTAGAAATCGCGGAATGCCTTGAATTTGAAGAAGGCGATGACCAATTCGATTCACCAGTTTCGGCTGTTTTTTAGCCGTTCTGACAGACAACAATCAATCTTCGGATATTGTTGTCTTTTTTTATAGTTTTTTCTATTGATTCGTTATTCGTTTTTTATCGTTTATTGAGGTTATTCAACTGCTCGTATAAAATTTCAATCGCGCTTAAAATCTTCTCGACATCTGCTTTGGTTGCCGGACGATTCAAAACTTCATCAATTGGCTCATAGATTAGAGTAGGCATATATTTAGCTATTTAACTATTTAGATAGGTATTATAGCATTAATTAATAGCATTTATCGGTAGTTTATCCAGAATTAAAGGAGTATTTGAATGGGGTAAAAGATGGATTAAACCGCTTTTTTATCATCCGATTTTGCCTTTAATCTTGATGCAGCTCTTTTTCTGATTTCATCAAAATCGAGATGAGTAAGCGGAGTTGCTTCGCCGCTTTTCAAACCTTCTAAAAGCAAAGCTTCAAGATCATCATGCTCCTGTTTTTTCTTTCCCCCTCCTGGCTCTTTTTTCATAACTTTTAGACAAAAGGAAAATGGATTGTTTGACTACTCGTTTAATCCTTCAAAATGATCTTCAAACAGTTCTTCAATATTATGTCTTCCGTGCAAAACGCGGTATATTTCTACGCCGTTCTCGGCAGGGAAGTAATAGATATGATAATTCTTGTGGGGGAATAACCGTATCTCAACGATTAAACCGTCCTGCGTGCGACCGAGCATCGGGTTGGCTTCGAGCAGCTCAAATTTGTTTGCCAACTCTTTGATAACTTTATGAGCAGAGTCAACATTATATTCAGCCACGTAAGACCAAATCTCAACAAGGTCGCGGCGGGCTGTTTCGGAAATGATCAACATTGATTATTTTCCTTTGCGCTTACTTTTCTTGGCTGACTCTTTCATTCCTTCAGCGATGATGTCATTTGCCAGATCGTCGCCTGAGTTGTAAGCTTGGTACCGCCCTTCCCGAATATCGATCACGCCTTTCATTACTTCGCGCCGCAGTTCATCGCGACGGATTCGTTTAAGTTCGTCCTGCTCTTTGAGTAAACGAAGAGCTTCGCGGACGACTTCCGATGCTGAATTGTAATCGCCGGATTTGACCTTTTCATTGACTAAAGTTTCGAGTTCTGGCGTCAGTGATACGTTCATATTGATAAAACTCCTTTCCGAGTAAGAGTAAAAAGAATGTCAATCTTTGTCAATGTTTGTTATTTTGAAGATTGAATAGAACCTTTATATTACTGAGCCGTCTAGTTTCGCACTCAATAATCTTATAACAGAAGTTCTACCTATTTTTAGTCGTCTGGCAATTTCCGACTTATTCATTCCTTTGGCAAACAGTTTTTTGATTTCTTCCTCTTTAGTGGAAGCCGTTCGTGGTCTCCCGTGCGCTTTGCCTTTGCTTCTGGCTTCAATGATTCCAGCTTTCACTCTTTCCTTTAAGATAGAGCGTTCAAACTCGGCAAAGACAGCCAGCATTCCGGCTAACGCTTTTCCCGATGGTGTTGTTAAATCAAGCGACTCATTTAGAGAAACGAAACTGACCCCGAGAGAATTGAGTTCATCGAGCGTTGTGATCAGATCCGCCAGACTTCTCCCGAACCGATCTAATCTCCAAACCAGAATACAATCTATTTTTCTCTGCCGGGCAAGCTTTAGAAGCTCTTCTCGTTTCGGTCGCGATTTTGCTCCGGAAGCGATATCGGAGATTTCAATTTCAACTTTCCATTTTCTTCGTTTGGCAAATTCGCGCAGATCTTTGATTTGAAGCGGCAGAGTTTGCTGCTCCTGAGTCGAGACGCGGGCATAAATTCCAACTTTCATAATTTCGGAAATTTTAATGATTTGAGGGGCATCCCCCCGAAAAACCGCTTAAAAAAGGTCAATAAAAATGGGCTTTTCGTGAGTGTATTATAGCATGTCCCAAAAGGACAGTTTTTGGACATAGGGGAAACCCTGATTTTTCAATCATTCAAGCTTCGCTATGATGAACCTGAAAGACTTCATTCGTCTTTTCCTAATCAATTGCTTTGAGCATCATAAGTGCATTTGTGATGCTCTTTTTTTGTCCGTTTGCTTCGAGTTTTTTGACGGTCGAAAATATTTCTATAAGTTTTCCCGCGTTTTGGTTCGTAAACAGATGAAGGAATCTTTCATTTGTTCCTTCTCCCTGGGCATTACCTGAAGTGGGAGCGGGTAATGCCCTTATTTTGTCCAAATTTGCCTATACCAAACGAAGACTAGACCAGTGGATGAGGCTGCTCAAACAATCGCTGGAGCAGTCATGCCATTTGTCATTTATCTAGAGCAAATGGCGAGAACCAAAATAAATGATATTGAGTTGGTGTGTTCTGGCGGCAGAGTGAGCAGCAACGGATCAATGCTAATTAAGGCTATGCTTGATCTGCTCTCGGATCAGTATAATGACACCCACAACAGCTTGAATATTGACTCATATAAACTTGAATGGGTGGCAGCAGAATTAGGGTTTCCTGATGCTGTGATTAGCGACCTGATTGAGCAGACTCAGTTAAATCCAGATGTATAGTATTAAAACTCTTACCACCTTTGGACGGGCGAAATATTAATAAATTTCACGGCGTTTTGGCGCCTTAGCAAATGGAAAGAATCTTTCTTCGTTAGGATTCTTTCCTATTTGTAGATCGACTAAAGAAAAATTGTGTTCAATCAATTACTTACATCAATACTTTTTTGGCTCGCGCTAATTTTACCTTTTTGGATCACCGCAAGAATTGCGATTTATTACTCTAAAAGAAAGCGGAATAAACAAACTTCTGTGTTAACAGAGGTCATCTTCACACTTTTTTTTGTTTATGTGATTCTGGTTGTAGTAATTACAGCAGTCCCTTTACCTATCCCGAGGTTTAGAAATGCTAACGCTACAGCTATAAATTTTGTTCCGATACTCAATTCGATTAAATGCTTTGTGCCGGATGAAAAAGGAAAGCTGAGTATAATAACATTTTGTTTAAAAAACCTTGTTGGAAACGTAATCTTGTTCGTTCCGCTTGGAATATTATCGCCTTTAGTGTCAGAAAAATTTTGCTCATTGAAAAGATTGCTTATCTTTGCCTCTGGTCTTTCTTTATGTATCGAGTCAATTCAATTTTTTTCTGGATTTTTCGGCAACTTTAGGTATGTTGATATTGACGACATTCTTCTAAACACTTTAGGTGCGTGTCTAGGTTTCAGTATTTTATGTTTATGTAAAGTAAGTATTGCAAAATGGGCAGCCTAACAAGTCATTCGATCAAAGAGCATTATTTGAACGGCAACTATCGACGTTTCGACTTCGCGCCGCGTTCGTTCAAAAACGAACACGTTTGTTTGATCACTTTGACGACAGTGAGCTTGAGATTTTTGGGATGGAAAAAGAATTGATAACTTTGAAAGAGAAAGGAGAAGAATAAAAAGAAAAATGAAACCGGAATTCCACTCAGCTGAAATTCAACCTGCTTTCAAACAAGATGAAAAGCCTCGAACCGTTGCCACGGTCACTTATAAAGACAAACTGCCGAATGGCTTCAAAGAGTCGATAAAAGTTACGGTTTTGATAGAAGAGACAGATCTTACAATTGCTGAGATCGAGGAAGTGGCAAAACAAAGAGCGGATTTTTTAATAAGAAAGGCTTTAGCCGACAGCTTATAACATTTAGCAGAAGTTTACTGCATAAAGGTTTTTCCTCACCAACTCGATTGTATTGGGAAAGGACAGATGCGTGACTTGAAGACGAGAATTTTTGCCTTACCTGCTTCCCCTTATAATAAGCACTACCAATAAACCGCAGCGACTCGGTTTGCGGCTTGTTGGCTAGGTTTAATGCAGATTAATATTGAAGCCCCTTTCTAAGCTTTACTTCCTTATATTACGGCTTTCTTAACTTTTCCATTTTTTCATAATCAAATATAGTTTTTTGGTTATTCGCGCAATAAAGGTTGTAACAATTACTAACAAAATACTAACAAAAATCGAATCAATAAGTTTGGCTCACATTTTGCATTGTTAAAACTGTCATTAATCTGCTTTTCCCAAGTGAAAAGGTTGGCGAGTTATTTCTGGATATAAGTTTACCGGAAATAACTCCTTTTTTTTGTTTCCACCTTTAGAAAATTAAACTGTGTCGTTATCTTCATTTATATAAAAAAGCCGCGTTATCGTTTTAGGTGATAACGCGGCAAAACATTGGAGAGAGTATTGAAAACTCTAACACTTTGGAATCTAATAGCAGAAACAAAGATGTCTAAAATATTTCTGGAATTAAATCTGTATTAGGTGTATAAAGAATTCATTCACTTTCTTCGAATCCCTATGAGGCTTGAACAGAGGCAGTCTTTTCGAGTCTTTTAAGGCTTAGATTGCAATATCCCAATCTGAGCCTATTTTATTGCTCTTCCTCATCATAAAGCAAAAAAAAGCCATTACTCAGCGAGAGTAGCAACATCAAATCAAGGAGTGAAAATGAAGCTTCTTCAACAATTTTACTCCTTGAAAATAAGACGTCGACAAAAATTATGCTGCGAGCTTACAAGTTTGCAGCTTTTCTTATTTCGATTCGCAGTTAAATTAAAATCAAAATGAATTTGCCGGAATTTGAACGCTCAGTGCGGCAAAAGGCAATTCACTCTGGGACTAAACACCTAAGTATTAAAAAAGCAGAGTTATTAATTCGTTTCAAAACCAGCTTTGAAAAAAATGAAAAAATTTTCATCTTACATATAAGTTTCAGATTAGTTCTGTGCGTATATAGGTGAGCACGAAAATTTCGAAAGTATTTGAAAACGTCTGATAGAAAATACTTCAAACTTTTTTTTAACAGATATATAAGTTTTGAAAACTTTTAGTGCGTATATAAGTGAGCACGAAAAACTAAAGAACTTGGCAAAGCAATTTTAACGCAAAGCAAGTTAAGCAAAACACAAAGTCGTGTTTCACTAAAAAAAGTAAACTGTAAGAATAAAAATTCTCTAAAAAGTTTACCTCTTCAAACGTTAATTAAACATAAAAAAAGGAATTAATTCTAATTCCTAAAAGTCGCAAAATAAAAAGGCTGACTCGATTAAATGTTACAGCATTTAAGAATCAGCGCTTTCGTCGAGATACTAACTTCTCTATTAACAAAGCGAAGTGTATCTCTTACTGATCCAAATGTCAACAGTTTTTTTCAAAATTGTTGACAAAACAAAAAAACACAATCCCCAAGGGGAATAAATTAAATTAAAAAGGAAAATAAAAAAAATGAAAAACACAGTAAAAATGCTCTTCGCTTTAGCTTTCGCTATCTTCGCAGTTGGCGCCGTCAACGCACAAACTATCAATTCAGGTACGATTGATTTCTCAGTTACCACTCCTGCCGCTTTCGACCTTCGCGGGGCTGACAACGCCCAATTGAGCAGTGCTTCCGTTAGCTTCGCAGACGCTGGACCGAACAGCACCGCTGCTATGTCGAAATCATTTGTGGTTCGCCTTCGTAGTAACGCGGCGTATCAGTTAACAGCAGTACGCACTGGCGCAGCCGGCGCAGACGATAATGATAGCGCGAGATTTGACGCTTCTGATATCAGTGTTTTCGTTACCCCCAATAGAAGCAGTGGAACTTTGCGTGCCGGCGGAAATGATGTAGTGAACTCTGCAGTTGTAAAACTCTCTGATGTTCAAAAGGGAACAGGTACAACTCAGTTAATGAGCGGTGATCGTATCTCAAATCAAGGTGACAACAACTCGGATAATTTTATGGAAGCAACCTTGAAATTCGATGCTACGCATCAATACTACACCCCTGAAACCTATACAGAGACAGTCACGGTTGGCATCTCAGCAAGACCGTAATTGTTAGTAGGATGTAGTTATGCCTATGATAAGCAAATAACTACATTATTTAATATTAATATTTTCTACCGCAGTCACTATGCATACTGCGGTAGAAATCAAATTAACCAAAGATAATTTGGAAGGGGAAAGAAAATGATAACTATTAAAAATTTTGCCTTGATGTTCTGCTTAACGTTTTGTTTTGCCGTCATTGCAAACGCACAAACTATCAACTCAGGCACAGTTGATTTTTCAGTCACTACGCCTGCGGCTTTCGACCTTCGGGGTAATGGTGCAAGCACTGCTGGTAATGGTGTTCAAATACAAACCAATTCAAACACTAATACTTCTTTATCAGTAAATTTAGTAATGGGCGATGCTGGACCAGGCAACTCTAATGCAATGACAGCGTCAGTTCCGCTTCGCCTGCGCAGCAATGCACCATATAAATTAACCGCTGTTCGAACGGGAGAAAATACCCAAGTCGATAACGATGCGGCAGCATTTGATGCTTCGGATATCACCGTAGGTATTACTGTTGTGAGAAATGCGGGAGGGTTAGTTGCTTCCGGCGCTGACATTCCAAACGCTGCTGTCACAAAACTTTCCAATATAGATAAGATTACTGGCTCAACTACATTAATGACAGGTGACCGCATTTCAAATCAGGGCTCAAACTCAATGAGTAGCAACAACTACATCACAGCGACCTTGCAATTCAATGCGACCCACCAGTATTACTCAGTTGGAACGTATTCGGAGCAAATTACGCTCGGTATTTCGGCAAATCCGTAAATGGATATTTTATAAATTAAAGGCAAGTATAGATAACCATCTTATCTATACTTGCCTTTAATTTATACTAAAATACTTAGTAGTTAAGTTTACAACCCTCTCAGCATCCTTAAAAATCAAAAAAGTCCAATGGCATATATATTTCACCGACATTTGGTGCGTATATAAGTGAACACAAAAATTCATTCCAGATGACACATAAGTAACAGAGATTAACATAACCCAACCATTATTAAACACAATGCCAGCTTTGAAACGAATAACTCATCAGAGCCCGCTAATACAAGGAGATTGATATGCGTTTTTCAAACATACAAATTAAGAAATTAACTATTACACTTAGCATTGTTTTTGCCTTTATTACTTTCTTTTTCATGGATGTGCCACAGGTAAAGGCACAGGCAGCAGACGGGGGGCTTAAAATATCCCCGTCAAAAATGGACATCGTTCTTCCTGCCGGATCAGAAAAAACAGTTGGTTTAATAGTTGACTACGATAAAGACTCTCCGCAAGCTCAACTGCCAAACGCAAGACTTATAGTGCGTTTAGATGATTGGAAGATTTCACCCTCCGGTGAGTTTAGCTTTGTTGCTGCCAAAACGACACCTCGCTCTGCGGCATCTTGGATCACATACGGTCCATCAGAATTCACGCTCGCGCCCGGCGCACGACAGGTTGTGCGGTTTACGGTTAGTGTTCCCAAAGATACGCAACCGGGGGATTATTACCTGGCTTGTTATGTTGAGGAACGTACGCCGCCGCCGCCGCCGGGAGAAGGTCAAAGGCAGCTTAACATCAAATACCGGTTTTATTCACTTATTTACGTAAGAGTTCCTGGTCTTACCGCAGAAGGCGTACTGCAGGGATTGGAAACGAGTGTTCAAAACGGTTTGCCGGTCATCATGCCCAAACTGGCTAATATGGGGAACTCCAGACTACGCCCTAAGCATTCTGTTGAGATTCGAGATTCAAGCGACAAGGTCGTATTTTCAACCCCGATGACTGAAACATTAGTGGTTCTAGGTAATCAAAGCTGGCAGATGCCTATTCCGGTTGATGCCGAACTGCCGATCGGAAGCTATAAATTAGCTTATAGCGTTGATTTTGGAGACAAAAAAGCTGTGCAGGTTGGTAAAACCGAGTTTGTCATAACAAATGCAGATGTTGCGCAAAGAAGGAAAAGTAATGATCCAAACAGTGCGCAATCTGATGCTTCCAACAAAAAAGAGAAACAGGAAACACCGGCAAATGCTCAAAAAGAAGAAATAACACAAAAGTCATCACCAAATTCAACCTCTCCTGCTTCAAACAGTAATAATTTAGTCAATAAGAAAACATCTGTTTCAAATTCACCGACAAAAGGAGCTTCATCACTTAATAACTTTAAGCAGTAATTGATTTCAGTTAAAAAGAATCTGCGAAATCATTCATCCAGCGATTTTTGTGGAATGAGAGTTTCTTAATTCTCATTCCACTTTTTTGCTTATAATGCCGCTCTCAGCGGCATTATTTAATAACTACAGACAAAACACTTCCCAAATCAAAGCCCTGATATAAGGTTTATAGTTTTTTCGTGCGTATATAAGTAGACAAGAAGATTATCAAACATTTTTGATTAATTCGTAATAAAAAAATGAATTAATCCTGAATCCACTAACCCTTTAAAATTCGGCGAGCAGATGTTTGCTTGTAAGCAAACATAATACATTTGTTTGCTAACTTATCGAGAAATACGGAAAAGCCATGAATCTTAAATTCAAAAATCTTACGCCATTTGCTTTCTTAATCTTTGTTTTTTTGATTGCGCCTATTACAACATTTGCTCAAGTAGGTTCCTTACGAATAATAGTCGGAGGGCGGGAACTGCCTGCCAGTGCAAGAGCTGAACAGCGCGGCTCTCAAACTTTATTGCCAGTGGCAGCAATTGCTCGTGAGTTGGGCTATGAGGTCAATATTAATGCTCAGACAGAAACAATTAAAGTGCGTCGCCCTAACGCAGAAGCTGAATTTATTAAGCAGTTAGGAGAAGTAAGAGAAAACGGCGTAACCCTCACGGCAGTCGCCTTTACCGCTGAAATCGTTTTTACGGCGGATGTCAACTCTCTATTGCTCCCAGCTGAGGCTGCTTCAGCGCTGCTTAACGTTTCCTTGATTATTGACAAGCAAAAAAATGTAGTGCTGATCAATTCGCGTGATGAAAAGAGCGAAACTGTTTCAGCCGCAGGAAGTAAATACGAAGTGGGTGATCTAAACTACAATTACAATCTGAATTTTTCGAATGGCTCTTTTTATCAAAACCTCAATATCAATTCAACCGGACGGATAGGTGATGATACTTACCAATTAAATACTAATTTGATAGGTGGAGGTAATTATCGTTTCATTAACTTTTCTACTGCGAACTTCACTTTGCAGCGAGCAAACGGTGATCAATTCCAGGCTGGTGATTTATCCACCAGCCTTGGTTCGGAAATGTCTCTTCTCAACACTCTTGTCCGAGGCGCTTCGTTTACACGTCCGATTTTTGATGATCGAGGCAAATTTAGCGTGTACGGAGGTCGGTCATACAGCGGCGTTCTGGAGCAAATTGGTGAAAATTTAGTTGCCCGTCGGTCACCGGCTATCCCGTTTAATACAACGATTGTAGGCAGTCGTATGACCTTTGAGCCATATAGAATCAAACCCAATACGATTCAAACTAAGAACCTGAGTTTTTCGACCGGGGCTGTTTGGTTTAATGGCGCAAACAACAAAGGAATTTTGTTTGACGGAACTGCACGGTATAACACCAAGCATTTCCGTCTTGAAACCGAGTTGGCGGTAGGAAGTTTCGATTCAGAAACGGCTGATCACCGTAAAATTAAAGGATTTGGGACTGGAATGATTCTTAATGGATCATATCAGCCGTGGGATTTCTTAACATTACAAGGAAGATACGAGCGTTACAGCCCCAATTTTTCAAATCCTTCACGCACAAACCAGTACAATAATCGCGAAACAAAATCCGCCAGCATAAACATACAACCATTAAAGAATCTGACATTGGGAGCCAATGCCTCAATCAACAATAATAAAAACCCGATCTTGCTTAATCGATCGCTTTCTGATGGGTATCGCTCCGAAACTTATGGCTTAAACTTCGGTTATGACCCAGGCGTTAAATTTCTCCCGCGATTGTCAGTTAACGCTTCAAAACTTAAATCTCCGCTTTTTGGCGATTTAACTTTCGTAAATGCCAATCTTGCCCGTGAATTTAAGAGTTTTCGACCTTTTGTTAATTATATAATGACCGAGGGAAACGGGAACACTAACCACTCAATCAACCTGGGAACAAGCATCGATGCCGGCAAGCTCGGCCAGTTTCAAGGGCAATACAGCTTCTCTTTGTCCAAAACGCCTTTTTTGCGTGAAGAAGAGATTCGCTGCCAGATCGAACCTCAAGAATGCCCATTAACTTTTACTCCTAAATTAGGAATCAGCAATAAGAATAGTAGTGTTGATTGGAATCCTAACAAATTGTTTTTTAATTTTTTAAGATTTACCGTCGGCACCGGATTTATTCAAAATGCCGAGAAAACAAGCTTGCAGTTCCGCGGCTCTGCCAGCATAGCTTTGCCGTCAAAGCAAAATCTACAAATTTCATACTACCGGACCGGTTATGGCACGGATCTTCGTTTTAGTATTACCGGTCCGCTCGCTTTCTGGAAAGCCAAAAATCGATTAAGCGAAACTCTCTCAAATGAAGCACTGCTCACAGAAAGCAATCTTCGGGGGCGCGTTTATTTAGATGAAAATGGTAACCGGCAATTTGATGCCGGTATCGATATTGGAGTAGGGAATGTTCGAGTCAGACTTAATAACGGTCGAGAAGTTGTTTCGGATACAAACGGCTCTTATGATTTCGATCGAGTCTTGCCGGGAGATAATCACTTGGCAGTAAATATTGAAGACATTCGCGCGAATTTAGTTTCAGCGAATGGATTAGAACAAACAGTAGCTGTTTCTCCGCGCACTGTTGTGAACACAGCTTTCCGCTTAGTTAAGTCTGGCAGCTTATCAGGTCGCATATGGCATGATGCAAACAGTAATGATCAGTATGACGAAAACGAAGGTCTGCCCGATATTCACATACTGTCAAGCACCGGACGCGACACCTATACCGACGCGGACGGAACTTTTCTGCTTTCTGAGCTACCTCCCGGCGAGCAGTCGATCTTTATTGATAAGCGTTACCAACCAGAAAACTTAACGACAGCGAATTTAAGTGTGCAGGTTGAGGTTAGCTCGGGTGCGGAAACGAAGAATATTGAATTTATTTTCAAAACTAAACCCAGAGAGGTCAAAGAAATTAATTTCGGAGCCAAATCTTCTCTGGCTTCCACTCCGCTAGCACCGGGCACTACTAACAAGTAGTTGATTAAGCACAGAGCAAAAAAGTTCGATCTTATATAAATTGCTTTTAAGTAATTTAATCGTTCCTTAAAGATTTAATTCCCCGTAGCTTTGCTACGGAAGTCCGATTAGCAAAAATTCGTGGTTTGCGCTGCTTTGAGCGCAAAATTTTCGGGCGAATGCCGCGTCAGCTCTGCTGCGCGGTAGTCCGAAAATAACGAATTTTCAATTTACTTATAATAACTATGTTAATGCGAATATATACAATTTTATTTTTACTGTTTTGCGCTTCCGGAGTGTTGGCACAATCTACAACGGTTTCTTTAACCAGCGGCGGATTTCCAACAGTAATCGGTGAGCAGCCCGGAACTCCGCTTTCCACACAAAGTGCGATTCGCGAACCTCTAGAAGCCAGTCTTAATTTTGGAGATCTGAGTCCGTTTGTGTATGGTTCGCGGCGGGTCATTATAAAAACGCCGATTCGCATTTCTGCTAAGAAAAATTATAAAGTCGAAGCTCAACGGTTAGGAAGCGGCGGAAGTGTCGGTCCCGATCATATTGGTTTTGGTATCAGCAATGTCAGATTGCAGGTCCCCGGTGACCCAAAAAACACAGAAAATGCCACCAGTTTAACAATCATGGGAAACTTCGGTAGCGATCCGACACAGGCACCAAGCCGTAACGGGTCACTACAATTTCAATCTTCGCTCGCAACTGTGGGAGAGTCCTCCACTCTTCTTTTCACCGGATTCCCGACGGCGAAAGGAGGGGGTCATGTCAACAAGGATGACGGTTCGATTTTAGTCGATTTTATTTTCGTCATTGGCGCGCAGTATTACTCAGCAAATACCCTGTCTAATTTGAGATTAGTTTTAACCGTTACAGAGCTTTAAACGATAACTCCTAACGAGGGGGTTGACAGCGATGATTAACCTGATTCGTCAATGTTTCATGAGGCTTTCACGCGACAACGATATTACGGAAAATATGATTTCAATCGCTTTTTAATGTAGACGACACAAACGTTTTGATTAACCCCAACTTCAGTTAAGATCATATTCCCCCAATCTAACTGTTTCTTTTTCTCTCGCTCACGGAATCGAAGTTTCTTTCAGACCCTTTAACGTGATGAATGCGACAGCTCGATAAATAGCTGCTCGGTAAGATTTTCTTTTTCAGCACTTACACTTATTTTAAAGCTTGATAAAAATTTGTTGTTATGTTTTACTAGCCGTAAATTATATTACTATTATGTTTTGTAATAATTGAGAAACTCAGAGAGAAAATCTCACTCCCGCAAAATTTCTCTAAATTAAACTTAATACAGTCAACACAAGATAACTTTTCAAAAGTTGTTGCGGGCAAACTATGCGAAAAAATAAGTTTTATATCTTCTCAAATTTAATTAAATTGCGGAGTTAGCTTTACGCCTTTAATAGCTCGTTTAATCGGGCATTCGCTTCTAGTAGCATAAGGGTTAGTCTTTACATATTTCCGTTATGAACGAAGATTCTTCATCAAAGCAAAACGTTACACAATTACTTGCCGCATGGGGCAGCGGCGATAAAGAAGCCGTTGACCAGCTGATGCCTCTCGTTGAAGCTGAACTTCGCCGCATCGCCAGCAATCATATGCGAAAAGAGAACGGCTATCATACTCTGCAAACCACGGCATTGATCAATGAAGCTTACATGAAACTCATTGACCAGCGAGGCGTGCGATGGCAAAATCGGGCTCATTTCTTTGCCCTTTCTGCCACCTTAATGCGGCGTATTTTGATCAATCACGCGCGCGATCGTCATGCCGAAAAACGCGGGGGGAGAGTCGAGCACGTCGATATAGCTGACGTAGAAGTTCTAACTCCGGAAAAATCTCTGGATCTCTTGGCGCTTGATGAAGCACTGGAAAAACTAGCAAAATTTGATAAAACCAAGAGCCAAATTGTAGAGCTTCGCTATTTCGGCGGTTTAACGATCGAGGAGACGGCTGAAGCATTGGGAATAGCAGCCGTAACAGTATCAGTTAACTGGCGTCTGGCTAAAGCCTGGCTCACTCAAGAATTAGAGGATTATAAGTATCCTTAGAAGCTAACTCATATTTTCCAATCTGAAGTATTAAAAATGGAAAAATAATTATCTTAAAGGTGTAATGACGCTCAAAGACGAACTACTGACAGAAAACTTTGTAAGGTTATGGAGATTTTTTTCATTAATGGGTGCAAGCTTTATTAACTTTTCGGTGCGTTTATAAGTTAAGGGGCTTGTAATTTATATGGATACCGGTAACTGGAAGCAAATCGAACAAATTTTCAATGAAGCTGTTTTGGTTGCGCCCGATCAAAGGCATGTTTTTGTAAAACAAAGATGTGCCGATCGACCGGATTTGTGTCAACAAGTTCTTTCTCTTCTTGTTGCCGATAACAAACCCAATGAAATATTAGAGCAGCCGGTATTGCCGCTCGTAGCGCCTTTATTAGAGGAAAATCCCGAGCGGATACTTGAAAAATCGGATTTTGCTTCGTATAAATTACAGATAGTCCTCGGGCGGGGCGGAATGGGCACTGTTTTTCTCGCCGAAGATAAAAAACTGGAACGATCAGTCGCCATAAAAGTCTTGTCTTCAGCGGTTTCCGAAAATTCAATGATGGCGCTGCGCTTTCAGCAAGAAGCTAAAGCGGCTTCCGCAATTTCTCACTCGAATGTAGCTCATATTTATGAATACGGAAGACACCAGGGAATGTATTTTCTCGCGATGGAATATATCCGCGGAAAAACGCTGCGAGCGCTGCTTCAAGAGAAACCTTTTGATCTACTGTCAGCCATTAATATAATTCTGCAGATATGCTACGCGCTCGGTGCCGCTCATAAAGAATATATTATTCACCGTGACGTTAAGCCTGAAAACATTATGGTAAACCAAGAAGACTTGGTTAAAGTAGTAGATTTCGGGATCGCCAAGCTGAGCGATAAAACAGAACAGAAAAGAACTATTTCGCTTGAAACGATGCCGGGCATGCAACTCGGGACCGCGGCTTATATGTCTCCCGAACAGATCCGCGGAATTGCCGTCGACGAACGCACGGATTTATGGAATATAGGGATTGTATTTTATGAATTGCTCGAGGGAAAACATCCTTTTGCAGGCGAAACTCAAAGCGATACACAGGCTGCGATTTTATTAAAAGATCCCGCGCCTCCGGCGATTGCCGACAAAATTCCTTTGATCGGAAAGATTATTCAAAAGGCTTTATCTAAAGATCTTTCAACCAGGTATCAAACTGCAAAAGAGCTTGTCAGTGATTTATTAACGGCTCAGCGAAAAGCATACGATTACACATATAAAATTCAAAAAAAGAATGTTGCGCCAGCCAATGAAAAAAAGGTTCGATTGAACGGCTTAAAACCAAAGAAAAATGGGAGTATAACAGGACAAATTAAACAGCTTACATTCCAGCAGGGATTCATTCAGTCGGCTAAATTCTCTCCCGACGGACAATGTATTATCTACAGCGCAGCTTGGGAGGGCAACGATCCGCATTTGTATAGTATTGATAAAGAAAATAAACAGTCCGAGACGATTGAGCGAGGGCTTGACGTGTTAGCTGTTTTCCCGACCGGAGAAATAGCGGCGGCATCAAACAGGGTATTCCTCAGAGGGTATGTTTCCGAAAGCGCGCTCATTTGCCTGGACCAAACAAAAACATCGAGTATAGAAATTACCAAAGGCGTCCAGGCGGCTGACGCTTTTCCTGGTGAAAATTGTCCGACGATTTCTAAAGACTCCAAGTGTTTTGTTATCGTGCGGGAAGTCGATGGGAAAACTCGTTTGGAGTACCCGATAGGAAACGTGCTTTATGAAACGGGAGGATGGATCAGCAACCCGCGTTTTTCCCCAAAAGGAGACAAAATCGCCTTTATCGATCACTCCACCTTAACAGACGACAGCGGCGAACTTTGTTTTGTAAATCTGAAAGGCAGAAAACAATGTCTTTCAAGCGGCTGGATTTCCATACAAGGATTAGCATGGACTCCGGACGGAAAGCGAATACGTTTTACCGGCGCCAAAGAAGGAAATGCAAGAGCGATATATGAAGTAAATTTAACCGGCAGGGAAAAGTTCGTTTACCAAAGCATCGGGAGTTTGACTCTTCATGACGTATCCGCAGACGGGCAAATGCTCGTTACCATTGACAAAACCCGCATCCGTATTAATGTTCGTCCGCCCGGCAGAAACGAGGATTTTGATTTGTCTTGGCATGACTGGTCACTGGTCAGGGATATTTCCCCCGACGGAAAAACAATACTTTTCACCGAGGCGGGTGAAAGCGGCGGCTCCAGCTATGCAACTTATACCCGCAAAACTGATGGGACACAGCCGGCTCAATGGGTCAGCGAGGGATCGTCTTTAGCTTTTTCACCCGACGGGAAGATTGCTTTGGTTCGATTGTTAAACAATCTGCCGCAGATAGCCGTTGTTTGTCTCGAATCAGGAGAAAACAAGTTTCTTAAAAACAATCAATCAAATTCTCTTTTTTATCAGCCCTGGGCTTGCTGGTTCCCGGACGGAAGAAAAATTCTTTTTTCCGCCAATGAAAAAGATAAAGGAACCAAACTGTATGTTCAAGATATTGATGGTGAACCTGAATGTATAACTCCTCATATGGAAGGCATAGAAATATCCTCGCCGCATTCAATTTCACCTGACGGAAAGTTTATAGCCGTCACCTCTCCTGATCGGAGAGTGTGCTTATTGCGCTGTCGAGGAGGAGAACTGTCAATATTACCTAATATAGAACCTGGATATGTCCCGATTAGATGGAGCGCTGACGGACAGTTCCTGTTTTTGCGCATGAGGGGCAAAGTGCCGGCTGAAATTTACCGCTACCGAGTTGCAAACGGAGAATTAACTCGTATGTTTGAGATAAGTCCAGTTGACAAAACAGGAGTTCATGAAATTTTAAGGATATTGTTAACTCCTGATCTGTCTTCTTACGCTTACTCTTATACCCGTGAGTTGTCTGATCTGTTTATCATCAATAACTTGTAATGAGGATTACCTGGCAGAGCGCGGGAAATAAGTTGTTCAATTTAGGTTGGTTTTGCAATTTCGACGGAGTCAGACTTCATTAAGTGTTCTAATCAAATGAAATAAAGATAGTTTGTTAGTCGTTTGTTTGAGCGGTTAATAATAACAGTTGATACCAACTAAAATATAATTTGTTGTTATTTACGCCATTACCGGCAGCAGCATATATATTTGCTCCTTCATTTCTTCTAAGTTGATCGGTTTCGTCAAAAAGTGTAAATATCCCGTTCCGAGTTGATCAGTATCAAAAGAGAATTTCATTTCTTGTTCGTTGTAGCCCGACATAACAAGGATCGGAACTTCGCGCAATTCCGCGATCAAACGGATCTGCTTGATCGCTGATACGCCGTCTGTCTCGGGCATGCGCAAGTCGGTCAAAATCAAATCAGGAGTTTCCTTTTGAGCCAGTTGAACTGCTTCTCTGCCGTTTTTGGCTTCTACTATTTTGTAGCCTTCGTTTTCCAAAAATGTTCGTATGAATAATCGAACATCCTCATTGTCTTCTGCAACTAGAATCGTATGTGTATTTATTAATTTCATCTTTTTTAATTAGGAGGTTAAAAGATTGGATTCGGTTATAAACTAAACAATATAATAAGTGCGTTTTGTGAATACAGTTTAATGACAAGTTTAGTGAGTAAGCCCATTTTGTTTTTTGAAATCATAACTTTACTGGGATACAGGCAAAGCAACTTTATGCCAAGTCTTCTTTTACCTCATTAATATACGCACGAAACAAACCAAAATCTGATAATCAAGATCGATAAAAAAAGATATTTTCTACTGATTTTAAGAAAAGTTTGAATTTTTTGTAATCTGTATCAGGAACAATTACTCCTGTAGTCGGTGCCGGTGATAATCAACATGACTTCATGTCACTAAAAACCGGCATAACTGGTCGTGTTGGGTATTTCAATCCCGAATCGGCATAATGCTGCTTGGTATTTTGGGATATGCCTGGCAACATTCCTCACCAATAAATGCAATTGGAAGAAGACCGGCAAACGGGAGTTTGATCAGATCAGTTGCACCAAACTCATATCTGTTAGTTTAACTAAAATTTGTTTTGGTTATTTATCTGCCTGTATAAAATTTCAATTGCGGTCAGGATTTTCTCGGCACCGGCTTTGATCGCCGGCAATTCAATGGTTCGTCGCTCAACTCGCAAATCGGATTACTCAGATGAATTAGCTATTTAACTATTTAGATATGTATTACACCAATTACTCACAGCGTCTGCCGGCAGTTTTTTGAATGGGCAGCGGCGGATCAAATAGGAGCGGGTTAAACGCAGTTACATACCAAGTATAGAATATGAGACGGTTCGAGATGCTTTGTCAGAGAAAGTTCAATCACATAATGACACTTCCAAAATGCAAAAAAGGCATTACCAGCACTCGGGTTAGTAATGCCTTAGCTTAAACGAAAGGGGTACCAATCCCTTCTATCTTATAACGACCCAAAACGAATCAAAACTTATACATATTTTGCTTTCTAAAACTTTATCGTTAAAACGAATAAAAAACGGGTTGACTGTTCCTAATCAGTCAACCCGCCTGAAGAGGAGAAGCATTGAAACTCAGGGGCAATGCTCTCTGGAAAGAATCCTAATGAAGAAAAACTCTTTCCATTTGTTTACGCACCAAAACTCGGTAAAACTTATAAATATTTTTGTTCGTCTAGAAATTATACAAAAACAAAAAAGGGCATCACAGTCTAGACTGTGATGCCTAACAATCGATTCAAGAGGAGAGAAGTATGAAGTCTCTCGATTAATTCGATGACGCCGCCAAAAAGTGAGATGCCAATAGAAAAGATTGTTCAAAACTTCTCACTGTTCTGCCAGTTTAAGAAATTAGAAGAAAACGGATAAAGAAAAGGGTGACGTCTTCCACACCGCCACCCGTTACGGGCGAGGTTCTCAAAGTTTCGCCCTGTCGCTCGCAGGGTGCAAGCGATTATATAAATTTTAACAAATATCTCGTTAAGATTTCACATAAAAAGAGTGATTTCTTTACGGTTAAAAACTATTTTTCGAATGAGCATTCTCACAGAATTTCCGTTCTGCTTTGCGCAATTTGAAATTTATAGTCCGGGAATTTTCACATCAACCTTAAATGTAAAATAAAACAGTGAGCCAGACTTTGTTGTCGTTTTCCCCTTTACCGTTGTAATTTTCAGCAGTCGGGCAAGGCTTCCGCCTGAAGCGCTTTCCATTCTCCAGCCATTGCATTTGCCGGTTAAGGTTCCGTCCGCCGATGAGGTGCAAGTCCATGCTACATCAGTTGACCCGGGGAATTCGACTTCTCTAAAACGAAGGGAATAGGTATCAGCGCCAACTTTTATCGAAGCATTAAGCGGGCAATGGATGGTGCCGTCAATCATCTTAAGATCCTGCAATCTTTTACCAGGTCTGACGGAGCATTGCGAGAGAAAACGCACGGGATAAGCATCTGAGTTAGGCGCTGCTATGCCATCGATATTAGTCCCCGTAGCAGAGCTGAAATCAAAGAAGACCTCTCGTGTCGAAAGCAGGAGATCCAGCTCCCAATCACCGATTCCCTGAATTGATGAGGTTGCCGAGTTTGCTCCATTGATATAAGAGCCGAGTAAATCACTCCGCATCGTATAATTATTAGTAACTGTTACATTCGGATCTCCAGTAGCCGTTACGTAAGTGTCATGAAAAGTCGAGACAACGATAGTGTCCGTATTGGACGGCTTATTCTTTTGGGCAAACACGTTGATTGTTAGTGTTCCCAAGGCTAATAACATTAGCCAAAAAGTATATTTTTTCATTTTTTACTCTCCTGCTATAGTGCGCTCTCGGTTTAATTAGAGCGGAAAGGGTAGGGTTTAAGACTGTTCGAAAGAATAGTACAAAAAAGATGTCTTCGGCGGGAGTCAGCCAGTGAACATTTGATTTGGTCAAAAATAATAAAAAAGCTCTACAAACAAGTCAAGAAGTTTTCTTCAAAGTAACTCACAAAATAGATTTTTTATAATTTTATTTGACCTCTACTCTTTAACGCACGAAATTTGATTAAAACTTATAAATATTTTTACCGAACCTTTTAAGATCAGGTGCAGATGAACAAAAAAGGGAACGCTTCGGAAGATTTCCCTATCCTTCCGAAGCGTTCCCTTTTTTTGTCCCAAGATTTGTGAGTGAGATTGTAAAATTATAATTAGCAAAGGGCGTGCCGCGAAAATATCAGTTAAAAAGCGTATTTATTCGGTCTTGGGACTGAATTTCAGTCATTCTGAAGCATCATATTGACCTCAATCGACGACACAAGGGCATTACCAGCCTTATTCAGTAAAAGTAATGCCCCGCGCAAGAGAATTTAAGGACAACAAAAATTCTCTTATCTTTTAACGACCCAAAATAAGGCAAAACTTATACAGCCTTTCTGCTCCAAAATTTTAATCGTTAAAAATAACAAAAAAAGGCGTTGTCTGATCCTAATGAGACAACGCCTTAAGAAGAGGAGATGTGCATAACAAACTTCAGGTAAGGTAAATTAATGCCCATTCCGAAAGAATCCGAATGAAAAGATTCTTTCACCCGTTAACGCACCAAAATGCGGTAGAACTTATAAATATTTTCGCCCGGGCAGGAAGTTAGATAGAAACGAACAAAAGAGCAGCACGATTGTAGTAGTGCTGCCTTTTTCAGCTCAACTCAGCTTAAATCAAAAGTGGAGCGGAAAGGATGCAATCTCGGTGGCTCATTATGGCACTTAAACTTAAAAATTAAATTATGGTAAAGAATTATGCATTCTCTGCGAGAAGTGTTTCTGAAACAAATAATTTGTTTTTATTTTTCGTTTATTCCGCATGTGCTACAAAACGAGAAAATTTCGAAATGTCCGTGTTCTGTTCCAACATTAAAATTCATTTTGTGAATCTGCTTGATGGAGGCAACGCGCTACCGCACACGCCTCAGCTGTATGTTCGGTCAATTCTTTAACTGTGTTGACCTATCAATCAAAAGTTTCAAAAACCTCTGTTTTTGAGATTCTAAATAATATAATCAAAATAATTCAAATGGGTGTCAAAAGGGGCTATTTTGTAAATTCTGGACTACATAAAAATTTATAATCAAGTTCAATAATATTTCGGAAAAAAAAATATCTTCAATATGAATTAAATCGATTATTAAACCAAAATGTCCTTGTTAGTATCTTCCCAAATTCTAAAAATGTTCATTATAGGCTGAAAACAATGAAACCCAGATAATTTTTATCATTTTTTGAATTTTGGATTATTAATATATTTTGAATTGTATTCTTACAAATAGTCGCTTAATTTTAGGAGTCTGTAAAACGAGCGTTTGACGGACTCTTTTTCCGAAACTCCAAAAACTCTTAAATTCAGTCTAATTTAGTCTGTTTTTACGTCCGTTAATCAAAGTCTGTTTTCGGTTTGCAATACTTGGAGAAAATAGACAAAATCAGAGAATAGTAAGAGTAAGGGAGATAAATAAAACGTGCTGATAGGCTATTGCCGGGTTTCGACCTCGGATCAAAATTTATCTCTGCAAAAAGACGAGCTGAAAAAGTTCGGCTGCTCGAAAATTTATGAAGACGTCGCCTCCGGCGCTAAAAGCGCACGCGTCGGTCTGGAAGCGGCGATCGATTTTGCCCGCGAAGGCGATACGCTCGTGATTTGGAAACTCGACCGGCTCGGACGCAGCTTGCGTGATCTGATCGAAATCGTCAATCGGCTTGAACAGAGCGGCGTGTCGTTCGTCTGCATCACTCAGAATATCGACACTCGAACACCAAACGGCAAATTATTTTTTCACATCTTCGGCGCGCTCTCGGAATATGAAAGAGAGTTGATCCGCGAACGAACCAAAGCCGGACTCACAGCAGCTCGAGCGCGCGGGCGCAAAGGCGGACGCAAGCCCGCGATGAACGAAGAACAAATCGAACAGGCGCGGGCGATGATGGATAATCCTAAACTGAAAATAAAATCGATTACTAAAACTCTTGGAGTTTCCAAAGCAACGCTCTACAAATATATTCCCATGGGCAAATCAGCTAACGAGAGCAAGAAATAACTCCTCAAATCTGAAAAAACCTAATTAACATTATACTTGAACGTTTTAGGGCGAGATTAATTCGATAAAATTTACTGACAAACAATAAAAAAACTTCTGAATTAATTCGGTTAAAGAGGTTTTCGTTTAATCTTTCTACAATTAGACGCGAAGATCAACACAAAAAAGAAAGGTTTTCAAAAATGCTTCGGTTCCGTTTGCAGCTGTGAGGCTAGAAAATAACACAAAATGAAGAAAAATTATTATCAGATCGATTTTCTAAAATCTGAAAATCACTCTGTTTTTGATTGATCAATAAATACGGTTAAATGAATGAATTCATTCACCACACGGACAGTCGTTCAGGTGAATGAATTCTATGTAATTTGATCTTTCTAATAAGCACTTCAACTTTATGCATTGCCTGGTTGGTAATGCGGCATCAGGGGACGCGAATTATTTTCTACTGCTTTTTCCAGCAATCTGTCTCCTCTAAATTGTCTTCTGTTACTCTTCCAAATTGCATGAAGGATGAGAGCTAATCCAATAACAACGAGAGCACCGATTATTACTCCCCATCCGATATTTGCGCCAACCCAACTGACGGCTGCTCTTAATACAGTTGAACCGATGGTTGCTAGGGCAGCCCCGATGCCAGCGAGCCCTGCATTCATATTGCGGCATCCATTAATTGCCCAAGTTCCGAAGCTTTGCATTCCGCCAGCCATACTATTCATCACTGTACGAGCAACGTTAATTACTCCCTGCCAAATACTTGGTCCAGCGACTTCAAATGTCTTTGTTGCCGTTTGAACAACAGGTGCCAATCTTCGAAATAGTTCAAAATTAGCTCGCACCGTCTGAACAATATGTCTGGGAACACCCGCTTCCTGCAAGCGACGAATAACGTCAGCTTCATACTGCAAACACGCAGCGCCGTTTTCCGCCATCCAAGTTATAAGATAATTCATCATCTGACCGGCAATTTGTGTTTTTCGATTAAGATCTGCTAATTGGTACTGCATTAACCACGGTGTTAAATTAGGCTCTGCCATTTTCTTATTCTCCTTCTTATCTATATTTGATTAGCAGAAAAATCATTCACTTATCTTGAAATTTGCTGCTCTGACTAATAAGGCGGAAAACAAATCAGAAACAGCCCATAAAGGGTGAAAAAATGTTTTATCAAAATAATCCTGAAAGAATAAGAAAAAAAGAACCACAATTAAGTCCAAGGCGATTATCTTTAAGGCTAAACACACATTATTCTTGTGCAAGATCTGCTTCAGCCTAATTAATAACTAATTTTCTAGTAAACTTCCCGAACGATCTTGTGCGGCTTCTATTATAGATATTTTGAAAAACTTCGCGGACGAGCGTGTCAAAGAGCTTTATAAGTTCTAAAACCTGCGAAGTTGTTTGCCTTTTCTAGCTCAAACAAATCACAATTTTTCAGACGACAAGGAATTGAAATTTATTGGAAAGAGGTGAACATCAAAACTTGCGAATCCTTTTCTCAGAGCTTAAATAGCCATTTCTTAAATGAGTGCTATCAATTCAATTTGTCATTTTCCCAGTTCTTCAACAACAGCTCGTACTTCTTCCAAAATTTTGCGGTCAAATTCCGTAAGTGCTTGGTTGTTCTCCAACTTCAGAAAAGTATTCAAAGCAAGTTGGTAATTTTCCCTTGCTGCTTCGAGATGATGTTGCTGCACTTGTCCGGTTGTTGTTTTGATATAGTCACCGTGAACCCAACCAAGATCCCGACATGCGAGCGCCATGTTGCGCAGCACACGTGTATTGGCAGGATCGGCTTCGATTTGCTTTTCGAGGGATGCGCGGCTTTTTCCGTACGCCTCAAGCGCGCCCGCTAAATCACGCCGTTTGTATTTCGCTCCTCCAATTCGCGTTTGTAACGAGCTTGAATCTGAGTCGTACCCACGATTTAACGGGTCTCTGGCTTGAAGTTCGGATAAAATCGTTGCTCCTCGTTCCAGATAAGCGAGCGCTTCGTTAGGCTTTCCAAGATTCGAAGCCGAAACGCCGAGCCGCGAAAAAGTCATCGCTAAATTATGCCGCGCCTGCATGTTGGCTGGGTCAAACGCGATTGTTGCCTCGACGATTTCTCGAGCTTTTTCGCAGAGCTCGAATGCCCGCGCGTCGTCGATTTCCTCATAAATAACAGCTGCTGCTTGATAAATTTTCCACAAATCTTGCCTGAAATTTGTATCATTTGGAAAGCGTGCGGCGAGCGATTCAGTAATTTTCACAGCTCGTGTCATTTCCGCTTCGGCTTCTGGTTGACGGCTTTCCCAAGAAAGCGAGTAACCGAGATAGGTAAGACATTTGGCGAGGATTCGCTCAATTTCTGCGTCGCCCGCGTTTGCCCGGCGCAATTCCTCGATTTTGCTTGACGCTTTCTGCAGCACAGGAATGGATTCGGCAAACTTGCTCATGTCAATATAACCTGCCGCATCCTCGATTTGTGTTTCGAGAAGCGCCGTTTGCAGCGAGAGTGATTGGGGATTTTCTGCAACTAATTTTTCATAAATTGAGATGGCTTCTTTGCCTGCTTTGATACCGCCTGAGACGTCTTTCTGATACATCAGTCGGACGCTAAGCAGACGCAGATTTTCCGCCAGTAGGCGCCTGTTTTCAGCGTCATTTGGATTAATTTCCAATAAACGTCGGCGGATGGTTTGGGCTTTTTCAAGACTCGCAATCGCGCCGCGAAAATCGCTCAAACTCGGTTTGCGCGATTCACCCTGCAAAACCCCGACTTTTTCATAAGCAGCTGCTAGCTCCGCCTGTAAGGTTAAATCATCGGCAGATTCCGCAGCGAGACTGTCAAGATATTTAAGCGATTGCACAACGACTGCTTGCCGCGCTTCGGTTGAGCCTTCAAGCCTTTCGATTTTCGGCGTGATGTCGTTCAAGAGCGCGTTCGATAACTGACGCACTTCTCTAAATCGTTTTTCGGCGCGATCGCGTTCCGCGCGCGCCACGTTCGCTTGCCAGAGCGCAATCGCCAAACCCGAAATCAATGCCAGGATAATGAAAGCAGTTGCGGTAACGGCGATTTTATTACGCTCGAAAAACTTTGCAGCGCGGTATGAAACCGTGTTCGGGCGTGCCGTAATCGGTAAACCTCGCAAATGTCGCTCGATGTCGCTAGCAAATGCCTCGACGGATTTGTAGCGGCGTTCGGGTTCTTTTCTGAGTGCGGTCAAAGTAATAGTATCGAGATCACCCTTTAGTTGCGAAATGTGATCAGCCGATTGAGAATTCTTTAAAGTGATTGAACGGCTTGGAATTGTTGCTTCGTTTTCAGTCGCCGCTCGAATAATTTCTTCAATGCTTTTTCCTTCATAGTGAAAAGGCTTATTGCTTGTCAGAAGCTCATAAAGCAGAACGCCAAGCGAATAAACGTCTGAGGCAGTTGATGCAGTTTTCCCGCAAATTTGCTCGGGCGAAGCGTAAGCCGGCGTAAATGCCCGAATCGCCGTTTCAGTCCGCGTCGCGTCAAACGCTACATTCTCGTCCAAAACTTTCGCAAGCCCGAAATCAAGCAGTTTCGGCTCTCCGTCTTTGTTAACTAGAATATTTCCGGGCTTGATGTCGCGGTGCACGATTAGGTTTTGATGAGCGTAGGAAACGGCTCGGCAAACTTTCAGGAACAAGTCCAGCCGCTCTTTAATTTTTAAGTTTCGGCTTTCGACGTATTCAAAAAACGATTTGCCTTCGACGTATTCCATTACGAGAAAAAGCTCTCCGTATGCGGAAACGCCGCCGTCAAGCAATTTGGCTATGTTAGGATTATTGAGGGAAGCTAAAATTTGACGCTCGCGGCGAAAATGTCTTTCCATCTCGGCGCCTGCAAAGCTTTGACGGATTATTTTCAGCGCGACTTTTTGCTCAAATTCCCCGTCTGAACGCTCAGCCAGAAAAACCGCTCCCATACCACCGCGTCCAATTTCGCCAATAATTTTATAATTCCCGAATTGTGTTCCGTCGTAATGTTTGACGCTCGCTGGAAACTGAGAATCAAGGTCGAGAGCCTTTTTATCAATAAACTTTTCGGTTTCATTATGGGCTTCAAGCAGGGATTTCACTTCGGCGAGCAGATACGCATCGTCGCATTTTTCCCGAAGAAAAACTTCACGGTCGTCAATAGGCAGTTCTAACACTTCCGCAAAAACGTTTTTCACTTTCTGAAAATCTGCCGAATTCATTTTTATTAATTGCAGTTTTTACATAAAATTTTGCTTCATGTAAATCCGTTAAATTACTTAATTACGCATCAATTCCCTCTGAAACCATGCTTTGGCAAAAGTCCACTCACGTTTGACGGTCGTTTCAGAAACGCTTAGAACATAAGCCGTTTCTTCGATTGAAAGACCGCCGAAAAACCGCAGCTCGACAATTCGTGCCTGCCGCTCATCGAGTTTTTCCAGATTCAGCAACGCTTCATCCAAAGCGATTAAATTCAATTCCTTTTCTTCGGCAAAACTAACAGCCTCATCGAGCGAGATTTTCTGCCCGCCGCGTTTTCCTGCATTTTTGGCCCGTGCATTGTCAACCAGAATTTTTCGCATCACCTGCGCAGCAACGGCGAAAAAATGCGCTCGGTTTTGCCAGCTCACATTTTTCCAATCAACCAGACGAATATACGCTTCATGGACGAGCGCGGTCGCCTGCAAGGTGTGATCGCCGCGCTCGTTATGCATATATTTGGCAGCGAGCCGCCGCAAATCGTCATAAACTGCTTCAAGCAGTTTTTCGGGCGCGTTTTCCTCACCTGCACTCACTGCATTAAGCAAAATCGTCACGTCTTTTTGTGGTTCATTCATTTGTCTGATTGCGGGTGAATCGCATTATACGAAATTTTTTTCAAAATTTATACATTATTTTTGGGCTGTTTTGATTTTGCTTGACGCCTTATAAAGCAGAAGAAATTCTTTTTATAAAAAAGGATATTTAAGATTCAACAAGAGCAAGTTAATAGTTGGAGGACTCAAAATGTTTATGAAAAATCATGTCGGATTGGCAGCGTTGATCACAACGATTATTTTTAGCATCACACTTCAGGCGACCGCCCAAGAAAGTACGTTTGAGGATAATACTTTATACAATTTGAAGCTCAAGGCAGAGACTTTTAGCAACGACAGTATTGTGCGTGTGACAATTATTGAAGAAAATTTCAAAAATGGTGATAAAGTTCCTGAAAACTCCATAAAATATACCAATGAAGTGATTCCACCTAACGGCAGTAATTTGATCTACAAAAGTCATTTTATCTCTGAAAAGACCACGAAAAATGGAGTAGAGCGCGAAGAATTTATTACTATCGGCAATCAAAGATATATCAAGAAAAACAATAGCAAGTGGGAAGTATTTAACCCCATGGGAAGCGGAAACGGAAGCGGTGAAAGTGTAAAGATAGAAACTTCTTCAGACAATAAATTACAGCGCGGCGTAATAATTAATAATCAAAAAACTGATTATTATCAAACCACTACAACTTATAAACATTTGTATCCAACTGGAACACTCATCAGATACTTTAAAGAAGGATTTTGGTTCGATTCGACAGGCAGATATGTCCAAACTTTAGAAGAAAGTTTTAACGGGGAAACTAAAAATATTAATCGCAAGACGACCGTATATGAATACAATCCAAATATTAAAATTGAAGCACCAATAAAAATTAATGATTCCCAACTCGTTAATTTGGAAAACCACCAAACTTCAGATTCTGACGCTTTAGCTAAACAATATCTCGGTACCGGTAGAACTTATTTAGATAAGAATGATTTTGATTCGGCAATTAAGGAATTTACAAAAGCTATAGAAATCAATCCACTTTATGATAAGGCATACGGACTTCGCGGTTTTGCTTATTTAGGAAAAAAAGATTTTGATTCAACAATCAGAGATTTTACAAAAGTGATAGAAATCAATCCTCAAGATTATAGAGGATATGCTGCTCGCGGTCTGGCTTATTCCGAAAAGAAGGATTTTGAGTCAGCGGTCAAAAATTTCACAAAATCTGTAGAGCTCAATCCAAAGGATGCTTTTCTTTATTACAATCGCGGTATCGCCTATAAAAATAAAGAAGTGCTTGATTTAACAATCAAAGATCACACCAAAGCCATAGAGATCAATCCCAAATATGCGGAGGCTTACTTCGAACGTGCTCTCTCTTATTTAGATAAGAGTGATTTTGATTTAGCAATCAAAGATTACACAAAAGTAATGGAGATTAATCCTCAATCTGCTGAAGCTTACAATAATCGTGGTCTTGCTTACTATAGTCAGGAAAAATATGAGCAGGCAATTTCTGACTTCACAAAATCCCTGCAATATAATAATACAAATATAAATGCTTATAAATTGCGGGCACTTAGTTATCGTGCTGTCAAAAAAAATAAATTAGCCGTTGCCGATGAACAAAAATATAAAGAATTAGGCGGAAAATAAAAGATAGAGAATTGATGTTTTATTGGAGTTTTGAGAGTGGTTACAAATGGTTGTGAAAGTAACCAAACGCAGAATTTCGAAAGCAAATAAACTTCGACTGAAAATTGTTAGTGATCGGCGCAAAAATGAGAAATAAAATGTTTATTAAAATTTCAAACCAACATTTGCAAATACTAATTGTCTGGACGGTTTTGTTGTTTTGTCCAATTTTACTAATGGCACAAGAATACATCGGTTCTCCGGTAACAAAAATCCGTCTGCTTAGAACTGTTCAATCGAAACAGTTAGCTTTGCCCATTATAATCAAGATTATTAAGGAACATGGCGTTGATTTTAGATTAACTCCAGAAATTGAACAGGAATTTGTTGCAATTAAAGTAAATCGTCAAATTATTGCTGCCGCAAAAGATAATTTCCGTGCTCCTCAGATTAAAGGTTCTAATAACATCGCATCTCTGGCTAAAAAGCCCGGGTTATTAAACCAAAAACTTCCTCCGACAAATACGGAACTAGCAGACAGCACCGAGGAATACGAACAACTTTACTATCAAGGCTTGCAGATGGTAGATCAATTACGAGGCGCAACAAATCGACAACAGGCTGACAATATTGCTAGATCAATGATAAATATCGGACTTCGGGCAATTAGGCTAACCCCGTCTCGTCCTGATGCGTATAAGGTAGTCGGATCTGCTTTACTTTTAACTGGGAAATTTGAAGAAGCTGAAAAATATGGGCAAGAAGCAATAAATCGCGGAGGCAGTCTTGTATTTCCAGTTTATCATCTGAGTGGCACACCACACCTTGAGCTTCTACATATAGGCAAAGGTTTTATTACGATTGAATCCGATCAAAAATTTTTTGAGTATAATACCCGCGAGATTATTAACATTGAACCCCAGGACAATTACAATTCGCCGAATGGAAGCGTGGCTGTTTTCAGCATCTCTACTTTCAAGAATAATACTTCTGCCAATTGGTTTTTCTCACCTGGTAATACAGGATCTGTTCAGGAGTCTAATCTAATACTGCGGTTGATTCAAAAAAACGCTATGTCTGGCAGATAATTTAGGGCATTAGCTTCATACAAGGCAATAAAAAAGATTAATTTTGATAGTAACTAAACAACCAGAAAAAGCCGTAAGTTTTGATGCTTGCGGTTTTTCTGTTTCGTTTTAGTTGGTAAGCTGATGCTTAATAAACTCATAGTTGGAGCTAATGCCAAGTTCTCTCTGACATATTATAATATTAGGTTATGAATTTTTTTCACACTCAACTTGGTTTTATTCCTTCACTCGAAGCTTCGGAATGGGACTGGATCAAATCAAGTAATTGTGCCGTTGTGCTTGATACCGAAACTATGGGCAGCGCTGAAAATATTGAAGTAACGGAAATTACGGCTAAAACTTTATGCGGTGAAACTGTCATCGATTATTTAGTGCTGCCCGAAGAGACAACAAAACATAAGAAATTATTCGCCAGCGATAAAAAGCGGATTGATGCGGGTATCAAACTCCCTATTCGTCGCCACTGGCAGGATATCCATTCAGACATCAAACTATCACTCAAAAACAAGCTGATCATCGCTTATGGAGCAGGCTTTGACCGCCGAGTGTTAACAGCCCAGATACACTATAAATTTCCGCCCGACCCGATTGATGAGCGAGGATGGCGGTGTTTGATGCCGCTGACCAGAAAATTCTTCGGGTTAAAGAAAAACCCATCGCTTTCTGAAGCTTGCCGGTTAATGAATGAGCATCTTGGCATCGCGCCCGCTTCCGACACATCCAAAGAAGGCTGGCATACCGCTTCATGGGATGTTGATCAAACCATCAAACTTCTGCACTTTTTGATGGATAATGTGAACCGCTCGAAAGTTTAACGAATGCAAAGTGAAATAGATACGTTTGATTTAGTAAAGAAAACGAGCAGAATTTCTTGCAAATCAATAGATAAATTGTGATAAGTTATTTCTGCTATTGAGCAGCTTTACAAATCTTCGAATCTTCAAAAAAGGACAATTATTAATCTATGGCAACCAAGAAAACAACGGCGTCGAAAACAACAAAAACAACCCCGCCAGCTAAAAAAACAGCAGCGATCGGCGGAAAGGAAAAATCAATCGGCGAGCTTGTCGCTGCGCTGGCTGAAACAACAGATCTTAGCAAAGCGAAAGCAAAGGAAGTATTGGATGCTCATGCTGAACTATTGATTAATGAGCTTAAGGAAAACGGAAGCGTTCAGCTTGCCGGAATCGGAAAGCTCAAATTAGGCGAGAGAGCCGAGCGACAGGGAAGAAATCCTTCAACCGGCGAGGCGATCACGATCAAAGCCAGTAAAACCGTCAAATTCTCGGGTGGCAAACGTTTCAAAGACAGTTTTCAATAGAAAAGCGGTTCTAATTTTGCAAATTCAGGCTGACAGAAAAGTGTCAGCTTTTTTTATGAGAATTCGTTTTTAACTAACACCCGGTCATTTGGTAACAGTGAAACCTACAGAAAAATTAGTACTAATAAAACGTTGGAAGGAGTTTATTATGAAAATTGATACGAGCAATCCGCGACTTCCCATAAACAGACTCAAACGTCCGCTCAAACAACATAGATTGCTGCCGGAAAATGAAAATCAGATTTGTGAAAAGACTTCTCGGAAACATTTGAGCACCTAATATTAGATGACGGCGCCAAAAGGTTTGAAGAATGGCTCGAAAATCTTGAAATTAAATAACATCTTGTGGTGCCGTTACTAGTGATCTTAGAATCGAAAAGATTATTTAGTATCTCAAAAGAAACACTCAGATATTTAAATAAAACCTGAATGACATAACATTTGTCCCATAAACGATCCTTTTATCGTCAAAAACCAGCACAAATAAATAATAAAATGTAAGTGTGTTAACGCACCGACAACCTCATTGTAATTCGGTAGATTAAACCTGCGCCTAACTCTATTGAATGAAAATTGAACTCCTGCCCTTTTTGCATTCAAATAAAGCACTTTTTTATTCGATATCTGATCAGCTTTAGATATTGAGAGGGCTAATTAAATGAATTTACCTAGAGAAGCAAGTAATTCGATCACGCCTTTACACGATGAACTGCAGATTTCCGAGATTCGTTACCGGCGGCTGTTTGAAACAGCCCGCGACGGCATTCTGATCCTTGATGCAGAAACCAGAAAAATTACCGATGTCAATCCTTATATGACCGAGCTTCTCGGTTACAGGCGAGAAGAATTTCTAGGTAAAGAGTTGTGGGAAATTGGATTGCTTAAGGATGAAGAGGCAAGCATTTCCGCTTTTGAAGAACTGCAGGCTTTCGGCTACATCCGCTACGAAGACTTGCCGCTTAAAAGTAAACTCGGTAAGAGATGGGATGTTGAGGTCGTCAGCAATGTCTATACGGAAAACAATCGGCAGGTTGTTCAATGTAATATCCGTGACATTTCCGACCGTAAAAGATTTGAAAGGCAATTGCGATTTGACGCTTTACACGATGGGCTGACAGGTCTGGCTAATCGCGCGTTTTTTACCGAATATCTGCAAAAAAACATTGAGCGCGCCAAGCGTGAGCGCAAGGATTTGTTTGCCGTTTTGTTTCTCGACTTTGATCGTTTCAAGGTAATCAATGATTCTTACGGACATAACGAAGGCGACAATCTGCTCAAGCAAATTGGGCAGCGGTTACAATCGACAATGCGCTCGGGCGATTTAGTCGCCCGTTTGGGCGGCGATGAGTTTACGATATTAGTCAATAATCTCGGCGATCCATCCGTTGCCTCGCTGATTGCCGAGCACATTCAGTCGACTTTGGAAATTCCTTTTGAAATCGGCGGCAGTAAGATATTCATTTCCGCCAGCATCGGCATTGCGCTCAGCACAATCAGATATGAAACAGCCGAAGATATGATGCGAGACGCCGATATTGCTATGTATCGAGCCAAATTTAAAGGCAAAGCGCAGTATCAAGTCTTTGACCAAACTATGCATGAGCAGGCGCTCTCGCAAATGCGAATGGAAACCGAGATGCATCAGGCAATTGAACGAGAAGAATTTCTTCTTCACTATCAGCCGATAATCAATCTAAAAACCGACGCTTTGATTGGATTTGAGGCATTGGTGCGTTGGAAACACAAAACGCACGGCATGCTTTCACCGTTGCAGTTTATCGGAGCCGCAGAGGATACCGGTTTAATATTGCCGCTTGGCCAATGGATACTGCGCGAAAGCTGCCGGCAAATGCGGCGATGGCAGGAAAGAAATCCGGCAGCATCAGGACTAGCGGTGACCGTCAATCTGTCGAGCAAGCAGTTTCTGCAGCCGGACCTGGCGAAACAAATCACCGCCACGCTTGAAGAAACTGGACTTGACCCGCATTGCCTAAAACTGGAAATAACGGAAAGCCACCTGATGGAAAACACCGAGATGGCGGCACAAACGATCGGCAGTTTGCGCGCGATGGGTGTGGAATTGAGCATTGATGATTTCGGCACCGGTTATTCATCTTTGAGTTATCTTCATCGCCTGCCGGTTAGTTACTTGAAGATCGACCGATCTTTTATTACCCAAATGATAGAAAGCGAGGGAAACTCCGAGATTGTCCGCACGATTATCAAGTTGACACAAAATTTGAAAATGAAAGTCATCGCCGAAGGCATCGAAACAAACCAACAATTGACTCAGTTAAAAGGGTTAAATTGCGAATACGGGCAAGGCTATCTTTTTGCCGAACCGATGGAGGCGAAAGCGGCGGAAACATTTATTGCCAGAAGTCTGAAAATTTCAACATATTCTGCAACAGAATTAGCCATTAATGCTTAGGTTAATATGTAAAGGAGTGAATTATCTGACTTTAACGAAAAGCTGCCAGTATCTAATAACATTCAGCCGGTCTGAGACAGTTTTTTAGATAGATTTTTGAAGTTATTTTAATCTATTCCTCGATGTTGAATTCAGCCCGAATAAAATCCTTAATTCCGTTTTGTCCGCGAAGACTCAGCCACATTCGATTGGTATCGGATTCGATTTCTATTTGGAAATTGAAAAACGGGCAGCACAATCTTTCATAAACGATAAATTCAGCTGCGTCCAGAATCAATTGCGATTCGGCTTTGAAACGAAAAGCATAACCGTCATTCAACTCTTTAACCGATTGTCTGGATTCATGAAGAATTCGGGTCAGTTGCCGGTAGCGTTCCTTTTGAGAATCGCTCAGAGCATTGAGATTGCAAATAAAAGGCGTGTCCGTCATGTTGGCAATTCTAAAACACGTTTCTCTCTAACCGCAAGATATTATCTTTTTATTTAACTCAGTTCATTGGCAATCCAACTTTTCAACTTTCATTTTTAGAGCATAAATTAGAAAAAGGGTGGTGTCCAAAAACCCCTCGAAAAGTGGCTTTGTTTAACACAGTGTTTTATTGGGTTATAGAGACTATAAAAAGAGGTGTCCAAAAAGAGTTCTTTTTGGACAGGCTAATTTTTTTTGAAGTAGATTCTGTAAGATTGCAGACGCCTTCAGATTTGGATTTTTCTTTTGTGTTTATTTTTTTATAACTGTATGATGTAGTTCAGGTTCTTGAGTAACGATCCAATCCTAATTTACTTTCCTATCCAATCAATTCATCAAATTTCCGCGCGTCCGGCTTGCAGTTTCTGTAGGGATTGAATCCCCGAAAGGAAGAAATGGGCTTTGAGGCACCTTGACAATTGAACCGGATAAACTCGTGAGTACTACAATGCCAATGAAAAAACTTATCAATAAATTTATCTTATTATTGTGCTTCTGTCTGATTATTCTGGTATCGGCAACGGCGTTTGCTCAATCCGGAATGCAGATTTTTGTCAGGACGACTGTCGGACAAACGATTACTCTTGATGTCGAATCTTCCGACTCAATCGAAAACCTGAAGACGAAGGTACAGGACAAACTCGGCGTGCCGCCCGATCGCCAAAGCCTTTATTTCGCCGGAAAATTATTGATGGATGATCGCACACTGGCTGACTACAACATCCAAAAAGAATCGACGATTTACCTCTTCGTTATCAACCCCGGGCAGATGACCGTCACTCACAAGCGCGAAATCAAGCTGCCGGTTCGCCTCAATAACGTGCCGCAGCTGGCTTTAAATGATTCGGGTCTGGGCGCGACCGATCTCGATCAAACGCAGGAAGTGTCTGGGAAGCAACGTTTTATAGCCATGTACAAACGGCTTTATGCCATGCACGAAAGAGCGGACGGCACGGCTTACTACGGCGGCGTCAGACAATCGGACGTCGAAATAACTCTCACCGCCATCATTGAGCGCCACATCAATACGAGCGGTTCGTTTCCAGAAGAAGCGACTCTTTTCGGAATACTCGGCACCAATCTGCGTTACAATTTAATGAACCATCAGGGACAGGTACAGGCGCGTTGGACGACCGGACTGCCCAACGCGCGAACAATCGGTTACGGCGGCGCGGGCACGAGCATCGTCTGCACCGACGTATCATATCAATTCAACGGAGTCTCGACCCGTCTCATCAGCATCAACCACAGCAGCCAACAGTCCACATCGTTCTCCGGCGACGTCGTCGAGCAGACGGGCAAGAGCATCGGCGGGTGGATGACGTTGGCATACGGCGCGGACGACTTATTGTATCTGTTCGACTACGAAAATCTGCGTATTTTGAAATTCGACACGGGCGTGCGGGGCGGAACGCGCGGCGCTTTTCTCGGCACCTTCGATCTTGACCCGACCAAACCGGCGGTCAATTCGATGACGGTCGATGCGGCGGGCAATTTCTACGTCGGCAGCGACAACGGCGGCTTTCATATCTACGGCAGCGACGGGCAGTGGAAGCAGAGCATCACCGGAATTTATCAGACCGATCCGAATTCCGATGTGCCTTCCCTCGGCGCGATTTACAAGCCTTATATGAACTATTACGCCAGCGGGTTAAATGACGGCAACGGAACGCTCGACGTGCGCGACGCGACCGGCTACCGGCAGTATACGATCACCGCTCCCGGACAAACTCCGCCGATTCAGATTATGGCGGAACCGCAAGGTCAGGCGACCTGCCTTTTGTCGCCGACCAATCTTTCGGTAATCGCCGCTGCCGACGACGGCGCGCCGCTCACTTACCAGTGGCGCAAAAACGCCGTTGCATTAACCGACGGCGGCACGATTTCCGGCGCGACGACGGCAAATCTGAACATCTCTTCGACCGTCTCGGGCGATGCGGGTTATTACGATGTCCTCGTCCGAAAGTCCGGCGCGATCGTCACTTCGCACGCCGCGATCATCACCGTCACGCCGACGCCGATCATCACGCAGCAGCCCGCCGATCAGAGTCTCCAAATCAGTGACAGCGCGACTTTTACGGCGACCGCCGATCACTCGCCCGGCGTGCAGTGGCAGGTCAGCACCGACGGCGGCGCGATTTTTACCGACGTCAGCGGCGCGACGAACGCAACGTTATCCATCCCGTCGGTTGATAATTCGCATATCGGCAATTATTACCGCGCGGTCTTTACGCCCCTGTGCGGCGCTCCGGTCATCAGCCGCGCGGCGGCTTTAAAGTTCAGTCAGACGATTACATTCGCCAATCCGGGCGCGAAAACCTTCGGCGATCCGGCGTTCGATCTCGGCGCCGCCGCTTCGTCCGGTTTAACCGTCAGCTACACCGTCGTTTTCGGTCCGGCAACCGTGGCGGGCAGCATGCTCACCCTGACAAATTCCGGCATCGTTTCGATCAGAGCCTCGCAGATCGGCGACGCCGACTACGCCGCCGCGCCCGACGTCACGCAAACCTTTACGGTGATGCGCCCCGGCAATGCGGCAGCGCCTTACACAGTTGACACAATTTCCGACGACGTAACTTTGAGCGCCTGCACGTCCGCGCCGAACGATTGCAGTCTGCGCGCCGCCGTCCTGATCGCTAACATTTTAGCCTCAGACGAGTCGATCAATTTCGACTCGTCGCTCGCCGGGCAAACGATTGTGCTGAATAGCATCAATGCTTCATACGCCGGTCAATTAAACATCGCCGACAACGGCAAATTGACGATCAACGGGCTCGGCTTGAGTCAACTGAGCATTTCGGGCAACACCGCGAGCCGCGTATTTTTTATCGAAGAAAACGCCGTCGCCGCCATCAACAATTTGACGGTGACTGGAGGATTTGGCGACGGCGGCTACGATAACGGCAGCGGCGGCGGCATCTATAACTTAACCGGCGCGCTGACGTTGACCGATGTCATCGTCAGCGGCAATTCGGCTCCGAACGGCGGCGGTATTTACAGCAACGGCGGCGCGCTCACGCTCGATCGTTCGATCGTCAGCATTAATTCGACGGGCGGCGGTCGAGGCGGCGGCATTTTCCAGATTGACGGAACGCTGACCTTAACCGACTCGACCGTTAGCGATAACTCAACGATCAACGGCAGCGGCAACGGTGCCGGCAGCGGCGGCGGCATCTTTGTCTGGAATAACGCGACGACGCTGACCGATTCGACCGTCAGCGGTAATCGGGCGCAAGGTACCCTCAGCGGCGGCGGCGGCGGCGGCATATTCGTCAATCACGGCACGACGACGCTGACCAATTCAACCTTCAGCGACAATCGGGCGGGCGGCGGCGGCGGCGTTTACATCGCAGACTTGAGTTCAGGGACGACGACGCTGACCAATACGACCGTGACCGAGAATCTGAACAAAGTCGGCATCGGCGAATTCGTAAACGGCGGCGGAGTCTATAATGCCGGCACTTCGACAGTTACCGTCAGCAACTGCATCATTGCGAAAAACGGGGGAAGCACCCTCGATGTGACGGGTCCTTTTGTCTCGGGCGGCTACAATCTGATCGGTTACATTTTCACTTCGGGCGTCCATCGCGCCACCGGATTCGGCGCGACGGGCGATAAGTTCGGCACCAACGGCACCCGGATCGAGGCGATGCTGCTACCGCTCGGGTTTTACGGCGGTTTGACGAAAACGCACGCGCTTGCCGACGACAGCCCGGCGATTGATGCGGGCAACGGCAGCTTGACGACCGACCAGCACGGATTCTCTCGTCCGTTTGATTATCCTGAGGTCACCGATGCGGCAGGCGGCAACAGCGCGGACATCGGCGCAGTCGAAATGCAGCCGTCGGTTGTTTTGGTAACGGCAATCAACACGCAGCCGCAAAATCAAATTGTCTGCGAAACGGCATCGGCGAGCTTCTCAGTCGGCGCGACGGGCGCGAATCTCAATTACCAATGGCGCAAAGGCGGCGTTAATCTGACTGACGGCGCGGCGATTTCCGGCGCGACTTCGGCAAATCTAAATATCAATTCAGCAGCATTGAGCGATACCGGAACTTACGATGTCCTCGTCACGGGCGACGGAGGCACGGTTGTTTCCGGCGCGGCGACGCTCGGCGTTAACTCCGCTCCCGTCATCACGAATCAGCCCGTCAATCAAAACGCGGCTCCGGGCGGAGCGGCTTCGTTTACGGCGGCAGCCACGGGCGCGCAAACGGTTCAATGGCAAATCAGCACGGGCGCGGGCGCAGCCTTCAGCGACATCGGCGGCGCGAATCAATCGATGCTGACTTTGACGGCGGTCAACCCGTCACAAAATGGTAGCCAATACCGAGCGATTTTTACCGGTGCGTGCGGCGATCCGGCGACAAGCAATGCGGCGACTCTGATCATTATCGAACCGGCAGATTTAACCGTGACGAAAACCCATTCGGGCGATTTCACGCAGGGCGATACCGGAAAGACTTATTCGATGACAGTTTCAAACAACGGCAGCGGTGCAACGAGCGGATCGGTTTCAGTCACGGATTCATTGCCCGATGGTCTGACGGCGACTTCAATGAGTGGTGAAGGCTGGAACTGCAATTTCAGCAATTTAACCTGCACGCGCAGCGATGCTCTGGCGGCAAACAGCAGTTATCCGGCAATTACATTAACCGTTAATGTCGCCGCCGACGCTCCCGGTTCAGTCACTAACGTTGTATCAGTGTCAGGCGGCGGCGAAACCGATACGGGAAACAATCAGGCAGCCGATCCGACGACGATTAACGCAGCAGCAACATATTCCATCTCGGGAACAGTCAGATACGGCGCGACTAACGTCGGTCAACCGGACACATTCGTCACGGGCGTGAGCTTGGACGTCACCGGTTCAGAGAGTTCGTCCACAGTCAGCGACGACGACGGTATTTACCAATTATCGAATCTCGCGGGCGGCAATTACACCGTTACGCCAAGCAAAATCGGCGAAGTCAAAGGCATTAATTCATTGGATGCATCACGAATTCAGCAGCACCTGGTCGGGCTAACAACTTTAACGCCGAATCAATTAATCGCTGCTGACGTTGATAACAACGGAGTGGTCAATTCTTTGGATGCGGCTCGGATTCAGCAGTATCTGGTGCAAATTTCATCCGAGAACATTATCGGGCAATGGAAATTCGTGCCCGGCAATAGGCAGTATAATGCTTTAGCAGACAATGCGAGCGGGCAAGATTATCAAGCTGTTTTGGTCGGAGAAGTGTCGGGCAATTGGTCATCGGCTGATTCGTTCGCTGATGATTCGGAAACTGAAGAAGAACTTCTTCCTCAACAAGAGAATCTAAATGAAACAGTGGACGGATTTGAGCAAGAACTATCTGAACAGATTGCCGAAAGGATGAAACAATCATCTGATTTGCAATCAAACAGCTCAGCCATGAATAAACCTCAATCGGAATCAGCCACAGCAGGAGCGTCAACTCCGGTTTCATTGCCGAAGATCTCGGCGGCAGTCGGCAATACGATTATTATTCCCGTCTCGATCGGAGCGAATCCGTCAGGCAGCGCGATTGAATCGTTTGATTTCAGTGTGTTTTATGATCCGGCTATTCTGCAGCCTGCCAATCCGGCGGGAAATAATGCGGGCACATTAAGCGCTAATTGTTCAATGCTGGCTAATGCTCCGGCAGCGGGCAGAGTCGCTGTTTCCGGTGCCTGCGCTCAGGCATTTACTAACAATTCTGGCGGAGTGTTATATAAGCTGACCTTTACTGTGATCGGCATGAATGGTCGGCAAACAGCTTTATCCTTTACCAATCCGGCAACCGAAATCGACACGTTTCAGTTCAATAACGGGTCTCCGAATGCTCAGGCGACGAATGGATCGTTTAGTGCTTCGTTCGCTCCGACTGCCGCTAGTGTTAGCGTTTCAGGTAGAGTAACAATCGCATCGGGCAGAGGCATCAGAAATGTGATGATTACGATGACTGATTCAGCAGGCAATCAGAGACAAATACAAACAACCGGCTTTGGTTATTACCGTTTCGATAATGTCACGGCAGGAGAAATTGTGACAATTTCGGCAAAAACGAGACGTTACAAATTTAACCAGTCGTCAATCGTTAAAACGACTAACGAATCTGTCACCGACGCTGATTTTGTGAGCGAACCGTAAAAGCTTAGCGCCTTGAAAACTAAAAGAAAGAAGCCGCAAACATCACAACTTGCGGCTTCTTTCTTTTTTAGTCCCTGAACAAATTTTATCCTGGAAAGTATGCTTCTTAAGCCTTCCAAAATCAGATATAACTTTATTTGAGAGTTTGCCTCGACTGTGTGTAAGTAAAATTTCAGGGCGTCCAAAAACCTCAAAAACTCCAAAATACGCCTTGTAAATATTAATAATGTTGAAGAATTATAGACTTGTTGATAAAAGGGTCCTTTTTGGACATTCTAACCTGATATCAAAAAGTATATTTCCTTAGATGAAAGCATGAAATGACTCAACGCCTCCAATATGAATTCCGCATTTGCGATTTCGATATGAATTTAGTTTGCAGGATTTCAGCAAATGCTACATCAACCGAAAGAATGTTTTTCTCTTATTACTATTTAGTTATTAGCCGGTAATTGACTGATAAAAAAGCTTACTTTATCGAACCTGTTTTCTTTTTGATCAGCCTTTTCTTCCAAATTAATCCTTTCTCAATACCCGGCTAAATTCCTGAATACTACTATTGTGTGATTCAAGATTATTCCGATTGGCGTAATAAAAAAATATTTTATCTAGTGATGTGTGAGGTTCTCATAATCGACAAAATATCAGAAACTGTAGTTTTCAATTTGTTTGTTTGACCATCGGTATTACTTGCGTGCCAATCAGTTCAATGGCGCGCATTAACCGGTCGTGCGGCAGATTGGCGGTATCCATTTGGAACGTAACTCTCGTGAGTCCGCCAAGCGCGTCGCTATGCCGTTTTATTTTACTTGCGACTTCCTCCGGGCTTCCGACCAGGAATGCTCCGGGCGGCGCGGCTTGGGCATCGAAGTGAGTTCTTGTAACTGGGGGAAAGCGCCTTTCTTTGGCGACGCTGCTGGACATTGCAACGGAATACCCGGCAAACATTTCCACGACAGCCTGCTCGGTCGTATCGGCGACATATCCGAAAGCGTGCATTCCAACTTTGAGCTGCTCCGCCTTATGCCCTGCGCTTATTCCAGCCTGACGATAAAGGTCAACTAACGGTCGGAAACGGTGCGTTTCGCCGCCGATAATGGCGACCATTAAGGGCAATCCTAGCACTCCCGCTCTGATAAAAGACTCGGGAGTGCCGCCGACACCCAGCCATATTGGAAGAGGCTGTTGTACCGGTCTCGGATACACTGGCTGGTTCTGTAGAGCCGGTCGAAACTTTCCCGACCAAGTGACAAACTCATTGTCACGAATTTGTAGAAGCAGGTCGAGCTTCTCTGCAAAGAGGGCATCATAGTCTTGCAGATTCAAACCGAACAGCGGATAAGCTTCAACAAATGAACCCCGCCCCACTACCATTTCAGCCCGACCTTTCGATAATAAATCCAGCGTCGCAAAATTCTGGAAAACCCTCACCGGATCAGCTGCGCTAAGCACCGTGACCGCGCTTGTTAGCCGGATGCACTTGGTGCGTGACGCTGCGGCTGCCAGAATTACCACCGGTGCGGAGTCAAGGAATTCTTTGCGGTGATGCTCTCCGATGCCGAATATATCCAGACCCATTTTATCCGCCTGCTCAATCCTCTCTAGCAGTTGCAATATGGCATCTTGGTTGTCCAAATTCGCCTTTGTCCGCTCGTCAAGGCGGGCTGCAAAACTATCAATTCCTATTTCCATTTGTTTATTTATGAAGTTTGTTACTTCGGCTGCTGACCCTCGTTTCATATCGGCAACGGCCATTCTCTGGTTCTTTTTTTTTGTGCAGCTTTATATTTTAGCGAATGGTAAAAAGCTATCGCATCTTCATAACTCTTAAACTCTATCACCACTTGCCGGTCGTTTTTGATACACCATTAAGCAGCATTGTTCAAACAGATAACTAAGTTTGTTAAGAAAAGTAAGAACTAAGCGTCTTTCAACGCCAAGACCTATCCAAGCCAATTCCGCCCTCGATGGATTAATTCCTAGGGGTATATTGAGATTCAGGCACGTGGTATTTCGATGGAAGATTCTCGCGTCCCCATTTAAGCACCCTGCTCATCCAGACGAGCTCGGCTAAAAAACCACTTGCCCTGTGCTCATAAGCTTTATCGAGAAGCGCCCCGTTTTCATCGAACTTATCCTGCACGAACGGGAAATTAAGGTCGGAAAATGTCACGGTTAAGCCTAATTCCCTGACCATCGGCACCATTGCCTCGACAACTCGCGTCCCTCCCCAGGGACCTGCGGATACTCCGACCAATGCCACACTTTTATGGATGTATTCTTTCAGAAGTAAATCCAGGACGCTTTTTAATGCCCCGGGGTAGCCGTGATTATATTCCGGCGTGACAATCACCAGCCCGTCGGCTCTTATCACGGCTTCTTTCCATTCGGGGAAGGCGTCGCTGATTACCGTGCCGTAGTCATCAAGCGGGAGCGCGAAATCCTTAACGTCGAATAATCTTGTCTCAATCGCAGCGTTTTTGGACATTTCCCGCTTTAGCCACTCGGCAACAAAGGCACTTTTTCTTTCCTTTCGATTAGTGCCCAAAATAATCGGCAAAAACAATTTGCTTGTTAAATAATCTTCCATTTCGAGTCTCCGCAAAAATGCAATTCACTTGTTTGCTGCGCTGAAGGATTAAATCGACTTTAATTCATCAATCGTTAATTAGTTTTTTTCGCTGCAGATTCACTTTTTAGCGGCTTTGGCTATCGCTTCATTCGTCTTTCTTTCGACTACTTCGAGCAGCACGTCGAGTTCGCCCGAATTGTTATGCTTAATCCCGTTGATAAAATACGTCGGGGTTCCTTTAACGCCGCTTTCCATCCCGCTTTGCAAATCTCCGCGCACTTTTTCCGCAAAGATTCTTCCAATAATTGCGCGGTCGAATTCATCTATATTGAGTCCCAGTTCACGGGCGTAACCGACGAGATGTTCGCCGTCTAGTCGGTTGTAATTCTCGAACAGCTTGTCGTGCATCTCCCAGAATTTGTTTTGCTCTCCAGCGCTTTCCGCAACCTCCGCGGCGGCTTCGGCGTGCGGGTGGATGTTGGTGCGGGGAAAATGCCGAAACACGAAACGTAGGTTTTCACCTAGCTTCCACTGAATTTGCTTGACGATTTTGTTGCCTTCGACGCAGTGCGGGCATTCGTAAGCGCCATACATCAAAAGAGTCACCGGAGCCATATCAGTTCCTTGCGTATGATCCTTCTCATTTACTGATCTGCTCAGCAAATAACTCTGCTTATTCGGCTGTAATGTCTCGGCTGTCATCATCGTCCCTTCTCCTTTTGTTTATTCAGTTAAATCCCAATGTGAAATCTCCCGGCGCAATCAAACATTCAACTAGCTGCCCCTACTTCCTTGCGTGGTAGTTCTTTTTCAGAACTCAGATTCCCGCTCTTCATTTCCGCCGTTTTCATCACGCGGTTCGCGCGCTCGGTGATTCGTGCCAAGATTCCAGGACGGCGGATCGCTGGCGGGAAAGAATCTTCTAAATTTTCGTCAATTTCATCTTCGCTCATTATGTTTTTATCGAAATCATCACGTTTCCGCATACTTTTTCCTTCAAAAACAATCTTTAAAGACAAAAGGTTTCTAACCTGCAAGTTTCGCAGCAAACTCGGCAACCCTCGAGCCCTGAAATCGAGCAGACGCACGCGCGGTTTCGTCCATATCCAACTGTCCGTTGTTGGAAACGAAAGACGCTCCATAAGGATTTCCCGCCTGAAACTGAATCGGGTCGGCGTAACCGGGCGGAACAATAATCATATTCCAGTGATAAAAAACTGTATTTAATGAAAGAATTGTCACTTCCTGCCCGCCGTGCGCCGTCCCTGTGGTCGTAAAAGACGAGCCGATTTTATTGGTTAACGATCCTTTTACCCAAAGTCCGCCGGTCTGGTCAATGAAATTTTTCAGTTGCGCTGACGGTAAGCCAAATCTGGTGGGCGTTCCCAAAATGATGGCGTCCGCCCATTCCAAATCATCATTCGTCACTTCTCGAACGTCTGTGGTTTCTTCCATGTGCTTTTTCCATTCAGGGATATTACCCCAGACTTCGTCCGGCGCCGTTTCTTTGACGCGCAAAAGTCTGGTTTCGGCGCCTGCCCCTCGCGCGCCTTCTTCAACCGCTTGCGCCAGTTGATGAGTGATTCCCGTCTGGCTGTAATAAATAATCGCCACTTTTGCCATCGCCGTTTATCTCCTGAAATATACAATTTAATTTAATTCCTGCTTTAACCTGGTTAATGCTTTGAGCGCGCTTTGCCTTTCAACTTCTTTACGGGAGCGCCAATCGGTGACCCAACTCTTGACCGTGCGGCTCAGTTCAGAATCGGACGCTGAGCGTTCTCGCGCCTTTTGCGTCGTATTGGAATTCCATGTGACTGCCTTTTTCCTGATAATTTTTATCTGACTCATAACTTTTTTCCTCTTGGTGACTCGTTTTCTGGAAAAATGATTTCCCGGCGTCCAAAAAATTTCGCGTCAAATGAAAACGCGCCCGGTCCCAGCAAAATCAGCGCCGCCGAAATGACCGTGATACAGAAGGCTGGCAAATTCAAATTAGACTGCTGAAGCGATGAAATAATCACCGCCGCGCTGCTCAGAAAAATAACGAAACCGCTAAGCGGAGTCAGAAATCCGATTAAAAGCAAAGCCCCGATTATGCCTATCGCCAACCCGAACGCTTTCCAGAAATCAGAAGAATTCTCCTGCCCGAATAGAAACATCCCGCTCTGCCCCAAAGCCATTATTCCAAGCGTCGTGCGGAGCAGCAGTAAGCCAAAACCGGCAGTCCCGCCGGGAAATTTGGAAAACAGTCTGAGCAACTTCCTATCCTTCCGTAGAATTAATTGGTTTTCAATAAATCACGGGTAAAGAGTACACTTCTCTACTCGAAGACGAATCACTATTACTTAGAGTTTTTTTGTAACCGTTTTGAGGTATTTTTCTATTTTGTCTAAATTTAAGTGTCTTATGATCAACTAATTCAGCGACGAATGGCTATCGCCGCCGATCGAGTGCTGTCTTTAGCGATGAGCTTTTCACTGATGTGTTTGACGGGGGAGTTTAACTGCTTACGCTCTAGGTAAAAACACTATTCGGCGGTACCGCACTTCAGTTTGCTGATTCCCTAAAATTCCCAAACTTCGATCATTTAGAAACCAAATTTTACGCCGAATTGGATACTGCGTCCCGGTCCTGAAGCATTCAAAATGCCGAAACCGGGACTGCTGATGTTCGTGTCGAGATTGCTGAAATTTGCGCGGTTGAAAGCGTTAAAGACGTCAGCCTGAAAGCGCAATTCCATGTTTTCGGTGAAACGAATCAACTTGCGGATAGAAAAATCCCAAGCTTGCAGGCTTGGTCACGTAACCACTCCCACGGAAGAATTTCCGCGGCGTGTGCTCGGCGCGGGCGCAAATGCCGCCGGATTCAGCCAGCGCAACTCGTCCTTCAAATAAAAATCCACGCCGCCGATTACGTCGGCTCGCCAAAAACGGTCAGGGTGTTGCCGGAAATTGTGTAAGGTCTCCCGGATTGAAAACGAGTGATGCCGCTATGGTTTACAACTCAATAATGCCGCGCCGCAAAGCAATCGCCACCGCTTGGGTTCTATCCGAAGCGTTAAGTTTTTCCAGAATGTGCCTGACGTGGATTTTAACGGTTTCCTCTGAAATAAAGAGCTTTTGGGCGATGTCCTGGTTGCGGTTCCCATCAGAAACCAGACGCAAAACTTCCGTCTCGCGCGGGCTTAAAGTTTCTTCACCCATGTGTTCAGCCAAATGCACCGCGATTTCGGGCGCGACGTATTTTTTGCCCGTATGGACCCGGCGAATTGTTTCAACAATCGAATCCGACGACATACTTTTTAGTAGATAAGCGGCGGCGCCGACTTTCATCGCGCGTTGAATCTCCACATCGCCTTCAAACATCGTCAGCATAATGACGCACGCTCCGGGAAATTCGCCGCGAATGGCGATCAGCGCGTCAATGCCGCTCATGTCTCCGAGCCTCAAATCCAATAACGTAACGTCCGGTCGAAATTCCCGGTATTTCTCAAGTGAATCGCGACCGCTCATCGCGGTCGCGATTATTTCCATGCCATGCTGATCGGCAAGGAGAGCTGCAATTCCTTCGTGAACCAAAGGATGGTCGTCCACAGTCATAATTCGAATAATTGATTGATTCTCTTTCATTGGTTCTGCTCCTTTTCCGAAAACTTCATTTTAGCTTTGCGCGTGCCTATGTCTTTCAGGCGCTTGAGCCAGCCGTCCGAATCTTTCTTTTCAAAAGCGGCGTGCTGCGGAACGATTAATTCTATTTCGGTGCCGCCTTCAGCGCGGTTCCAGATTTTCAACTTAGCCCCGATCTTTGCCGCACCTTCGCGCATTCCCGAAAATCCGAGATGTCCTTTGCGCCCTTTTTGCAAAATTTCGGCGCTCACTCCGCAGCCGTTGTCGCGGACGGAGAGCCGGAAAAACTTCGGCGCGTATTCCATCCGCACTTCGATGACGCTGGCTTCGGAATGCTTAAATGCGTTGATCAGCGCCTCGCGCCCGATCCGGTAAATCTCGTCGCGGACAAGCGGGAGGAGCGGTTGAGAAATTCCGTCGACCACGACCCGAAAATCAATTTCTTTTCTGACGTCTAAGTCCTGCACGATGGTCGCGAATGCCTGTTCCAAAACCAGCGAATTCTCGCTGTTTGCGGAACGCAGTCCCTTAATCGTGTTGCGCCCTTCGGTCATTATCTGCTTTGTTAATTCCTGAACACGACTGAGCCTCGGTTTAAACTGCGAAGTGTCCGGCAATTGTTTGACAACCGCGTCGAGCTGAACCGAAGCGCTGAAAACTCCCTGCAGAAGTGTGTCGTGCAATTCCTGTGCGATGCGGGTCCGCTCAGCCAGGCGCTCAGCGAACCTGAAATTCAGCTCGTTTGTGAGCCGCCGCAGCCGGTATTGATATAAACCGAACAGCGCCAGCAGCGCGCCTATGCCGCACAGTATCCGAAACCACCAAGTTTGCCAGTACATCGGGTCGACATTGATTTCGATCATCGCCTCCTCACTGTTCCAGGCGCCGTCCGCGTTGCTGGCGATCACTCGAAAACGGTATAAGCCCGGCGGAAGATTCGTGTAAAAAGCTTCCGCTCTATCCGTCGGCTCGCTCCAATCCTGATCGAAGCTTTCGAGCCGGTACCGGTACTTGACGCCGTTGGGTTCAGCTAGGCTTAAACCCGCATAACTGATGACGATTCTTCGGCTTCCCGCCGGTATTCGAGCGGAAGTTTGCAAATCAATCGGAGTCCCGTCGGCGGAAACGCTTTCAACGTGAACGAGCGCGGGAACGGAATTCTCCTTCAGGCGTTGTGGGTCAACAACGGAAATTCCCTGATTTAAAGAAAACCAGATGCGTCCGCGGCGGTCGGCTACAGCGCTGCGATCGCGCTTAACGCCCTCGATGCTGAGCAGCCCGTCGCGCGGGTTGAATTCCCGTACATCATCGCTGCCGAGAGCCGCGCCGCGAAGCAGTTTTTCGCGATCAACCCGCAAAACATGACCGGACGTTTCGATCCAGAGCGAGCCGCGCCTGTCCGCCGCGATTCCGAAAACCGGCTCGCGCAAACTCGCCGGCACGTCCGATTTGAAACTGATGCGCCCTGATTCTAAAAAAGCGATTCCTTTAGTGGTGCCAATCCAGAGAATTCCGCCCTCATCGGCGAAGAGAGTGGTTATCTTATCGCTCGGCAATCCGTCCTTACCCAAATAGGTTTGCCATCGTTCATTCGTCAAAGAACTTAAACCCTTCGGAGTGGCAAACCACATAACGCCGTCCCTGGTTTCCGTTATCGCGTTGATAGTGTTCGACGCCAAGCTGCCGGCGGCTGACTTATGGATCGTGAAAACTCCGTCCTTGAATCGGCTGACGCCGCCCGTCAGCGTCCCCGCCCAGACGCTTTTGTCGCTGCTTTGAAAAACGGTAAAAACGGTGTCCTGCGCAAGACCGTTCTTCCGCGTAAAGGTCTCCGCGCGATACGAGCCGCCGTCCTCTAGAGACAAACGGGTAAGCCCGCCGTGCTGTCTCCCGAGCCATAATTCACCCTGATCGTCTCCGCCCGCTATCGAATAAACAACGTCTTTTTCTAACCCGTCCAGGGCGACGCTTCCAATCGAGTTGTCTTTCAGCCAGTAAAGCCCGCCTTCGGGCGGCGAAAACCAGGTTTTCCCCTCAATATCATTGTAAATGCCGCCGCCGGAGTTCGACGGCAGCCCCTGCAACGTCGAATAGCTCATGAAAGCGTTGTCGCGCAGCCGCTCCAATCCTTGCGTGGTTCCGATCCATAAACTGCCTTCCCGGTCTTCAAACAGCGCGGTCACCGTTTTGCTTGACGGAAAGTCTAACGTTTTAGTCGAAGCGGGCGCGTTGCGATTAAGGCGAATCAAACCGTCGGACTCCGTGCCAACCCACAAATTTGATTGCCTGTCTTTGAGAATTTTCAACACCCGGCTGTTTTTCAGCCCAGCCGCTGCTTCCGGCTCGATAAACTGCGCGCCGTTCCAGAACGCGATTCCGCTGTCGGTGCCGATCCAGAGACTTTCATTTTCGTCCGGCAGAAGACAATTTATCTTACGGTCTCGTAAGCCCTCATTGACGGGAATCAAAGTTCGCCCTTCGCCGATCCGAAACAATCCAGACCCGCTCGTTCCCATCCAAATCATGCCGGTTTTGGTTTCGACAAGCGAAATTATGACCGAAGGCGGAAGCTCAACCCTTTCAAGTAAATTGAAAGGCTCTGCTTTGCCGTATCTGAAAAGTCCTCTGTCGAATTTCGAAAGCAGAATGTCGCCGCCTCTATCCGCAAAGCTCATCGCCGTAATCCGGTAATTTCCTTCATTCGAGCCGGCAAAAACGTCCTCGAATTTCCCGTCGCGGTAACGAAAAACTTTGGGGCTGCGCATCCTTATCCAGAGGCTTCCTTCCGCATCAACAGCCAGTCCGGTCACTGACTCCGTCTCGGACTTGTTTTTTTCTTCGGGGTGAAAAAAAACGAAGCGTGATCCGTCGAAACGAACTAATCCCTTTTCCGTGCCCAGCCAAAGATAACCGTCCTTTGTTTGCGCGATGGCGTAAACCGGTCCTCCCGCAAATCCCTGACCGGCGTTCCAGTAATCGTGAGTATACTGCGACATCGCCCGATCCGGATCAAGCCCATAAGCACGGCTCGCAAAACAGACCGCGACGAGTCCCCAAATGAGAAACAAAACCGTCCTGCAACTTTTTCCCCGCCGATCACGGCAGGTATTCAAACTTCTCAATGACGACCTCCGTTTCCTTTTGTAAAGACTGCGGCGAGTAATCGGTAATCAATAAACCGATACGGATTCTTTCACCTTCGGACGTCGGAATTCCCAGCGTAAAGGTGTGTTCGGCGAGCGTCTCAGCACTGCTGGCATCGCGCCCCCGAACGGTTTTAAATTTGACCTTTCCCTGCTGCCAATGAAACGAATGGGTCAGCGCGCCTGAAGTCGGAACGTTAAACATCGCGGCATTCGTCGGCAGGTATTCTGGCTGAATTAAATAACTGAGATTTTTATTGCTCTTGCCGCTGGACGGTGAAATGTCGATCATCATTTCGCGATGATTTTGCCCCGATTCCAGCCGGTCATAAGTCGAGAGGCTCAGAATGCAGGTCAGATCCATCCTGGAAATGTCGCCGACCGTGAAAATGTAGGTGCCATAGCCCAAAGTTGTCATCAACTCGACTTGAGCGCTTTTCAATTCGCCGGAATCGTTCGTGACACGCAGATGCAGAAATCCGCTCTCGTCCGTCCAGGCGTTCGCCGGGTCGAAAACGGTTTTCACGCTTCGACGATCTGTTGACAGCCGGCGCGCGAACCACTGGTAACCGCTGAAATTGATTCTATTCGAAGGAACGGGCGGATCTCCCGTTCCTTTAACGGCGGAGACCGCGACGACCCCGTCTCCGACTTCGGGCAGCTTGTCGGTCCTTGAAAGGGGTCTGTAATCGGGTTCGACAAGCAGGGCGGCGAATTCGGTACCGCCGTGAATGGAATTTTGCCAGCGGAAATCGGGTTGAATCCCGGTAAACGGTCGCTTGACCCACGGCTGCACCCACCACGTGCCGCTTTTGGAGTACAAAACTATTTGTTGCCCGGGTTTTGAGCTGGAAACGGTTCCCTCAATGTCAAACAATTTATCGGATCCGCCTTCACTCTGGGGCGGTATTTTGATGAACTCGATAGAGGGCGCGGGATCGGATTGCGAGGCGCGGCACGCTGATAAGAAAATAAGAACGATTAAAAGAAAAGATATTTTCAACGCTGTCTCCCTGATAGCAATCCAGCTCTGTCATCCTGCTGTTTGTTTCCAGAAATCTATTGCTCGCGTTTACAGGAAGGGTCTCCAATTTCCTCCTGAAACGAAACCTTCCGGCAAACTAATACACCTAATTTTTATGTGGGAGGCGTCGCCTTTGTTAAGCCGGCGTCGCAATCTGGTTCGATTAATTTTTTCTTTGCGAATTATCTTACTCGAAAGGGCGAATCAAACATAATATTTATTCAAGTTAAATAAAATATTTTCAGCCGCTGGAAGTAAATAATAATTTAACCGAAGTTATTTTATAAAAAATCTTTTTCCTGACCAGACTCGATAAAAATCACGCCTCGGTCTGCGGTTTATCATCCGGTAGGATAATTTCGCGCCTGCCGAACAGCCGGGCGTCGAGCGAAAAAGCTCCGGGTCCGAATATCGACAGAGCGATGGATAATACGACAGCATATATGCCCGGTAGATTACACCACAAATGATTACAATCACCCGTCGAGGGCATAATGCGTAAACTAAACATAACTCCGAGACAAAACAGCACGCTAAATACTGGAGTCAGAAAACCGATCAAAAGCCCCGCTCCGCAAACAAGGTAAAGCGCGTCGGTCGCCAAACTCCAGATCGTGAAATCATGACCTTTCTCGACCAGATGGTGTCCGCCTTCGATTAATGCCGTGACGCCGAGAACCGCGCGCAGGAAAAGCAGTGCTGCTCCGTGTGTCCCGTCCGGGAAAGAAGTAAATAGTCTCAGCAGCTTGATGCCTCCTTGATTACTGTCGGCCCTTAAGTCAATACGAACCACATATAAAATACAACTTTTTGATATAGAGATGATAACGATAATTCGGTGTCTTTTACTACCTATATCTAGTTATTGATTCCGAATTCCGGCTATCCCCATATAACCCTTTGGAGTATTCCCCGCCTACAGCAGAAATAGCTATTAAAAAAACATTCTATTTCGTGATGCGCCCCTCGCAGTAATTCGACAGACTATTTTCATGACGAAAGCACTTCGATTGCAGGGCAGAGGCAGCGGCGGAACAGTTATTTTACGTGACGCGCCTGAGTTCAAGTTAAAAACTGGTGACGCTCTTGTGCCGATCCGCTTTGATTATTCAGGAGCTTTTGAGGGAGAAAACACAATGACAAAAGGTGAACGCACCGTGGAACGCAAGCAGTTCATTTCTTTAGCCTGTTTAGCAATGATGGCGGGCTTTTTCTGGCTGCTCTTGCTGACAGCTTCCGGCAACGCGCAGACTGCCGCCGCGCTTGAAACTGAAACAGTAATCAGCACCAGACAAGAGACATCAACGACAGAAATCAAAAAAGCGCCGAATACTGCCGTCAACGCCGACCAAGCAATTCGCCCATTTCGGGTGAATATTCCGCAGGAGTCGCTCGCAGACCTCCGCCGCCGGATTGCGATGACACGTTTCCCTGACAAGGAAACTGTAAACGACCGCTCTCAGGGCGTGCGGCTGGCTCAGTTCACAGAGCTGATTCGTTACTGGGGCACAGACTACGACTGGCGAAAGGTGGAGGCGAAGCTGAACAGTCTTCCGCAATTCGTCACCAACATCGACGGAGTCGACATTCACTTTATTCATGTTCGCTCCAAGGAGCCGAAAGCCCTGCCGATTATCGTCACTCACGGGTGGCCCGGTTCCGTAATTGAACAACTGAAGATCATTGGTCCTTTAACGAATCCACAGGCATATGGAGGCAAAGCCGAAGATGCTTTTGACGTTGTCATACCTTCCATACCGGGATTCGGTTTTTCTGGCAAGCCGACTGGGTCTGGATGGAACCCTGACCGTATCGCCAGAGCATGGTCTGAGCTGATGAACCGCCTCGGGTATACACGTTACGTCGCGCAGGGCGGCGACTGGGGCGCCGCCGTTTCCAACTCGATGGCGCGTCAAACAGTGCCGGGTCTATTGGGTATCCACGTCAACTTTCCCGCAGCGGTGCCGCCTGAGATTTCTGCGGCAATCGCTTCCGGAAGTGTGGCACCCGCCGGGCTGTCCGAGAATGAACGCGCTGCGTACGAGGCGGTTGCCACATTCCGCAAGAAATTCAGCGCTTATCTCGTGATGATGTCCACGCGCCCGCAAACCATAGGTTACTCCTTGATGGATTCTCCAGCGGGACTCGCCGCTTGGATGTGGGACTACAACAACGGCGAACCGGAGCGCTTACTCGATAAAGACGATGTGTTAGACGATATCACCTTGTACTGGTTAACGAACAGCGCGACTTCAGCAGCGAGAATTTACTGGGAGAACGGCGGACAAAGCCTTCTCGACGCGAAATTGCAGAAGACCTCAGAAATCTCGCTTCCGGTTGCAGTGACGGTTTTTCCAGAAGAAATCTATCGAGCGCCGGAGACGTGGACTCGGCGCGCTTATCGCAATCTCATTTACTTCAACGAAGTCGATAAGGGCGGACACTTTGCAGCTTGGGAACAGCCGCTGCTTTTCGCCCAAGAGATGCGTGCCGCTTTTCGTTTCCTGCGCCCCGATGCGGCTCCGTCGCAACAGTCTGGAATCAGGCGCACCGATCTTCTGCGGGACGATCTCAGTGTGCCGGGACGAGAAGTCCTTCAGGTGCGCGTCGATTTTGACCCGGGCGCGGTCGCCGCGAGGCATAGTCATCCCGGCGAAGAAATCGTTCATGTACTCGAAGGATCACTTGAATATGAGGTAGAGGGCAAGCCGCCGGTAACGCTTAAAGCGGGCGACGTTTTGTTCATCCCGGCAGGTGCCGCCCACCGCGTGAAAAACGTCGGACGCGGCAACGGGTCAGAGCTTGCTACATATATCGTCGAAAAAGGAAAGCCGCTTATCACTCTGGTTAAGTGAACGGCAGATATTTGTAAAGGATTAAAAACGCGGCGCATGAGGTAATCACGAGAAAACCGTTGAGTTTACAGTGCATGTATCAAGAAAGGTTGCGCCAGCCTATTTTTCGATAAGGAGAAGAGACAATGAAACGTTCGGAAATCGCCAACAGATTCATTCAGCTTTTATCGCCAGGATTCTTACGCAATCTTGCCCTATCAATTTTCGCGTGCGCCCTCGGACTCGGTTTGATCACTGCATCCGTCCATGCCCAGACAAAAAAATTCAAAATTAATCAAAAGGAGACAAACATGACACAAACTACTGCCAAACAACAAAGTGCTGAGCATTCCTTGGACAAAGAAGCCATTCGCCCGTACCGGGTCAAAATTTCCGACGAAGAGCTCGCCGACATGCGCCGCCGGCTCTCGGGGACACGATTCCCCGACAAGGAAACCGTCAGTGATCGGTCGCAAGGCGCACAGCTCGCGAATCTTCAGGAACTCGTCCGCTATTGGGGCAACAATTACGATTGGCGCAAAGCTGAGGCGAAGCTCAACGCATTCCCGCAATTTAAGACGCAAATCGACGGTGTTGAAGTTCACTTTTTCCACGTCAAGTCAAAGCATCCGAACGCTCTGCCGGTCATCATTACGCACGGCTGGCCCGGCTCGGTGTTCGAGCAGATCAAGCTTATCGAGCCGCTCACCGATCCAACCAGGTACGGAGGACGCGCGGAGGACGCTTTCGACGTGGTGATTCCGTCGCTGCCGGGCTACGGTTTCTCGGGGCGTCCGACCGAAACCGGTTGGGACGTTGAGCGTATCGGGCGCGCATGGGAAGTGTTGATGAAGCGACTTGGTTACACCCGCTACGTCGCACAGGGCGGCGACTGGGCTGCAGGTGTGGTCGAGGCAATGGGGCGGCAGGCGCCCACCGGATTACTCGCAATCCATACGAATTTGCCGGCGGTATTCCCGGCAGACGCAGCGGCAGCGATTGCCAGTGGTGGCCCCGCGCCAGCCGGACTTTCCGAAAAGGAACGAGCGGCATTCGATGACGTGAGAAGTTTCCTCCAAAACGGCGGCTGGGGTTACTACCAGATGATGACCGCTCGACCGCAAGCGGTCGGTTACGGATTAACGGACTCGCCCGCTGGACTCGCCGGGTGGATGCTCGTACACGGCGGATTTGGGAAGTGGAACTACGGCAAGGAACGTGAACAAACGCCGACGGTGGACGAGGTGCTGGATAACTTCTCGCTGCACTGGCTGACGAACACTGTGACTTCCGGAGCGAGACTCTACTGGGAGAACCGCAACCAAAACCTGATCAGCGCGGCTGCACAGAAGACTGACGAGATTAAAATCCCCGTCGCGATTACGGTGTTTCCCGAAGACGATCTCTTCCGAGCGCCCGAAACGTGGGCGCGGCGAGCCTTTCCTAGCCTGATCTATTTCCGCCAGGCAGAGCGCGGCGGGCACTTCGCTGCTTGGGAATACCCGGAGCTGTTCGCGTCCGAGCTGCGCGCGGCATTCAAGTCGTTGCGGTGATTATTGATTTCCAGCCGACGCTAAAGGGCAATCCTATTCAATAGAAAATCGGATTGCCCGACAATCGGTTGAATGACACACCTTAAAAGGAGGCACTTTATGAAAAGGATTGATCTATTAGTGACACGGATAGAAAGAATGCATTTTATGAAACGGATTGCTTTATTGCTGGTTGTGGTTGCAGTAGTGGCAGGCGCCGTAACCGTCTTGGCTCAAACATCTACACGCACCGACATCAAGCCAGTCCCTCCGAGCGCGAAGGAAATCCGCGGCGCATCGCCGTACTTCGAAATCGACGGGAACGAGCCTCCGCCCAGGCTGTTTGTGGATGAGCCGCTTCCCGAGGGGTTAGCTCAAGGCATCGTCTGGATCCAGTGGCGCGTGGAGAATTTGAACGTCGTGCCTGTGTTCGGGAAGGGCGCCGTAGGCGTTTCTCCGCGAGTCGGGCATCTGCACGTTCATGTGAACGATGTCGGCTGGTGGTGGGCTGACGCCAGTAACAACAACACAATCGATATCGCCGGGTTACCGGAGGGAACGCACAAAGTTCGCCTCGAATTGGTGAACCCCAACCACGAGCCTTTTCCCGGACAGTCCAAAACAGTGACGTTTACGATACCCAAGGGAGCGTCTTTGTCTCTCAAACACCGTCATTGAAGGTTGTGGGGGCTTGCGCTACAGCACAAATTCACAGTGAACAGAACCGAACAAGGCTAAACAGCGCTGACTCGCAGGAAAGATAAATCGACAAATTTGTTCGATAAGGAGATAAGAAAATGAACTATTCAGAAATCGCGAACGGTCATACGCGGCTATTACCGTCAAAAATTTTACGCAATCTGGGCATATCGGTAATCGCATTTGCACTCGGGCTCGCTTCACTCATTGCGCCCGTCCAAGCCCAGAACAAAAAATCCGAGATTAATCAGAAGAATGCCAATATGTCGCAAACAACCGCCGCAAGACAAAGCGGCGGGCAATCTGCGGGCAAGGAGGCGATTCGCCCGTTTCGCGTGAATTTTCCGGAAGCGAAACTCGTCGACCTTCGACGCCGGATTGCGGCAACTCAATGGCCTGAAAAGGAGACCGTTAATGACTCATCACAGGGTGTGCCGTTAACAACGATGCAAGAATTAGCGCGTTATTGGATGACGGATTATGATTGGCGCAAAGTCGAAGTGAAACTAAATGCGTTGCCGCAATTTATTACGAATATCGATGGGCTTGACATTCATTTCATTCACGTCCGCTCGAAACATCCAAACGCCTTGCCGCTCGTCATCACGCACGGCTGGCCCGGCTCAATCATCGAGCAGATGAAGATTATCGATCCGCTTATCAATCCCGCGGCACATGGAGGGAAAGCCGAAGACGCATTTGATGTGGTAATACCATCAATGCCGGGCTATGGATTCTCCGGTAAGCCGACGAGCACCGGCTGGGGACCTGAGCGGATGGCGCGGGCGTGGGACGTGCTCATGAAACGTCTGGGTTACACACGCTATGTCGCTCAGGGCGGCGACTGGGGGGCATTTGTCGTCGACCAGATGGGCTTGCAGGCGCCTGCCGGATTGCTCGCCATCCATACCAACATGCCTGCTACAGTTCCGGCTGATGTTGACAAGGCTCTCCTTTCTGGCGGTCCCGCACCGTCAGGGCTTTCCGCCGACGAACAGCGTGCCTTTGAGCAGTTGGTCAGAACATTCAAGCAAGTTGACTACGCCAGATTGATGGCGTCGCGCCCGCAGACGCTTTACGGCATTGCAGATTCGCCGGTCGGACTCGCTGCTTGGCTTCTCGACCATAATGATGCTGACGGGCAACCCGCCGCGACCGTCGCCGCAGGTCTGAACCGGAAATCGAGCATCACGGGTGAGCTGACACGAGACGAAATTCTCGACAACATCACGCTCTACTGGCTGACAAACACGGGTGTTTCGGCATCTCGCCTCTATTGGGAATACAAGGGCGGCTTTTTCAACACCAAAGGCGTCTCCATTCCGGTGGCGGTTAGCGTCTTCCCCGGCGAGCAGTATGAAGCGCCGCGAAGCTGGACCGAGCGCGCTTATCCAAAACTTATCTACTACAACCGGCTCGACAAAGGCGGGCATTTCGCCGCGTGGGAGCAACCCCAAATTTTTGCGGCGGAACTGCGGGCGGCGTTTAAGTCGCTTCGTTAAAGAGATGACCTTTTAGACGCAAAGGCACGAAATCAACAATCGGTGCTTTTTGAGCACAAACAAGAAATTCCTGAGGAGGATTTATGGAAAATACAAAAATCGCAAAAAATGGACAGGTTGATATGAAGCTTGAAGTCGTGGTGCTCGGCGTTACGGACGTTGACCGCGCAAAGGCGTTCTACGAGAAACTCGGCTGGCGGCTCGACGCGGATTTCGTGATCAGTGACGATTTCCGCATTCTGCAGGTTACGCCGTACCACTCTCAAGCTTCTGTCATCTTTGGCAAAGGCGTCACGTCGATCAAACCGGGCTCGGGGTTTCCCCTTGTTCTCGCCGTTGATGACATCGATGCTGCCCGCAACGAACTCGTCGCCCGCGGGGTCGAGGTGAGCGAGGTTTTCCACTTCGCCGGCGGACCCTTCAATACCGTCGCGGAGAACCCGCGCATCGCGGGACGAGATCCCGAAAATCGCACCTACTTTACATTCGCGTCTTTCGAGGACCCGGACGGAAACGGCTATCTTCTCCAGGAGGTTACGACACGTCTCCCTGGTCGCGAGTGGGAGGTGACATCAGCAACAGCGACGGACGTTGCAGCACTTGCTGAAATTCTCCGCGAAGCGTCAGAACGCCATGACCGCTACGAGAAAACTCACTCCGAGCATCACTGGTGGGACTGGTATGCAGCTTATCTGAGCGCGCGCCAAAACGGGAGCAGCCCGGAGGATGCAACCGACACCGCTCACCGCTACATGGACGAGGTTTTACATGTTCTTCACTGATTATACAGGTCGGGCGGATTTGCCCTCTGAGTCAGTCTTTAGTCGCGCAGTTCAGAGTTGTTCTGAAGATTTGAAAAAGGAGATTTGTTATGCGAGAGGACATTATTCCGGGTGCGTTATTTCCCGATTACGAACTTGCCGATCATACAACTAAACGGCGAAAGCTTTCCGAACTGCAAGGACAAGATCCGATGGTGCTCGTCCTCAGCCGCGGAGGTTACTGCCCCAAAGATCGCCGGCAGCATGAAGGGCTTGTCGAGCTGAATCGTGAAATTGAAGTCGGGTATTGTCGCCTTGTCACGATCAGCACGGATAACATTACGGAGACGAACGAGTTTCGCACCGGAATGGGCGCGCACTGGACATTCCTTTCCGATGCAGGGCGCAAGGTTCAAAAAGATCTTGACATCGCCGAGTACACGGATGAGGCTCATAATCCGATGATTCCGCATGTGATCGTGCTTGAGCCGGGACTGGTTATCTACAAGATATACAACGGCTACTGGTTCTTCGGTCGCCCGACGGTGGAAGAGCTTCGCCAGGACCTGCGTGCCGTGCTCAGGAAGTGCCGACCGGACTGGGACATTACAACGCCCGAACTCAAAGCGGCTTGGGAACAAGAACGCCGTAAACTTTTCCATCCGTACGGCAAGACATATGTCGAAACGCTCGCTGAGCAGGACTAGGAGCTCGGGGTTTAACAGGCTCATCTGTTGACGCAAAATTTTTCAATAAGGAGAAAAGAAAATGAAAAGCTTGGAAATCGCAAACAGCTTCATGTCATCTTTATCGCCAAAGTTCATGCGCAATCTTGCCGCATTAATAACGGTGTTCACGCTCGAAATGAGTTTAATCGCAATGCCAAGTTATGGGCAGACCAAAAAAACTACGGCAAATCAAAAAGAGACAGCGATGAAGCACACAACTGCCAAACAACAAAGAAGTGGTGAGCGATCAACGGACAAAAACGTCATTCGCCCTTTTCGTGTGAATTTTCCGGAAGCGAACCTTGTTGAATTGCGCCGGCGAATCAAGGCGACAAAGTGGCCCAGCAAAGAACTCGTCAGTGACGCATCGCAGGGCGTGCAGCTTGCGACGATACAGAAGCTCGCAGACTACTGGGCGAACCATTACGATTGGCGGAAAATCGAGGCGAGGTTAAACGCACTACCGCAGTTTGTAACCAACATTGATGGCGTGGATATTCATTTTATCCACGTTCGCTCAAAGCATCCGAACCCTTTGCCGCTGATCGTCACGCACGGCTGGCCTGGCTCGATCATTGAGGAGCTGAAAATCATCGACCCACTTATAAACCCGACGGCGCACGGCGGTAAGGCAGAAGACGCATTCGATATTGTAATCCCGTCGATGCCCGGCTACGGCTTTTCCGGCAAACCGAACGAGCTCGGATGGGAGCCTGTTCGCATCGCACGCGCCTGGAATGTGCTGATGAAGCGTCTTGGATATACAAAATTCGTTGCTTCAGGCGGCGATTGGGGCGATCCGGTAACGGAGCAGATGGCTTTGCAGGCACCTTCTGATGTGCTCGGCATCCATTTAAATATGCCCGCAGTTATTCCGCCAGAAATTTTCAAGGCGATCAACTCAGGCGGTCCCGCGCCGGAAGGACTCTCTGCCGACGAGAAGCGGGCGTACGACCAGCTGGAATTTTTCTTAAAGAAGGGACTGGGATATGCCCAGGAAATGAGCAATCGCCCGCAAACGCTGTACGCGATAGATGATTCTCCGGCCGGGTTGGCAGCCTGGATACTCGATCATGACATACGCAGTTACGAGCTGATTGCGCGCGTCTTTGATGGCAAGCCGGAAGGGCTCACGCGAGACGACGTGCTCGACAACATTACGCTCTACTGGCTGACGAATACAGGCGTCTCATCGGCTCGTCTCTATTGGGAAAACAAGCTTCCGTTCTTTGCTCCTCAAGGAGTGACGGTCCCGGTTGCCGTGAGCGCCTTTCCCAACGAACTCTATCAGACCCCTCGGAGCTGGGCAGAGAAAGCTTTCCCCAATCTCATTCATTACAACCGGCTCGATAAAGGCGGGCACTTCGCCGCTTGGGAGCAGCCCCAGATTTTTGCGGGGGAGCTGCGCGCAGCTTTCAAATCACTACGATAGAGCAAGATCTGGTCAGGGAAATTTCGATGAAAGTCGGTAAACAAAGGAGGTTTTTCAATGAAAGTAATCAAAGCAGCCGCAGTTCAACTGAGTCCAGTGCTTTACAGCCGTGAAGGAACAATCGAAAAAGTCGTGCGGAAAATTCACGAACTCGGGCAACAGGGCGTCGAGTTCGCAACCTTTCCTGAAACGGTGGTTCCATACTACCCGTACTTTTCCTTCGTCCAGCCGCCGTTTCGTAATATCGGCGGGGGCGAGCAGCGCAAACTGCTCGACCAGTCCGTGACAGTGCCATCACCTGCTACGGACGCAATCGGCGAAGCCGCCGGACGGGCGGGAGTAGTGGTATCAATCGGCGTCAACGAGCGCGATGGCGGAACGCTCTATAACACGCAGCTTCTGTTTGACGCGGACGGCACCCTAATCCAGAGACGCCGCAAGATCACGCCGACTTATCACGAGCGCATGATCTGGGGGCAGGGGGATGGCTCAGGTCTGCGGGCCGTCGACAGCAAGGCAGGACGCATCGGTCAACTGGCGTGCTGGGAGCATTACAATCCTCTGGCGCGTTACGCAATGATGGCGGATGGCGAGCAGATTCATTCTGCCATGTATCCAGGATCAATTTTCGGCGATTTGTTTTCGCAGCAGACCGAGGTCAACATCCGTCAGCACGCGCTTGAATCCGCCTGTTTCGTCGTCTGCGCGACCGCCTGGCTGGACGCTGATCAGCAGGCGCAGATCATGAAGGACACCAGTTGCGACATCGGAACAATCTCGGGCGGTTGCTTCACGGCAATCGCCGCGCCCGACGGAGCACTGCTGGGCGAGCCTTTGCGCGCGGGCGAAGGCGACGTTATAGCCGATCTCGACTTTACGCTGATCGACAAGCGCAAGCTGGCGATGGACTCGCGCGGCCATTACAGCCGACCCGAATTGCTCAGTCTCCTGATTGACCGGACCGCGACTTCGCACATACATGAACGCAGTGCCGCGCATCATGAGCCGGATAGCCACCAGCATTCGGAGAGTTTTTCAGCCGCAGTTTAATAACCAGAGAAAGCACCGTTTCTAAAAGAGAAAGAAAATGAGAGACATAAGAAATAAAAAAAATAATGATGAAGGAACGGGTTTATCACCGGACGAGACGCGAATTAGCAGCTTGAGTCATGAAAAACCGGGCAGTGGCGAAAATCAGCAAAAGCTGCGCGTCTTTACAGCTCGACTTTTTCTCGCCGGACTAGTCTTCGGCTGCATTTTCATAAATGCAGGGCGAATTCCTGGGCAATCCACCGACTCAAGCAGTGTGCAGGGAGCGGCGGCAAGTGAGCCGTATCCCCAAATGTCCTCGATTGCCCCGATAGGCATTAGGATCGGCAAATACATGAATGTTCCGGCTTCCGCGCAGGGACCAGCAATAGATCCCGCCAAAGGTTACCGGTTGCAGGATCTGGGAAGCGGTCTGTATATGATTACCGATAACATCTATCAGTCGATGTTTTTGGTTTACGAGCGCGGCGTTGTGGTAATCGACGCGCCTCCTGCCTACGCGGCGCGTATCAGTCAGGCGATTGCCGAAGTCAGCGACAAGCCGATCACGCACATCATCTACAGTCATTCACACAGCGATCACATCGGTGGGGCGAAGTCTCTGGTGGAGCAGCGTCCCGTCATCGTCGCGCATGGAGAAACCCTCCGACTGCTTAAACGAGCTGCCGACCCGAACCGCCCGCTGCCGACCGTGACATTCTCCGACAAATATAAGCTGCGCGTCGGAAACCAGGTGCTTGAGCTTTCCTATCATGGCAACGCACACGAGCCGGGAAATATTTTCATTTATGCTCCGGCGCAGCGGGTCTTGATGGTCGTCGATGTGGTGTTTCCGGGCTGGATGCCGTGGCGACGATTCGCCCTGGCTCAGGACATACCCGGTTATTTCGAGCAGGTTGAGAAAATCAGAAAGATGGATTGGGATACGTTGATCGGCGGACATGTTGCGCGTACAGGCACTCACGCGGACGTAGACCTGCAAGCTGAGTTTAACGAAGACATAAAGCAGGCTGCAAAAACTGCTCTCGCAACGACCCAACCCGGCGTGGGATTAAACCCTTTGGATCGGACGAATCCGTGGGCGGGTTTTGATAATTACATCGACCGCGTCGCCGCTCAATGCGTCAACGCTCTGACTGCCAAATGGTCTAACAAGCTTGCCGCTTTTGATGTCTATATCTGGGATCAGTGTTACGCCATGGAGCAAAGCCTGCGGATAGAGTAGGTCCGCAATTCTTCTGAACTTATGAGCGCGTGGAATCAAAATAAACTGACGTCGAAACTTGGCATTGACTATCCGATTATTCAAGGTCCGCTCGGTGGTTTGTCATCGCAGAAATTAACGGCAGCGGTATCTGAATTTGGAGGACTCGGATCGTTTGGCGCGCACGGCCTTGAACCAGCGGCGATCAGTGACGTAATCGAGGAAATCCGCTCGCTCACGAACAAACCTTTCGCAATGAACCTCTGGGTGTCGATGGAAGATGAAGGCACCCGCACATCGGATGAAAGCGCGTTTAACAAAAGTCTCGGGACCCTCGCCGTTTATTTCGACGTCTTGGGAATATCTCGTCCGTTGTACAAGCCGTATTCGCCAAAGCGGTTTGAAGACCAGGTTCGAGTTCTGCTCGACGCAAAGGTTCCTGCATTCAGCTTCATCTTTGGAATTCCTCACAAAGACGTACTGGATGAGTGTCGCAACAAAGGTATTACAATCATCGGCACGGCGACGACCGTGGACGAGGCGATTGCGCTTGAAGATGCGGGGGTAGATGTTGTTGTCGCTTCAGGATTTGAAGCGGGAGGTCACCGCGGTTCGTTTCTTCGGGCTGCGGAAGATTCTCTTATTGGCACAATCGCGCTCGTTCCTCAAATCGTGGACGCGGTGAAACTGCCGGTGGTGGCTGCGGGCGGCATCGCCGATGCCCGCGGAATGGTGGCGGCGTTCGCCCTCGGTGCGTCCGGCGTTCAAATGGGAACTGTATTCCTTTCGTGCGAGGAGGCGGGGGCGACCCAGGTTCATCGCCAAGCCCTGCTTTCCCGCGAGTCAGGTACGACCGCTTTGACCAAAGGCTTTACCGGGAGGCTCGCCCGCGGCATCAAGAACCAGTTGCTCGAAGAGCTGAACATGAAAGAGACGGAGATTCTTCCTTATCCGCTCCAACGGTCACTCGTCCATCATCTTTCTACCACCGCAGAAAAGGTCGGGCGTTTTGAACTTTTGCCTCTATGGGCTGGACAAAGCGCGCGACTTTCTCATTGCGAAGATGTAAGAACTCTTCTTAACGATTTCGTTACGCAGGTGTCTGAAATCGCCGAAAGCGTTCAGCGCTGGGGCATAACACGCCACACCCCACGTTAATCGCTGTGACCTTAAATTCGCTAACCGTATCCTGTCGTGGCAGCTGATCAAAGACGGTACTTTGTAAAACACAATAACCCCATATGAGGATGTCCCAATACTATTAAAAAGGGTAGCGAAAAACCATTCGATTTCGTGATGTGTTTGCTGCTCCGAAAGTCCATAGTATGAAGTCAAAGTAAGCGAGAAAGCGTCGGCGTTTAGTAGATAAAAAGCGCGAACGCAGCAATCGGTTTCTTTCAGCACCGACCGGAAATTCAAAGGAGAACTTATGACAAACACAAAAGCAGGAATAGCACCGACGAAGGCGGCGCAGGTTAATAACGAAACAAACGTAAATTCATTTCAAGATTTATTTAACCGGCAGAAGCGCCACTTTGCGACCGGAGTGACCAGAAGCTATGAATGGCGAATCGATCAGCTCGACCGTATGGGGCGGCTCCTTGAAGAGAATGAGGCAGCGCTTCAGCAGGCGGTCGCGCAGGATTTCAAAACCGCCAGTCAGGAGAAGATCTTCGAAACGTTCGCCTGTATCGGCGAGGTCGCGTTTCAAAAGAGCCAACTCAAAGATTGGATGGCACCGGTGGAGGCGCCCGTGCCGCAGGCGCTCTCGGTAACCGGGCATCGTGGTGTGGTTTATCGTGATCCTTACGGCGTGACGCTCGTCATCGGTCCTTTCAACGGTCCGCTCATTTTGCTGCTCCGCCCGGCGATGACAGCTCTCGCGGCGGGCAATTGCTGCGTTCTCAAACTGAGTTCGGCGTTGAAGGCAACAACCGCACTGCTGCTCGATCTGGTTCCGAAATATTTCGAGCCTGAATCAGTTGCGGCAGTGACGGGAAATCGCGAAGAGATTACTGAGCTTCTTAAAATTCCATTCGATTTCATTTTCTTTACCGGCAGCACAAAAACGGGAAAGGTCATCGCGCGCGCCGCAGCCGAAAATCTCACGCCGGTGCTGCTCGAGCTCGGCGGGCAAAATCCCGCGCTCGTCGACGAAACCGCTAACATCCCGGATGCCGCTCGAAAGATTGTTTGGGGCGCAACGACTTGGGGCGGGCAATTGTGCACCTCGCCCGGCTATGCCTACGTGCACGAATCAATCGCCGAAGCCTTCGTTGAGGAGGCGAAAGCGGCGCTGATCGAATTTTACGGCGCTGATCCGAAATCAAACCCCGATTACTCGCGCATCATCAGCGAGCGCGAGGTCACGCGTCTTACTACTTTGATCGATCCGGCGAAAGTAGTTGTCGGCGGACAGTCTGATGCAGACGCTCGCTACCTGGATCCGACGATACTTTATCCTGTGAGCTGGGACGATCCCGTAATGGAAGATGAAATCTTCGGACCGGTATTGCCGGTTCTCATCTACCGAACGTTCGACGAAGCTTTCGAGAGAATCTCTGCTGCTCCCTGTCGTCCGCTGGCAGCTTTTATATTCAGCCGCAATCAGAACGCAATCGATCGTTTTACTGATGAACTGTCCTACGGGGGCGGCGCGGTCAATCAAGTCACAGTGAACGTTTTCATAGAATCGATGCCTTTCGGTGGGGTCGGATCCTCAGGCATCGGGCAGTATTATGGGAAATATGGTTACGACATGCTGACGCATGCCAAGTCGATGTTAATTTCGCCGCCCGATGCGGCGATCGAACATCTTTTCCCGCCCTTTACTCCAAAGAAAAATGCCGAACTCAAAATGTGGTTTGAGTATTGAGCCGGGTGATGCGACGAGCAATTAGAGAACGCGGAAACCAGCGCTAAAGCAAGCGCTTTTCAATAATAACCAGAAAGACATTAACAAAAACCAGAAATATGCAGGAGGATTTATGACACCAACGACAAAATTAGCGGCAGCGCCGATGAAAGCGGCGATTGTACCAGCGCCGGGAGCGGATTTCCAGATCGTCGAGCGCGAGATTCCAAGCCCCCGCGCCGGACAGGTGCGTATCAAAGTGCAGGCGTGCGGCGTCTGCCACAGCGACGTGTTTACGAAAGAGGGTTTGTTCCCCGGCATCGAGTACCCCCGCGTTCCGGGACACGAAGTCGTCGGCATTATCGATGAATTGGGCGAGGGAGTTTCCGGCTGGACAAAGGGACAGCGCGTTGGCCTCGGATGGCACGGAGGTCATGACGGCACCTGCACGGCTTGCCGCCGCGGAGATTTTCGCAATTGTCAGAATTTGCAAACACCGGGCATCAGTTACGACGGCGGATACCAGGAGTACATGGCGGCTCCCGTTGAGGCGCTGGCGGCGATACCGGAAAGCCTCGGTGACGCCGAAGCCGCGCCACTGCTCTGCGCCGGAAATACGACCTTCAACGCGCTGCGCCGGAGCGGCGCGCTTCCCGGCGACCTGGTCGCGATTCTGGGCGTCGGCGGATTGGGTCATCTCGCAATTCAATTTGCGAACAAGTGCGGCTACCGAACCGTGGCTATTGGGCGCGGCTCAGAAAACGAGGCTCTCGCGAAAAAACTCGGGGCGACAGCGTACATTGACAGCAAAATGACGAACGCGGCAGAGGAATTGAAAAAACTGGGCGGCGCGCGCGTGATTTTAGCGACCGCACCAAACTCGGACGCGATGTCCGCGCTCATCGACGGGCTGGGGACAAACGGCACTCTCATGGTTATCGGTGTGGATTCTAATTCCATCGAAGTCACGCCGTTCCAACTTATCGGCGGAACCCGAATGCTTCAAGGCTGGGTCGCGGGGTCTTCGATTGACGCCGAAGACACTGTGCGCTTCGCCGAACTGACCGGAGTGCGCCCGATGATCGAAACTTACCCGCTTGAAAAAGCAGCCGAAGCTTACGCGCGAATGATGAGCGGTGATGCCCGGTTCCGCGTGGTTCTAACAATGTGAAAGCAAGAAAAGTGCCGCATTGGCACACATTTCGGGTGATCGATAGGCGGCAATCGAATGTTGCAGAAAGAAGCGTTTGGTAACAGAAGAGCTTCAACCGTAAGCCCTTCTGTACTTACAGATGGATGTCAATGGTCAAACAAAGGAGATTAGTAAAATGCCTGAAGAAATCAATCATAATCGCCGCTCTTTTTTGGCAACAGCCGCTAAAACCATTGCCGCTGCGCAATTCGGCTTGCTCGGTTGCAGCGGATGGCAGCCCACGTCCGCAACAATTCAATTACCAGTAGAAGGCGAATTGCCTTCTCTTCAAGGCGCCAACGAATGGATCAATACGCAGCCATTGACGGCGGAGTCCCTACGCGGAAAAGTTGTCTTAATTGACTTCTGCACCTACACCTGCATCAATTGGCTGCGCCAGCTTCCCTTTGTTCGCGCATGGCATGAGAAATATAAGGATCAGGGTTTAGCAGTAATCGGCATCCACACCCCTGAATTCGAATTCGAGAAAAACCTCAATAACGTTCGCTCGGCACTCAAGGATATGAGAGTCGATTATCCGATTGCTGTCGATAACGATTATGCGATCTGGCGCGCTTTCAAAAACCAATACTGGCCCGCTCTCTATTTCATTGATAGACAAGGGCACATTCGACATCATCAATTCGGCGAGGGCGCATATGAACAGTCGGAAAAGATTATTCAACGCCTTCTGGATGAAATTGCAACCACCGGTGCTGATCAAGGAATAGTTTCAGTCAATGCCGATGGTATTGAAAAGCAAGCCGACTGGGGCAGCTTAAAGTCGCCGGAAAACTATGTCGGTTACGAGCGCACTGAGAATTTTGCCTCCCCGGGCGGCGTTGTATCTGACAAAAGTCAAACTTATGTCGCCGCCGAGCAACTAGGCCTCAATCAGTGGTCTCTTTCAGGGGATTGGACGGTAAAGAAACAATCCGTTTTGCTAGATAAACCCAATGGAAGAATCGCCAACGGCTTTCACGCCCGCGATCTTCATTTGGTCATGGGACCGGAAGTTCAGGGAACTGCCATTAAATTTCGAGTTACACTGGACGGAAAGCCGCCTGTGATTGCCCGCGGAATTGACGTTGATGAGCACGGCATCGGGAGTCTTACCGAGCAGCGGTTGTACCAGTTGATACGACAACCAAAGCCGATAGGTGCCCGCCGCTTCGAAATCGAATTTTTAGACGCTGGCGCGGAGGCGTTTGCCTTCACGTTCGGCTGATTAAAGCCAAAAGACACACCTTGGCAGTGAGAATAAAAGGAGAAAGACATGAATGACCTGCTAGGCAAAATTCTGGAAGCGCACGGGGGACTGGAGCGCTGGGGTAAGTTTGAACGAGTAGAATCCACGATCGTCACTGGCGGAGGATTTTTCCCTTTCAAGGGCATACCGGCGGATCCAAGCCCGCGCCGGTTCACTGTAGGATTGCACGAGGAAAGTGCGGCGTTTTCTCCTTTCGGGGCTCCAGACCAGCGCGCGATATTCACACCCGAACGGATCGCTGTTGAAAAGCTCGACGGCACGCTGGTTGCTGAACGCTACGCCCCCCGAGACTCGTTCGCCGGTCACCAGATGAGCACGCCCTGGGACCCACTCCACCTCGCCTATTTCAGCTGCGAAGCAATATGGACATACTTGACCAAACCGTTCATTCTCGCGATGAAAGGTGTACGGATTGAGGAAATCGAACCGTGGTGCGAAGGCGCTGAGACGTGGCGCGTGCTGCGAGCTTATTTTCCCGGATCAATGGAGACTCATAACTTGGTTCAAGAGTTTTTCTTCGGTGATGACCTGATGCTGCGCCGCCATGACTATCACGTAAACGTCGCGGGAGGTTTCGGCGCAGCGCAGTTGACTTCGGATTATGTGACTGCGAACGGCATTCGTTTGCCGACCAAGCGCCGAGCTTACACGCGCGGACCAAACCGTCGACCGATCCAGGAAATGCTAATGATTTCGATCGATATCAGCGAAATCAGGTACCAGTAGCGCGATATTCCAGCACACGTTTGTGATTGAATTTTTAGATGCTATCGCGGAGGGCTTTTTATCCTCACTTCAAGCTAATGACAAGAAATTTGAATTCAAAGGAGCAGTATATGAAAGAAGAAATCAATTATAATCGTCGCCACTTTTTGGGCTTTGCGGCCATCTTTGTTACTGCAGCCAGCTTAGGATTTACCGGTTCTGCGAGGGCACAGTCCAGCAAAATAAACCTTGCAGGTGCGAGAACGACCAAGCCTGAATCAAATACGGCATTCGATTCAATTAAGCAGATCAATGCCGGAGTTTTGAATGTCGGATACATCGAAGCGGGTCCCGTCAATGGAAAGCCAGTCATTCTTCTGCACGGCTGGCCTTACGACATTCACAGCTTTGTAGACGTCACAACTTTGCTTGCTTCATCAGAGTACAGGGTAATTGTGCCTTACCTGCGCGGTTACGGAACGACGCGCTTTCTTTCAAGTGAAACGTTTCGAAACGGTCAGCCCGCAGCACTTGCTTCCGACATCATTGCTTTGATGGATTCTCTCAAGATCGAGAAGGCGATCCTCGCCGGTTTTGATTGGGGAGCACGCACAGCGAACGTCATCGCAGCGCTTTATCCCGAGCGTTGCAAGGCAATGGTTTCGGTGAGCGGTTATCTGATCGGCAGCCAAGAAACTAACAAAATGCCCTTACCGCCAAAAGCAGAATTGCAATGGTGGTACCAGTATTATTTCGCCACCGAACGCGGGAGGGTTGGTTACGACAAATACCGGAATGAGTTTGCAAAACTCATCTGGCAAATCGCTTCGCCGAAATGGAATTTTGATGAAGCTACTTTCGACCGGAGCGCAGCGTCTTTCAATAACCCTGATCACGTCCAAATCGTGGTTCATAATTATCGCTGGCGGCTTGGTCTTGCCGAAGGCGAACCGAAATATGACGAACTTGAAAAGCGGCTTGCCGCAGCTCCGGCCATCTCCGTTCCGACAATTACCCTTCAAGGCGATGCAGACGGCGCGCCGCACCCTGAAGCAAGCGCCTACGCCAAGAAATTTTCCGGCAAATACTCGCACAGGATTATCAAAGGGGGCATTGGTCATAATCTGCCGCAGGAAGCACCGCGTGAATTCGCCCGAGCTGTTATTGATGTTGACAGCTATTAACTACCAAGGTGTTTATTGATGCTCATAGCAGGGGTACAGATATGAATGAAGTGCAGTTAATTAAAAAAAATAGCGTTGTACATAAAATAGTGTTCGCTTTTCTAATGGGAATCGTTACTACAGGGTTGGTTTCGTTCACGGTAATCCTAGTAAATCTAGGATTTACAGAAACCTTCTGGCAGATTTGGCTTAAATCATGGTCAATGGCTTTTCTGATTGTGGTTCCTGTAATTTTAATAGTTTCCCCTGTTATGGAACGATTTGTCAGCTCTTTATTTAAGGAGAAGACGGTATTTGAAAAAAGTAAAAAGAAAGATACTGTATGAAGTCATAATCAAATAAAAATATTTATGGATTCGGATTTTAAACAAAACATGGCAAACGAAACAAATTCAGCGATTGATCTGATCGTCGAATCTAAAGTGCGGCAGCTGATTGATGATTTTAAGGTTCGCCGCGTTTTGCCTTCTGTAAAAAGGCGAATGGTGGGACCGTTTATCTTCCTCGATCAGATGGGACCAGAGATTTTGCGCGCCGGAAGAGGGGTGGACGTGGCGCCGCACCCACATATCGGTCTGGCCACCGCCACTTATCTTTTTCAGGGCGAGGTTTTGCACCGTGATAGTGTCGGCACGATTCAGACGATTCTTCCGGGTGAGGTCAACTGGATGACTGCCGGAAGCGGCATTGCGCATTCAGAGCGCACTCCGCAGGAAATCAGAAACAGTGGCGCAGATTCTGCAATGTTCGGTATTCAAACGTGGTTGGCGCTTCCGATTAAAGACGAAGAATCCGACCCGGCATTTTTTCATTACGAAGCGAGCAGACTGCCGGTAATTGAAGACGAAGGAAAAACCGTACGGCTGATCGCCGGTTCACTTTATGGGGTTCAATCTCCCGTCAAAACTTTCTCCGAAATGTTCTATGCGGATGTTTCGCTCGAAAGCGGCGCAAAACTGCAAATTACAGCCGAGCACGAAGAACGAGCCGTTTACGTAGTGGAAGGCTCGATAAATGTTTCGCCTTATGACAGTCCGTTTATTGCTGGTCAACTTTTAATCTTGAAACCGAAAGAAGAAATTATTATCAAGGCTGCGACAAAAGCGCGTTTGATGCTACTCGGCGGTGCACCGATGGACGGAATGAGACACATCTGGTGGAATTTCGTTTCAAGTTCGAAGGAACGAATCGAGCAGGCGAAGGAAGATTGGCGGGAACAACGGTTTCAGCCCGTGCCGGAAGAAACCGAACGGATTCCGCTACCGGCAGATTCGCGCCCCGTCGTCGCCCGTTATCCTTAATTTAAGAATATAAGACTATAAAGTTTAGCGGACTTTAAAATAAAAGTTCAGAATCAAAAAGCAATGAGAACAAAAATGCAAAAAAGCTGTTCACACTTAACTTAAAGGAAATAAAAGCTATCAGACCGAAAACGCTGGACGGCTGTGAAGAATGCTTGAAGATGGATGGCAATTAAATTCACCTGCGCCTGTGCGAAACGTGAGGGTATGTTGACTGCTGCGCTAACTCGAGAAACAGACACGCGACGAAACACTTTCATTCGACAACTCATCCGATTATCAAATCGATGAGCGGGGAGAAGAATAGGGTTATTTCTACCCGGATGATCTGTTTTACGAATCTCTGCCGCAAACGCGTAAAGAATTAACTACAGATTATTAAAATTTGGAGGTCGAACCGATGAAATTAAAATTTTCTAGAATTTTGTTTTTACTTTTAATGATATCTGGCATTGCTTATTCTCAGGAGCGCGTTGTAGCAATCAGTCCAAACGCAACTCAAGCACCTGCAGAAGCTAGATTTGAAATCGCTCAAGTGAATTATCTAAGAGAAGCGATTCTCCTGAAACTGAATAAACACACCGGCGAAGTTTATGAGCTCATTCGCAGTCGGGATTCTATTAGAGAGAAAGGACAAGATTACGCATGGCAACTAACGAAATGGAACAATAGACCTTTATCAGAAGAGTTAGACACTCAAAAAGTAAACTTTCAAATCTTCGGTGCCACAAATAACAATAACTCGGTTTATTTGATAAATATTAACAATGGCGACGTTTGGACGCTGGTGAGAGAATCGATAGTAGATAAAGAATCTTATTGGGTTTTGACTAAAATACAAAAGAAGTAAAAAGCTTTTAATGTCTGTTTTTGTTGGTTTATTTATAAAGTAATCCCTCTTTCTTTGTTTGGTTCAAAAACGTTCGTTTTCCTTGAATTTTAGAACTTCTTTTCAGCATGTCCAAAAAGGACGGATTTTGGACGCTTTAACCCAAAAGCTAAAACAAGGGCAAGTTTTGACACTTTGATTTCGGGATGAGTTTTGGAACTGTTTTAGAGGCAAAACTCACGGGTTTTCGACCGATTAATGAACAGTACCAAAAACGGGGGATTTTGACACGTTTTATTTTAATGTTCCTCTCTTACTCATTAAGAAAAAAGCGGTTTAAGAATAATGGATTCCCGGATTATTTTGATTCGTTCATTGAGATTCTCAGATGATTGATCGACGTCTTGATTTTGTCCGTGTCTTTGCTGGTTGATTTGTATTTCTTCTACTGGTAAATCGTTGAGCAAATCTTCAAGAATGAATAAATCAAAATCGCTGAAATTCTCCATGCCGAGCGCGTTAGGCAAATTCGAGCCGAAAACTTTTGTTCGAGATAATTCCGATACCCAGTCGAGAATTTTTTCCAGCGGTTCGTGTTCGGGAAAACGTTGCCGGACGAGGGAAAAGATTCTGTCTTTTCCTTCGACGTTCAACAGCAGCGCGAGAAAGAAACGATGTTCGGCATTGGTGATATATCCGCGCCGATTAACTATTTCGCTGATTTGTTGTTGATTTTTGAATACTTCCGGCAATATATCGGTAAGTGCGCCGTGCCGTTGCCGCGCAATTCCAGATAATGTTTCCCAGCGGTCTTTCGCGCTTTGAGTGTCGAAAAGTTGTTCAAGACGGTTATTTTGCAGCAGGCTTTTCAGGTGAGAAAGAATCGTAAAAGTTGTTTGAAAATCAGCTTGTTTAAGCCATTCCGCGATGATGCGGTCAGTTCCCGGACGTTTGGTGCGCATCAACATCGAAACGGTTTGCAGTTTCTTGGCAGTCGTCGGGTCTTCGTAAAACGGGTCAATCGCCAGAAACGGTTTAAGATAATCGAACTGCGGCAGATGCAGCGGGCTGCGATGCGTGCGAATAACAATTGTCGCGGAAGGTTGGTCAAGATGGAAAAGAGCGTGGATAAACGAGCGTCCGGCTAGAATCGGGCGCACATCGCCGACTTGCAAAAGCTCGCAGTCTTCAAGATTCAATGCGCCGATTTCTGTAAACTGATTGACGGCTTCCTGCCGCTCAAACTCGTAACGACTATGAAGGCTCGAACCCAAAATAACCTGAAACGCGCCGCAGAAAGCGTGTTGATGAATCGAAGTTGTCCCGTCGAGCCAGAAATAAATATCAATGTGAAAGCGCGGGCTGTTGTAAAGCGTTATCGGCGGATCGCCGAAGCGACCGGAAAGATCACGCTGCTCGGGCAAATAATCTTCCCTGAAAACCCAATTCACTATGTTCCAGGCGGAAACTTTGCTTGGCAGATCAAATTCCTTTATTGCCCGCTCGGCAATCTCCGGAAACAAATCTTCCGAATAATTTTTTTCGCGCCATATTTTTTCAACCGTCGCGCCTAATTTTTGAAATATTTCCATAAAGGAAAATATGTTGTTAATCTACGGCGCGCAGACGCCGGAAGCGTTACAATTATTAGTGCTCGGACACGAAGTTTGAGTCAGACAACCTCCCGGATTAACACACCGACAGGCTGATGCCGACATAACAGCAGTAGGCGCTACCAGAAACGCTATGACCGGCAAAGCGGCAACGGAAGCGAACGCGACTTTCCTGATTGCTTCGCGGCGCGACATGCCAGCAAAAGGCGAATTATACTGCTGGTTTTCCGCAAGCAGATTTTCACGCCGCAATTCGTCAAGCGCGAGAAAAATAATATCTTCGCTAAACTTATGCTTTCTTTTTAGCTCGTCAAAAGAAGTCTTTTTGCTGCAGGCTTGAAAAATAATGCTCGATGTTTCATTCAGGCAGAAAGCCTTATTGTTTTTCAAATCATAGATAAGAATTTCTTGATCCACTTCTTGAATGACAATATCCTCAGTTCTCGCAACCGGAAGTAGTTTCATAGTAGTTAAAAACTGTGGGAATTTCGTCTAAAATGTGTAAATATGTGCGGCAATCTTAGTTGATAACTTTGACAGAGTCAATAAAATCAAAAAAGATTAAAAAAATAAAATGGGCTGGTTACTTATGTTTGTTTCATAAAGGGTCGTTTATGACACGTTTGAATGGAATAAATAACTTACTCCTGTTTGATAAAATTTCCTTGTTCAGCAACAAGCCGCCAAATTCCTCTCTTTTTAACCCAAACAGCAGTATAGCGCTCTCGAATTTCAATATTCTTCCCCTTTAATTTTCCATTTCCGATAAAACGACCTGTCATCACAGCGGTATTCTTATAAATACGAACTTTAACATCGTCGCTTTGCCCAGATTCCAATTTCAAATCACCAGAACGAGTAAAAGATAATTGTTGAGATTTATTACGAACTTCACCATCTGGAGTAGTATAGATAAACTCTTCTGAATATATTCTATCGAGTGCGGCAGCATCACCTTTAACCAAAGCAATGTCGTATTCCTTATTAGCGGCTAATAATTTATCCTCTGCTTTGCTATTTTGGTTCTTTGCTGAATTAGTTGTTTGCCCAACAGTAATCACTGATGAAGCAATTATTATTAAAAAAACTAGAAAGATTTTTTTCATAGTGTTCCTCCTTTATACAATAGAAGATAAGTGAATACTTCTAAAATTCATAAATCTTACGGATTGTTTCAAAAAGGGGGATTATGACACGCGCATATAGGAGCCTTAATCGTTTAATTGTTCGGTTGCTTCTAAGAAGTCTCCGCTTTTATCTTCGAGGCACTTTGTAAAAGTATTCTATCTTTTCAATCGCCTCAAGCTTTTCAATCGCCACGAGGCGGTTTTTAGTTACCCAAATGTAAGGCAAATGCGGAGTTGCTTCATTAACTAATTTGATAATATTATTAAATTCTTTAGCAGTCTCCGTCAAAAGCTGATGTGTCTGATCATTAGCTTTAACTTCAAAAAACATCAAGGTTTCTGTTGTGGTGAAAGATGCAAATGTTGTCTCAGTCACTTCGTTCCACCGAAAGTAATCCGTATCTACTCGCAATCCCCAAAAGTCTATTTTCTCTATCGTACAACCGAATGAATCCCAACTAATTATTTTCTTGGAAAAGAAGCCGATTAATAAAAAAAATACGGATAAACCAATACCAAAAACGATGGGGTTGGAAGGCAAAGCTTCCGATAGGTCTAATGTAAAAACGAAATGGATAATAGCAATGACAAGCCAGAAAATGAGCAAAATAGCTAATGCTCCTTTCCCCCTGGCATAAACCTGTCTTCCAATCATAAGGTTGTCTTAGAATAACGCTATATTTCTGTTAATCGTCTCTCTTAATCTGTTTTCAACTCAAATTATTCATAATTCACAACATTACTTTGACGCAAAAAGGCTCAAGATTTTGCCCTGAGCCTTTATCGTTTGCGGATTATTCCGAGTTAGAAATTTCTGTTTTCCGGTTGCGAGCAAAACAAATTGTCAATGACTTCTAAAACGGGCATTTGCAGAAGTTTACCGGTTTCTTCGTTCTCGTTTTACCCCTTTTCTGGCTCTTTTGTTTCTTCGGTTTCTTCCGGCTCGGCAGTTTTGCCGCCTAACAAGATGCGGCATAAAACTCAAATATGCGTAAAATACCTCAACGACTGTCTCATCTATGAAGACGGACCCCGTTGTCAAGTGAAAGTCGAGCACACTTTCGACTATCTTTTTTATCAAAAGCCGACCGGGAGCAGGATATTTTTCGTTAACTACTTCTTTGAGATTCTCTTTGTTTCCGAGTACCGGCACTTTTTCGAGTGCCTCGACTCACTCATCTATGCGGGCATGAAGACCGATCTTTTTAACCAGCCGTAAACCCATGATGTTGGTTTCGCTCGGCAGTTCCTGTTGCCAGGAGCTGCCGGTTGGCAGCCCAATCAAAAAACGGTTATGCGCAAACCATGAGACAAACCGGGCACTCAAACTGCCGAAACACCTTCTCTCCTGATAATCACTCACGGGGATCTCAGTAGTCAGAGAACGTCAAGAAATTAATTAACTTCAAATATCATAGACCTTCGTGTCAACCCGTCTTCATTACATCAAAAAGGGTCGTTTTTGATACTACTGTTTTTGAGACTCTTTTCTGCTTTCAAACGAATCATCAAACTTTCTTCAAACGATATTCCTGACCGTTAAAAGTCGCAATCATTTCCATAACACGTCCGGCTGCATCTTTGACGAAGATGATTGTCAGCGGTGATTCTTTGATGAAGAAATGCGTTTCGGATTCAGCCAGCATTTCGTATTTCTTCGGGCTGCCGAGCTGTAATAAAAGCTTTTCTTCTTCGATTGTTACGCTGAACTGTCCAGCTGTACCGAATTGGTATTTTCCGGCATAATCAGCCAGAGTTTTCGCGTCCAAGGCAATGACGGTTTTTTCTTTTGCCAAAAAATCCATCCAGTTGTATTCGGCAGCGATGCTGCGCATAATTTCAGCAACGAGCAAATCCCCGTTGTCGGAGTTGGTCATTACAACCGCACCTTGACCGTTTTCTTTATAAGCCATTAATGTGCAGCGATAGCCCTTGTTTGAGCCACCATGCGTAAAACGTGCCGCTTCCCCTTCTCCGGTCAGTCCTATTCCTAGCCCCCATCCGCCGATTTGTTTAGTGAACATTTGCCGAACGGTTTCGGGGGCGAGAAATTTGCCTGTTTTGCCTTTGTATGCCTGCTGAAGCTCAACGGCGAAACGGGCTAAATCTGTTGGAGTCGTCCACAAACCGGCAGCCGCCATTTCTGGGTAAGCGTGCCATCTGCCCGCGATCATCTCGCCCTTATCGTTGTGCGCGGCAGCAGTTTTTGGATGAAGATGTTTGGGCAGCGGCTGTTCAAAAGTGCTGTTTTCCATTCCGGCTTTCTTCAAGACGAGTTCTTTCGCCAGCGACGAAAATGATTTGCCTGAAACATCAGTGACGAGCTGCTGCATAATCGTAATTCCGCCGCCCGAATAACTCCATTCTTTGCCCGGAGCAGCTTCTACTCTAACTGGCTTCGTGTTTGACGGAGACACTCCGTCGAGAATTTGAGCGACGGTCGGCAAAGTTGCAACTGTTGAGGCGTAACCAGGAAAGCCGCTGACACTCATTCCGGCTGTATGGCTGAGAAGAGCGCGCAAAGTTGTTTTTTTCTCTTTCGAATATTCGCTTTCCGGCACTTTCCACGAGACGAGCTTGTTATTAACGTCTTCGTCGAGGCTCAATTTCTTATCCTGAATCATCCGCAGTGCGACAGTTGAAGCAACCGGCTTGCTGATCGAAGCCGCCTGAAAAAGAGTGTCTGCCGTTACAGGCGTCCCGGTCTCTGCTTCCCTCTCGCCGTAACCTTTAGCCCACTCGACTTTGCCATTGTTGATGACCGCGATACTTACGCCAGGCACTTTGTAATGTTTCATCCGCTCAGCGATGTTCCATTTTTCAACTTTTTCTCCTTTAATTTGGAAAGGCTGCACCAACCCGTTTTCGACGCGACTGATTTTGGCTTCGAGAGTGCTAGTTTTATTAGCCTGAGCATTTGAAACGGATTGCGCTGAAATAACAAGCGAATTTTGCAGAATGATGACGAGCAAAAGGCAGAATCCTAATGCCTGTTTTATGAAATTCATAAGAAAGCTCCAATTTATTAATTTATAAATACATTGATTACAAACAAAAAGGGGTTGGTGAGTAATCAGGGTTGCTGGCATTTACGACCGTGCATAAATTTATGTTCAATAAAATAAGTCTTCCCTAATTTTAAGTTAATCTTGGAAACTATGACTTAAAGATAAGAGTTTTATGAGTTATCGTTGTGCAGTAATTCATTTTTTTTTGCGGTTTATAATAAAATCGCCTGTTCTATCGTTAACGGTTCATACCTTCTAACAATTAGGTCTCAAAAAGGGTCGGATAGTGTTGTCCTATTCATTTTAGATAAAATTAACTCAGTTCAATCGCTGCAACTTCATGGATTTCTTTTTAGATTTTATTGACGATTTTGAATAGGACAACAGTTCTTCATGTGATTAATATCACACCACGATCAATGAAAATAACCCGCTTACTTTCACTTTAGGATGAGTTATTTTCAGAGTAGTATCGGGTCGTTTTTGACACGCTTTTAGTTAGTTGCATAATGGGGCGTTTTGAAATAATTTCTCTGTGATTCGATGGTCGAAATCTTTTAATTCTTAATTCTTTGTAACATCTTTATTAAAAATAGGATTTTTGTTTTACACGCTCGCTAAACTTATATAAGATATTTCACTTACCACCGGAATAAATTCACAAATTAGAAACGGCGTTTGTTTTAAGATTCTTTGCTGCAAGGTAAAACTCTTTTCGCGTTGAATTTAGTGGATTGTTTTCTAAAATTTCATTGGTAATTCGCGCCGATTCGGCGACTCGCTTAATCAAATAAATTTTCAAATCGATATTAAGAATTAAGGATATAAAATTATGCATCCAAACTTGGGCAAAAGTGTGCCTGTATTACACAAACTGTATTCTTTCGCGATTGTAGCTTTTTTACTGCTGCAAAATCTTTTGATACTTTCCCCGACTTCAGCCGAAGCGGCAGCGCCGACGGAGCTGTTCTTTTCCGAATACATTGAAGGCAGCAGCAATAATAAAGCGCTTGAGATTTATAACGGAACCGGAGCGGACATCAATCTTTCAACCTATGTCGTTCAAATGTATTTTAACGGCGCTTCGACAAATCCGACCACGATAAATCTGACCGGAACTGTTGCCGGTAACGGCACGTTCGTTTTGGCTCCGACTAATGCCAATGCTACGATTCTCGCGGTAGCAAATCAACAATTCGGCACTGCTTGGTTCAACGGCGACGATGCGGTTGTTCTGCGCAAAGGCGGTGCAGCGGGACCAATCATCGACGTTATCGGTCAGATCGGATTCGACCCCGGAACCGAATGGGGAACGGGACTGGTCAGCACAGCCGACAATACTATTCGGCGTAAAAGTGCAGTTTCAACAGGAGACACAAACGCGACGAACGTCTTTGATCCGAGCGCGGAATGGAACGGATTCGCAACTGATACTTTCGACGGTCTCGGCAGCCACACCTTTACCGATACTGGTACGCCGACTCCGACGCCCGCGACTCCGACACCGACTCCGACCACTCCGACGCCAACTCCTTCTGTTACTCCGACTCCGACTCCGACCGTTACGCCCACTCCGACACCGACGCCCGGAACGCCGGACAGCGTTGTCATCAGTCAGGTTTATGGCGGCGGCGGCAACAGCGGCGCTCAATATAAAAACGATTTTATCGAAATATTTAACCGAAGCGGCAGCGCTGTTGATTTAACCGGCTGGTCGGTGCAGTATGCTTCATCAGGCGGAACGACGTGGTCGCGCACTTCGCTGAGCGGAAGCATCGCTCCGGGACAATATTATTTAATTCAACAAGCGGCAGGCACGGGCGGTTCAGTTGATCTTCCGAATCCCGACGCGATTGGAACATTGGCTTTAGGCGGCAGCGATGGAAAGGTCGCGCTCGTCAGCAATAACACTTCATTAACGGGCGGCTGTCCAACTTCCAATGCGAACGTTGTTGATTTCGTCGGATACGGCAGCGCCAATTGTTTTGAAGGCACGGGCGCGACGCCGAGTTTAAGCAGCACCGCGGCGGCAATTCGCAATAATGACGGGTGCGAAGATACGGGCAATAATTCAGCCGATTTTACGGCGCTCACTCCGGCTCCGCGCAATTCGGCTTCCCCGACCAAAAACTGTATCGTCGGCGAAGCGGCACCGTCCGTATCGACGACGAATCCGTCAAACGGCGCGACTAATGTTTCGCTTACTTCGAACATAACCATTAATTTCAACGAGCCGGTAACGGTTTTCGGCAACTGGTTTCAAGTTTCTTGTTCAATGAGCGGCGTCCACACCGGAACAGTTTCCGGCGGTTCGAGAAGCTTTTCGATTAACCCAGACATTGATTTCGTCGGCAACGAGCTTTGCACCGTAACCGTTTTCGGCAGTCAGGTCAGCGATCTGGACGCGCAGGACCCGCCCGATAATATGGCGGCTGATTACAGCTTTAGTTTCCGCACGGTTTCGGTCAGAAGTTCTGCAGAACATCTCGTCATGGGCAATCCGTCGAACGCGGCAGCGGACGTCAACACGCCGAACAACTATCTGCTCGCTAAACCGCAGTTTGTTGCTTCGTATAACCGCGACCGGCTGATACCAAACTGGACGAGCTGGCATCTCGACAGCTCATGGCTCGGCGGAACCAATCGTACTGATGATTTCGCTCCGGATAATTCGCTGCCGCAAGGCTGGTACCGCGTCGGTGACGGGGATTACTCCGGTTCCGGCTTTAACCGCGGTCATATGACGCCGTCCGGCGACCGAACATCATCGGTGCCCGACAATCAGGCGACATTCCTGATGACGAATATGATTCCGCAATCGGATGACAACAATCAGGGACCGTGGGAAAAACTCGAAAGTTATTCACGCAGTCAGGTCGGCGGCGGAAACGAGCTCTACATCATTTCCGGCGGACATGGCGACGGCGGAGTCGGAGACAACGGACCGCGCACAACCATCGGACCGGGTATTGCCGTTCCGGCGCTTACCTGGAAAGTGATTGTCGTTCTGCCAGTCGGCGACAACGACGTATCGCGAGTAACAACTCAAACACGGACAATCGCCGTGATCATGCCGAACGGTCAGGGGATTCGTAATGATTCGTGGCAGAAATATCTAGTTTCGGTCGATCAGGTCGAAGCGCTGACCGGATACGATTTCTTTTCCAACGTGCCGGAAGAGATTCAAAGCGTCATCGAAGCTAAACCCGATCCGTCTAACAACAACGCACCGATTGCCAACAATCAATCGGTGACGACTGCCGAAGACAGCCAGAAATCAATTACTTTAACGGCTTCGGACGCCAACGTCGGCAACGCACTGACTTATACAGTGGAAACCGAGCCTTCGCACGGCACATTGAGCGGCAGCGGCGCTGATTTGACTTACCTGCCGAGTGCCGATTACAACGGCGTCGACAGCTTTGTTTTTCGGGTGAGCGACGGCACTTCTTCTTCGACGGCGACTGTTTCAATCAATGTGACGGCTGTTAACGATGCTCCGGTTTTATCGGCGATCGGTAATAAAACAATTGACGAAGACACGACATTGACTTTTACCGCTCAGGCAACGGATGTGGATACCGCGGCAAATATTCTGGTTTACAGTCTGGTCAATCCGCCCGCCGGAGCGCTTATCAATCCGGTGACCGGCGAGTTCAATTGGAACGCAGCCGAACCCGGCGTTTATCATTTCGGCATTAAAGTCGCCGACAGCGGCAACCCGGCGCTTTCAGACGAAGAAACAATCACCGTTACGGTGAAAGACGTAACCGCGCCGGTTATCAGTAATGCTCCCGCCAATCAAACATTGGAAGCGAGTTCAGCCGACGGCACTGTTGCCAATTGGAACGAACCGACGGCGAACGATAATGTTGACGGCACCGTTGCCGTTGAATGCACGAGAGCATCGGGCAGCACGTTTGCTCTCGGCTCGACAATGGTTTCCTGCACGGCATCGGATCAGGCGGGCAACGTTTCGTCGCATTCGTTTAGGATCACGGTTCGGGACACGATTGAGCCTGTGCTCAATCTTCCCGGCAATATTTCGGTAAACACGGGGACGAATAATGCGGCTGTTAACTGGAATGCATCGGCAGTCGACACTGTTTCCGGTAATGTCGCGGTCGTCTGTAATCCTTTATCGGGCAGCACTTTCGCTCTCGGACAGACGACGGTTAATTGCTCGGCAACCGACGGAGCGGGCAACACGGCGAACGGTTCGTTTGTCGTGGCGGTAATCGACGCCAAAGCGCCGACCGTGGCAATAGAATCGCCGATCGGCGGCGCAACTTACACCATCGGTCAATCGGTTGCGGCAGTTTACAATTGCAGCGATGCCGGATCGGGCATTAATTCCTGCACGGGAACCGTCGCGAGCGGCGCTTTGATCGATACTTCATCGGTCGGAATGAAAACCTTCGCGGTAACCGCTTTCGATAATGCCGGAAACCGGACGACCGAGACGATTTCCTACTCGGTCGGATTCGGAATATTGGCGCTGTTCGATCAAACTAAAGCGAATAACTCGGGCAGCGCGATTCAGATTCAGCTGCAAATAGTCGGAGCAAGCGGCAATAATCTTTCGGCGGCTAATGTTAAGATTCAAGCTGTCAGAGTCGATCCGGGCGCTCTTCCGGTTGAGTCCCCGGGCAGCTCGAACCCGGAAAATATGTTCGCGTTCGATTCGGCTTCGCAAAGTTACAAATATAACTTAAAGTCCGAAAAGACGTGGGCGCCCGGAACTTACCGCCTTGTTTTCAATGTTGCCGGAGACCCGGCGGAACATTTTGTAGAGTTTATTATTAAATAGCAAATATCTTTACAAGATGTAAAAACGGAAAAGCCTCAAAGAGAAAACCAAACTTCGAGGCTTTTCCGTTTTTTTTATCACAGAATATAAGATTCAGATCTGGTATCGAAAATTCGCTTTTACTAAATTTTTATTCGCCAATTTTAATTAGGCTTAAAAAGGGTCTGTAAAGAGAGTTAGGATATTTGAAATTATGGAAATCGTTTATTAAAGTCCGGCGGACAACCTCAAGAACGGATAATCCACAATAACCCTTTTCTCAGTTCGAAAAACCAGCATCATTATTTGTTCTCTTAAAAACATTTGTTGTCTATAGCATGTGAAATTTAAATGCCCTAATGCTCTACCTTATAACTATATTCTTTCAAAAAATGAATGTCTCAAAATTTCGGCTCTCGGTCGTTTTTGAAACCAATAAAAAAACTGTCCAAAAAGAACTCTTTTCGGGCAGGCTGAAAATGCATTTTTACAGTCAATAAATACGGGAGTTTCAAAGCCGAAAATTCAAGGGGTTTTTGGACAGCCTTATTTCGATTCTGTAATGGAGTTCTATTTGTTGTTATTTTCCTTTCTCGGTCACCATAAAAAGCGGGCGGAAAATGTTACGAACTCGGGATTGTAAAAATATACTTGTTTGCTGAACCTGAATTTCTTTCCTGCTCAATCCATCCTTCTTCATCAAGCTGGCTGAGTGCTTTGGCGACAGTCTTTTTAGACAAACGGCTCCTTTCGATTATTTCTGCGTGAGTGACGATAACCGACGAATCATTATTCGGAAGAGTTTTACCTTTTTGAAAAGATTTAAGAATGGCATAAATGACTTTCGCTGAAGGTGAAAGATCGTCGCTTGTGACAACTGACAAAGGAAGGATGATGTTTGTTTTACTTTTCATTCCTGTAATCCTAAAACTTACTTTATTATACTTTATTATATTGAATTCGGATTCGGGGATAAAAGCATAAAATTGAGGTTCTCTAAATTGAGCCGATTATTTAAAAATAATCGTGAATAACGTCTAAGAATTATTAATACATTCGCAAACCTCCTTTTATCTACAGTATTCCTTGATCGTCGACTCGCTTGCCTCAAATAACCGTAAGAGTCTAACGATCTGTTCATCGGTTAATGATTCTTCATGGGTCGAATCTCCTGTTTTTATTTTAGTTGATTCTCACCATCCTTTTGGACTAATTGTACGGGAGCAAATCAGTTTGTTTATTAATTGGTGATGAGATTTTTCGCAAAGCGATTCCCGCCAAAATTCCGGTATAATTCCCTTCATCAACAGCGATACGGCCATTAACTATAACGAATTTCATGCCCGTCGCCGGCAGTTCAGATTGTTCATAAGTAGCCCTGTCAGTGACAGTTTGCGGGTCAAAAACTATGACGTCGGCGAAATAACCGACGTGCAACCGCCCGCGTTTAGGGATACGAAAAATTTCAGCCGTCAGCGCGCTACTTGCACGAATGGCAAATGGCAGGTTGATGAGCTTTTTCGTAAACACATACTCGCGCATCTTTCTTGGAAAAGTGCCGTATTTTCGGGGATGACCCGTCGAGCCGTCCGAGCCGGTCATCACGAAATCTTGTTTCATAAAATATTCGATGTCCTTTTCGTTCATATTAAACGAAGCGATTCCGGCACCGCCGCCGGCAACAATATCAAGCGCCGCTTCAACGGGCGTTTTTCCCCATTCTTTAGCTATCGCGGCGAGTGTTTTACCAATGAGCTGTTTATCTTGGGACCTTGTAATTAAAATCGCTTCCGCGCCGTTGCGCCGCTTCAGATTCGCTTCCATTTCAACCGTTAGGCGCAGGCGAATCTGCGGATTTTTTATTCGTTCAAGAAGTTGCGCTGCGTCGCCTTCTTCCGCCCAGCGCGGAACGAGAGCGGCAGTAATATTAGTGCCTGAAGCGGTATAAGGATATTGGTTGGCAGTAACGTTTATATTTTTAGCTCGCGCCTGCCTGATAAGGCGGACGACTTGCCGGCTTTGTCCCCAAACCTCCGTTCCAAGCGCTTTAATGTGTGAAATGTGTACTGGAATTTTCGCCATTCGTCCGATACGAATTGTTTCCCGAACCGAGCCGAGCAAGCCGATTGAGTATGAACCTTCATCGCGCATATGAGTGTCGTAAATACCGCCGCTTTCGGCAACTTTTTTTGCCAACTCGATCACTTCTTGGGTTTTTGCGAAACTGCCGGGAGCGTAGAATAGACCGGTTGACATTCCGAAAGCGCCCTCGTTCATCGCCTGCCCGATTAAGGCTTTCATCTGCATGAGTTGCTCAATTGTCGGGTCGGCGTCGCCGCTGCCTATCGCTTCACGCCTAACCGTGCCGTGACCGACGAGCAACGCGGCATTAATTCCGATTCCCTGCTGCTGCCACTTATCCAGAGTTTCGGCTACCTGAAACGGTCCGTCGCCGTCGTTGCCGGTCACGACCGTCGTTACGCCCTGCATCAAATAATTTTCGTTAGCGTTCCGTTTCGGATTTGAAAGGTCTTCGAGCGCGTGCGTGTGCGCGTCGATAAATCCGGGCGCGACAATCATTCCTTCGGCGTTAAGCGTTCTGACGGCAGTTACATTTCGTCTCGCCGAATTGCCGATGAAGACAATCCGGTTATCGTGAATGCCGATATCGGTTTTAACCGGCGCACGCATCGAACCGTCGACAACCAGTCCGCTCTTAATCAGTAAATCCAGCTTTAATTCACTTTTTAACGAAGTTTTCCTTCCGAGACGCTGTGCTGATGACTGCCGCGTAAATATACTGATGAACAATGCCAAAAACAGCAGAACCGAAAAGAATCTTTGATATTTATTAGACATAAACGGTTGAACCCGAAAAGAATTCATTTGAAGAACAGCCAGACTAACCTTTTTCGTTTTTCGTCAGGCGAAAGCGATTACGGTTGGCGCAAAATAGTTTCTGCGCCGGGTTGATAACTGCGTTCGAGATTGCGCTTTATATCCTTTAAATCAAACCATGCCGGTTTGTATTGTTTTGTCGAATATAATTCGGCTTGGTCAAAAAAATGTAGCGATTTCGGATCGGCGATTTCGCCGAAAACCAGCAGCGAGCGAGCGCGAATGCGCGGGGTAAATTCGACGACCGCCAGATAAGAATTGCCACTGATGCCGTAGCGCCGCTTTTGTCCCGCATCGCGGCGTGTATTAAAGGTAAAAAGGGTTCCGGCTAAACCGCTCGCGCCCGGAACGGGAACACTCGGTTTTGTGTCATCAAATTTTTCTAACGTCCCGCTCGTGTGAATGCGCTGAAGACGGTTAATTTCGCCCCATGCAATTTGCCATTTTCCGAAATCGGTTTGTAAATCATTCAAAACTCGTTCAAAAGCCGCCGCTTTCGTCGCCGCGTCAATCCTGTTTAGCTGATCGGCGAGCGGCGTCGGCGCGGGCTGATTGTCGTCCGTCTGACGCGCCGCCCGCTCGCGGTTGACGCGCTGAAGCTGTTCAAAATACAGCATAAAGAGGGTTGTCGGAATAGAATCAACGCGGCTCTCGTAATTCCATGACTTTAAGACTGCAACCGGTTCGGACAGTTTATTTGCTCTGCCGACATCAGATTGAACGAGTTTTTCCCATATTGAGATGAGTTCCGGCACCATCGTCTCGGCTAGAAGCACGTGAGTATCAAGCGACGCGCGTTCCCATTCTTCAAAACTGAACTTTTCCTTTGAAGAAAGAATGTGTCGCGACCGCTGCGCACGCGGAGTGTCGAGGTCGGGTGCCATATAAACCGGAAACTTCGACCGATCTGGATTATCCGTATTTGAAGTGAGAAACGGCGTCGAATTGCAGTTTTGAATCCAGCCGGAAGAAGGATTCAGAACTTGCGGCAGTTCGCTCAATTCGTGATAACCACGCCAGTCAGTTTCCGCATCGCCACCGTCAACCGGCTTGGTCCAATCGTATTTCGTCGAGCGACGAGGCGTCGCGTTTCCGTGAAGGTAAAAGATGTTTCCCCGCCGGTCTGCGTACATCGTATTCGAGCCGGTTAATCTGCGCTGTGCCATTGCCGTTTTAAACTCGGTAAACGTGCGAGCGCGAGCCATCGCCCATTTTTGTTCAAGGAGTCGTCCGCTGATTTCTACCGATGCAGCTCGGACGGCAAGAAATTTTCCTGCTCGCAGCGCGACAATCGGACCGTGATGAGTTTTGCGAAAAGTGAAACGCTTCGTTTCAATATTTCCCTGATTACCGACGCGGATTTCATCAGTCCACACGACGGCATTGCGGTAATTACCGCCGTAACGGTAAGCGAGCGGATTTTTTGGATTGTCAAACGTTTCGACGTAAACATCGGTTGAGTCTGCGCCTGAATTGGTATGGCTCCAACCCAAAACTTCGTTGTGTCCCGTCCAGATATACGGCGAGCCGAGCATCGCGAAACCGGAAATGTTCAAGCCCTGTTTGCTGTGCAGGTGCGCTTCGTAACGCTGCCCGCCGCCGAAAAAGCCGACGTGCGGATTGATAAACAGAAGAGCATGACCGGATGCGCTTTTTTTCGGGCTGACCGCCCACATATTCGATCCTTCCTCACCTTCTTCGACTGTCCCGCCCGGCGAAGGACTTGGCGGCGCGGAAGGAAGGTCGCTAAACAACGCCCGCACTTCATTGACGGTAATTCCTACGGATTGGGGCGACGGCGCCCCAGTGACAAGAGCGAACCACGGCTCAAAACGGTTTATCAAACGCGGGCGAACCGCCGGGTGTCGTTCGAGATAATAATTGATACCCGCGGCGTAAGCATCGCAAAGTTTTTGCATCGGCAAACTTAAATTTTTGTATTCGTCACGCGCCCGTTTGTTCGTTTCAAAAAGTCGCACCGTTAAATCCCCGGCAAGCCGCGATTGACCGTAAATTTCCGCCGCACGCCCTAATTTGTTGATGTGGTCTTCTTCCAACTGCCAAAAGTTATCTTCCGCCTGGGCATACATCAATCCGAAAACGGCGCTCGCGTCGTCACGCCCATAAATGTGCGGAACGCCGAAAGCGTCCCGGTGAATCGTTACCGACCGAGCGAGATTTTTTGATGTTTGAGCGGTTGATGTTTGAGCATTGAACAGGATTAGAAAACTTAACGTAAATACGATCGCTACTTTCAACGAAGTTGATACTCTTATAAAGAAAATCATTTTATTTTCCTCAATCATAAATATATGTCGTCGCAACGGGTAAGTCGAAAATTAGTAGTGCTTGATAAATGCTGCGCAGAAACTGTTGGTGCGTAGGGAGCTGTAAAGGATTGTTTTTAGCAACTTGCTGGGAAATGACACCTGAAACAAGCAGCAAGATTACAAGCAGAAGACCGACAATTGCCGAGTTAGTGTGCAAAACATAATATTTATCTTCACTATAAAACTGGTTCAAAGGTTGTGATTATGCCATATATTGAACTCTATTCTGCTCTAATTCGTCAAGAATTTCGACGATTATTGGTTTTCGTTACGATATTTTACTGGAGACGATTTCCTCAACGAAGAGAACTTATCCAAATCAAAGTTATTAGCCAAATTGAGAATATCGGCTTTATTCTTTTCTAACTGCTAACCTACAGTTGAAACATGAGGACAATTAATTATTTTTGATCAAAGAGGATAGAGTTTTATTTATCTTTGGTATTATTTAGAAGAATATCTCTTGAAAAGAATAATATTATAAACATAATTATAAGTTATTCAATGTCTACATTCTAATTATCTTTATCGAATAAAGGTTCGTTTTTAAAGTAATTTTTTCCTTCTGCTTTTTGCGATAATTCAACCAGCGGTTTCAGTTCATCTTAGACTCTTGTAAATTCCCTTTTTGCTAGCCAAAGTTTAATAATACCAATAAACACATTTTGTTCCCTTCCTGCCTTGTTAAGGTTCAATTAAATTCAAGTTTTCAAGAACGGTAATTATTTTCTTATAGGTCTTCGAACTTACTCAATGCATAAAATTAATTCTCTATGAACCAATATTGTTTTTTTGTAATGTATCGCTGCAACTGAGAATCTCACACTTCCCTTTTCGCTTATTTTGTTACAAAAACTGCGTTTAGATAAATTCTTAAATTATTGACTTGCAAGTTAATATTTAACTATTGCGTTAACAATTTCTCTGTGTTATTTTTTCAAAAGCATGAGCAAAGAGTATACAGTTCAAGAGGCTGCGAATAAGGTTGGAGTATCTAGCAGTCGAATTCGCCAAATGGTTTTGGCTGGTGAGATCGACCACCGTTACTTCGGACGCGTGATTGTTATTACCGAAGAAGGCATTAAAAACGCCAAAGCCAGAAATACAAAACCTGGTCCCGCGGGAAAAAGAATCCAGAAGGAGAGAAAAGTTGCATGAAAGTAATCGCTGTAGCCAATCAAAAAGGCGGAGTCGGAAAAACCGCGACGAGTGCGTCTCTCGCTACCGAGTTTGCCATCAGTGGATTTAGAACTCTAATCATCGACGCCGATCCGCAATCGAATTTGACCGGCACTTTTTTGCCGCTCGACGCTGTAACCACGTCACTCGCCGAAATCATTATTTCCGAGCCTAAGACCCAACCCGCAAAAGCACGGACAAAAATTTTGACTACCGAAGTTGAAAATCTCGACATCATCCCATCGACGCTATCACTTGCTAAATTTGACCGCGAACCATCGGAATCGATGGCAAACCTGGCGGATGCGCTTCAGGACATCTCAGGGGATTACGATTTCGTCATTATTGACACGCCGCCGCATTTCGGTCTGCTTTTGTCGGCTTCCCTGATGGCTGCTGATTACGTGTTGATACCAGTGATGCCCGCCCCCTACTCGCTGCAGGGACTTGAAGATTTGCTCGAAGTAATCGAGAAAATCAAAAAATATCAGCGCAATCTCCAGATTCTCGGCGCTTTGTGCACGAAATTTGATAAACGAACACGCATCTCGAAAACCAGTCTCGCTGAGCTTCAGCAGATTTCCGAGTCAGGTAATATTCATTTTTTCGAAACGATTATTCACGACGACACTAAACTCGAAGCTAGCTCGGGCGAGCATAAACCGATTCAGCTGCACGATCCAAACGCTCGGAGCGCAGAAGATTACGCCAATCTTGCACTTGAAATTCTCGAGCGGCTTGAAATGAGCGCCGCTTCCCTTCCCGCTTCGCAACTTAAATTAGTTTCAGGTAATCAAAAATGATGACGAAAAAAACGGAAGACGCGACCGATAAAACCAGAAAACGCAAACGCAGCATTCCAACGCGCGCCGCTGGAGCTCCGGTCAATTCAGCATTTCAAAACCCCGCGGACGATTTGTTTGCCGAAGCCTTTGCCGCTCGTGATCGAAAAACAGAAGATATCTTCACTCAATTACCCGAATTGTCAGAGCAAATGGAGATAATTGCAGATATTGCCCAGCCCAGTTTAGATGGGTTGCCCACTGCAGATGCGCATCCCAATACAGATGGGGCACCCAAAGCAACTGGGACATCCACCTTAACTGGGCACCCCAAAAGGACTGGACCACCCACCCAAGCAGGGATGGGCGGCAAAAGCGTTGGCTCTCGAAAACCGCAATCTCATCCAGTATCGCCCGAGCGCGATTATACGAAGACTCCGAATTCGGTGACGCGGATAGTTTTGGCTCAGGGATTGTTCAAAGGTAAAAGCAAGCAGATTTATGATTATTTATGGTCTATTTCGCGAGGAGCAATTAAACCTGACAGAATTGCGCGAAAAACTAAAAAGGAAATTATGCAGGGAACTGGAATCGGTTCCAAAAATACTGTTGCTAGCGGCATTAATCATTTACAGTCAATTCAATTGATAAAAGTTCTGACGACCGCTGGTTCAAATGAAGGCAACGAGTATGAAGTTTTTACGCCTGACGAACTTGGTTATACAACTCCTGAGGGGCTACCCAATTTAACTGGGGTACCCATCGAACCTGGGCAGACCACTAAAAATGGGGCTCCCAGCTTTGACTGGGCTACCCGCGCAGCCCCAAAAGTGGGAGTCCTGGGACTCCCGATAAGTGGGAGTCCCAGTATGGGGCAAACCCAAGAAAACAAACTAGCTTACACTGTCTCTAAGACTTTTTTAAAGACTTTAAAGCAAATTGATGATGAAACGGCGCTCATTAGAGCGTTTGAAAAACTTGATGAAGCAGCTCGCACAGCAACGGGAAGCGGATTAACAAAATCAGATTTAGAAGCTTTTGAAAACATTGTCGACCTGTTAATTGATATGACAACCATTGCCGCGACAAAAACCGATTCTGTTACCACATATTTGAAATTTGCCGAAGCTAACTTGAAAAAACGTCTCGCAACCGCTCAGCGCATTTTTGAGAAGAAACCAACTAAACCGTTTGAGCCGGGAAGTCCGTCCACTGTAGAGCCGCCATTAGATACGGAATCGACCTTTGAGCCGGAACCTCTGACAAAAGAGCAAAGAGAAAACGCATTAGTGATTTATCGACCACTATTTTTGGAAAAGGGAATCGAGGCGTTAGATAACGCGCGCTGGCAATTCACGTCAGAAGATTACGAGTGGCTCACTGAAAAATTGTCAAAAAATTAAAAAGAATTTTTATCAATTAAGAATAATTTTTTATGTTTCAATAAACGAAACAGCAAGTAAGTTTTTAACAAAGCCCGCGTCGGATAATCGAACTATCAAAAGCGCCAACACGAATTTGGCACAAAGCAATAAATAATTATTCGAAATCTTCACAATTGATAAGGATATAAAGACTGATTAAACCCAGAACTAGCCTGAGCTTATAAGCTATATTTCCTAATAATATTTCCCACCAAAACGTAATCCCATAATAGTTAATACAAGGTGACTATTAATAAAGTAGTTATCGGACTCTAAAGAGAAGTGAGCACTCCGCTGACCTGCGTCATAATATAGATATCTACACTGAAAAACTCTCTCAGATTTTAGGATCAACAGCCCTCCGAAAAACTTTCTAAAAAATTTGTAATTTCAAGTAAATAATACGCTTAACCACTATATTTGATCACTTTTTTATGCTATAATTAATGCATAATTTAAGGGCGGGTCTATCGTAAATGACTCCTTTTTCGAGTGGTTTTATTCATTCAAAATAGAGAGAGCATTCACCGCTAGCATTTTGATTTCTGAAAAACTTTTTGATAGTTCAAATCGATTAAAAAGTTAAATCATTTAGATTTAACAACGGAATAAGAATAGTCGGACTAATGAACTTATTTTTTATTATTGTAATTAGATAGATGTTTCCAACTATTCGGTTTTAGGAATTGTATTTTTTGAGTCAAAAATTTTTTCACTGTAATCGGCAACATATTTGTATGTACACAATTCATTGCCAAAATATTAAAAATTAGGGGGATTTTTTATGTCTTATATAGTAGCGAACATTCAAGAACTCACAGATTATGGTGAGGAAGTTAATTGGCTGGACTTCGTAACAGAACCAATAACCCCTAGATCACTTGTATCGTTAGAAGCTTTTTTTACCAATTGTTCTGAGGAAGGCTTATTTGGTTGTCCACTGACAAACTTTCCTAATGGTATTGCATTCATTTATGAACTGCTCAAAAACATCCGTCTAAAAGAAAATGTAGCAAACATCTTAGTTGAAATAACTGGAATTGTTGTTGCAGAAATCGGTGACAAGTTTATGTGGCCATATTCTGAACGAATTTACATAATTACAAGCGCAAACCAAGAGGAGGTTTCGAATTGGGTTAAAACATTAATGCCTGATTTAATTTCAGAGGGGTGGCTGTATGACGTAGAGCCGTATCCTGAACCGCATATTCCAGAAGGAAATAAGGTTTATAACCTCTTCTGGGATGAAGAAAGAGATTATGAAGAAAATGAAAAAGCGAGGGCGTTGCGGGCGTTAGAACCATGTCCTTTTTGAAATATTTTATTTAAGATTTGTCTAGAAAAGGGAAATAATTAAATCAGACAGTTAGTAATAAAAATAATGGAAACGAAAACGTATAAAGAACAATTAACTGAAAACCTTCGACATTATTGGGGTGATTCTTCTGAGGCAGAACGAATAGCTTGGGTGGAAAGAGCAAGAATCACTCCTGATATTCTGAATAATGCGGTCGGTCTCGAAAATGTTTCAAGAGAAGTGATTGAAGCGTCCGAAGGAACGCAAATATTTTTCGATATTTTTAGAAAAATTGAGCAAGATATTATTAAGTATACTCGCGTGCTGTTCCCCAAATTAACGCTGTCAGAAGATTATGATTTCGCCTCTTATCTGGAGATTGCCAGAAATCATCAGCCTTTAATGGACTTTCTAATATCTTCTAAGATAGGTCAGGCAGCCGAAAATTCTGAAACAGGTAGTTCAGAAGTCGCAGCAATACCCAAATATCCAAAGAGGATACCGGCAGTAAATTTTGTAGGAAGCGATCCTTACATGTATCTTATCCGTGACATCCTGCGTGATGAAGTATTGCGGCGGGAGCAAAAAAAAAAATCCAGATTAGAAAAGAAGAAATTAAAACCGCTCACAAACAATGATGGTTTTCTGCGCGGCGTAGCCGATCCGATTAACCAACATATGTTTGAGGCGCTGACGCCCGGTGCAATGCAGAAAAGCAGTGAAAGGAAAACCGAAACTAATAAACTTGAAGCGCGCGGAATAACCGGACTAGGAGATTACACATCTGTCTATATTGTTGAAAGCAATAAAAAAGATATTTATGGCGTAATCGGATATAAAAACGATGTGGGAGAAGCATTATGGGCATTTCAACAGGAACACAGCGCGCTCGCACTTCAAGTTCATATTGCGCTTTTTGCTCGTGCGTATGCCGAAACCGACGCTAATCCGGGAGAATTTATCACGCTGCGGATTTCCGATTTTTGTGATGATTTACAATTTACTAAGAAAAACGGATCACATAGACGTGAAACAAAACAACGTGTTTTGAATATTCTAAACTGTCTGACGCGGGCAGAAATGAAAATTACATATGCGCCTCCAAATGGGAAACAGCATTTTTTTACGGGACCGATTTGGCAGCGCGGAATAACGCATGAAACTGTCGAGCCGAACGCCGACGTATGGCAAAAAGACCCTGAATCATTCAGCTACGCGCCCGGACAATACTTCTCTTTCGATGATTGGCGTTATTATACGCGCAATGTTGCCTTAATCGGCGAAGGCTTGTTAAAACTTGATGCTCGAAAGGATAAATGGGCAATCCACATTGGCGGGTATTTAGCGCTACTAGGGCGGATGAATGGCTACAAAAAGCAACCGCTTGATGTGCGAGGAGTCTTGGAAAAAACAGGTCTTCTTGCTACTTACGGAAAACTCCGCCAAGTAAGTGAAATGGAAGATAAATTGGAAAGAGGATTGTCGACGCTTGAAGAATTCGGTGTTATTCAAAAATGGGATTGGGCAAAAACCGAACGCAGTGCAGATAGTAAGACGCTGGTCAAATTAACAACCGACGCTCTATTTAAGCGTCAAATTATAATCGAATATCCCGAATTACTTAAACGCAATGAAAAACAAATCACAGATGGAAAAGAAAAACATTTGAGAGACAATCAAAAGAAAATACGCAGCTAAAAACTTAGATTAAAAATTGCAGGACATGTTAGCGTGGAAGGAGAGGATTATTCCCCCGTTCACGCTAACATTACCCCCCGCTCACGCTAACATTACCTCCCGCTCACGCTAACATTATTTTTTTTCGCCTTTCTACAAAGCATTATAAAAACAATCGTTTAGAGCTAAAAATTCCGGTGCCGCTTTCCTTAATAGCTTTAATAGCTTTAAGAGGCGTGAATTCGGCTAACGCCTCACACGCCGTTTGAGACAATACGGGTCATACTGCGCCCTTAGCGCGTTTCAAATTATGACCGAATTACATAAACCTGTTGTTACGCTATTACCCGATTTAGTCGGCTGTTTCGTTGCCGATGCCGAAGCCGCCGCTCTCGCCCGCGCAACGGGCAGACCCCGAGGAGCCGTCACTCGTTTGTCCGGTCTCGACGATGCGCTCGGCGGCTATCTCGCTCCGGGCATTCACATCCTGCAGGCGGCGCCAGGAGCAGGAAAGACTGCGCTCGCTCTGCAAATCGCCAGTGATTGTGCTTATCCGTGTCTTTACATCACCAGCGAGATGGGTCTGCTCGAACTGTTCCGGCGACTCATCGCGCGTCAGACGAAAACATTTTTAGGCAAATTAAAAAGCGGTGAGCTCGGCGGACCTGAATCCCGACGGCTCGCCCTGCAAACAGTTGAGAACTTACCTCAATTAGCTTTGATGGACGCCACGCAGGCTTACGCCAGCCCGTCGTATATCTGCGATGTGGCAAATGACTTACGCGCACGATTCAACAGCGATCACGTTTTGATTGTTTTAGACAGTTTGCAGATCTGGGCAAAATCAGCCCGCCGCGCTGCGCCTGATCTTACCAGCACAACTGAATACGATCTGATCAGCCACGGACTCGACGGCATATCCGGTGTTGCGGCAAAGCTGCAATGTCCAATCTTGGCAGTTTCGCACCGTAACCGAGCCGGTAATAACTCAGGGGGCGGGCTGCATGCCGGAAAGGGAAGCGGCGATTTGGAATACGGAGCCGAAACCGTGATTGACCTGATACGTAAAGATGAAACGCCGGACGCAAACGGCGAAATAAAGGTGACGGCGACGCTGCAGAAGAACCGTCACGGTATACCGGGCGTATCTGTCGATTTCGCATTTTCCGGCAGAACGCAATCCTTTCGTGAAAAATAATTATGATCGAGATTCAAACTTTATCATTAGCGGATTTGGAGAGTTACGATGCCGGCGCTAACCGCTCCGGCAGCGAACGCCGGTTTTTATGTCCATTCTGCGGCGCCGGTAAACCGCGCGACAACGAGCATCGGTCCTTTGCAGTAAATACCGATACTGGTGCCTACATCTGTCACCGCTGCAGAGAAAAAGGATTGATCAAAGAAAAATGGTCAAAGTCTGACTTGTCACCGCGCAGAGCTCGCACGTCAATGGCATTAGCCCGCGTTTTCGCAGTTGGTCCGATGCCATCCCCTGCTTTGGAACAGAAAAAAGCTTTACAGGGGCATTGTAAGCAATCGCAAACAAAAATTGAGCGGCTGCAAACGAAAATGAAAGCTTTCCAAAAAGCTTTCGATTTGTCGCCGGCGCTGGCTTATTTACAGACCCGCGGAATTACGGAGGAAACTGCCAAGGCTTTCGGCTGCGGTTATGCCGCCGCATGGGAACACTGGGAAAAAGACCAAGCAGGGAATTGGCAATTACTGGGCACGGATCGGCGCGTGGTGTTTCCGGTGACCAATCGCCAGGGCGAAGTTGTTGCCTTTCACGGACGAGCGATCGACGACTTTTACATTGGCTCGCCGAAGATATCAAAAGGCGATAAATCACTCGGGCTGTTTCAAACGCCGGACGCGCTCGAAAGCGATGTTGTCGCCATTGTCGAAGGTCCGGTCGATGCGATGGCGCTCTTTCAATGCGGAATGACTGCAGTCGCTTTGATCGGCACTTCGGCAGGCGATTGGCTTCAGTCCGCTCTTGCCTTTAGCAGGGTCTTTGCCGGAACCGATGCCGATGATGCAGGCGACGAATCAGCTCAAACTTTAATCGCTGACTTTCGCTCGCGCGGAGCACGTGCCGTTCGTTTGCGACCGGTTGATTGTAACGATTGGGCTGAGTTTTTAGAGACCAGAGGCGCTAAAGCTTTGCAGGATATACTTGCTCAAGCAACGATCAAGGCTTTCGCTCCTTATCACTCAAAAACTGAACTAGTTAACGGAAACCTTAATGTTGAGGATGATTTTTCCGTTGACAGCGAATCCGCACAAAAAGCGATCGATTGGTTGTTGGCTGACGCTAAAAAATACGAAGAGCGAGAGCCGAATAATTTGCTTTTGATCATGCCGACCTATCATGCCTACGAAACCGAATCTGCTCTCTTAGCCGGAATCACTCAGCATTCTCAGGGCCGGCTGGATGACACCATATTAAGAAGTTTGATCGAGAAGTTTATGAGCGCACATTTGCTTTCAAACAACGTTTCTTTGCCTTGGACGGGAAATGAGGTGGAATTGTTTCATTTAACGCTTTGGGTCGAAGGCAGGCTGGTCGACAACTTAACCTGCAACCGGTTTCAATCGTGGATTATCAGTCAACTGTGGATACGATCTTACGCAAGCCAGAAAATTGAGATTAAGGCTGCAAAATTATAAAAATTCCTTTCCATCATTAAAGCTTTAGTTCTCTTTGCATATAAAACCCTTTCGCGTAACAAATGTTTGGGCTACAGTGATTTTGATTCTTTGAAATTATTTTTCATACAAAAGGAGATTGTGCGATATGCCGAGAGGCGGGAAAAGAAACAATGCCGGCGCTCCGAAAGGAACTGTTCAAAGGCGCTCGCTCGAGAAGGCGGCTGTTGCTAGAGCTTTTCGCGAGCGGACGATGAAACAGGCTGATAATCTGTTTAACGCTCAGCTGGCTAAAGCCGTCGGCTCGATCATGGTCTTTCGCATCGATGAAGAGATGACCGCCGCCGGCAAAACAAAGCGCGTTCATACTCACATCACCGATCCGGATGAGATCAAACGAGTGCTCGATGAAACCTCTGCGACCGGCGAGGGAACCGTTAACGGGAGTTACTATTTTGTGACCGATATTCCGCCCGACAATAAAGCGATCGATTCGATGCTCGACCGCGCTTTCGGCAAAGCCGTCCAGTCGATCGAGGTCAATGATGTGACTGAGAATAAAGCGGTCCAGATGGCTCAGGATCTTTACGCCAGTCTGCTCGGCAAAGGCTTTGCCGAAGCACTCGCCCGTCAGTTCGTCAAAGAACGTTATCAAATCGATGAAATTCTGATCACTGAATCGGTCAGTTAAGAGGGAATTAAATATTGAATTAAACAGCCGCCGTCGAAGAAGCTGTATAGCGAATTGGAAATACTATGCCTCTCACTTTAGATCAACAAATGGAAATGGAAGCCATCGCTTTCGAGCTCGAACTCGAGCGTGGTTATTCATCCGGCAGCGCTCATCTTGCTCTCGAAACAGCTTTGAACGGTGAATGGGCGAAACACTTCTTTCCGAATCTGTTTACCCGTCCGTTCACATCTTATCAGAATGACTTTTGGAACTGGGCGATCGATCTGGAAAGAGATGCAAAGCCTCGCCCGCGCATCGAATGCGAACCTCGAGGCGTCGGCAAATCGACTCACGCCCGCACGCTTACCGCTTTCCTGCTGGCTAAAAAGATCAAGTCCTACGTTCTTTATATCTGCGCGACCGATCATCAGGCGCAAAAACATTTCAACGCCATCAAAGCGATGCTCGAATCAGAGAAGCTGCTCAAGGCGTATCCGCATCTTAATCCGCAAACTCAAAAGCATCGCCAGAATGTTGCTAAAAGCTGGTCGAGCGAACGATTAGTGACTAAAGAAGGGCAAGTGGTGGAATTCATTTCGCTGCTCTCGAACGCCCGCGGGTTTACCACCGAAGCAGGCAAACGGCCGGATATGTTCGTGCTTGACGATATCGACGATTCGAAAGATTCTCCCTATCTGGTCAATAAAAAACTTGATATCCTGAAATATGCGATTATTCCGGCGCGGGCCGATCACACTCTGGTGCTGTTTGCTCAAAATCTGATCCATCGCGATTCGATCTGCCAGAAAATACGTGATCAGCGAGCTGATATTCTCTCGGACAGGATCTTTGTCGGACCGTATCCGTTGATGAAGTGCTACGAAGCGGTCAAAGAAGATATCGAGGGGGAGACGACCGGAGCCAAACGCTGGCGCATCATCTCGGGCGAAGCGTTCGACGAAGCTGTTCCACTCGAGACCTGCGAGCAGTTGCTTAATGAAATGGGACGCGATGCTTTCGAGCGGGAATGCCAGCAGGATGTGCACAGGGTCGGTGATGATAAGGATTTCAGAGAATGGAACGAGATCCATCACATCATTACCTTTTCGGAGTTCAAAGCCTTCTTTGAGAAGTACAGTATTCCAATCTGGAACCATGAACGAGATGCTCCGCAGATACCGGCTAATTGGAATGTCGGTCTAGGCCTTGATTGGGGAACGACCGTCGGACATCCGAGCGTCATCACCGCCATTGCACGACCAAATCAATCGGCACCGCTCAACGACTGCTTTTTCGTTTTTATGGAAATGTGTCTGCCGAAGTATCCGCTCGCTTCGCACGAAGATATTCCGCTCGTCAGTGCCGGCAGAGTAGCCGAAGCGCTGCAGGACGGGCTCAAAGAATGGAACGTTGCGCGCAGTCAGATCAAGATGCAACTGATGAGTCACGAAGCATCGGCAGCGCTTAATACGATGCGGGTGGATCTGCAGGATCATCTGAAAACGTTCTTTTCGAAATGGAAAGCACAGAAAGGATCAGGGGTGGCGCAGATACAGAATCTGCTGGAGATAAACAAAACCAAACCGCACCCTTTTCGCTCTCAACCGGTCAGTATTACCAACAGTGGAAATGGAAGTGATCAGACAGATAGTAATAAGGCAGGTAGTAATACTGAAATTGTGCAGTCTTTATTTGGTCAATCACCAACCGGTCAACCAGCAATCGGTGAGTCGATAATGGGCAGACCGAGAATATTCTTTATCGTTCCTGACGAGCAGGGAAAGCTGATCGCTGACGGATCAGGCAGGCTGTTTGTCGCTCAGCCGATCGACCGCAAAGGATTTGCTCGTGCTCGCTATGAAATGCCGATCTACTCGCAGCATAACAGCGGGCAGCATAAAACCGACGATGATTTTGTCGATGCTTTTCGCGGCATTATGAACAGATTCGGAGTATCGAGCCAGCCGCTGACTGATGAAGAAGAATTTATAAAGATGCTCGAGGAGGAGAAACCGTATCTTCTTCCCGAGGTCATTGCAGCTGAACCCGAGCCGGACCGGCGCAGTCAAAGGTACGCTTCTCTAATTCAGGAACAAAAGAAATTCCACGATGCTAAATCGATCCAGTATGAAAAAGGTGATCCGTTTGCGGAGATGTATGACCAGCAGGGTTTGGAAGATGATCTGAGCTGGATGGAAGAGGAAGATACAAGCTGGGTCTATGATTGATAGAGTGGTACGAATTAGGAGCAGTGAAGTATTGGAAAGCAAAATTCATCTGAATTCATCAATAAACTGTCATGAAAGGAGTTGGTTATGAAAATTGATACGAGCGGTCCGCGTCTTCCCATAAACCGGCTCAAACGTCCGCTCAAACAACATACATTGCTGCCGGAAAACGACAATCAAATTGATCCGGAAGATAACTCAAACTTCTCAGAAACATTCGAGCGATCAGTATTACAAGACGGCGCTAAAAAATTTGAAGAATGGCTCGAAAAGCTTGAAATTAAATAATAGCTTGTGTGCCGTTAGTAGTAATTTCAGAATCGAAAAGATTATTTAGTATCTCAAAAAAAACATTCAGATATTGAATTAAGACTTGAATGAGATAATATTTGTCCCATAAACGATCCTTTTATCGTCAAAAACCAGCACAAATAAATAATAAAATGTAAGTGTGTTAACGCACCGACAACCTCATTGTAATTCGGTAGATTAAACCTGCGCCTAACTCTATTGA
>JAESGR010000144.1_pt1 | contig 112061 bp, 113 predicted proteins | sample 9269771 | NCBI WGS metagenome assembly JAESGR01 (sample SAMN15739572, study PRJNA653492) | algae metagenome | isolation source: Chroococcus sp. CMT-3BRIN-NPC107 and co-occurring heterotrophs from well... | place: USA: Clark Mountains Wilderness, California | collected 2010-04-18
CGGGCGGACCGCCCTGGGCGCGGCGGGATGCGTCTCCCGCTGGCCCTGAGCCTTGCTCCCCGTCCCGCGCCACGACGCCTCGCGAGCGCGCCTCACCGGGACAGGTGCAGGAGACATAGAACAGAACGGGAACATTGTCAAGCTTGAAAGGGGGAGCGAGTCGCTCCTCCCGCCGCTGCACGCCCTCTCCCCGTTTACGGGGAGAGGGCTGGGGTGAGGGGCCGGTCGGAGAAGCGCGATGGCTCCACCGCGCCGGATGTCATGGCTTGCTTGGCAGGGCGAGCGGTCTCCGCCTCACGCGTGTCATGGCCGGGCTCGTCCCGGCCACCTCAACCGGAAAGGCGCGCTGGTCCTCCAGGAGCAATGAGCAGTGCGGGCTTCGCGCCGGGATGGCCGGGTCGAGCCCGGCCATGACGATGGAGAGATCGTGCTCATCCGACCGGCCCCTCACCCCGACCCTCTCCACGCTCGCGGGGAGAGGGGGAAGAAGGCGGGGAGAAGGGGACAGGCAGTTCGATGCGGCGAGGAGCGAGCGCGGGCGGGCTACGCCGCCTCTTCGGCCTTGCCGAGGCGCTTGGTCAGGTACTCGTCGACGCTCAGCATCAGCTCGTCGACCTTGCCGTCGAAGAAGTGGTTGGCGCCGTCCACCACCGCGTGCTCGATCTTGACGCCCTTCTGGGTCTTCACCTTCTCGATCACGCTGACCACGTCCCGGACGGGCGCGACCCGGTCCTCAGAGCCGTGGACGAACAGGCCCGAGGACGGGCAGGGGGCGAGGAACGAGAAGTCGTAGCGGTTCGCCATGGCGGCGATCGAGATGAAGCCCTCGATCTCGGGCCGGCGCATGAGAAGCTGCATGCCGATCCAGGCCCCGAAGGACACGCCGGCGATCCAGCAGGCGCGGGCGTCCGCATTGACGGACTGCGCCCAGTCGAGCGCGGCTGCGGCGTCCGAGAGCTCGCCCTGGCCGTGGTCGAACGAGCCCTGGCTGCGGCCGACGCCGCGGAAGTTGAAGCGCAGGACCGAGAAGCCCCGGTTCACGAAGTTGTAGAACAGGTTGTAGACGATCTGGTTGTTCATCGTGCCCCCGAACTGCGGGTGGGGGTGCAGGATGATGGCGATCGGGGCCCCTTTTTGCTTCGCGGGCTGATACCGCCCCTCGATGCGGCCGGCGGGACCAGGAAAGATGACCTCGGGCATTCGCTGCGGACCTCTTGGGTGGCGGGAGGGCCGGGCGGCATCCGCCGGACCCGGAGCGCGGCCTTGACTCAAGGCCCCGGCATTCCCTAAATCCGCTTTAGAATTATTCTAAAAACGGTGGCTCAAGGGCTGTCGGCAGCGGGCTTCGTGCCCGTGCGACGGCCCGGCAGGCGGCTGAACCGGCCTGATGTGGTTGCGGTGCTTTAGCACGGCAACCCCGGGCGATTGCAAGGATTTCATCAGGCGAAGCCTGATCCCACGGAGCAAGCACGGGTCCCATGCCGGCCGGCGAGCGCAGCTACCTCGACCACAACGCCACCTCGCCGCTCCGGCCGGAGGCCGCGGAGGCGATGGCGCGCGCGCTCGCCCTGCCCGGGAACGCCTCGTCGGTCCATGCGGAGGGCCGGGCCGCGCGGGCGGTGATCGAGGCCGCGCGGGAGCGGGTGGCGGCGCTCGTCGGCGCCGCGGCCAAGCAGGTGATCTTCACGAGCGGCGGGACCGAGGCCGCCAATACGGTGCTGTCCCCGGCCTTCCGGCGGGCGGGCGAGGCGGGGGGCGACCTCCTCCTGGCCGGCGCGGCCGAGCACCCCTGCATCCTCGACGGGCATCGCTACCCGCCCGCGGCGCTCGAGCGGATCCCGGTGGGAGCCGACGGCACCGTCGATCTCGCCTGGCTCGCAGCGCGCCTGGAGCGGACGGAGGGCCGCGCCCTCGTATCGGTCCAGGCCGCCAACAACGAGACCGGAATCCTGCAACCGGTCGCGGCGGCCGCCGCGCTGGCGCGCGCCCGGGGCGGGCTCGCCCACACCGACGCCGTCCAGGCCGCCGGCCGGGTGCCCCTCGACATGGCGGCGCTCGGCGTCGACGCCCTGACGCTGTCGGCCCACAAGCTCGGCGGGCCGAAGGGAGTCGGCGCGATCGTGCTCGCCTCCGAGCGCCTGGAGATCGCCGACCGCCTCGTCCGCGGCGGCGGGCAGGAGCGGGGCTACCGGGCCGGGACCGAGAACGTGGCCGCGATCGCCGGCTTCGGGGCCGCCGCGGCGGCCGTCGGGCTCCGTCTCGCGGAGGAGGGCGCCCGGATCGCGGCGCTCAGGGACGCGGCCGAGGCCGCGTTGCGCCGGATCGCGCCGGACGCGGTCGTGTTCGGGGCCGGCGCGCCGCGCCTGCCCAACACCTTCGCCTTTGCGGTGCCGGGCTTGAGAGCCGAGACGGCGCTGATCGCCTTCGATCTGGCGGGCGTGGCCCTGTCCTCGGGGTCCGCCTGCTCGTCCGGCAAGGTGAAAAGATCCCATGTCCTCCAGGCCATGGGAGTGGAGCCGGCGCTCGCTGAGGGCGCTATTCGCGTAAGTCTGGGGTGGAACTCCACGGAAGAGGACGTCTTTCGCTTCGCGAAGGCGTGCGAATCCGTGCTGGCATCCCTATATAGACGGCGGGCGAACGCGGCCTGACGGGCCGTGGTTCACGTTCGCCGTCCGTCAACCCGCGGGCCTTGAACCCGTGAGCGGTGAGGAGAGAGCCTAATGCCTGCAGTGCAGGAGACGATCGAACAGGTCCGGTCGATCGACGTCGATCAGTACAAGTACGGCTTCGAGACCGTGGTCGAGATGGAGAAGGCTCCCAAGGGCCTCTCCGAGGACGTGATCCGCTTCATCTCGGCCAAGAAGGGCGAGCCCGAGTGGATGCTCCAGTGGCGCCTCGACGCCTACAAGCGCTGGCTCACCATGACGGAGCCGAACTGGGCGCGCGTGTCCTACGACAAGGTCGACTACAACGACATCTACTATTACGCGGCGCCGAAGCAGAACCAGGCGCCGAAGTCCCTCGACGAGGTCGATCCCGCGATCCTCGAGACCTACAAGAAGCTCGGCATCCCGCTGCGCGAGCAGGAAATCCTGGCTGGCGTCGAGCCCACGAACCGGGTTGCGGTCGATGCGGTCTTCGACAGCGTGTCGGTGGTCACGACCTTCAAGGAGGAACTCTCCAAGGCCGGCGTGATCTTCATGCCGATCTCGGAGGCCATTCGCGAGCACCCGGACCTGGTGCGGAAATATCTCGCGACGGTCGTGCCGGTGACCGACAACTACTTCGCGACCCTGAACTCGGCCGTGTTCACGGACGGATCGTTCGTCTACATCCCGCCGGGCGTGCGCTGCCCGATGGAGCTGTCGACCTATTTCCGGATCAACGAGAAGAACACCGGCCAGTTCGAGCGCACGCTGATCATCGCCGACAAGGGCTCCTACGTCTCGTATCTGGAGGGCTGCACGGCCCCGAAGCGCGACGAGAACCAGCTCCACGCGGCCGTGGTCGAGCTCGTGGCGCTGGACGACGCCGAGATCAAGTATTCCACGGTGCAGAACTGGTATCCGGGCGACGCGGAGGGCCGGGGCGGCATCTACAACTTCGTGACCAAGCGCGGCGATTGCCGGGGCAAGAACGCGGTCATCACCTGGACCCAGGTCGAGACCGGCTCCGCGATCACCTGGAAGTACCCGTCCTGCATCCTGCGCGGGGACGGCTCGCGCGGCGAGTTCTACTCGATCGCGGTGTCGAACGGCATGCAGCAGGTCGATTCCGGCACCAAGATGATCCACCTCGGCAAGAACACCACGAGCCGGATCATCTCGAAGGGCATCTCGGCGGGCAAATCGCAGAACACCTACCGCGGCCTGGTCTCGGCGCACCGCAAGGCGTCCGGCGCCCGCAACTTCACGAACTGCGACTCGCTCCTCATCGGCAACGAGTGCGGGGCCCATACGGTCCCCTACATCGAGTCCAAGAACGCGTCGGCCGTGTTCGAGCACGAGGCCACCACCTCCAAGATCTCCGAGGACCAGCTCTTCTACTGCCAGCAGCGCGGCCTCTCCGAGGAGGAGGCGACGGCCCTGATCGTGAACGGCTTCGTCAAGGACGTGCTCCAGAAGCTGCCGATGGAGTTCGCGGTCGAGGCCCAGAAGCTCATCGCGATCTCGCTCGAGGGCTCGGTCGGTTAATCGCAACGCAGCCCCTCATCCCGAGGAGCCGCCCCGCGGCGGCGTCTCGAAGGACGAGGGGCGTCTCGCTCGATCATCCTTCGAGACGCGCGCCGAGGCGCGCTCCTCAGGATGAGGCTGAAGGAACTTTACGATGCTCGAAATCAAGAACCTCGTCGTCCAAATCGAGGACAAGCGCATTCTCAACGGGCTCGACCTCACCGTGAACAACGGCGAGGTCGCGGCCATCATGGGCCCGAACGGGTCCGGCAAGTCGACGCTCTCCTACGTGATCGCCGGCAAGGAGGATTACGAGGTCCTCGACGGCGAGATCCTGCTCGACGGGCGGAACGTGCTCGAGATGGAGCCCGACCAGCGCGCCGCCGCCGGAATCTTCCTCGCCTTCCAGTACCCGCTGGAGATCCCCGGCGTCGCCACCATGACGTTCCTCAAGGCGGCGCTGAACGCGCAGCGGAAGGCCCGCGGCGAGACCGAGCTGACGACGCCGGACTTCATCAAGCGGGTGAACGTGGCGGCGCAGCAGCTCGAAATGCCGAAGGACATGCTCAAGCGCGCGCTCAACGTCGGCTTCTCGGGCGGCGAGAAGAAGCGCATGGAGATCCTCCAGATGGCGCTGCTGGAGCCCGCCTTCTGCATCCTCGACGAGACCGATTCCGGCCTCGACATCGATGCCCTGCGCATCGTGTCGGAGGGCGTGAATGCGCTCCGCAAGCAGGACCGCGCCTTCCTGGTCATCACCCACTACCAGCGACTCCTCAACCACATCGTGCCCGACACCGTGCACGTGATGGCGAGCGGCCGGATCGTGAAGTCGGGCGGCAAGGAGCTGGCGCTCGAGCTCGAGGCCAACGGCTACGCGGATTACCGCGAGCTGACGGCGGCGGAGTAAGCGGATGGGCGCCGTCACCCTCATGCGGACTCCGGCCGAAACGGCCCTGGTCCAGGCCTTCGAGGCCGCCAAGGGCAAGCTCCCGGGCGACCGCTCGTCGCGCGAGAAGGCCTTCGCCGATTTCATCGAAGTCGGCCTGCCGCATCGCCGCGTCGAGGCCTACAAGTACACCGACCTGCGCGCCGCCATGCGCGAGGCCGCGCCGTTCGCCGGGCGTCCCACCGCCGACGAGGTCCGGGGTGCGCTGGCCGTGCCGGGCGCGCTGGACCACGTCGAGGCGATCCGGATCGTGATCGTCAACGGCCACGTGGTGCCCGAGGCCTCCGATCTCGACGGCCTGCCGGACGGCATCGAGATCACGACGACAGCGGAGGCGCATGTCTCCGGCCACGCGCTCCTCGGCCACCTGACGCCGGTGCCGCTCGCCATGGAGAACCCGGTCTACCGGCTCAACACCGCCTTCCTCACGGACGGCGTGCTGATCCGCGTGGCGGCCGGCGCCGCGATCGAGCGCCCGATCCACCTGCGCTTCGTCACCACCGGCACGGTCGCGACCGCGACCCGGACCCTCGTGGTCGTGGAGGAGGGCGCCTCCGTCACGGTGCTGGAGAGCCAGGAGGGGCCGGACGGCGCGGCCGCGCAGCTCAACGACGTGCTCGAATTCGCGGTCGCCGACCACGCCAAGGTCGCGCACGTGCGGCTCAACGCGGCCGGGCGCGACGCGCTCGTGCTCTCGACCCTGACGGCAAGGCTCGGCGAGGCGGTCCGGTTCGACTCGCTCGGCGCGGTCGTGGGCGGCGGCACCTCGCGCCATCAGGTCTTCGTGACGTTCGCGGGCGACAACACGCTGGCGAACATCAACGGCGCCACGATGATCAACGCGAAGCAGCACGCCGACAACACCCTGGTCGCGACCCATTCCGGCCTGCACTGCACCAGCCGCGAGCTGTTCAAGGCCGTGATCGATGGCGAGGCCACGGGCGTGTTCCAGGGCAAGATCATCGTCGAGCCGCAGGCCCAGAAGACCGACGGGCGCATGATGTCGGCCTCGCTGCAGCTCAGCGACGGCGGCACCATGAACAACAAGCCCGAGCTCGAGATCTTCGCCGACGACGTGCAATGCGCCCACGGCGCCACCAGCGGCCAGCTCGACGAGGACCTCCTGTTCTACCTCATGGCCCGCGGCCTGCCGAAATCGGAAGCCGAGCGCCTGCTCGTCCAGGCGTTCCTCGGCGAGGCGATCGAGACGGTCGCGCACGAGGGCGTCCGCGAGGTGCTGATCGGGCAGGTCGAGGCCTGGCTGAAGGCGAGGGGCTGAGCCACTCCCTCTCCCCGCAGGCGGGGAGAGGGCTGGGGTGAGGGGCCGGTCGGAAAAGCTCGATCTCGACCAGCCCCTCACCCGGTCACTTCGCGACTCGACCTCTCCCCGCAGGCGGGGAGAGGGATTCCGGGGAACAACATGAACGCACCTTTCACGGCCCCCTACGACGTCGAGGCGATCCGGGCGCAGTTCCCGATCCTCGCGCAGACGGTCTACGGCAAGCCGCTCGTCTATCTCGACAACGCGGCCTCCGCGCAGAAGCCCCGCGCCGTCATCGACGCCATGGTGCGCTGCATGGAGACCGGCTACGCCAACGTCCATCGCGGCCTGCATTACATGGCCAACGCCGCGACGGACGGGTTCGAGGGCGCGCGCGAGAGCGTGCGGGCCTTCCTCAACGCCGAATCCGTCGACGAGATCATCTTCACGAAATCGGCCACGGAAGCCTACAACCTCGTCGCCGACAGCCTCGGGCGCGGCCTGCCGATCGGAGAGGGGGACGAGATCATCCTCTCGATCATGGAGCACCACTCCAACATCGTGCCCTGGCACTTCCTGCGCGAGCGCAAGGGCGCCGTCATCAAGTGGGCGCCGGTGGACGACGAGGGCAATTTCCTCGTCGAAGAGTTCGAGAAGCTCTTTTCCCCGCGCACCAAGATGGTGGCGATCACCCACATGTCGAACGTGCTCGGCACGGTGACGCCGGCCAAGGACATCGTGCGCATCGCCCATGCCCACGGGGTGCCGGTGCTGATCGACGGGGCGCAAGGCGCGGTCCACCTCGACGTGGACGTGCGCGACCTCGATGCGGATTTCTACGTCTTCACTGGCCACAAGGTGTACGGGCCGACCGGCATCGGCGTTCTCTACGGCAAGCGCGCGTGGCTCGAGCGCATGCCGCCCTACCAGGGCGGCGGCGAGATGATCCGCCAGGTGCTGTGCGAGGGCATCACCTACAACGAGCCGCCGCACCGCTTCGAGGCCGGCACGCCGCCGATCATCGAGGCCATCGGGCTCGGCGCCGCCGTGGACTTCATGCGCGAGGTCGGCCGCTCGAACATCCAGGCCCACGAGGCGGCCCTGTCGGACTACGCCCACCAGCGCCTGCGCGCCATGAACTCGATCCGGATCATCGGGCAGGCGCGGGGCAAGGGCGCGATCATCGCCTTCGAGATGAAGGGGGCGCACGCCCACGACGTCGCCACCGTGATCGACCGCCAGGGCGTGGCCGTGCGGGCCGGGACCCATTGCGCGATGCCGCTCCTCGACCGCTTCGGCGCGACCTCGACCTGCCGTGCGTCCTTCGGGCTCTACAACACCTTCGAGGAAGTCGATAAGCTGGCGGACGCCTTGCAGAAGGCGGAAGGCCTGTTCGGGTAAGGATTTTCAAGCCATGACCACCGTGACTCAGCCCGAAAGCGCGCCGAACTCGCCCCTGGTCGCGCCGAGCGCCGCGATCCCGCCGGAGGAACTCGACCGCCTCACGGACGCGATCGTCGCGGCGCTCAAGACCGTCTACGATCCCGAGATCCCGTCCGACATCTACGAGCTCGGCCTGATCTACCGGGTCGAGATCGACGACAACCGGAACGTGGCGATCGACATGACCCTCACGGCCCCGGGCTGTCCGGTCGCCGGCGAGATGCCGGGCTGGGTCGAGAACGCGGTCGCGAGCGTCCCGGGCGTCCAGAACGTGACCGTCACCATGGTGTTCGACCCGCCGTGGGACCAGAGCCGGATGTCGGACGAGGCCCGGGTCGCGCTCGACATGTGGTAGGCCGGGGTGAGGGGTCCCCGCCCCCTGAAGGATCGGCTGGGAGCCCTCAGCGCTTCTCCGTCATCAGCGCGAGCTGGTGCCCGTCCGGGTCCTGGAAGAAGGCCATCCAGAGCTCGTGATCGGGCATCCGGGCGATGAGCTTCGGCCCGTCCTGGAACGCGACGCCCTTCGCGGCGAGGGCCGCATGGGCGGCCTCAATGTCGGGCACCCGGAAATAGACGCAGGAATTGCCCGGGCTCACCTCCGGACCCTCGCCCAGCATCAGGCGCAGGTTGCCGGCGTCGAAGAACACCAGCGGACCGTAGCGGTCGAGCAGGCCGAGGCCGAGCACGTCGCCGTAGAAGGCCTGCGACCGGTCCGCGTCGCGGATCGTCAGGGCGATCTGGCCGACCGCCTCGATGGCAAAGCTCATGGACCCTCCCGAGCGCGGCCGTTTCCGGAACTCGACGGACGCTCGCCGCATGATTACATAGGGGATTGTACACTCGTTCTGCCCGGGCCTTGAACCCGGCCGCCGGAGAGAACCATGGCACTTCCCAAATTCAAGGTCATGACCTTGACGGACGCGGCTGCCGAGCGCGTCAAGAGCATCATCGCGCGGTCCGACCGGCCGATCGTCGGCGTCCGCGTCGGCGTGAAGAACGGCGGCTGCGCCGGCATGTCCTACACCATGGACTATGCCGAGAGCATCGCCCCCCTCGACGAGGTCGTCGAGGACAAGGGCGTCACCGTCCTGGTCGATCCCAAGGCGGTGCTCTTCCTGCTCGGCACCCAGATGGATTTCCAGACCACGAAGCTCTCCTCGGGCTTCGTGTTCAACAACCCGAACCAGACCTCCGCCTGCGGTTGCGGCGAGTCGGTCGCGATCACGCCCGCCAATCCCGAGGCCGTGCAGGCGGCGGAGTAGCGGCGGGCGGGCGCGGGCCGTCATCCCGGGAGAGCCTCGCACTGTGGGACCCCCGCCGTGTCATCCCCGGCCGGAGGCGGCCTGCCGCCGGAGGGGAAGGGGATCCAGCGCAGCAACTTGCTGCGAAGCAGCGCCTTATGGAGTCCACACAAGGAGCCGCTTCGCGGCAGCTTCATCGTGCTGGATCCCCTTCCCCTCCGCGCTGACGCGCTCCGGCCGGGGATGACACGGCGGGTGTCTGCGGCGACAGGCTTGAGCGGAATCGACCCATGGACCCGCAATCCATCCAGGATCTCTTCCAAGGCCTCGGCCCCGTGCGGACACGGCGCATGTTCGGGGGGCAGGGGATCTATCGGCACGAGCGGATCTTCGCCCTCGAGGTCGGCGGCGAGATCTATCTGAAGGCCGATGCGGAGACGATCGCCCGGTTCGAGGCCGCGGGCTCGCGCGCCTTCTCCTACCGGGACAGGAACGGCCGGGTCACCACCATGAGCTACTGGCTGATGCCGAGCGAAGCGGCCGACGATCCGGCCGAGGCCGCCCGCTGGGGGCGGCTTGCGCTCGAAGCCGCCGAGCGGGCGGAGCGCGCCAAGACCGCGAAGGCCGGGCGCCGACGGAGCGCCTAGAATCTGTCTGCTCGTGACGGGATCAGGGGGGCTGTCGGCTCCGCGACTGCGTCCGGATGCGATCCTGAAACAGCCTGACGGACTCTAGTCCTCGGCTCCCTCGGCCTCGGTCTCCGGCGCCTCGGCGGGTTCCGCCTTGGCGCGCTTCGCGAAGCCCGTCGGCCGCAGCAGGAAGGCGGGAATGTCGTTCCCGAACCCGATCACGCTCGGGCCGTCGTCCCGGTCGCGGTAGTGCCGCGGGTTCCTGTCGCCGCTGCGGGGCTGCGGCCTGTGCTGCTCCCGCGGGTCGGCTTGCGGCCGCGGCGGCGCAACCTCGTCGCTCCGATTCTCGGAGCGGGGCGGGCGCGAATCGCGTTGCGGCCTCGGCTCCGACGGCCGGTCCGCACGTGGCTCGCGCTCCGGCCTCGGCTCGCGCTCCGGCCTCGGCTCGTGATCCCGTCTCGGCTCCGGCGGCCGCTCGGCGCGGGGCTCGCGGTCCCGCCTCGGCTCCTCCGAGCGGGGCGGCCTCGCCTCCCGCTCGGCGCGGGGGGCGTCCGAACGGTCGGAGCGCGAGCCGCCGCGGTCGCGACCGCCGCGCCCTTCGCTCCGGCTGCCGCCGCGACCGCCCGACACCCGCCGGCGCGAGGACGTCGGCGCATCGGACTCCGGCCGGTCCGACAGCGTCCCGCCTTCCCATTCGATCGGCTGAACGATCAGCTTCTCGATGGCGGCCAGGGACTTCTCGTCGCCCGGCGCCACCAGGGTGAAGGCGGCCCCCGCGCGGCCGGCGCGGCCGGTGCGGCCGATGCGGTGGACGTAGTCCTCGGCGTGATGGGGCGTGTCGTAGTTGAAGACGTGGCTCACCGCCGGGATGTCGAGGCCCCGCGCCGCGACGTCGCTGGCGACCAGAATCGTAGTGTCGCCCTTGCGGAAGCCGTCGAGCGCCGCCGTGCGGGCATGCTGGTCCATGTCGCCGTGGAGCGCGGCCGCATTGAAGCCGTGCTTCTGGAGCGAGCGGTGCAGCACCGCGACGTCGCGCTTGCGGTTGCAGAACACGATCGCGTTCTGGAGGTCCACAGCATTCCGGATGAGCCCGCGCAGGGTGTCGCGCTTCTCGTGCGGCTCGCGCCCGGTCGCGACGAGGCGCTGGGTGATCGTCTCCGCCGTCGATGCGGCCCGCGCCACCTCGACCTTCACGGGATTGTGAAGGAAGAGATCGGCCAGGCGCTGAATCTCCGGCGGCATGGTGGCCGAGAAGAACAGGGTCTGCCGGGTGAACGGCACGAGCTTCACGATGCGCTCGATGTCGGGGATGAAGCCCATGTCGAGCATGCGGTCGGCCTCGTCGATGACGAGGAGCTCGACGCCGGAGAGCAGGAGCTTGCCGCGCTCGGAATGGTCGAGAAGCCGCCCCGGGGTCGCGATCAGCACGTCGACGCCGCGGGCCAGCTTCATGTCCTGATCGCCGAAGGACACGCCGCCGATGATCAGCGCCACGTTGAGGCGGTGGTTGACCCCGTACTTGACGAAGCTCTCCTCCACCTGAGCGGCCAGCTCGCGCGTCGGCTCCAGGATCAGGGTGCGGGGCATGCGAGCACGGGCGCGGCCCGTCTCCAGCATGGTCAGCATCGGCAGCGTGAAGGCCGCCGTCTTGCCGGTGCCGGTCTGGGCGATGCCGAGGACATCTTTCCTGGCGAGCACGTGCGGGATGGCCTGCGCCTGGATGGGCGTGGGCTCGGTGTATCCGGAGGCCTCGACGGCCTGGAGTACCTTTTCGCTAAGTCCGAGTTCGGCGAATGACATCGATTGGGGGAACCGCTCCGGGAGATAAGCGCCTGAAGCCAGCGCCGCTTCAGAGCGGCAACGAACGGCGCAACACTTTGTTTCGCATGGGATCCGTCGATCCGGTGCGAAAGTTGGCCGGGACCATAGGATAAGGTTCGGTCTTGTCAATCAAAAGGGCTTGAGTCGCCATGGCGAAAACCGAAACCCTGGTCCTCGTTCCGGGGCTGAACTGCACCGAGGCGCTGTTCGCGCCGCAGATCGAGGCCCTGTCGTCCACCTGCCGGGTCATGGTCGCGGACCAGCGGCAGGACGACAGCTTCGAGGGGATGGCGGCGCGGCTCCTGGCGCAGGCCCCGGACCGCTTCGCCCTCGCGGGGTTCTCCATGGGCGGCTACGTCAGCCTCGAAGTCCTGCGCCGGGCGCCCGAGCGGGTGACGCACCTCGCCCTCCTCGACACCTCGGCCCGTGCCGACACGCCGGAAGCCGGCGCCAACCGGGAGCGCCTGATCGCCCTGGCGGAATCCGGCCGGTTCGAGGAGGTCCACCGCACGCTCTGGCCGCGCCTCGTCCACCCCGACCGGCTGGACGACAAGGACCTGGAGGCGGTCGTCCTCCGGATGATGCGGGACACCGGGCCGGACGCCTTCGTGCGGCAGGAGCGGGCCATCATGGCCCGCCAGGACCAGCGACCCATGCTGCCCGGGATCGAGATCCCCACCCTGGTGCTGGTGGGCGAGCAGGACGTCCTGACCCCGCCCGAACTCGCCCGCGAGATCGCCGAGGCGATCGAATGGGCGTCCCTCGTCGTGGTGCCGGATTGCGGGCACCTCTCGACGCTCGAGCGCCCGGAGGCCGTGAACCATGCGCTCCTGGCCTGGCTGCGGCAGACCCGGAACAAGGTCTAGGCTCGCGCCGGCCGGGCCGTGCGGCCGGCGCCCGGCGCGGCCCCGGGCCGGAGCCGCAACCGAAAACTGCCGATACGGTCAACGAAGCCTGAACGCGCGCGGCCGGCCATCGGGCGCGGGGCAGGGCCGCTCAACCCTTTGTTCCGCTTCATGTTTGGCCTCTGCCTCGCGCAGGGCGGGAGCTGCCCCCGGGGCCCGGCGCCGCTGCGCGCCCGCCGGTGCGGGTCCGCGTCGTTACCGGATGGTCAATAACTTTGCGCCAAGGCTGAGGCCTCCAGCGTCTGCGTTCCGAAGGCCTCTCCCATGAAGACCGTCCTGCTCGCACCGATTGCCGCCCTCGGCCTGGCCTCCGCGGCCATGGCGGCCGATCTCAGCCCCCGTTACGGGGCGCCCGGTCCCGTCGGCATGCCGGCGCTGTTCACCTGGACCGGGATCTACGGCGGCTTCCACGCGGGCTACGGCTTCGGCGACGTGGACGCGACGCTCCAGCGCGAGGGCGGCCTCGTCTCGGGCTTCAGCGCGGCCGGGATCATCCCGAGCCGCATGACGATCGAGCGCGACGGCCTGATCGCCGGCGCGCAGGTCGGCTACAACATGCAGTTCGATGCGTTCGTGGCCGGCATCGAGGCCGACATCTCCTATTCCGGAGCGAACGGGTCGAGCAGCCGCTCCTACACGGACCCCCGCGGGGCCGGGTTCCTGAGCAACACGGCGCGCCTGCGCTCCGAACTCGACTATCTCGGGACCGTGCGGGCCCGCCTCGGCTTCGCGTTCGACCGGGCGCTGGTCTACGGCACCGCCGGCCTGGCCTACGGCGACACTACGGTGAGCGGCTCCCTGACCTCGAGCGATGCGCCGCCGTCCTTCGCGGCCGCCAAGGGCAAGGAGAGCGGGACGAGCGTCGGGTTCGCGGCCGGGGCGGGCGTCGAGTACGCGATCCTCGGCAACATCACGGTCCGGGGCGAGTACCTCTACTACAACCTCGGCCGCCAGACGGTGGCGGTGGCCCAGGGCGCGACGCCCGGGAACTTCGCCGATTACCGGGTCGAGAACGACGGTCACGTCGCCCGGATGGGCGTCAACTTCAAATACTGAGCGCCCGCCTTCGGGACAGCGAAAAGGCCCGGTGGAGACACCGGGCCTTTTCGTTTCGGCAGCGGGGCAGGCCAGGATCTGAAGCGACGCTTTCAGAATTCAGCCTATCGCCTTGACAAGCCTCAGATATCGAGCTGCGCCTCGTCGGTAAACGCGGCGCGCTCCTGGATGAAGCTGAAGCGCGCCTCCGCCTTGTTGCCCATGAGGCGCTCGACCGTGTCGTTGGTCTCCGGCCGCGCGTCGTTCTCGACCACGACCCGGAGCAGCGTGCGCTTCTTCGGGTCCATGGTGGTCTCCTTGAGCTGCCCCGGCATCATCTCGCCGAGGCCCTTGAAGCGGCCGATCTCGACCTTGCCGTTGCCCTTGAACGCCGTCTTGAGCAGGCGCTCCTTGTGGGCGTCGTCGCGGGCATAGACGGTCTTGGCCCCTTGCGTCAGCCGGTAGAGCGGCGGGACCGCGAGGTAGAGGTGCCCGTTGTCGATGAGCCGGGGGGTCTGCTGGTAGAAGAAGGTGATGAGGAGCGAGGCGATGTGGGCGCCGTCCACGTCGGCGTCCGTCATGATGATCACCTTCTCGTAGCGAAGCTCCCCGTCGCGGTAGGACGCGCCCGTGCCGCAGCCGAGCGCCTGGACGAGGTCGGAGAGCTGCTGGTTCTGGAGCAGCTTGTCCCGGCCCGCCGAGGCCACGTTGAGGATCTTGCCCCGCAGGGGCAGGATGGCCTGGGAGGCGCGGTCGCGCGCCTGCTTGGCCGAGCCGCCGGCCGAGTCGCCTTCGACGATGAAGAGCTCCGAGCCCGCGGCGCCCGCGTTCGAGCAATCCGCGAGCTTGCCGGGCAGGCGCAGCTTGCGGGTCGCGGTCTTGCGGGCGACCTCCTTTTCCTGGCGCCGGCGCAGGCGCTCCTCGGCCCGGTCGATCACCCAGTCGAGGAGGCGGTTTGCCTGCTGGGGCGAGGCCGCGAGCCAGTGGTCGAAGGCGTCGCGCACCGCGTTCTCGACGATGCGGCCGGCTTCCACCGTGGCGAGCTTGTCCTTGGTCTGGCCCTGGAACTCGGGCTCGCGGATGAACACCGAGAGCATGGAGGCGCAGGTCGCCATCACGTCGTCGGTGGTGACCGCGGCCATGCGCTTGGCCTGGTTCACGCGTTCGGCGTGCTCGCGCAGGCCGCGCAGGAGCGCGATGCGCAGCCCGTTCTCGTGCGTGCCGCCCTCGGGCGTCGGGATGGTGTTGCAGTAGGCCGACGAGAACCCGTCCTCGTTCGTCATCCAGGCGACCGCCCATTCGAGCGAGCCGTGGCCGCCGGGCTTCACGATCTTGCCCGCGAACACCTGGTCGGCGACGAGCTCCTTCCCCTCGATGTCGCGGGCGAGGTAGTCCTTGAGCCCGTTCGGGAAGCGGAAGACCGCCTCCGCGGGCACGTTCTCGACCCCCACCAGCAGCGAGGGCGCGCATTTCCAGCGGATCTCGACCCCGCCGAAGAGGTAGGCCTTCGAGCGCGCCATCTTGAACAGGCGCCGGGGCTGGAAACGGGCCTCCTTGCCGAAGATCTGGTGGTCCGGCTTGAACCGCACCTTGGTGCCGCGCCGGTTGAGCACGCGGCCGACCGTCTCGAGCTTCGTCTTCGGGATGCCGCGCGAAAAGATCTGGCGGTAGAGCTGCTGGCCGCGCGCCACCTCGACCTCGAGGGTCTCGGAGAGGGCGTTCACGACGGAGACGCCGACGCCGTGCAGGCCGCCGGAGGTCTCGTAGACCTTCGAGTCGAACTTTCCGCCCGCGTGCAGCGTGGTCATGATGACCTCGAGCGCGGACTTCTTGGGGAATTTCGGGTGCGGATCGACCGGGATGCCGCGGCCGTTGTCGGTCACGGAGAGCCAGTCGCCCTCCTCGACCTCGACCTCGATGAAGGTCGCGTGACCGGCCACCGCCTCGTCCATGGCGTTGTCGATCACCTCGGCGAAGAGGTGGTGCAGGGCCTTCTCGTCGGTGCCGCCGATATACATGCCCGGCCGGCGCCGGACGGGCTCAAGCCCCTCCAGGACCTCGATCGACGACGCGTCGTAGCCGGCCTCGCCGGGCGTGCCCTGGATCGGCGCCTGCCGCGCGACCTTCACGGCCGCGTTCCGGGCCGAGGCCGCGGCGGCGCGCTTGGCGGCCGCCCCTCCGGATCCGAAGAGATCGTCGGTCATCTTGGGGCTGCCCCCGGATGGGCCGGCCCCGGATCGTCCGGCCCGAGGTGATTCGTTCTTGCGTGCACTGGTGCTCATTCCCCGGAGTATATGAGAACGTAACGGGAACGAAAAGAGCGTCTTTTGGTCCCCTCAGGGCGCCGCGGAGGGCGGTCCTGCGAGCCCCTGATGCTCCCGCATCGTGGTTGAACAAGCCTTAAGGGGCCGGGGCCGCTCCGGCCAGTGTCACCGGAAATCCACATCCCTCCCGCCGGACCAAGCGTGGCGGAACCGTCACTCGCCGGTCACGTTGAATCGGCACCATCCCGGCGTTCGATGGAGATCAGACGTGGCGACGCGCAACAAGGCCAAGACGGCTCGGCAGGTGAGCCTCCAGCATCTCTCCCACGCCGCCGGGCAGGCCTTCGGCTTCGAGGAGATCGACCGGGAAGGCCCGACCGGGTTCCGGACCCAGATGCTCCGGTTCGGCACGGTGGCCTCGACGGTGATCTGCCTGGTGGCAGCCGCCGCCATCTATACCGGCCTCTGACCGAAACGGCCCGCTCGAGCGGGCCGCTTTTCGTTGCACGGCTCCCCGCGTGCCGGCCTCAGCCGGCCTTGCGGGAGGCCGGCTTCTTGGCGGCGGTCTTCTTGGCCGCCGTCTTGGTCCCGGCTTTCTTGGCGGCGCTCTTGGCCGGGACCTTGGCCGGAACCTTGGCCGGAGCCTTCTTGGCCGCCGCCTTGGCGGGAGCCGCCTTGGCTCCGGCCTTCCGGGCCGCCCCACGCCCCTTCGCCTTCTTGCCTCCGCCGGCCTCGCGCCGGGCCTGCAGCAGCGCCAGCGCCTCGTCGAGGGTCACGGCCTCCTGCGACACCGTCTTGGGCAGCGTCGCATTGGTCGAGCCGTCGGTCACGTAGGGTCCGAAGCGGCCCGCCTTCACGGTCACCTTGGCGCCGGATCCCGGATCCTCGCCCAGCGCCCGGCCCGGATCCGCCGCGCCGCGACCGAATCGGCCGCCGCCGCTTTCCTTGGCGACGATGAGGTCGATGGCGCGGTTGCCGCCGATCTCCAGCACGTCGTCGCCCGCCCCCAGGTTCGCGTAGGTCTTGCCGTGCTGCACGTAGGGGCCGTAGCGCCCGATGCTGGCGAGGATCGGCTCGCCGGTCTCGGGGTGGCGCGCGACCTCGCGGGGCAGGGCCAGAAGCTTGAGGGCCTTCTCGAGGTCCACCGCGGACGGCGCGAGGCCCTTCGGCAGGGAGGAGCGCTTCGGCTTCTCGCCTTCGCCGAGCTGCACGAACGGCCCGAAGCGCCCGTCGCGGATCGTCACGGGCAGGCCCGTTTCGGGATCGTCGCCCAGCACCCGCACGCCGGGCTGGCCCGTGCCGTCCTCGGACGTGCCTTCGCCGTCGCCGCCCGCGCCCGTGGCGGCGAGCTGGCGGGTGAACTTGCACTCGGGATAGTTCGAGCAGCCGATGAAGGCGCCGTACTTGCCGAGCTTGAGCGAGAGCTGGCCCGCGCCGCAATTCGGGCAGGCGCGCGGGTTGGAGCCGTCGCCCTTGTCGGGGAAGATGTGCGGCCCGAGGAGCTCGTTGAGGGCATCGAGCACTTCCGTGGTGCGCAGATCCTTGGTGCCCGCGATCGCGGTCGCGAAGTCCTTCCAGAACTCGCGCATCACCTGCTTCCAGTCGATCTCGTGGTTCGAGACCCGGTCGAGCTGCTCCTCGAGGTCGGCCGTGAAGTCGTATTCCACGTAGCGGCGGAAGAAGGCCTCCAGGAACGCGATGACGATGCGGCCCTTGTCCTCGGGCACGAGGCGCTTCTTCTCGACCCGGACGTATTCCCGGTCCTGCAGGGTCTGGAGGATCGCGGCATAGGTCGAGGGGCGGCCGATGCCGAGCTCCTCCATGCGCTTGACGAGGCTGGCCTCGGAGTAGCGCGGCGGCGGCTCGGTGAAGTGCTGGGTCGCGGCGATCCGGCGCCGCTCCAGCGGGTCGCCCGCCTTCATGGGCGGCAGGCGGCCTTCCTCGTCGTCGTCCGCCCCAGCACCGTTGGCATTGTTGGGTTCGGGATCGTCCCGGCCCTCGCGGTACAGGGTCAGGAAGCCGTCGAACTTCACGACCTGGCCGGTGGCGCGCAGGTCGAGGCGGCGCGGGCCCACCATGGCGTCGATGTCCACGGTGGTGCGCTCGAGCTCGGCCGATTCCATCTGGCTCGCCAGGGTGCGGATCCAGATCAGCTCGTAGAGCCGGGCCTGCTCGGGCTCGAGGTAGCGCTTCACCTGGGAGGGGAGGCGGCCGAGATCCGTCGGGCGGATGGCCTCGTGGGCCTCCTGGGCGTTCTTGGCCTTGGTGACGTAGCGGCGGGGCGCGCCCGGCACGTAGCGGTCGCCGTACTCCTTGGCGATGACCCTGCGGGCGGACTGGATCGCCTCCGGCGCCATGTCGACGCCGTCGGTCCGCATATAGGTGATGAGGCCGACCGTCTCCCCGCCGAGCTCGACGCCCTCGTAGAGGCGCTGCGCGATCCGCATGGTCTGCGCCGGGGCCAGGCCGAGCTTGCGCGAGGCCTCCTGCTGCAGGGTCGAGGTCATGAAGGGCGGGGAGGGGTGGCGCTTGGCCGGCTTGGCCTCGACGCTGCGGACCTTGAAGGTCGCGAGCTCGAGATCCCGCTTGAAGGCGGCCGCGTCCTCGCCGTTGCCGATGTCGAGGCGGGTGATCTTCTTGCCGTCGGCGCCCACGAGCCGGGCCTCGAACACGCCGCCCTCGCGGGTCGCGAGCGTCGCGATGAGCGACCAGTATTCCTGCGGCTTGAAGGTCTCGATCTCGAGTTCCCGGTCGCAGACGAGGCGCAGCGCCACCGACTGGACCCGTCCCGCCGAGCGGGCGCCGGGGAGCTTGCGCCACAGTACCGGCGAGAGGGTGAAGCCGACGAGGTAGTCGAGCGCCCGGCGGGCGAGATAGGCATCGACGAGCGCCTGGTCGATCTGGCGCGGCTGGCGCAAGGCCGTCTGGACCGCGTCCTTGGTGATGGCGTTGAAGGTGACGCGCTCCACGGGCACGCCCTTGAGCACCCGCTTCTCGTTCAGGGCCTCGAGCACGTGCCAGGAGATCGCCTCGCCCTCCCGGTCCGGGTCGGTCGCGAGGATGAGCTTGTCGGCGCCCTTGACGGCCCGGGCGATCTCGGAGACGCGCTTGCCGCCCCGGGCGTCAAGCTCCCAGATCATGCGGAAATCCGCCTCCGGGTCGACCGAGCCGTCCTTGGCGGGCAGATCGCGGATATGCCCGAAGGAGGCCAGCACCTCGTAGTCGCGCCCGAGATACTTGTTGATCGTCTTGGCCTTTGCGGGCGACTCGACGACGAGGACCTTCATGGACGATCAGCCTTCCTGGGCGGCGCAAGGAGAGGAGCCTGGGCCGGAGCCCGGTGCAATCGCGCGCCTAACTGGTGTGGAAACGGGTGCGAGTCAAATCGACCGCCCGCTGCTCCTTATATAGGGAGGCGGGCGGTCGGGTGCAAAAAGAGCGGGGCCGGGACGGCCCCGACCCGACGGATCGACCGGCCGGAACCGGCCGCCGCTTGCCGGCCGGGGCGGCTCCTCCGGGTGCAAAGGAGCGGGTTGGGGCGAGTCCCTGGCGGAGGTTCGACCGACCGTCCGCTTGCCGGCCGGGGCGGTTCCTCCTATAGCCGGTGCCCTGAGATGACCGACGCGCCCCGCCCGCTCTTTCCCCACCGTCACCTGCTCGGGATCGAGGGCCTGCAGCCGTTGGAGATCGAGGCGCTCCTCGACCTCGCCGAGGAGCAGGTGGAGGTCAGCCGCCAGGTCGAGAAGAAGAAATCCACCTTACGCGGCCGCACCCAGATCAACCTGTTCTTCGAGCCCTCGACCCGCACGCAATCCTCCTTCGAGATCGCGGGCAAGCGGCTGGGCGCCGACGTCATGAACATGTCGGTGGCCTCGTCCTCGGTGAAGAAGGGCGAGACGCTGATCGACACCGCGGCGACGCTCAACGCCATGCGGCCCGACATCATCATCGTGCGCCACCACGCCGCCGGCGCCGTGAACCTGCTCGCCCAGAAGGTGGACTGCTCGGTCGTCAACGCGGGCGACGGGGCGCACGAGCACCCGACCCAGGCCCTCCTCGACGCGCTGACGATACGCCGCAACAAGGGCCGCATCGCCGGGCTCACCGTCGCGATCTGCGGCGACATCCTGCATTCGCGCGTCGCGCGCTCGAACCTGATCCTGCTCGCCGCGCTCGGGGCCCGCGTCCGCCTCGTGGCGCCGAGCACGCTGCTGCCCGCCGGCATCGAGGGCTTCAAGGTCGACGTGTTCACCGACATGCGCAAAGGTCTGGCGGGCGCCGACATCGTGATGATGCTGCGCCTTCAGCGCGAGCGCATGAACGGCTCCTTCGTGCCGAGCGTGAAGGAGTATTTCCGCTTCTACGGCCTCGACCAGGACAAGCTCGCCTTCGCCAAGCCCGACGCCCTGGTGATGCATCCCGGCCCCATGAACCGCGGCGTCGAGATATCCTCCGAGGTCGCCGACGGCGCGCAATCGCTCATCCGCGAGCAGGTCGAGATGGGCGTGGCGGTGCGGATGGCGGTGCTGGAGGCGTTGGCGCAGCATCTGCCGAACCGGTAGGTTCACAACCCTCCCCCCTCTGCGGGGGAGGGTGGCGAGCGGAGCGAGCCGGGAGAGGGGCCGTGACCGAAGAGAGAACGAACCGCGTCCCACCCGGGCTGCGCTCCTTCGCGAAAGGGCAGCGCTCCGCCCAGACCCGTGCCGAGGACCTCTTCTGGATGCAGGTCCGCCGCGGCCGCTTTCATGGCTGCAAGTTCAAGCGGCAGGTGCCGATCGCCCCTTATGTGGTGGATTTCCTGTGCGTGTCGGCGCGGCTGGTGGTGGAACTCGATGGTCCACCGCACGACGACGAGGACAGGCGCGCTCACGATGCGCGCCGCGACCGGTTCCTCCGCGACCAAGGCTTCCGGATCCTCCGCTTCACGAACGACGAATTCCTTGGCAATCCGCAAAGGGTGATGGATAGGGTGCGCACAGCGATCGATACGGTGCTCGCACCCTCTCCCGATCTCGCTGACGCTCGATCACCCTCTCCCGCGGAGGGGAGAGGGTTTGGAGGTGCCGCATGACCCCGCTCATGATCCTCGTCGCCGGCCCCTACCGGTCCGGCACCGGCGACGACCCGGTGAAGATCCAGGCGAACGTGGACGCCATGACCGACATGGCGCTCCGGCTCTTCCGGGCCGGGCACCTGCCGGTTCTGGGCGAATGGTACGCGCTGCCGCTGATCGAGCACGCCGGATCGACCGGGATCGGCGATCCCGTGTTCGACGAGATCTTCCATCCGATCGCGCGCCGCGTGGTCGAGAAATGCGACGGCGTGCTGCGCATCGGCGGACCCTCGGCCGGCGCCGACGACATGGTCGCGACCGCGGAGAAATTCGGCAAGCAGGTGTTCCGCCGCTTCGAGGATATCCCGGGCTGCGCATGACCGGAGAGCGCCCCATCCTCTTCCGCAACGCCCGCCTCGTGGATCCGGAGGCCGGCACCGAGCAGACGGGCGGACTGCTCGTGCGGGACGGCCTGATCGCCGATCTCGGGCCGGGCCTGCGCGAGGCCGCGGACGCGCGCGTGATCGAGTGCGGCGGGCAGGTGCTCGCGCCGGGCCTGATCGACATGCGCGCCTTCATCGGCGAGCCGGGCGCCGAGCACCGCGAGACCTTCGAGAGCGCCAGCAAGGCGGCCGCGGCCGGCGGCGTCACCACGGTCGTGACCATGCCGGACACCAATCCGGTGCTCGACGACCCGGCGATCATCGACTTCGTCCTGCGCCGCGCGAGCGAGAAGGCGATCGTCAACGTGGTGCCGGCCGCCGCCCTGACGAAGGGGCTGGAAGGCCGCGAGATGACGCCGATCGGGCTTCTCGCCGAGGCCGGCGCGGTCGCGTTCACCGATGGGGCGCGCTCGGTCGCCAACGCGCAGGTGATGCGGCGCGCGCTCACCTATGCCAGGGATTTCGGCGCGCTGATCATCCACCACGTGGAGGATCCCGACCTCGTCGGCGACGGGGTGATGAACGAGGGCGAACTCTCGGCCCGGCTCGGCCTGCACGGCATCCCGCGCGAGGCCGAGACCGTGATGCTGGAGCGCGACATGCGCCTCGTGCGCCTCACCGGCGGGCGCTACCACGCCGCGATGATCTCCTGCGCGGATTCGGTCGAGATCGTACGGGCCGCGAAGGCGAGGGGACTTCGCGTCACCTGCGGGGTGTCGATCAACAACCTCACCCTCAACGAGAACGACATCGGCGAGTACCGCACCTTCCTCAAGCTCGCCCCGCCGCTGCGGCACGAGGACGACCGGCAGGCGGTGATCGAGGCGCTCGCGGACGGCACGATCGACGTGATCGTCTCGGATCACAACCCGCAGGACGTGGAGACCAAACGCCTTCCCTTCGCGGAGGCCGCCGACGGGGCGGTCGGGCTCGAGACCCTGCTGCCCGCTTCCCTGCGCCTCGTCCATGCGGAGCACGTCGCCCTGCCGGTGCTGCTGCGCGCCCTCTCGACCCGGCCCGCGGAGATCCTCGGCCTTCCCGGCGGTCGCCTGCGGAAAGGCGCGCCCGCGGACCTCGTCCTGTTCGATCCGGACGCCCCCTTCGTGCTCGACAAGCGGGATCTGCGCTCGCGCTCCAAGAACACGCCCTTCGACGAGGCGCGCCTCGAAGGTCAGGTCGGCGTCACGACGGTGGCGGGCCGGGTCGTGTTCGACCGTCGCGAGGCCGGCAAGGGGGGCGGTCATGGGTGAGATCCGGCCCGGCGCGAACGGGAAGGCGGGCCGCACCGCGATGAGGGAGACCGCGCATGCCTGACACCGCCTGGACGCTGAACCTGCCGCTTGCCCTCGCGGCCCTGGTCCTCGGTTACGCCTTCGGCTCGGTCCCCTTCGGCGTGATCCTCACGCGCCTCGCGGGGGTCGGCGACATCCGCAAGGTCGGCTCGGGCAACATCGGCGCCACCAACGTGCTGCGCACCGGCCGCAAGGGCCTGGCGGCGGCGACGCTCCTCGGCGACGCCCTGAAAGGGACCGCGCCGGTGCTCCTCGCCGCGTCGCTATGGGGCCCGAACGCCGCCGTCCTGGCGGCTCTCGGCGCGTTCCTCGGCCACCTCTTCCCGGTCTGGCTCGGCTTCAAGGGCGGCAAGGGCGTCGCGACCTTCATCGGCTGCCTCCTCGGCCTGAAGCCGCTCGCGGTCCTGGCCTTCGCGGCGATCTGGCTCGGGGTGGCGTTCACGACGCGCTATTCCTCCCTCGCCGGCCTGACCGCCAGCGCCGCGATGCCGCCCGTGCTGTGGGCGCTGGGCGAGGGCCCCATGGCGGGCGTCGCCGTTCTGATGACGCTCTTGCTCTGGTGGAAGCATCGCGAGAACATCAGGCGGCTCCTGGCCGGCACCGAGGGCCGGATCGGCCAGAAGGGCTGACAGGCGGCTCCTGGCCGGCACCGGGGGCCGGAAGGGCCAGCCGGGAACCGGCCGGGCGGCGGGGGATCCCCATGAGCGGAGCGCATCTCAGCGACGAGCAGCGGATCGACTGGCTGCGCCTGATCCGCTCCGAGAGCGTCGGCCCGCGCACCTTCCGCGCCCTCGTCAACCAGTTCGGCGGCGCCGGCGCCGCGCTCGCGGCCCTGCCGGATCTCGCCCGCCGCAGCGGCCGGCCGGCGCTCAAGATCGCCTCCCGCACGGAGGCCGAGCGCGAGATCGCCGCCGCCGCCCGGCTCGGAGCCCGCTTCATCGCGACGGGCGAGCCCGACTATCCCCGCGCCCTGCAGGCGGTCGACACCGCGCCGCCCCTGATCGCGGTGCGCGGCGCGGCGGCCCTCCTCGGCCGCCCGGGCGTCGCGATCGTGGGCTCGCGCAACGCCTCGGCGGCGGGGCTCGCCTTCACGGAGCGCCTCGCCCGGGCCTTGGGGGAATCGGGATACGCGGTCGTCTCGGGCTTGGCCCGCGGCATCGACACCCGCGCCCACCGGGCCTCGATCGCGACCGGCACGGTCGCGGTGCTGGCCGGCGGCCTCGACCGGGTCTACCCGTACGAGAACGAGCCGCTCCTGCACGCGATCCTCGAGGGCGGCGGGGCCGTGGTCTCCGAGATGCCGCTCGGCTGGGAGCCGCGCGGGCGGGACTTTCCGCGCCGCAACCGCATCGTCTCGGGCCTGTCCTTCGGGGTCGTGGTCGTCGAGGCGGCGCGGCGCTCGGGCTCCCTCATCACGGCCCGATTCGCCCTCGAGCAGGGCCGCGAGGTGTTCGCGGTCCCGGGCTCGCCCCTCGACCCGCGGGCGGAAGGAACGAACGACCTCATCCGCGAGGGCGCGACCCTGTGCGCGGCCCCCGAGCACGTCTCCGCCGTGCTGGACCCGCTCGTCGCCTCCGGGCCGCGGGCGGACAGGAGCGTCGAGGAGCCGCCGCCGGCCGAGACGGAGCCGCTCTGGGACGAGCTCGATTTCGTCGGCGAAGCGCCCGTGCGGATCGAGGGGATCCCGATCCCGGGCGGACCGGACGAGGGCGCCGCAGGCGACGGGACGATCGTCGGCCTCCTCGGGCCGAGCCCGATCGCGGTCGACGAGCTGGTGCGCCAGTCGGGCCTTGCGGTGCGGGAGGTGCACAGGCACCTGCTCGAACTCGAGATCGCCGGCCGGCTGGAGCGGCACGGCGGCAACGCGGTCTCGCTGATCGCGGAGCGCTGAGACTAAGGCCCCCTAACGCTCGGCGCGGACCGCCTTCTGGGCCTTGGTGGCTTCGAGCCGGGCCATGTCGAGGAGGTAGGCGAGCAGGTCGAGCCTCGCGTGGCGGGCCATCACGGACAGCTCCGCGGCGAATTCCGCGATGTAGCGTGCCGCCTCCGCGGGGTCGGCCGGCAGGGGCCGCCCGGCGTCCGGATCGGCGGATGCGGGTTGCGCCTGAAGGGCCCAGGACGGCTGCGGCGGCTGTTTCGGCATAGAGGGTCCGCGGTCGGTCGCGGATCTCAATAGCAGCACAACCGGAAAGCACACAAGGACATTATGCGTGCAAAAGTTGTGACGATCGGACCGGGGTGAGCCGTCAGGCGTCGGGCTCCTCCTCGTCCTCGGGCAGGAGCCGGTGATAGCGGTCGAGCGCCCCTTGCAGGATGTACGAGGCCGCGACCTTGTCGACAAGCTCGGCGCGCTTGGCCCGGGAGGTGTCGGCGCCGATCAGCATCCGGGTCGCGGCGACCGTGGTGAGGCGCTCGTCCCAGAACAGGACCGGCAGGGGCAGGAGCGGCTTCATGTTGCGCACGAAGGCGCGGGTCGCCTGCGAGCGCGGCCCCTCCGTGCCGTCCATGTTGAGGGGCAGCCCCATGACGAGGCCGCCGACGCCGAACCGCTCGGCCAGAACCTTCAGCTTCCCGACGTCTGGGGTGAACTTCACCCGTCTGATGGTCTCGAGCGGCGTCGCGAGGCTCAGCTCCACGTCCGACATGGCGATCCCGATCGTCTTGGTGCCGAGGTCGATCCCGAAGAGGCGCGCGCCGCGGCTCATGCCGCCCATGAAGGCGAGGAGGCTGTCGTCGGAGGTGCTCAAACCCGAATCTCCCGCGGCCGGCGCCGGACCGGCTTGGCGCGCGCGCATCCTATCGCCATTCTGCGCCGCCCGCCCGTCTCGGCGCGCACGAAGGAGGACCGCATGAAGATCACCTGGTTCGGCCATTCGGCCTTTCGTCTCGATTTCGCCGACAAGGTGGTCCTGATCGACCCGTTCTTCACCGGCAATCCGGCCTGGGAGGGCGACCGCGACCGGGCGGTCGAGGGCACGACCCACATCCTGGTGACCCACGGCCACGGCGACCATGTGGGCGACACGGTCGCGATCGCGAAGAGCACCGGCGCCACGGTGGCGACGAACTACGATCTCCTGATGTGGCTCGCCTCGAAGGGCGTCGAGAAGTTCGAGCCCATGAACACCGGCGGCACCGTGGAACTCGGCGGCTTCACCGCGACCCTGGTGCGGGCGGATCACTCGGCCGGGCTCGTCGAGATGGGCGTCAACTTCCCTCTCGGCAATGCCAACGGGATCGTCGTGAAGGCCGAGGGCGAGCCGACGGTGTACCACATGGGCGACACCGACATCTTCTCCGACATGGGCCTGATCGCCGAGATCCACCAGCCCGACGTGGCGCTCGTGCCGATCGGCGACCGCTTCACCATGGGGCCGGAGGTCGCGGCGCTCGCGGTCCAGCGCTACTTCAGGCTCAAGGCCGCGATCCCCTGCCATTACGGCTCGTTCGGGCTGATCCTGCCGGACGCCGACCGGTTCGTGGCCGCGCTCGGAGGGAAGGGGACCCAGGTGATCGTGCCCAACAAGACCGTGGGGGTGCGGATCACCTGACGGCCGGCCCGGGCGGCGCCCGGCACGGGTGCGCGGCGGATAGATCCGTTGCGGGCGCGCGGGGCCGGGTGCTATAGCGGCCCGGCTTTTCAGCGCAAGGGTTTGATCTTCCATGTCGGTCGACCAGAACACGGTCCGGCGCATCGCGCGTCTGGCCCGCATCGCCGTGACGGACGACGAGGTGCCCCACCTCCAGGGCGAGCTCAACGCCATCCTGTCCTTCGTCGAGCAGTTGAACGAGGTCGACGTCGAGGGCGTGGAGCCCATGACCTCCGTGACGCCGATGGCCATGAAGAAGCGCCAGGACGGCATCACGGACGGCGGCTATCCCGAGAAGATCGTCCGCAACGCCCCCGCCACGGAAGACAACTTCTTCCTGGTCCCGAAGGTGGTCGAATAGGGGCCGACGGCCCTGTTCGACCGTCCCCGGGCGAGCGCAACGCGACCCGGGGATCTCGTCCCGCAGCCCGGCCGGGGCGGCAGGGCCATGACGAATGGAACGGATTCAGTGACCGAACTCACCAACCTCACGATCGCCGAAGCCCGCGACGGACTCGCGAAGAAGTCCTTCTCGGCGGCCGAACTCGCCCAGGCCCACCTTGCCGCGATCGAGAAGGCCCGCGTCCTCAACGCCTTCGTGCTCGAGACGCCGGAGCGGGCTCACGCCATGGCGAAGGCCTCCGACGCGCGCATCGCCCGCGGCGAGGCCGGGCCGCTCGAGGGCATCCCGCTCGGCATCAAGGACCTGTTCTGCACCGACGGCGTGGTCTCGACCGCCGGCTCCGCCATCCTGAAGGGCTTCGAGCCGCCCTACGAATCCACCGTGACCGCCAACCTGTGGCGGGACGGGGCCGTGATGCTCGGCAAGCTCAACATGGACGAGTTCGCCATGGGCTCGTCGAACGAGACCAGCGCCTTCGGGCCGGTGGTCTCGCCCTGGCGCCGCAAGGGCTCGAACGTGCACGCCGCAGGCGCCGGCGCCATCGAGGGCGCGCACCTCGTCCCCGGCGGCTCCTCGGGCGGGTCCGCGTCCGCGGTCGCGGCGCGCCTGTGCCTCGGCGCCACCGCGACCGATACGGGCGGCTCGATCCGCCAGCCCGCAGCCTTCACGGGCACGGTCGGGATCAAGCCCACCTACGGCCGCGTCTCGCGCTGGGGCACGGTGGCCTTCGCGTCCTCGCTCGACCAGGCGGGTCCCATCACCCGCACGGTGCGGGACGCCGCGATCCTCCTGCGCTCCATGGCGGGCCCGGACCCCAAGGACACCACCTGCGCCGACCTGCCGGTGCCCGATTTCGAGGCCGCGATCGCCCGCGGCGTGAAAGGCCTCACGATCGGGATCCCGAAGGAATACCGGGTCGAGGGCATGTCGGACGAGATCGAGGCCCTGTGGAGCCGCGGCGCCGAATGGCTCAAGGCGGCCGGCGCCGAGATCGTCGAGGTCTCGCTGCCGCACACCAAGTACGCCCTGCCGGCCTACTACATCGTGGCCCCGGCGGAGGCTTCCTCCAACCTCGCCCGCTACGACGGCGTCCGCTACGGCCTCCGGGTGCCGGGGCGCGACGTGATCGAGCAGTACGAGAAGACGCGCGCGGCGGGCTTCGGGCGCGAGGTCAAGCGCCGGGTCATGATCGGCACCTACGTCCTCTCGGCCGGCTACTACGACGCCTATTACGTCCGCGCCCAGAAGATCCGCACCCTTATCAAGCGCGACTTCGAGGAGGTCTACGCGAAGGGCGTCGACGCGATCCTCACCCCCGCGACGCCGACGGCCGCCTTCGGGATCGGCGAGAAGGGCTCGGGCGATCCGGTCGAGATGTACCTCAACGACATCTTCACCGTCACCGTGAACATGGCGGGCCTGCCCGCCATCGCGGTGCCCGCCGGGTTCGATCCGCAGGGGCTGCCCCTCGGGCTGCAGCTCATCGGCCGCGCCTTCGACGAGGAGACCCTGTTCGCGGCCGGCCAGGTCATCGAGGAGGCGGCCGGGCGCGTGGCGCTGCCGCAGCCCTGGTGGGCCGAGGCGTGAGGCATCGCAAATCCCATCGGAGCGCGGCATGAGCCCGCCCGAGGTTCCGATCGGCGTCTGGCTGTGGGGCGCCTTCGACCCCGTGCTGGTCGCGGTCGCGGCCTGGCTCGGCTGGCGGGCTGATCAGTTCGGCAAGGTGTTCATCGCGGCGATCGCGGCCCTGGGCCTGTCGGTGCTGGCCGCGTGGCTGATCACGCTCCTTGGCGTGCCCTGGGTCGCGCCGGTGAGCCGGGACGTGCCGACCCTCTATCCCGTCCGGGCCGTCGCCGCCTTCCTGTGGGCCGCCGCGGCCTTCTCGGCGCGCAAGGCTGCGCGCCGCTGAAGGGTTCCGCCGCGAGGCGTCAGTGGCGGTAGTCCCGCACGCGGGCCGCCTCGTCGTCGATGCGGCCGGAGCGCCGCAGGTTGACGTAGGACACGATCGCGATGATCGCGAAGGTGCCGAACAGGACCGCCATCGTGACCCAGTTCCCGAACAGTTGCGTCTGGTCGACGCTGCTGCGGCTGCCGACGATCGCGAAGTAGAGCGCGATCACGGCGAGGACGACGACGATGGGGAGTATCCAGGGACTGCGTCTGACGGACATCGATACCAACCGTTGCTGACAGGATCTGTTGTCTCAACTGGCGGGTCCGTGGCTTGTTCCCGCGCCAAGCGGCCGCGCGGCTCGGGCCGGCGCTCAATCCCACCAGTCGTCGGCGTCGATGCAGCGGTACCCGATCGGGCATTGCGGCGTGTCGCGCGTCGGGGCCCAGACGGGCTCCGTGGTCTCGTTGATCTGGCAGAAGGCGCGCGAGGCCACGAAGCGGTCGTAGGTCGTGGGGCTGGTGTTCAGCACGACCGCGCCCCGCGAGGCCACGAGCGCCCGGGTCTGGTTGCAGGTCATGGCCTGGGTCGAGGGACGCGGCTGGGCCAGGGCGCTCGTCGCGGCGAGCGCCAGGGCGGCCGTCAGGAGGGCAACCTTCATGGCTCGGCTCCGGGTCGGCAGGTGGAGAGGAACGATGCGGCGCCGCCCTTGTTCCGGTGCGGGGCCGCGCGGCTCCCGGGGCACTGTGGCCGCAGCCAAGAAAAGCGGCCATGAAAAAAGGGCCTGACGCGAGGTCAGGCCCCTTCTCATGGTCGAGACGGCAGGCCGGTTACGGGCGGGCCGGAGCGGCCGGAGCCGTCGTGCCGCCGGCCGGAGCCGTCGTGGTGGTGCCGGACGGAGCCGTCGTCGTGGTGCCGGTCGCCGGACGCTCGGTCTGGGTCGCGGTGCTGCCCGTGGTGCTCACGTCGCCCGTGGAGTTTCCGTCATAGAAGAGGAACGCCAGCAGGCCGAGCGCGAGCACGAGGCCACCGATCAGGTAGGCGAGCGTGTTGGAGCCGCGCGGGGTGTCGCGGTCGTAGACGCGCGTCTCGCGGTCATGCACGGGGGCGGCGGTGTTGTGCAGGCCCGTGGTGGTGTTCAGTCCCGCTCCCGTACCGGACACGGACGAGTCGCGGTCGTAGAGGTTCGGATCACGATCCATTGACATAGGGGAACTCCTTGGCCGTTTAACTGGGACACCAACGCCCAATAGGACGCCGGGTTTCATGAAAGCTTGAGCAGCGCTGGCGCATATCTGTGCAAAACCAGCCGCGGCACACGACACCCCTCACGGCCCGGGCGGGGGCGCCTGAGCCGGGGGAGGTCTCTTGCCCTGTTGAACCCCCGTCCCGCCGCGGGGTTCCCGGGCGAGGGGACGGGAGACCCCTCCCGGCTGCGGCGCAACCCCGCCCGAGGCGGCTCCCGGAGCCTGCGCGGTCGCGGCCCTTGACCGCGCAGGCGGCGGCCCCTTACTCGGATCCGGAATTCCTTCGATACGAGGCGCGAGGCGTCATGAACGCTCCTGTGAACCCGAACTCCGTCAACCCGAAGAAGCTCATCAGCGGCGCGACCGGGGATTGGGAGGTGGTCATCGGCATGGAGATCCATGCCCAGGTGACGAGCCAGGCCAAGCTGTTCTCGGGCGCCGCCACCGCCTTCGGGGCCGAGCCCAACAGCCACGTCTCCCTCGTCGACGCCGCGATGCCCGGCATGCTGCCCGTGATCAACGAGGAATGCGTCCGCCAGGCGATCCGCACGGGCCTCGGCCTGAAGGCCGAGATCAACCTCAGGAGCACCTTCGACCGGAAGAACTATTTCTACCCGGACCTGCCCCAGGGCTACCAGATCAGCCAGTACAAGAGCCCGATCGTGGGCGAGGGCGAGGTTTCGGTCGACGTGACGCCCGAGGAGACCATCACGGTCCGCATCGAGCGCCTGCACCTCGAGCAGGACGCCGGCAAGTCGATCCACGACCTGCACCCCACCATGAGCTTCGTCGACCTCAACCGCTCGGGCGTGGCCCTGATGGAGATCGTCTCCAAGCCCGACATGCGCTCGTCGGAGGAGGCCAAGGCCTACGTCTCGAAGCTGCGCACCATCCTGCGCTACCTCGGGACCTGCGACGGCGACATGGAGAAGGGCAATCTCCGCGCCGACGTGAACGTCTCGGTGCGCCGCCCCGGCGAGCCGCTCGGCACCCGCTGCGAGATCAAGAACGTCAACTCGATCCGCTTCATCGGCCAGTCGATCGAATACGAGGCGCGCCGGCAGATCGGGATTCTCGAGGACGGCGGCAGGATCGACCAGGAGACCCGCCTGTTCGATCCGGGCAAGGGCGAGACCCGCTCCATGCGCTCGAAGGAAGAGGCGCACGACTACCGCTACTTCCCCGATCCGGACCTGCTGCCGCTCGAGTTCGACCAAGCCTACGTGGACGCGCTCGGCGCGCATCTGCCGGAACTGCCGGACCAGAAGAAGGCGCGCTTCATCAAGGATTACGGCCTGTCTCCTTATGACGCCGGCGTGCTCGTCGCGGAGCGCGCCTCCGCGGACTTCTTCGAGGAGGTCGCCAAGGGGCGCGACGGCAAGACCGCGGCCAACTGGGTCATCAACGAGCTCTTCGGCCGCCTCAACAAGGAAGGCCGCGAGATCGGCGATTCGCCGGTCTCCGCCGGCCAGCTCGGCGCCGTGATCGACCTCATCGGCGAGAGCGTGATCTCGGGCAAGATCGCCAAGGACCTGTTCGAGATCGTCTGGACCGAGGGCGGCGACCCGCGCCAGATCGTCGAGACCCGTGGCATGAAGCAGGTCACGGATACCGGCGCCATCGAGGCCGCCATCGACGGCATCATCGCGGCCAACCCCGACAAGGTCGAGCAGGCCAAGGCGAAGCCGACCCTGCTCGGCTGGTTCGTGGGCCAGACCATGAAGGCCACCGGCGGAAAGGCGAATCCCGCCGCCGTGAACGAGCTGCTGAAGCGCAAGCTGGGGATCGAGTAGGCCGTGCTCGCCGATCAGCGGGACGGCGCCGTCGCGACAGCGCGCGAAGCCTCGCGCGGAAGCCCGCGCCTGCTGGCGATCCGGGACGTCGCCGCGGCCGACATCCCGGCCGTCCGCGACGTGCTCGTCGCGACATGGCACGCGACCTACGACGCGACGCTGGGCCGCGACAAGGTCGCCGAAGTGGTCGCCTCCTGGCATTCGGTGCCCAGGCTGACGACCCAGATCGGGCAGCCCGAGACAGCCTTCCTCCTCGCCGAGCGGGACGGCCGGGTCATCGGCACCGCTCACGCCGACCGCCGCGAGGACGGCTCCGTGCGCCTTGGGCGCCTCTACGTGCTCCCGGGCGAGCAGGGAACGGGAATCGGCCGCCGGCTTCTCGAGGCGGCGCTCGCCCGCTTTCCGGGCTCCGATCGAACCTGGCTGGAGGTCGAGCCCAGCAATGGCGCGGCGATCGCCTTTTACGAGCGTCAAGGCTTCCGCCGTGAGGCCTCTCAGGCAAGCTGCGGCGGGCGGACCGACCTCAGCTCCCTCGTCATGGTGCGGCGGCGCCCGGCGTCGAGGGACTTGGTCGTCCGCCCCGCCCGCGACGACGACGCCCAGGATCTCTTCGGCCTCATCACCCTGTGCTTCGCCGAATATCCGGGCTGCTACACCGACCCGCACGGCGACCTGCCGGACCTGCGGGCGCCGGCGGCCTCCGCGGCCGCGAAAGGCGGGGCGTTCTGGGTCGTCGAGGACGAGCGTGGGCGGGTCTGCGCCTGCGTCGCCGCCGACCTTCCCGCGCCCGGCACCGCGGAGCTCCACCGCCTCTACGTCCGCCCCGACCGGCGCCGCCGCGGCCTCGGCGAACGGCTCGTCGCTCTGGTCGAGGACCATGCGAGAGGGCAGGGCGCGGAGCGGATCTTCTTCTGGTCCGACACCCGCTTCGCGGCGGCGCACCGCCTCTACGGGCGTCTCGGCTACCGGCAGGCCGGCGGCACGCGCGACCTCGGCGACATTTCGAACTCGATCGAGTACCGGTTCGAGAAGGAGCTGTGACGGCGGGCCATCCCCTCTCCCCGCCTGCGGGGAGAGGGCTAGGGTGAGGGGCCGGTCGGAAGCGCTCTGTGAATCCGGTGCATCCCTCCCAGCGAGCGAGAGCGTCGGAGCGAAGCGACGGGGTGGGGTGGAAGCTCGATCCTGGGCAGTTGGTAGTTCCATCCCACCCGACCTCGCTCCCGCGAGGCCACCCTCCCGTGGCAGGGAGGGATGGGGCTGCCCGCGGCGCGAAAGCACCCTATTCCGCGGCGCGAGGCGCCTGCGAGACTTCCTCCTCATACGCATTCGCGACCCGCGTCTGCCACAGGCACAGAACCGGCGTCGCCACGAGCTCCAGCGCGAGCCCGCCCAGCATGAAGAGCGAGGGCACGCCCGTGACGGCGAGGCCGAACAGGCGGCCGAGGCCCCCGATCACGACGAGCAGCGTGAGGAGCCGGAAGCGGCCCGTCTTGGTCTCGATCGCGGGAATCGTGCTCCAGAAGCAGGCGCCGAGGCCGAGGAGCAGCCCCGAGAGATAGCGGAAATGGCTGTCGGCCGAGACGCTCACCCGGTCGCCGAGCAGCCCCTCCGGCCCGAACACCACCCCGAACAGGCCGGCCGAGACCGGCACCAAGGCGAGCAGCCCGACCGCCTGCTGCAGGAGCTTCCGTTCGCGGGTGATCGTCATGCGGACCTCTCTTCCAGGGGCGGGGCCGATCCGCTACGGTCCGGCCGAGCTTCAACCATAGACCGTTCGAGGGGGTTCCGATGCCCGCGCGATTCACGCTTCACGGGGTTTTTCTCTCCGGCCCGACCTACAAAGTCGGCCTCTTCCTGTCTCTGGCGGGCGAGCCCTTCGACTACGTGCACGTGAACCTGCGCGAGGGCGAGCACAAGCAGCCGCCCTACCTGGCGAAGCAGCGCTTCGGCCAGGTGCCGCTCCTCGTCGACGCCAACAACGGGCGCAAGCTCTGCCAGTCGGCCTCGATCCTGGAATACCTCGCCGACATGACGGGCAAGTTCGGCGGCGCGAACCTCGACGAGCGCATCCAGGCCCGCGAGTGGATGTACTGGGACTTCGATCGCCTCGCCCCGGCGATCTACCGCTCGCGCGGCCTCAAGCTCGGCTTCTTCCAGGGCGGCCCGGAGATCGCCGAGATGTGCGCCGCCAACGGCCATGCCGCCCTGAAGGTGCTCGACGGCCATCTCGCCGGGCGCGCCTGGATGGTCGGGGAGGGGGCCACGATCGCCGACGTCGATCTCTACGGCGTCGTCGCTTATGCCGGCGAGGGCGGGTTCGACCTCGGCCCGTATCCCAACGTGTCGGCCTGGAAGGCGCGGGTCGAGGCGCTGCCGGGCTTCCTGGCCGCGGGCGCCCTGCCGCGCGAGACCCGGGCCGCCGCGTGAGCGCCGGCCCGGCCGGCGGCCTCGCGATCCGCGAAGCCCGCGCGGGCGACCTCGAAGCCATCGTCCGCCTGCACGAGGACGACACCCTCGGCGGGCTCGAGGATGCCTGGACGCCGGAGACCCGCGGGACTTACCTAGCCGCCTTCGCGGCGATCGCGGCGAACCACGACAACACGCTCTACGTCGCCGAGATCGAGGGCCGCGTGGTCGGCACGTTCCAGATCACCCTGTTTCCGACCCTCACCGGGCGCGGCGCCACCCGCGTCCGCATCGGCGCCGTGCAGGTCGCGGCCGCCCTGCGCTCGCAAGGGATCGGCGCCCGCATGATCGCCTTCGCGGAGGCGGCGGCCCGGGCGCGCGGCGCCCGCAGCGTGGAGCTGAGCTCCAACAAGCGCCGCACGGACGCGCACCGCTTCTACGAGCGGCTCGGCTACGCCCGCAGCCACGAGGCCTTCAAGAAGCGCCTGTAGGGCCGCGTCACCATGCAGCTTCCCGAGTGCAACCCTGCTCCCACCGGCAACCCTGCGGCCGCGCCCCATGCAGAATCCCAAGGGCAACCCTGCGGCGCTGCCGATGGCGCCGCGCCCGCGCCGTCCTTAGGTAGAGGGCGCGGTTCCTGCGAGCCGCGACGAGGAGAAGCGAGCCATGGCGGCTGCACCCCGACCGATCGACGTCCATTACTGGCCGACCCCCAACGGCTGGAAGATCACGGTCATGCTGGAGGAGTGCGGCCTGCCCTACCGGATCGTCCCGGTGAACATCGGCAAGGGCGACCAGTTCAAGCCCGACTTCCTCGCGATCTCGCCCAACAACAAGATGCCCGCGATCGTCGATCCGGACGGGCCGGGGGGCGAGCCCATCTCGGTGTTCGAGTCCGGCGCCATCCTGCAATATCTCGGCCGCAAGACCGGGATGTTCTATCCCCAGGACGAGCGCGCCCGCGTCGAGGTCGACCAGTGGCTGTTCTGGCAGATGGGCGGCTTCGGCCCGATGCTCGGCCAGACGCACCATTTCCGGATCTACGCGCCGGAGAAGATCCCCTACGCCATCGACCGCTACACCAACGAGACCAACCGGCTCTACGGCGTCCTGAACAACCGCCTCGCCGACCGGGAGTTCGTGGCGGGCGAATACTCCATCGCCGACATGGCGATCGCGCCCTGGGCCAAGCTCTGGGACCGGCAGGGCCAGCAGATCGACGCGTTTCCCCATGCCAAACGCTGGCTCGAAACGGTGATGGCGCGGCCGGCGGTGAAGCGCGGCATCGCGGTGAGCTCTGAGGAGCGGAAGACCGACATGCAGGACCCGGCCGTCCGGGCCGTCCTGTTCGGCCAGCGGGCGCGCTGAGGCCGCTCGCGAACGGCTCCAGGGCGCTCGAGGCTCGAGGGCGGCGGGGCGGGATCTCTGCGGGAGGCTCCCAAGGCGCTTGAGGCCCAACGGCGACGCCGCTATAAGCGCGCCACTCCAAGACAATCAGCCCTCGAACACAGCAGGATCCCCCATGGCCCTTGAGCGCACCTTCTCGATCATCAAGCCCGACGCGACCGCGCGCAACCTCACCGGGGCCGTGAACGCCGTCATCGAAGAGGCGGGCCTGCGCATCGTGGCGCAGAAGCGCATCCGCATGACCCGCGAGCAGGCCGAGACCTTCTACGCCGTCCACAAGGAGCGCCCCTTCTTCGGCGAGCTCGTCGAGTTCATGACCTCGGGCCCCGTGGTCGTGCAGGTGCTGGAGGGCGAGAACGCGGTGGCCAAGTACCGCGAGGTCATGGGCGCCACGAACCCGGCGAGCGCCGCGGAAGGCACCATCCGCAAGCGCTTCGCCAAGTCGGTCGGCGAGAACTCCGCCCACGGCTCCGACAGCGTCGAGAACGCCAGGATGGAGATCGCGCAGTTCTTCTCCGGCAACGAGATCGTGGGCTGATCCTTACCCTCCCCCTTGCGGGGAGGGTGGACTGCGGAGCAGGCCGGGTGGGGGTTGGTGCAGGAGGCACCGCTCAGATCCATCCTGCACCAACCCCCACCCCCAGCCCCTCCCCGCAAGGGGGAGGGGAGCCGATGCGGAGGCCGCCCCGGGGCGGCCTTTTTCATTTCCGCCCCGATCGGGTATAACCCGCCCCATGAACCGGACGCCTCGCATCGAACACCGCCCCTCGGTCTGCCCGCACGATTGCCCCTCGGCCTGCTCGCTCGAGGTGGAGGTGATCGACGGCGCCACGATCGGGCGCGTCCGGGGCGCGGAGAGCAACAGCTACACGGCCGGGGTGATCTGCGCGAAGGTCGCCCGCTACGCCGAGCGCATCCACCATCCCGAGCGGCTCCTCCACCCGCTGAAGCGGGTCGGGCCGAAGGGCTCAGGCCTGTTCGACCGCATCTCGTGGGACGAGGCCCTCGACCTCGTTGCGGACAGGTTCCGCGAGGCGGAAGGCCGGCACGGGCCGGAGGCCGTGTGGCCCTATTACTATGCCGGAACCATGGGCCAGGTGATGCGCGACGGCATCAACCGGCTTCGCCACGTGAAGCGCTATTCCGGCCAGTACTCGACCATCTGCACCAACATGGCCTGGACCGGCTTCATCGCCGGCACCGGCAAGCTCATGGGGCCGGACCCGCGCGAGATGGCGCTGTCGGACTGCGTGGTGATCTGGGGCACCAACCCGGTCCACACCCAGGTCAACGTGATGACCCACGCGATGCGGGCCCGGAAAGAGCGCGGCGCGAAGATCGTGGCCGTCGACGTCTACATGAACGCGACCATGAAGCAGGCCGACATGGCGCTCCTGGTCCGCCCCGGCACGGACGGCGCGCTCGCCTGCGCGGTCATGCACGTGCTCTTCCGCGACGGCCTCGCGGACTGGGACTACCTGCGCCGCTACACTGACTGCCCGGAGGACCTCGCCGCGCACCTCGAGACCCGCGATCCCGCCTGGGCCGCCGCGATCACGGGCCTCGCGGTAGAGGAGATCGAGGCCTTCGCGCATCTCGTGGGCGAGCGGAAGCGCACCTTCTTCCGCCTCGGCTACGGCTTCGGCCGGCAGCGCAACGGCGCCGTCAACATGCACGCGGCCGCCTCGATCGCGGCCGTGACGGGGGCTTGGGCGCACGAGGGGGGAGGGGCGTTCCACAACAGCAACGCCATCTTCCATTTCGACAAGACCCTCATCGAAGGCCTCGACGCGGCGGACCGCTCCGTGCGCCAGCTCGACCAGTCGCAGATCGGCCGCGTGCTCACCGGCGACCCCGAGGCGCTGCGCCACGGCGGCCCGGTGACCGCCATGCTGATCCAGAACACGAACCCGGTCTCGGTCGCGCCCGAGCAGGAGCTGGTGAAGCGGGGCTTCGCGCGCGAGGACCTGTTCGTGTGCGTGCACGAGCAGTTCATGACCGAGACCGCGCTCATGGCCGACGTGGTGCTGCCCGCCACCATGTTCATGGAGCACGACGACATCTACCGCGGCGGCGGCCACCAATACATCCAGGCCGGCCTCAAGCTCGTCGAGCCGCCGGGCGAGTGCCGCTCGAACCACGAGGTGATCCGCGACCTCGCCGCCCGCCTCGGCGCCGAGCATCCCGGCTTCCGGATGGAGCCCCGCGACCTCATCGACGACGTGCTGCGCCGCTCCGGCTGGGGCACGCTGGCGGAGCTCGAGGCGCAGACCCACATCGACGCGCAGCCGGATTTCCGCGAGTCCCACTTCCTGGACGGCTTCGGCTATGCGGATGGGAAATTCCGCTTCAGGCCCGACTGGACCCGGGTGCCGAACGCGAACGACGGCCTCATGGGGCCCTACGCCGCGATGCCGGCGCTGCCGGACCATTGGGCCGTGATCGAGGAAGCGACCGAGGAGCACCCGTTCCGCCTGGCGACCAGCCCGGCGCGGCAGTTCCTCAACTCGACCTTCACCGAGACCCCGACCTCGGCCGCCAGGGAGCGCCGCCCGGAGGTGATGATCCATCCCGCGGATGCCGCGCCGCAGGGCATCGGCGACGGCGACTGGGTCCGGCTCTCGAACGGGCGCGGCGCGGTGTATCTGCGCGCCCGCCTGTTCGACGGCGTGCGGCGCGGCGTGCTCATCGCCGAAGGGATCTGGCCCAACGCCGCGCACCCTTACGGGCGCGGCATCAACTCCCTCACCGGCGGCGACCAGGTGGCGCCCTACGGCGGCGCCGCGTTCCACGACAACCGGGTCGCGCTCGAAAAGGCCGTGCCCGCGGAGGAGGGCGCCGCCGTGCAGCCCCGCGCTCGGGCCGAGCCGGCGCTGAGTTGAGGGTCGGTTAAGGCTCTTCGCGACGGTTCCTTGACGCCTCTCCGGTGACCTTGTCCTTAAGGCGGAGACCCCGTCCGAGGAGCTTTTGCGATGTCCGCGTTCCGCCCGCTCGCCGCCGCCTTCGCCCTCGCGCTGTCGACCGGAGCCGCGCTCGCCGGTGCGTCCTCGACCCCGGCCGCCTACCAGCCCGATCCGGCGCTCAAGACCGCCAGCCGAGCCGAACTCGAAGCGCGCATCCGCAAGGCATGCACGGTGATCCAGGCCAAGGCGCAGAACGTCTCCGAGCCGTCGCTCTCCGCCCCCTGCGGCTGCTACGCCACCCGCACCTTCGCGTCCCTCGACGCGGGCGAAGTCCAGGCCTACCGCGACACGGGCATCTTCAACGACACCGCCCGGGCGAAGGCGCTCGGGGCACTGGACGCCTGCAAGCTCCCGCGTCCCGCATAAGTCCCCTCTCCCCGCCTGCGGGGAGAGGGTCAGGGTGAGGGGGCGGTCGGACAAGCGCGGTGTTCCCGCTCCTTGCCCGCCTGCCCACGGGACGGTGCGGACAAGGCGGGTGAGGTGAAAACACGACACGCTCACGACGCCCACCCCTTCGGGCCACCTCCCTCGGCAGAGCGGGGTCCCCTCACACGAACCGCACCGACACGCCGGCCAGGTCGATCCCGTGCAGCTGCGTGCTCCAGGTCTCGCCCGGCGCGATGGGAAGCGCGCGGGTGAGCGTGCCCGTGGTGACGATCTCGCCGGCGGCGAGCGGCGGGCTCCCGGGATCCCCCGCCAGCACCTCGACGAGGTGGCGCAGGGCCGCGAGCGGCCCGTCGAGCACGTTGACGGCCGCGCCCCGGTCCGCGGCCTCCCCGTTGCGCGAGAGCGTGATCGTGAAGCCCGAAAGGGCGCGGGCGAGCGCATCGAGGTCCCCCGCCACCGGCACGCGGGGCCCGAGCAGCAGCGCCCCGTGCAGCCCGAACGCCGCCACGGTGTCGGGCGCCTCGAAGCGCCAGCCGGGAAACGGCGACTGCACGACCTCGAACCCGTGCGCCATCCAGTCGATGCAGGCGAGCATCCCCGCATCGTCGAGCCCGGCCTGAGGCGCCCGCTTCAGCCCGAACGCGATCTCGGGCTCGATCCGCGGCTCCGGCAGCCGTCCCAGCGCGAACCCGCCCGGCAGCGCCGCGATCTCGTGCAGCGTGGTGTCGTAGACGTAGCCCCAGATCGGCGCATGGACGTTGTACTCGTCCCAGATCGTCCGGTTCGTGAACCCGATCTTCCGCCCCACGACCCGCTCGCCGCGGGCTTCGCGGAGGCTGCGGATCTCGGCGGTGACGCGGTAGGCGTCGGGGAGGGAGAGGCCGCCGGGGCGGGTGGTGAAGGCGGTGAGCGGTGCGCCGGTGTCGCGGGCGTGGAGGAGTTCGGCGGCAGCGGGCTCAAGGGATTGCGCGGCACCCACGCGCTCGGCGTTGAAGGCCTTGAACCACGAGCAGAAAGCCGCAAATTCTTTCGGCGGAAGTTTTGCGATTGCTTCCGCGATTTCTTCCATTGTCATGACGGCACCGGACCTGGAGACGTTCGTGAAGATAGGTCCACATCCGACCGGGCATCAACGTTGTTGGCCAATTCACCCCACCAACCACCCAAACCCCCTTCTCACCTCCCTCGCCCCATCCTGCTCGAACCACCGCCCGTGCGTGATCACCGCCCGCTCGGGCGCCCAGGCGATCACCCGGGACACCGCCGCCTTCGCCTCCGCGCCGCGCAGCCGGAGCATCAGCCGCAGGTAGGCCGGCGCCTTGCCGTCCGGGGCGAGGATGCCGTTGGCCTTCGCGAAGAGGCGGGTCGCGAGGGGGAGCTTGTCGGCTTCCAGGTTCACGATCAGGTCGGTGAGCAGGAGCGTGCGGGTGGGGATGTGGAAGAAGGCCACCTCGCGGAAGCCGCCGGCGCCGGGGACGACGATCTGGTCGATCGTGCCGGCCCAGTCCGGCGGGGCCGGGTCGTGGAGGTCGCGGTCGAGGCGGAGGCCCTCCTTCTTGACCGGGGCGCGATGGCGCAGCTCGGGGGCCGCGGAGGTCAGGGCGTCGGGATAGGCCTGCTGCCAGGCCTTCAGGTGGGTCCAGTGGGCGATGTTGGGCGCTACGAGGTGGCGGACCGGGCCGAGGGCGTCGAGGGCGGCCTTGAGGGCGGGCGTGAAGCGGGTGGGGGAGTGGAGCCAGAGCTCGCCGGAAGGTAGGCGGATGACGGTCATCCGCACCGGCAATTGGATGATCCCCATGACGGCCTGGGGGCCTGAATCCACGATCCAGACCCCGTCCGCGACCGCTTTCGGGGTGTCGAGGGGCGGATAGGTGACCTCGGCCATGGCGCGCCTCCTGGGTGACCGGGACAGGAGAGTAGGGCGCCGCGGCCGGGACTGGAGAGGGCGGGCTTACGCCGCCTCGTCCAGCGGCAGCGCCCAGGCGGGCGAGACCCGGCGGCCGTCGGGGCGGGCGAGGGCGGAGATGCGCTGCATCTCGTCTTCGGCCAGCGCGAAATCGAACACGTCGAGGTTCTCGGCGATGCGGCCGCGGTTGCCGGAGCGCGGGATCGCGACCGTGCCGGGCTGCTGCACGTGCCAGCGCAGGATCACCTGGGCGGGCGTGCGCTCGTAGGCCTCCGCGATCGCCCGGATGGTCGGGTCCCCGACGAGACCGCTTCGGCCGAGCGGGCAGTAGGACGTGAAGGCCATGCCGTGGCGCCGGCCCGCCGCCCGGACGCGGTCCTGGTTGAGATAGGGGTGGTATTCGCACTGGTTCGTGACGAGGGGCTCGTCCGTCGCGGCCACCGCCTGCTCGACGAGCTTTGCGGAAAAATTCGAGATCCCGATATGCCGCGCGAGCCCCTGCCGCCTGGCGTTGGCGAGCGCCCGGACGGAATCCGCCACCGGCACGTCCGCGCTCGGCCAGTGGATCAGGAGCAGGTCGACCTGCGACAGGCCGAGGCGCTTGAGGCTCGCCTCCGCGGAGCGCTCGAGGTTGCCCGGCGCCACGTCGCTCGGCCAGACCTTCGTGGTCACGAACACCGCATCGCGGTCGAGCCCGGACGCCTTGAGGGCTTGGCCCACGGGCTCCTCGTTCTCGTACATCGCGGCCGTATCGAGGTGGCGGTAGCCGGCCTCCAGGCCCCAGCGCACGGCCTCGAAGCAGGCCTCGTCCCGGAGCTGCCAGGTCCCGAGCCCGATCGCCGGGATGCGGGCGCCGTTCGCCTCGACGATGATCTGATCCGCCATGCCGTGCTCCCTCTCGCTGGAATGAATTACGCGGTCTTCTCGAACAGCTCGCGGCCGATCAGCATGCGCCGGATCTCGCTCGTGCCGGCGCCGATCTCGTAGAGCTTGGCGTCCCGCAGCAGGCGGCCCGTGGGGTAGTCGTTGATGTAGCCGTTGCCCCCGAGGAGCTGGATCGCGTCCAGCGCGCATTTCGTCGCCTTCTCGGCGGCGAAGAGAATCGCGCCGGCGGCGTCCTCCCGCGTGGTCTCGCCGCGGTCGCAGGCCTTGGCGACGGCGTAGACGTAGGCCTTGGCGGCGTTCATCTCCACGTACATGTCCGCGACCTTGCCCTGGACGAGCTGGAACTCGCCGATGGGTTTTCCGAACTGCCTGCGCTCGTGGATGTAGGGCATCACCACGTCGAGGCAGGCCTGCATGATCCCCAAAGGTCCGGCCGCGAGCACCGCGCGCTCGTAGTCGAGGCCGGACATGAGCACGTTCACGCCCTTGCCGACGTGGCCGAGCACGTTCTCCTCCGGGACCTCGCAATCCTCGAAAACGAGCTCGCAGGTGTCGGAGCCGCGCATGCCGAGCTTGTCGAGCTTCTGGTGGGTCGAGAAGCCCTTCATGCCCTTCTCGATCAGGAAGGCCGTGATGCCGCGCGGTCCCGCCTCCGGATCGGTCTTGGCGTAGACCACGAGGGTCTCGGCGACGGGGCCGTTGGTGATCCACATCTTGGTGCCGTTGAGGACGTAGCGGTCGCCGCGCTTCTCGGCCCGCGTCCGCATGGAGACCACGTCGGAGCCCGACCCCGGCTCCGACATCGCAAGCGCGCCCACATGCGCGCCGGAGATGAGCTTCGGGAGATACTTCCGCTTCTGGGTCTCGTTGCCGTTGCGGCGGATCTGGTTGACGCACAGGTTCGAGTGCGCCCCGTAGGAGAGGCCGACCGAGGCGGAGGCCCGCGAGACCTCCTCCATGGCGACCACGTGCTCGAGATAGCCGAGGCCCGCGCCGCCGTACTCCTCCTCGACCGTGATGCCGTGGAGGCCGAGTGCCCCCATGGGCTCCCACAGATCGCGCGGGAACTGGTTGGTGCGGTCGATCTCGTCGGCCCGCGGCGCGATCTCGGCTTGCGCGAAGTCCCGCACGCTCTCGCGGATCGCATCGGCGGTCTCGCCGAGGTCGAAGTTGAAGGGGCGGGCGGCGTTCGGGATCATCGGGGTCTCCTCGCGGGGCAGGGGCGGCCGCCCGCAGGCAGTCCCCGCGGCGGCTCGCGTCTTGGGGTGCCTTATAGCAACCTGCGCCGCAATGTCAGGCGGTCGGCGCCCTCCGCCCCGGTGCGACGCCGGACGGCGCCGCCATGCCGGGCGGGCGCGGCGCCCTTGCCCCCGCATGACCTCGCACCATTTGCGAAGCCTCGCCCGAGCGCTTAAATGCCCCCGAGGCGAGGGCGCGTGAAGCCCCGCCCCAGGGACCCCCGCATGGCCGTCGTGCTCGACCTCCTCAACAAGGACAACCGCCCGCGCCACCCCGAGAAGGCGCACCGGCCGGACCAGCCCGTGCAGCGCAAGCCGGACTGGATCCGGGTCAAGGCGCCGGGCTCGGCCAAATGGGCCGAGACCAACAAGATCGTGCGCGAGAACGGCCTGGTCACGGTCTGCGAGGAGGCGGGCTGCCCCAACATCGGCGAGTGCTGGGAGAAGAAGCACGCCACCTTCATGATCATGGGCGACACGTGCACCCGCGCCTGCGCCTTCTGCAACGTGAAGACCGGCCTGCCGGGGGCGCTCGACCGCTCCGAGCCGGCAAGCGTCGCGGACGCCGTGGCCAAGCTCGGGCTCGAGCACGTGGTCATCACCTCGGTCGACCGGGACGACCTCGAGGACGGCGGGGCAGGGCACTTCGCGCAGGTGATCCTGGCCATCCGGGCGCGCTCGCCCGGAACGACGATCGAAGTGCTCACCCCCGACTTCCTGCGCAAGGATGGGGCGCTCGAGACCGTCGTGGCGGCGCGTCCCGACGTGTTCAACCACAACCTCGAGACCGTGCCCTCGAAGTACCTCAAGGTCCGCCCCGGGGCGCGCTACTTCCACTCGGTGCGCCTGCTCCAGCGGGTCAAGGAGCTCGACCCCACGATCTTCACCAAGTCCGGCATCATGGTGGGGCTCGGCGAGGAGCGGAACGAGGTGCTCCAGCTCATGGACGACCTGCGTTCCGCGGACGTGGATTTCCTCACCATCGGCCAGTACCTTCAGCCGACCCGCAAGCACCATGCCGTGATACGCTTTGTCACGCCGGACGAGTTCAAGGCCTTTGAAACCACCGCCTACGCCAAGGGTTTCCTCCTCGTCTCGGCGACGCCGCTCACGCGCTCTTCGCATCACGCCGGAGAGGATTTCGCCCGGCTGAAAGCGGCCCGCCTCGCCAAGGTGTGAGGCCGCCGCGGCGCCTCGGCCGAGGTAGACGCGACACCAGACAGGACCCGACCGGACCCGACGATGCCCTCGTTCCGCTCCACCCGCGTCGTGAAGCACACGCCCGAGCAGATGTTCGCCCTCGTCGCCGACGTGGAGCGCTACCCCGAGTTCCTGCCGCTCTGCGAGGACCTGCGGATCGTCCGCCGCCAGACCGACGCGCAGGGGCGCGAGGTGCTCGTTGCCGCCATGAGCGTCGGCTACAAGGCGATCCGCGAGATCTTCACGAGCCGGGTGACCCTCGACGGTCCGAACCGCACCATTCTGGTCGAGTACGTGGACGGACCGTTCAAGCGCCTGGAGAACCGCTGGGAGTTCAAGCCGGCCGGCGGCGGGACGAGCGTGGAGTTCTACATCTCCTACGAGTTCAGGAGCATGGCCCTCGGCCTCCTGATGGGCACCATGTTCGACAAGGCCTTCCGCCGCTTCGCCGAGGCGTTCGAGGAGCGGGCCCACAAGGTCTACGGCCGGCCTGCGGTCGCGGGCGCCTGAATCGGGCCGCTCGAGCCTTTTCCCGAGCCAACCCCACCTCCGACCCCTTCGCGCAAGAGAACGGGAACCCGGCAGCCCGCAAGGGCCGGAGCTCGATTCGGGCCGCGCAACCGCAGGGCGGATCTGCGCTGGGAACATGGAGTTCGTGCTGCCTTCGGTCCCGTTGCCGGCTTAAGACTTGTGCATGACCTATCGGGATCTCGTGCGCCGGCATGGCGGAACGGTCGCGTTCGGCTTCAGCCTCGCGTTCCTGTCCGCCCTCGGGCAGACCTTCTTCATCTCCCTGTTCGGCCCCGAGATCCGGGCTGCCTTCGGCCTGTCGAACGGGGGCTTCGGCGCGATCTATTCCGCGGCGACGCTCGGCTCCGGCCTCCTCATGATCTGGGTCGGCGGCGTGCTCGACCGGGTCTCGACCGCCTCGTACGGGCTCTTCGCCCTGACGGGCCTCGGCCTTGCGGCCTTCGGCCTGTCGCTGGCGCCGGGCATTCCTTTCCTCCTCCTCGCCCTGTTCTGCCTGCGCTTCTTCGGCCAGGGCATGCTGGGTCATGCGGCGATCACGAGTTCGGCCCGCCTGCCGCAGGCGATCCGGGGGCGCGCGCTCAGCCTGACGCTCATGGGCTTCTCCGCGGCCGAGATCATGGTCCCGATCCTGGCGGTTTCCCTTTTCTCCGCGATCGGCTGGCTCGCGACCTGGCGCCTCGGCGGGACCCTCGTCCTCGCGGCGGCCTGCATGGTGGCGGCCGGGTCCTACCTCTACAATCGGCGCCGGGAGCCGGAGGGGCCGGCGACGGCCGACAGCCGGCCGGCCTCAGCCTTCCGGCGCACGGACCTCCTGCGCGACTGGCGCTTCCTGATCTTCATCCCGAGCATGATCACCCCGGCGGCGATCAACACCGGCTACTTCTTCCACCAGCGGCTGCTCGGCGACCTGCGCGGATGGTCGGTCGAACTCCTCGCGCTCAGCGTCAGCGCCTACGCGCTGAGCGCGATCGTGTTCAACGTCGTCACGGGCTCGCTCGTAGACCGCTTCGGCGCCACCCGCCTCTGCCGGGGGCATCTGCTGCCGCTCGGCGCCGCGTCGCTGCTGTTCGTGGGCGGCGGCAGCCCGGACGAGGCGCCCCTGCTCTTCGCGCTCATGGGGATCACGGCGGCGGCGAACGCCGTCATCGTGCCGGCGGCCCTGGCCGAGATCTACGGCACCGAGCACCTCGGCACCATCCGGGCGCTCGCCGGCTCCATCATGGTCTGGGGCTCTGCCGCGACGCCGGTCCTGTTCGGCCTGCTCTTCGACACCGGCCTGCCGCTCGCGGCGCTCGGCATCGCCTGCGCGATCTACACGGTCGTGGCCTCGCTCCTGAACGTGCCGCTCCACCGCAGCCAGGTGCGGGCGCGCCTGAATCCGGCGCTCGCCGAGTAAGCATCCCTCAGGCATATACGGGCGCCTGAACCCGGCGCTCGCCGAGCAGGCGTCCCTCACAGGCGGGCGAGGGTGCCTGAACCCCACCCTCGCCGCGCAGGCGTCCCTAGGCGACCACGCTTTCCAGGAGCGCCAGCGCGTCCTCGACGGCCCGGCGCCGCACCTCGCCGCGCCCGAGATCGCCGTAACGCCGCTCCAGGTGCCGGGTCGGCGCGCCCGTGCGGGCGAGGCCGAAATGCACCAGCCCGACGGGCTTCGTGGCCGTCGCCCCGCCGGGGCCGGCGATCCCGGTGATCGCAACCGCCACGTCCGCCCGCGAAGCGGCGACCGCGCCCTCCGCCATCGCGCGGGCCACCGGCTCGCTCACCGCGCCGTGGGCGGCGATCAATTCGGCGGGCACGCCGACGAGCTCCGTCTTGGCCGCGTTCGAGTAGGTCACGAAGCCGCGCTCGACCACCGCCGAGGAGCCCGGGATCTCGGTCAGCAGAGCCGCGACCAGGCCGCCGGTGCAGGATTCGGCCGTCGCCACCGTGAGGCCCCGCTCCGTGAAGGCCCGCACCAGGGCAGCGGCGCGCTTGCGCAGCTCCGCGGTCATCACGCGGCCTCGGGCAGCCGGATTGTGGCGGCGGCCTGGGCGGCGATGCCCTCGGACCGCCCCGTGAAGCCGAGCTTCTCCGTCGTGGTCGCCTTCAGCGACACCTGCCCGACCCGCACGCCCGCGATGTCCGCGATCCGCGCCCGCATGGCCTCCCGGTGCGGGCCGAGCCGGGGCGCCTCGCAGAGCAGCGTCGCGTCGAGGTGGTCGATCACCCCGCCCTGCGCCCGCACCCGCTCGGCCGCGTAGGCGAGGAAGCGGTCCGAGGAGGCGCCGCGCCATTGCGGGTCGCTCGGCGGGAAATGGGTGCCGATGTCCCCGTCCGCGAGCGCGCCGAGGAGCGCGTCGGTGAGCGCATGGAGGATCACGTCACCGTCCGAATGGGCGAGGACGCCGCGCGTATGCGGCACCTTCAGGCCCCCGAGCCAGACGTGGTCGCCCTCGCCGAAGGCATGGACGTCGAAACCGGTGCCCATGCGGCTGATCAGGGTCATGGAGGCGCCTCCCAGGCGTCGTTCGGCCTCGATGAAATCGGCCGGATGGGTGAGCTTGATGTTGGCGGGATCGCCGTCGAACACGGCGACGGGCCGGCCGGCCCATTCGACCAGCGCAGCGTCGTCGGTGAAGGAAAACAGATCCTGCTCAGCGGCTTGGCGGTGGATCTTCAACAAGATTTCGAACGCGAAGGCCTGCGGGGTCTGCACGGCTCGCAGCAGGCGGCGCTCGGGCGTGGCGGCGACCTGCGCGCGCTCGTCCACGATCTTGACGGTGTCGGTCACGGGCGTGCCCGGAATCGCGGCGCCGCTCGCCTCGGCCGCCGCGATGGCGCGGTCGATGAGGCCGGCGGTCACGAAGGGGCGCGCCGCATCGTGCACGAGGACCAGGCCCGCGCCCTGGCTCTCCAGCGCCTTCAGGCCGTTGAGCACGGATTCCTGCCGTGTCGCGCCGCCATGGGCCGGCGGCAGGATCTTCGACCGGTCGAGGTCCTCGACCGCGGCGGCGTAGAGGTCCGCGTCGTCCGGATGGATGGCGGTCACCGCGGCGTCGATGCGCGGGTGGGCGAGGAACACCTCGAGGGTCCGGGCGAGGACCGGCCGGCCGCCGATTGTGCGGTACTGCTTCGGCAGGCCTTCGCCGGCCCGGGAGCCGCGACCTGCCGCCACGATGAGGGCTGTGATGCGCATGGGGAATGCCGGCGGGCCGGGGCCCTCTGGTATGGCGTTGACCCTTGTCGTCGCGTCCGGGCGGAGCGGGTCGAGCGGCGGGCGGGGGCCTCCTGATAAGGCGTGTCACCCGCGCGGCCAAGCCCGCACTGCGGGTTAGCGCTTGCGCCGGCGGCGAACTTGTCTATTTGTTGGGCAGAATGGCGATTGATCAAAATTCAGGCGACGACTTCCGGATCGGGACGGTTCCCGTCATGGGCCGGGCGGTCCTGGCGCCTTTGTCGGGTGTCACCGACGTCGTGTTCCGCCGCATCGCCCGCCGCTTCGGCGCCGGCCTCGTGGTCTCCGAGATGGTGGCCTCGGACGAACTCGTGCGCGGTTCGCAGGAAGCGGTGCTGCGGGCGGAGGGCGCTGGCGTCACGCCGCACGTGGTCCAGCTCGCGGGCTGCGAGCCCTCGTGGATGGGCGAGGCCGCCCGGGTCGCGGAGGCTGCCGGCGCCCACGTGATCGACATCAACATGGGCTGCCCCGCCAAGCGCGTGACCGGCGGCTATGCCGGCTCGGCGCTCATGCGCGACCTCGACCACGCCTGCCGGATCATCGCCGCCACGCTCGCGGCCGCCACCGTGCCCGTCACCGTGAAGATGCGGCTCGGCTGGGACCATTCCAGCCTCAACGCCCCGGACCTCGCCCGTCGCGCCCGGGACCTCGGGGTCGCGGCCGTCACGGTGCACGGCCGCACCCGCCAGCAATTCTACAAGGGCAGCGCCGACTGGGCCGCGATCCGCCGGGTCCGGGAGGCCTTCGAGGGGCCCCTGATCGCCAACGGCGACGTCGGCTCGGCCGCGGACGCCCGGCGCTGCCTCGCGCTCTCGGGTGCCGACGCCGTGATGGTCGGGCGCGCGGCGCTCGGCCGGCCGTGGCTCGTCGGGCAGGTGGCCGGGGCGCTCGCCGGACGCACGGTCCCGGATCCGTCTCCCGACGCCATGGCGGGAGCCGCGATCGAGCACTACGAGGGTCTGCTCGCGCTCTACGGCGAGGAGGTCGGCATCCGCCACGCCCGCAAGCACCTCGCGGCCTATGCGGACGTCGCCGCGGCGGCCGGCTTCGCGGTCGATGCGGAGGACCGCCGCCGCCTCGTGACCGCGGAGGAGCCCGCTCCGGTGGTGCGCCTCCTGCGGCGGATCTTCGCCCGCCCCGAGCGGAAGGCGGCGTGATGCCGATCCCCGGCGACCGGATTCCGCAGCCGCAGCCGCGCCGGCCCCGCCCGACGAGGGAGACCTGATGGCGATCACCAGCGACCGGATCGTGAACGCCCTGCCGCTGCCGGTGCTCGCCGTGGGCGAGGCGGGGCGGGTCCTTCACGCCAACTCGGCCGCGGAGGCGTTCTTCGACGTCAGCCTGCGCGTGATGCAGCGCCAGAGCCTGCGCGACCTCGTCCCCTTCGGCTCGCCGATCCTGACCCTCGTCGAGGAGGTGCGCCGCCGCGGCTCCAGCGTGAGCGAGTACCGGGTCGACATCGGCAACCCGCGCATCGGCGCCGAGCGCATCGTGGACGTGTTCGCGACGCCCCTCAGCGACGAGCCCGATCACGTCGTCCTGATGCTGCAGGAGCGCACCATCGCGGACAAGATGAACCGCCAGCTCACCCACCGCGGCGCCGCCCGGTCGCTGACCGCGCTCGGGGCCATGCTGGCGCACGAGATCAAGAATCCGCTGTCGGGCATCAAGGGCGCGGCGCAGCTCCTCGAGCAGGCCGCCGACGAGAACGACCGCATGCTGACGCGGCTGATCTGCGACGAGACCGACCGCATCGTGAAGCTCGTGGAGCGCATGGAGCTGTTCGGCGACGAGCGGCCGGTGGAGCGCGGGCCCGTCAACGTCCACGGGGTGCTCGATCAGGTGAAGCGCGCGGCGCAGTCGGGCTTTGCCCGTCACATCCGCTTCGCCGAAACCTACGACCCCTCGCTCCCGCCGGTGCTCGGCAACCGCGACCAGCTCGTCCAGGTGGTGCTGAACCTCGTCAAGAACGCCGCCGAGGCGATCGGCATCGACGCGCCCGAAGGCGAGATCGTGCTCTCGACCGCGTTCCGGACCGGCGTGCGCCTCCAGGTGCCGGGCGCCAGGGAGCGCGTCAGCCTGCCCATCGAGGTGAGCATCCGCGACAACGGCCCCGGCATCCCGTCGGATCTCGTCGGCGGCCTGTTCGACCCATTTGTCACAACCAAGGCCCAGGGAAGTGGCCTCGGACTTGCCTTGGTGGCCAAGATCGTCGGCGACCACGGCGGGATTGTGGAATGCGACCCGGCCCCGCGGCGCACGACATTCCGCATCCTGCTGCCGATGCATCGCGCCCGCGACGGGCGCGGCTCCGACAGCTGAGGCGACCCGACGACCGGTGCCGACAACTCACGAGGCTTGAGACACGCCCCATGCCGAGCGGACACATCCTTCTCGCCGACGACGACGCCGCCATCCGGACGGTGCTCAACCAGGCTCTCTCCCGCGCCGGCTACGAGGTGCGCTCCACCAGCAACGCCGCCACCCTCTGGCGCTGGGTCGCGCAAGGGGAGGGCGATCTCATCATCACCGACGTGGTGATGCCGGACGAGAACGCCTTCGACCTCCTGCCCCGGATCAAGAAGTTCCGGCCGGACCTGCCCATCATCGTGATGAGCGCCCAGAACACGTTCATGACGGCCATCAAGGCCTCGGAGCGCGGCGCCTACGAGTATCTGCCGAAGCCCTTCGACCTGAAGGAACTCGTCGCCGTGGTGGGCCGGGCGCTTTCGCGCCCGCACGCGACCTCGCAGGCCGCGAACGCCCCCGACAACGAGGAGATCCCGCTCGTCGGCCGCTCCGCCGCCATGCAGGAGATCTACCGCGCGCTGGCGCGCCTCATGCCCACCGACCTCACCGTGATGATCACGGGCGAGTCCGGCACCGGCAAGGAGCTCGTCGCCCGTGCGCTGCACGATTACGGCAAGCGCCGCAAAGGGCCCTTCGTGCCCGTCAACATGGCGGCGATCCCGCGCGACCTCATCGAATCCGACCTGTTCGGCCACGAGAAGGGGGCGTTCACGGGGGCGATGTCCCGCAGCGCCGGCCGCTTCGAGCAGGCGGAGGGCGGCACGCTCTTCCTCGACGAGATCGGCGACATGCCCATGGAGGCGCAGACCCGCCTCCTGCGCGTGCTCCAGCAGGGCGAATACACCACGGTCGGCGGACGCGTGCCGATCAAGACCAACGTGCGCATCATCGCGGCCACCAACAAGGACCTGCGGGTCTCGATCCAGCAGGGGCTGTTCCGCGAGGACCTGTTCTTCCGCCTCAACGTGGTGCCCCTGCGCCTGCCTCCCTTGCGCGAGCGCGTCGAGGACATCCCGGACCTCGTGCGCCACTTCTTCGGCATCGTCGAGAAGGAGGGGCTCTCGCGCAAGCAGCTCGACGTCGAGGCCATGGACCGGCTCAAGCGCTATCGCTGGCCCGGCAACATCCGCGAGCTCGAGAACCTCGTCCGGCGCCTCGCCGCGCTCTACCCGCAGGAGACCCTCACGGGTCCGATCGTCGATTCCGAGCTCGACGCGCGCCCTCTGGCCCTGCCCCCGGTCTCGGGCGGCCGGGCGGCCGCGGCCGCGGATGCCGACAGCCTCTCGATCGCGGTCGAGCGCCACCTCGCCGAGTATTTCGGCGGCTTCAGGGACGGCCTGCCGCCGCCCGGACTCTACCACCGCATCCTGCGCGAGATCGAAGGCCCGCTGATCGGGGCCGCGCTCGCCGCCACCCGCGGCAACCAGATCCGCGCCGCCGAACTCCTCGGCCTCAACCGCAACACGCTGCGCAAGAAGGTGCGCGACCTCGACCTCCAGGTGATCCGCTCCGCCCGCTGAGCCGGGCCCGGCGGGGCTCCGCCTCGCACGCAACACCCCTGTAATAATTTGACCACAGTGTTGTGGTGGTGCATCACCCCGGCATACGAAATCCGTCGCCGGACAGGCGTGGGTTGGTGGGGGCGTCGCCTTTGAGAAACAAGGAGCGGAGAGCGCAGCGCCGCACGGGCGCGGAAGCCTCCCGGCGCGGCCCGGGCTGGGTCGGCCCCCTGGCGGTGCTGCTGGCGTTGAGCTCCGCCTGCGCGACGTTCCTGATTCTCGCCGGACTCACCCCGATCGTGCCGACGCACGACGTCGTCGTGCGCGTGATGCTCACGAACGGGCTCCTGATCCTCCTCCTCGTCGGCGTCGTCGCGCGCCGCACGGTGCGCCTCATCCGCGAGCGCCGGGCCGGGGCCGCGGGAGCCGGGCTGCACGTGCGCCTCGTCGGCCTGTTCAGCCTCGTCGCGGCGGTGCCCGCGATCCTCGTCGCGGTGGTCGCGACCGTCACCCTGGAGCGCGGCCTCGAGCCCTGGTTCACGGGCGCCATCAAGGAGCTCATGGGCAACACGGTCGGGATCGCGCGCGCCTATCGCGAGACCCAGTGCCGGACGCTCGCGCGCGAGACGCAGCTCATGGCCGCGGACCTCAACCGCGCCAAGGTGCTGTTCGACGCCGACCGGCGCCTGTTCCGCGACTTCATGGCCTCGCGCGCGATCTTCCTCGGCTTTCCGCTCGCGCTGATCGTGGAGCCCACCGGCGAGGTGGTCGAGCGCCTCGAGGCCAAGGCGATCGAGGGGGTCCCGCCGCCGAGTGCCGCCGACCTCCGCGAGGCGAGCGAAACGGAGGCGCTGTGCCTCTTCCCGCGCAACGGCAACATCTTCCGCTCGGTCCTGAAGCTCCAGAACCACGGCGGCCGCGTCCTCTACGTCGCCCGCGAGGTCGATCCGCGCGCGGTCGAGTTCCCGCCGATCGCCGAGGCCGGCGTGGCGATCTACCAGGCCCTGGAGCAGAAGAAGAGCGGGACGCAGTTCGCCTTCGCCCTCATGGTGGCGCTGATCGCGCTCATCGTCCTGCTCTCCGCCGTGTGGTTCGGCCTGACCCTCGCCGACCGCCTCGTCGCGCCCGTGCGGCGCCTGATCCACGCCACCGACCAGGTCGCGACGGGCAACTTCTACGTCCAGGTGCCGATCCGCGGCGGCGAGGCGGACCTCGCGCATCTCGGCGAGACCTTCAACAAGATGACCGCGGAGCTGAGGCGCCAGCACGACGGCCTGACCGCCGCGAGCGACCTCATCGACCGCCGCCGCCGCTTCACCGAGACGGTGCTCGCGGGCGTCTCGGCCGGGGTGATCGGCGTCGACAGCGAGGGCGCGATCACGATCGTCAACCCGCCCGCCGAAGCCCTGCTCGCGACCGGCCGGGACGATCTCGTGGGCCGGTCGCTCGCCGAGGCGTTCCCGGAGGTCGCGCCGCTGATCGAGGAGGCGAAGCAGACCCGCCAGCGCCTGCTGCAGCGGCAGATCCTCATGACGCGCCAGGGCCGCGAGCGCACCCTCAACGTGCGCGTCACCTCCGAGCTCCTGCGCGCCGAGGAGCGCGAGCTCGTCATCACCCTCGACGACATCACCGACCTCGTGACGGCGCAGCGGACCTCGGCCTGGGCCGACGTCGCCCGCCGCATCGCCCACGAGATCAAGAACCCGCTGACGCCGATCCAGCTCTCCGCCGAGCGCATCCGGCGCAAGTACGGCAAGGTCATCACCACGGACCGCGAGGTGTTCGACCAGTGCACCGCGACGATCGTGCGCCAGGTCGACGACATCAAGCGCATGGTCGACGAGTTCTCCTCCTTCGCGCGCATGCCGAAGCCGACCATCGGCGAGGACGATATCGGCGAGACGGTGCGCCAGGTCGTGTTCATGATGCGGATCGCCCACCCCGACATCGCCTTCAAGGATCGGGTCCCGGACGGGCCGCTCGTCGTCCCCTTCGACCGCCGGCTCGTGTCCCAGGCGCTGACCAACATCGTCAAGAACGCGACCGAGGCGATCGCCGCCGTTCCGGAGGCGGAGCGCGGCGCGGGCGAAATCCGGGTGACGCTCGAGGAGACGCCCCAGGGCATCGTCGCGATCGAGGTCATCGACAACGGCAAGGGCTTCCCGGTCGAGGGGCGGCAGCGCCTGCTCGAGCCCTACATGACGACCCGCGAAGGCGGGACCGGGCTCGGGCTCCCGATCGTCGCGAAGATTCTCGAAGAGCATGGAGGCGGAATGGAATTGCTCGACAACCCGGACGGCCGGGGAGGGCGGGTCCGCATGTGGATCAGCAAGGCGGCCCCCGCCGAGAGCCGCGACTCCGCCGACCGGCGCGCCGCCGGGCCCGAGCGCCGCCGGGCCCATGTCTGAGCGGCCTTCTCCCCCTTCCGTCCGGGCCCGAACCCGGCCGGTGACGGGGCGGACCCGCCTTCCCCATTCGAACCTCGCAGGAATCCCGTATGAGCGCTGACATCCTGGTGGTCGACGACGAGACCGACATCCGCGACCTCGTGGCCGGCATCCTGGAGGACGAGGGCCACCGCGCCCGCACGGCCGGCTCCTCCGACGAAGCCCTGGCGGCGATCGAGTCGCGCCGGCCGCACCTCATGTTCCTCGACATCTGGCTGCAGGGCAGCCGGCTCGACGGGCTGCAGGTGCTCGACGCCGTGAAGGCGCAGCATCCGGACCTGCCCGTGGTGATGATCTCGGGCCACGGCAACATCGAGACCGCGGTCTCGGCCATCAAGGCGGGCGCCTACGACTTCATCGAGAAGCCCTTCAAGGCCGACCGCCTGGTGCTCGTCGCCGAGCGGGCGCTGGAGGCCTCGCGGCTCAAGCGCGAGGTCCGGGACCTGCGCGCCCGCTCAGGCCATGCGAGCCGCATCGTCGGGCGCTCGGTCATCGTCAACCAGCTGCGCCAGACCCTGGAGCGGGTGGCCCCGACCAACGCGCGCATCCTGGTCACGGGTGCGCCCGGCTCCGGCAAGGAGCTCGCCGCGCGCACCCTGCACGGGCTCTCCTCGCGCGCCAGCGGGCCCTTCGTGGTGCTCTCGGCCGCGACCATCACGCCCGAGGTCATGGAGGCCGAGCTCTTCGGCGTCGAGGGAAGCGAGGGGAGGGGGCGGCGCGTCGGCGCGCTCGAGGAGGCCCACGGGGGCACCCTCTACATCGACGAGATCGCCGACATGCCGCGCGAGACCCAGAACCGGATCCTGCGCGTCCTCATCGACCAGAACTTCCAGCGCGTCGGCGGCACCACGCGGGTGCACGTGGACGTGCGCATCATCTCCTCGTCGAGCCGCGACCTCGCCGAGGAGATCGGCCAGGGCCGCTTCCGCGAGGACCTGTTCCACCGGCTGAGCGTCGTCCCGGTCCGGGTCCCCTCGCTCTCGGAGCGCCGCGAGGACGTGCCGGAGCTCATCGACTTCTTCATGGAGCAGATCTCGGCCTCCACGGGCCTGCCCAAGCGCCGAATCGCCGAGGACGCCATGGCGGTGCTGCAGTCCCACGACTGGCCCGGCAACGTCCGCCAGCTCCGCAACAACGTGGAACGGCTGATGATCCTCACCACCGGCGAGCCGGAGGCGGAGGTCACCGCCGAGATGCTGCCCTCCGAGGTCGGAACGCTCGTGCCCACCACCCCGAACGGGGCCGGCGGCGAGAAGCTCATGAGCCTTCCCTTGCGGGATGCCCGCGAGATCTTCGAGCGGGAATATCTCCTGGCCCAGATCGCGAGGTTCAGCGGCAACATCTCCCGCACCGCCGAGTTCATCGGCATGGAACGCTCCGCCCTGCACCGGAAGCTCAAGTCCCTCGGGATCGGCGGCTGATCGCAAGATTCCGAAAAAAGTCGGGCCGAACGGAACTCTGTTCAGTCTACCCCCTTGCGTCAGGCCGAGCTTCGCCCTGTAATATTGCTGCCGGTTAAGGACCGCGTTCGCGCGGACAATCACGTGGGCTGCCCGACAGTCAAAACCGGCGGCGGCGGGCTGGCGAGGCAACTTCCATGGCGGGCGATCGCGCGCAAAACCTTCAGGACACCTTTCTCAACCACGTCCGAAAGAACAAGATTCCCCTGACGATCTTCCTGGTCAACGGGGTCAAGCTGCAGGGTGTCGTGACGTGGTTCGACAATTTCTGCGTGCTCCTGCGCCGGGACGGGCATTCGCAGCTCGTCTACAAGCACGCGATTTCGACCATCATGCCGGGCTCTCCGGTCCAGCTCTTCGACCAGACCGACGACGTGGTCGAGAAAGCCTGAGCGGAGCCGGCCGCAATCCCCATCCGCAGAGCCGGCCCGAACCTTCGCGGCGGTGCATCGTTGACGGTGCGCCGCCCGTGCGGCGTGGATGAGAGCCCGACGTGACCGAGCCGCAAACCCCCGGAGAACACCGCCTCGCCCGCCTGGCCGAGCCCGAGAAGGACGTCGCGGCGGGAACGCGGACGCTCGTGGTCGGCCCGTACCTGACGCGCCGCCGCCGGGGACGGCCCGAGGTCGGCGTGGAGGGGGAGGGGAACCCGCGGCCCGCGGACGCCCGCCTCGACGAGGCCACGGGCTTGGCCGGCGCCATCGACCTCCAGGTCGTGCAATCCGTGATGGCGCCGCTCGCGGCGCCCCGGCCCGCCACCTATATCGGCAGCGGCAAGGTCGAGGAGCTCGCGGGCCTGATCCGCGCCGAGGAGATCGGCCTCGTGGTCATGGATTGCGGCCTCTCGCCCGTCCAGCAGCGCAACCTCGAGAAGGCCTGGGGCGCCAAGGTCATCGACCGCACCGGTCTGATCCTCGAAATTTTCGGGCGCCGCGCCCGCACCAAGGAGGGCTCGCTCCAGGTCGAGCTCGCGCACCTCAACTACCAGAAGGGGCGCCTCGTCCGGTCCTGGACCCACCTGGAGCGCCAGCGCGGCGGCTTCGGCTTCCTCGGCGGCCCGGGCGAGACCCAGATCGAAGCCGACCGGCGCATGATCCAGGAGCGGATGACCCGGATCGAGCGCGAGCTCGAGACCGTGGTCCAGACCCGGGCGCTGCACCGGGCGAGCCGCCGGCGCGTGCCCTACCCGATCGTGGCGCTCGTGGGCTACACCAATGCCGGCAAGTCGACCCTGTTCAACCGGCTCACCGCCGCCGACGTGCTCGCCGAGAACATGCTGTTCGCTACCCTCGACCCGACCTCGCGGGTGATCGAGCTGCCGCACGGCGCCAAGGCGATCCTCTCCGACACCGTGGGCTTCATCTCCGACCTGCCCACCATGCTGGTCGCGGCGTTCCGGGCGACGCTGGAAGACGTGATCGAGGCCGACATCCTCCTCCACGTCCGCGACATCTCAGGCACCGAGACGGACGCCGAATCGACCGACGTCCAGGGCGTGCTGCGCGATCTCGGCATCGACCCGGCCGACACGAACCGGCTGATCGAGGTCTGGAACAAGGCCGACCTGCTCGACGAGGACGAGCGCCAGCGGCTCCTCAACACGAGCACGCGCCAGGGCCCGGTGCTGATCTCGGCCTTGAGCGGGGAGGGGATGGAGCGCCTCCTCGCCCGCATCGAGCGGCAGCTCGCGGCCGGTCATGCGTCGTTCGCGGTGTCGGTCGCGCCCGAGGACGGCCAGGGTCTCGCCTGGCTGCACGAGAACACGGAGGTGCTGGAGCGCCGGAGCGAGGACACCGGCGGCACCATCGCGGTGGTCCGGGTCGGCGCCGGCAAGGAGCCGCGCTTCCTCGCGCGCTTCCCGCAGGCCCGCCGCCTCCAGGCCTGAGGCCGGGCGGGCAGGGGCCTTCAGGCGCCCTCGCCCGCTCCGCGGGGCTTTTCGGCCTCCTTGGCCGCGACCCAAAGCGCCTCCATCTCGTCGAGGCTCGCGGCTTCCAGCGAGCGGCCGCGGGCCGCGAGTCCCTGCTCGATCGCGCGGAATCGCCGCTCGAACTTGGCGTTCGTGCGCCGCAGCGCCGCCTCCGGATCGACGCCGTGGTGGCGGGCGAGGTTGGCGGCCGCGAACAGGAGATCGCCGATCTCGTCCTCGATCCGGTCCTTCTCGCCCGTCGCCGCGGCCTCCGCGACCTCGTCGAGCTCCTCCCGGATCTTGTCGACCACCTGGGCGGTCTCGGGCCAGTCGAACCCGATTCTAGCCGCCCGGGAGGTCAGCTTCTCGGCCCGGGCCAGAGCGGGCAGGGCGCCGGGAATGCCGCCCAGGAACCCCGCCTCCTCGGGTGGCAGGCCGGCCCGGGCGCGCGCCTCCCGGCGCTCGGCCTTCTCGGCGCCCTTGATCTGGTCCCAGAGCCGCTTGACCTCCGCGGGCGCGAGATCCCGGGCGTCGCCGAACACGTGCGGGTGCCGGCGGTGGAGCTTGCGGGTGATGGCCTCGACCACGTCGCCGAACGCGAAGGCGCCTTGCTCCTCGGCCATGCGGGCGTGGAACACGATCTGGAGCAGCAGGTCGCCGAGCTCGTCCTTCAGGTCGACGAGATCTCCGCGCTCGACCGCGTCCGCGACCTCGTAGGCCTCCTCGATCGTGTAGGGCACGATTGTCGCGAAGGTCTGCTCCAGGTCCCACGGGCAGCCCGACCCAGGCGTCCTGAGAGCCGCCATGATGTCGAGGAGCCGCCGGATGTCGCGCGAGGGCGCCGCGTCTGGGGCTGAGGTCATAGGCAACGGCTCCCGCTGAAACCGACGGAACGGCGAGCGGCGAGTTCGGGCCCGCCGCATCGCCAGGCAGGTCTCGTAGCGCGGTTCAGGAGGGAAGCGCCAGCCACCGTGATCGCCGGAGCGCCCGTTCCCCCGCATATCAATTTCGCATAAGATATATTATGGAACCTGAATTGATGGGGACGGGCGGGTGGACCGCGGCGGGTCCGGCCGCCGGACACGGGTCGGCCGCGGCGGTCCGCGGCGCACGGCGTCGCCTGCGCATCGCGCTGCGGCTGCAGCCGGGCCGCGATCAGGTTTCGTCGGAACGATGCGCCGCCGGGCTTTCTACCCCACGGCGGCTTTCGGATCGGCTAACGGCTCGCGGTCGTGAGCGCCGCGCCGATGCCCACGAAGGTCGCGCCGGCGGCGCGGTTGAACCAGCGGCCGTGCCGGGCGAGCCAGGGCGCGATGCGCTGGGCCATGAGGGCGAGCAGCAGCTCGTAGAGGATCTCGACCACCACGAAGGTGCCGCCGAAGATCGCGAGCTGGACCCCGTACGGCACGCCCGGGACCATGAATTGCGGCAGGAAGGCCGCGAAGAAGATCAGGGCCTTGGGGTTCGACACCGCGACCAGGAAGCCCTGGTTGAACAGCCGCAGCGGCCGGGCGTCCGCCCCCGCATGCCCGTCCGCAAGGGCGACGACGGGCGCCGGCGCCCGCCAGACCCGGATGCCGAGATAGACGAGGTAGGCGGCGCCGAGCCACTTGGCGATCGTGAAGGCCCGCTCGGACGCCGCGAGCAGCGCGCCCATGCCGCCGAGCGAGGCCGCGATGAGCAGGAAGAAGCCGAGCGCGCCGCCCAGCACCGTGTAGACGGTCGGACGGAAGCCGAAGCAGGCTCCGTGCGTCAGGGACAGGAGCCCGTTGGGCCCGGGCGTGAGCGACAGGCCCACCGCGGCAACGCAATAGATCAGCCAGAGCTCGAGGGTCATGGGGTCGCGCCTCCCGCGAACGGTCGGTGCGGCCCGGCCTCGCGGCGCGACCCTAGAGCATGATGGCTTCCGTTTGAAGGGATCATGCTCTCTAAGCCATTGTTGTTTCGCGCGATCCTGTCCGAAAAGTCCGCAACGTTTCGGGGCCGGGCTCCAGCGGCCGGCCCGCTGACCATCCAGCGAGGCAGGCCCGCGGCGGTCAGTCGGTCTCGATCCGCATGCCGTCGAAGGCCGGCTCGACGCCCGGCGGCAGCTCGCGGCGCAGGGTCTCGTAGTCGAGATCCGTGTGCAGGTTCGTGAGGACCGTCCGTCGCGGCCGCACGGCCTCGATGAAGGCCAGCGCCTCCGCGACCGAAAAGTGGGAAGGGTGGGGCGTGTAGCGCAGGGCGTCGAGGATCAGCACCTCGAGACCCCGAAGCGCCTCGACGCTGTCCTCGGGCATGCGGCTCACGTCGGGAGCGTAGGCCAGATCCCCGAACCGGAACCCGAAAGCATCGATCGTGCCGTGGACCATGCGGAAGGGGCGTCCCGCCACGACACCCCCCTGCCCTTCGATCCGGACCTCGCCGCCGACCTCGAAACGGTGCTCGTCGAGGATCGGCGGGTAGTCGCTCCCGGGCGGGGTCGCGAAGCAGTAGCCGAACCGGGTCATGACGATTTCCCGGGTGGTCGGGTGCATGTGGACCGGCATGCGGCGGCGCATGGCGATCACGAGCGGCCGGAGGTCGTCGATGCCGTGGGTGTGGTCGGCGTGGTCGTGGGTGAGGAGCACCGCGTCGAGCCGGCGCACGTCGGCGTCGAGGAGCTGCTGGCGCATGTCGGGCGAGGTGTCGACGAGCACCGTCGTGACGCCGCCCGGCCCGAGGCGCTCGACCAGGATCGAGCAGCGCCGCCGCCGGTTCCTCGGGTTCGCGGGGTCGCAGGCGCCCCAGCCGACGCCGACGCGCGGCACGCCGGCCGAGGAGCCGCAGCCGAGAATCGTGACCCGCTGCGTCATGGGGCGGCAAGACCCTGCGCGGCGTCGGCCGCCGCGGCCTTCGGGAACAGGCGGTAGAAGTTCTCGGTCGTGATCCGCGCGATCTCGTCGTCCGACACGCCGACCACGGTCGCGAGCACCCGCGCCGTATGGGCGACGTAGGCGGGCTCGTTCTTGCGGCCCCGGTGGGGTTCGGGCGCGAGATACGGCGCGTCGGTCTCGACGAGCAGCCGGTCCCGCGGCACGGAGGCCGCGATCGCCCGGATGTCCTCGGACTTCCTGAAGGTCAGGATGCCGGAGAACGAGACGTAGAATCCCAGCTCGACCCCGACCTCCGCCAGCCGCGCGCCGGAGGAGAAGCAGTGCAGGACGGCGCCGAACCGCCCTCGCCTCGCTTCCTCGGTCAGGATCGCGATCATGTCGTCGTCGGCATCCCGCGCATGGATCACGAGCGGCAGCCCGGTCTCGCGCGCCGCCGCGATATGGGCGCGGAAGACCCGCTGCTGCACGTCGCGCGGGCTCTTGTCGTAGAAATAGTCGAGTCCCGCCTCGCCGATCGCGATGCAGCGCGGATGGTCCGACAGGGCGACGAGGCGCTCCGCCGGGACGTCGGGCTCGAGGCCTGCGTTGTGGGGGTGCGTCCCGATCGTGCAGTAGACCTCGGCGTGCGCCTCGGCGAGGGCCCGGTAGGCGTCGCAGCGCGCCACGTGGGTCGAGATCGTCACCATGCGCCCGATGCCGGCCGCGCGCGCAGCCGCGAGCACGTCGGGCAGGCGGGCCGCGAGATCGGGAAAATCCAGGTGGCAGTGACTGTCGATCAGCATCGGCGGTGCGGCGCCCTCTCCTCTCGCGGCCGCCTACGCGGCCGCCTCGGGCTCCACGTAGCGCGGGAAGATGGCTTGTGTCGGCGGCAGCGGCGTCCCGGGCGCCAGGCGCTGCCCGGAGCCGATCCGCGCGAGCACCCTTTCGCTCTCCGGCACGGCGAGGAGGTCGAGAAGCTTCGCGGCCGCCTCCGGCACGAAGGGCTGAGCCATGATGCCGATGGCCCGCAGGACCTCCGCGGTCACGTAGAGAACCGTGCCCATGCGGGCGGGATCGCTCTTCCGCAGCTTCCAGGGCTCCTGGGCGGCGAAATAGCGGTTCGCCTCCGCGACCACGGCCCAGAGATCGGCGAGCGCCGTGTGCAGGGCGAAGTCCTGCAGGGCCGCCCTCCCCTTCTCCGGGAGCCCCTCGGCGAGCGCCAGGATCGCCCGGTCGGCCTCCGCGAGCTCGCCCGGCTCCGGCACCGCGCCGTCGCAGTTCTTCCCGATCATCGACAGCGAGCGTTGCGCCAGGTTGCCGAGGTCGTTGGCAAGATCCGCGTTGATGCGGTTGACGATCGCCTCGTGCGAGTAGTTGCCGTCCTGGCCGAACGGCACCTCGCGCAGGAAGAAGTAGCGCAACTGGTCGACGCCGTAGCTGTCCGCGAGCGCGAACGGGTCGACCACGTTGCCGACCGATTTCGACATCTTCTCCCCGCGGTTGAACAGGAAGCCGTGGCCGAAGACCCGGCGAGGCAGCGGCAGTTCCGCCGACATCAGGAAGGCCGGCCAGTACACCGTGTGGAAGCGGACGATGTCCTTGCCGATGATGTGCACGTCCGCGGGCCAGTAGCGCCAGCGCGGGTTCGCCTCGTCCGGGAAGCCGCAGCCCGTGACGTAGTTGTTGAGCGCGTCGATCCAGACATACATCACGTGCTTGGGGTCGCCCGGCACCGCCAAGCCCCACTGGAAGGTGGTGCGGCTGATCGAGAGATCCTGGAGTCCGGACTTCACGAAGCTCACGATCTCGTTGCGGCGCGTGTCCGGGCCGATGAAATCGGGGTTCGCCGCGTAATGCGCCAGGAGCCGGTCCTGATAGGCCGAGAGCTTGAAGAAGTAGCTCTCCTCCTCGACCCATTGCACGGGCGTGCCGGTGGGCGCGAGGCGCGAGCCGTCCGCCTGGAGGGTCAGCTCCTTCTCGTCGTAATAGGCTTCGTCCCGGACCGAGTACCAGCCCTCGTATTTCGACAGGTAGATGTCGCCGCGCTCCTGCATCCGGCGCCAGAGCTCCTGGGTCGAGGGCAGGTGGTCCGCGTCGGTGGTGCGGATGAAGCGGTCGAAGGAGCAGTTCAGCCGCTCCGCCATGGCGCGGAACTTCGGCGCCATCTCGTCCACGAAGGCCTTGGGCGTGGTGCCGCTGCGGTCCGCGGTCTGCTGGATCTTCAGGCCGTGCTCGTCCGTGCCCGTCATGAAGAACACGTCGTAGCCGTCGATGCGCTTGAAGCGCGCGATGGCGTCGGCCGCCACGACCTCGTAGGCGTGGCCGATATGGGGCGCGCCGTTCGGGTAGGCGATGGCCGTGGTGATGTAGTACTTTTCGCGGTCGGCCATGGGCGGTCCTTACACTCCGTTCGCATCCGGCCGGGGCCGGGTTCGCCGCGGCGCCGGGCCCTCGGGCGGATCCTGCCGGAGCGGAGGGCGGCCGGTCAGGCGGTCCGCCGCACGGCCTCCGCGAGGTCGTCGAACAGCGCCAGGACGAGGGGCCGGCGATCGAGATTGTAGGCGTCGATCTCCCGCGCCGAGCGGGCGACCTTGTCACACACCTCCACGAGCGGCGCAAGGCGCGCCGGACCCTCGGCCGCCCGCTCGTGCAGGAGCCGCCCGAGCCAGCGTTCCACCGTGTCGAGGACGAGCGCGTAGGTCTCGTCCGCCTCCCGCCGCTGCAGGCTCTCGGCGAGCGCCAGCACGCGCTTTCCCTCCACCCGCGGCAGGGCGTCGAGGCTGCGGGCGATCTCGGTCACGAGGGCGATCTTGTCGGGATCGAGCATCGCAAGCGTCCGCCGGACCGAGCCTTCGCCCAGGCGGACGGCTTCGGCAACCGTCTCCTCCGGGGCCTCGCTCCAGGGCGGGCCGAGCGACCGGACCACAGCGCCGACCTCGTCGGCCCCGAGCGGCCGCAGGAGGAGGCGCCGGCAGCGGGAGCGGATCGTCGGCAGCACCCGCTGCGGGGCGTGGGCAATGATCAGGAAGACGGAGCGCGGCGGCGGCTCCTCGATCACCTTCAGGAGCGCGTTGGCGCTGCTGGCGTTGAGGTCGTCGGCGGCGTCGACGATGCAAACCCGGTAGCCGCCCCGGCCCGCGGTCGAGGCGAACAGGTCGAGACCCCGGCGGACGTGGTCGACGCCGATCTCGGCCGAGTAGCCCTTGCCGTCCTTGCGCAGGCCGCGCCGGATCACGGCGAGGTCCGGGTGCGACTGCGCCGCGACCTGGCGCGCCACCGGGTGGCCGGGCGGGACGTCGAGGCTCGCGGCACCGGGCGCCGGCCCTTCCTGCGCCAGGAGGAAGCGCGCCACCCGGTAGGCCAGGGTCGCCTTGCCGATCCCGAACATTCCGCCGAGGAGCCAGGCATGGTGCAGGCGGCCGGTCCGGACCCCGTCGAGGATCGCTCCTTCGGCCTCCGCATGGCCGACGAGCGTCGTGCGCTCGCGCGGATGCGGCGTGCCCGCGAGGTGGTCCGGCTCGGGGATCCCGTCCGCATCGCGGGCGGCCCGGCCCGCCTCACGCGCCATGAGGAGTGCTCTCGCCCGCGACCTGCGGCAGGCGCTCCTGCACGGCCTGCCAGACCGCCGCCTCGACGGCGGTCTCGTCCGCGCGCGCATCGACGACGACGCAGCGGTGGGGGGATGCGGCGGCGATGCGCAGGAAGGCCTCGCGCAGGGCGGCGTGGAAGGGCAGGCCCTCGGCCTCGAAGCGGTCGGCCCCCTCCCCGCGCTCGGCCTGACGCCGGCGGATGCGCTCCAGGCCCGCCTCGGGCGGGAGATCGAGGACGAGGGTGAGGTCGGGCTCGGTGCCGTCGACCGCGATGCGCTCGAGCCCCGCCAGCGTGCGGTCGTCGAGGCTGCCGAGCGCGCCCTGATAGGCGCGCGTCGAATCCGCGAAGCGGTCGCACAGCACGTGGGTTCCCGCCTGGAGGGCCGGACGGATCGTGCGCTCCAAGTGGTCCATGCGCGCGGAGGTGAAGAGCACCGCTTCGGCGAGCGGCCCGTAGGCCTTCGCGCCGCCGGCGAGCAGGAACTTGCGGATGCGCTCGGCGCGCGGCGAGCCGCCCGGCTCGCGGGTGACGAGCACGGGCGAGCCCGCGGCCTCGATGCGCCGCCGCAAGCGCGCGATCTGGGTGGACTTGCCGGCCCCCTCCCCGCCCTCGAAGGTGATGAAGCAGCCGGTCACGCGGCGCGGCCCAGGCCTCGGGTCCGGAAGCGCGGAAGCATCAGCCGCGGCTGCTCACGGCCGAGAAGGCGCGGCGGATGAGGCCCGTGCCGAACTCCATCAGCCCGTCCACGGCCCGCTGGCTCAGGGTTCCGACGCCCACCTCCTCGGCGGCGAAGAGCGGCACGTCGAGCGCCGGCACGTCGCCGCGCATGACCTGGAGGCGCGCGACGCGGGCGCCCTTCTGGATCGGCGCCTGGAGCGGACCGGTATAGACGATCCTGGCCACGAGCCGGTCGTTGGTGCCGCGCGGCAGCAGGACCCGGATCGGCTTCGGCGAGGTGAGCGGCACCGCGCCCCGGCTGCCGCCATAGACCTGGGCCTCGCCCACCACGTCGCCCTTCTCGAAGAGCGGGCGGGATTCGAAGGCGCGGAAGCCGTAATCGAGGAGCTTGCGCGATTCCGCGGCCCGGTCCCGCATGGTCTTGAGGCCGCTCACCACCATGATGAGCCGCTGCCCGTTCTGGACCGCGGTGCCGGTGAGCGCATAGCCCGATTCTTCGAGATATCCGGTCTTCAGCCCGTCGGCGCCCGGGAATTCGGCGAGCAGCGGATTGCGGTTCTGCTGGCGGATCTTGTTCCAGGTGAATTCCCGCTCCGAGTAGATCTTGTAGTACTCGGGGTACGTCTCGATGATGTGGATCGCGAGCTTCGTGAGGTCGCGTGCCGTCACCTTCTGCTCGGGATGGCCGTAGCCGGTCGGGTTGCGGAAGGTGGAGTTCTGCAGCCCGATCTCCCTGGCGCGCTCGTTCATCATGCGCGCGAAGTTGTCCTCGGTCCCGGCGACGCCTTCGGCGATGGCGATCGCGGCGTCGTTGCCGGACTGGACGATGAGGCCGCGCAGGAGGTCTGCGACCTTCACGCGGCTGTTGAGCGGCGCGAACATCGACGAGCCGTCGGCGCGACCGCCGCCTTTGCGCCAGGCGTTCTCCGAGACCACGAACTCGCTGTCCATGGTGACGCGCCCCTGCTCCAGTTCCCGGAACAGGATCTCGGCGGTCATCAGCTTCGCCATGCTGGCCGGCGCGAAGAGCTCGTCGGCGGCCTTCTCGTACAGCACCGTCCCGGAATCGGCGTCGATCAGGATCGCGTGGGGGGCGGCGCTCTGGAAGGCCTGGGCGCGGACGGCCTCGGCGCCGGCCAGGGACGCAGCGAGCGCCAACCCGATTGCGGCCGCGGCTCCGGCGAACCGGCGGGGCAAGGAGGAATTCAGGAACCCAACGAAGGACATCAGCGCAGCCTCACACTCCCGTCAGAGGAGAGAACGCGCAATCTGGGCTGTGGTGCCCCCGAAATCAATGTCACGCTGTCGCGCCCGCACCGGCGCGTCCGCCGGCCCACAGCATTCTGCGGGCCGCGCAGCCCCCCGGTCCTGGAGCATGGTCGCTTCAGATCGAGGCGACCATGCTCGCTAAGCCATTGCCGTGCCGCATGATCTCATCCGAAAAGTGGGCGACTTTTCGGGATCGTGCTCTCGATCGTGCCGCATGATCCCGTCCGAAAAGCCTGCGACTTTTCGGGATCGTGCGCTAGTACAGGCCGGCGAGAACCGGCCGGGACGGCGGCAGCACCGTCTGCGGCACGGCCGCCGATCGGGCCGGCGTCGCGGCCTGCGGAATCGTGCCGAGATCGAACGGCCGCTCCGGCGGCAGCGGCACGTTGCCGACCAGACGCCCGCCCGGCGCCGCGACCGGAACGGCCACGGCCTGGCGGCTTCCCGGGAGCACGCTTCGGCCGGTGGGCTCGTCGTCCGGATTGCGGAAGGCGATCGACTCGCGCGGAAGCGCCGGGCGCGGCGTCGCTTCGGCCACCATGGTGGGAGTGCTGCCCGTCAAATTCGCGGGCGTGCCGTCCGTGCGCAGGGTGGCCATGAGGATGCGGTCGTCGCTGCCGCCGGTCGAGGCGCGGCCGACATATTCCACGCGTACGCGTGCGGTGCCGCTGCGCTTGAAGTCGAGCGCATCGGCGACGCGCGCCGAGACGTCGATGACGCGATTGGCGTGATAGGGCCCGCGGTCGTTGACGCGCACGATCATGGAGCGCTGGTTCTGGAGGTTCGTGACGCGGGCGTAGCTCGGGAGCGGCATGGTGGTGTGCGCCGCGGCGATCGAATCCTTGTCGAAGATCTCGCCGTTGGCGGTCAGACGGCCGTGGAACTCGGAGCCGTACCAGGAGGCCAGCCCCTCACGGGCGTAGCGCGGGTTCTCCTGCGGGACGTAGGTGCGGCCCGCGACCACGTAGGGCTTGCCCACCATGTCGCGCCCGCCGCCCTTCGGCACCGCCTCGCCTTCGGCGACGACGCGTGGGCTCGCGGCGACCCCGTATTTAGGGTCGATCGTGCGCCCGCCGGCCACCTTCTGGGGCTGGGCGCAGTTGGCGGCCGTCAAGGCCAGCGCCGCGACGCCCGCCAGGCGTGCCACCCGCGCGCCCGGAAGCGCGTCTCCCCGTCGAGCATCCCGCATCAATCGTCCCGCATTTCGGTTTCGCGACCCGGTGTCCGGCCCGGCGCCCTGGCCGGACGCCTGCCGCCACCGTGTCGGAGGCGCCTTAAGGAAAGGTTGAACGGCTCCGCTTTGTCAATGCCGAGCTGGTCGGGTGGAGTGATGTTTCGGATGATTGATTTTTGCTTCTTTATCAATCTATTATGCTATTGCCTTTATGTGTAAAATGAAGGCGGAAGAAATTGGCGGCCCGGTGTATCCGCGGCACAACAGGGGCGCGGCCGCGGCCCGTTCCGCCAGGGCAGCGCTCTCCCCAAGCGTCGCCCGACCTGCGCCCGTCGCGTGGTGCACCCTTGGCGACCGGCGCCGGCGGTCCCCAACCGCACCGGCAAGCCCGGAGCGGCCGAGGCGCAGCGCGGCCTCGCCGCGCCCGTTGACGCCCTCCCGGAGGGCGCTCTAGAGAAGGGCGGGTCCGGAAGGCCGAACCCGCCTGCGGCGGCCGGTGCCGACCGCGCCGGAAGGGTGGCCGAGTGGTTTAAGGCAGCGGTCTTGAAAACCGCCGTGGGTGCAAGCCCACCGTGGGTTCGAATCCCACCCCTTCCGCCAACGACCTTGTGCTAAGTCATTGAATTAAAAGGCGTTTATGTGGGTATTGACGTAATCCCCTGGAGCGTTGCACTATTCTGTACAACAGAACGTGCAACATCGGGGTAGCGGGATGCCCGATTATCTCACCCACCGGGAAGGGTTTTGGCACTACGCCCGGCGGGTGCCGCACGAGTTCGCGGACATTGACCGACGCGGTATCGTCAAGCAGTCCACCAAGATCAGGGTTGCAGAGGATCCTAAGGGCCGGCGCGCCGCTCGCGTAGCGGCCCACATTAATGCCGAGTTGGAGGGATATTGGCGTGGGCTGGTCGAGGGACGCGCGGCCGAAGCCGAGCGGCGCTACCAGGCAGCCCGCAAGCGGGCACGTGCTCTTGGGTTCGAGTACACCCCCGCTGCCGAACTCGCCACGCTCCCCGTTAATGAGATCCTCGCGCGTCTTGACGTACTGGTCGGGCGCAGGGTCGAGGAAGAGACCGAGGTCGCGGCTGTGCTGGGCGGCGAGGCCCCGCCCGAAATCATGCTCTCCGAACTGTTCGACAAATTCGAGGAGCTGATGAAAGCCTCGAACCGGGACCTGTCCCCGGACCAGCTCCGCAAGTGGCGCAATCCGAAGAAGCGGGCACTCGCAAACCTCATCAGCGTGGTGAAGGACAAGCCCCTTGCCCGCGTCACCCGCGGCGATGCGCAGGACTTCCGGGCGTGGTGGCAGGACCGAGTCCTCGACGAGGGGCTGGAGATCGGGACGGCCAACAAGGACTTCTCTCACCTCGGGCGGATGTTCCGTAAGGTGAACCAGCAGCACCAGCTCGGGCTAGGTCCCATCTTCGCCGAAATGCGGATCGAGGGCGAGACGTTCGATAAGCGCGCTGCCTTCCGACCTGAGTTCGTTCAGGACCGGCTTCTCGCGACGGGCGCCCTTGCGGGTCTCAACGGTGAAGCCCGGGCCATCATCTATCTTATGGCAGAGACTGGGCTGAGACTGTCCGAGGCCGCGAACCTCGATCAGAGCACCATCGTACTCGATGGTGAGGTCCCGCACGTTCAGGTCCGCGCCAACGGCCGGCGGCTGAAGACGAAGCAATCCGAGCGGGACATCCCCCTTGTCGGCGTCGCCCTGATGGTGGCGCAGGCCTTCCCGGACGGGTTCCCTCGTTACCGGGATCGAGGGGCGGGGCTCTCCGCGACCGTCAACAAGTTCCTGCGAGAGAACGGCCTGCTGCCGAGCGAGGAGCACTCTCTCTATTCTCTCCGGCACACATTCAAGGATCGGCTTCGAGCCGTCGAGGCGCCCGAAGAGATGATCGACCGGCTGATGGGACATAAGACCGCGAAGCCCGACTACGGTTCAGGGCACGAACTGAGGCAGAAGCGGCGATGGCTTGAGCAGATCGCCTTTCGTCCCCCGGGGCACCTGTAGGGCCTCGAGAGCACGCCTCGCCCGTTCTGTCGGCGACCGCTTGCGCCGCACGAGGTCAAGCTCCGCCTCCAGCCTATCGAACAGCGGCGCGTACACCTCCCCGTGGCGCAGCACGATGTAGGCCATCTTCACGACGGCCTGCTCGAGGCGCTCCTCTGTCACCGTAGGGAAGGTGCCGCGCCGTGTCATCCGGCGTCGGCCCTCTCGGTCTCCTGGACGTTGATCCCCGACGGCTCCCGCTTTCCCCTCAGTGCTTCGGATACCCGGCCGATGTTCGTGAAGAAGTGGTTGGCGATCTCCTGATAGGACAGGTCAGGGAAACGACCCGCATAGGCCTGGATGTCCTCCTTCAGGACAGGCGTGAGTGGCCGGTACTTGGGCCGAGCCTTGCGAACCATGGGGCGCCGCTTCAACGCTTGTGCCAGGACTGCGAGCTCGGGCAGAGCGTGCTCCTGCGCCAGATAGATCAGGCGGGTGCGGATCTCCGGGATGGTGGTCATTCGGCAAGCGCTCCCCCCTCCCCGGCCGGCACCTGCCGCAGCAGGCTGCGGATCGTCGAGGCGCGGCGCCGCCGCCCGATTGTTGCCTCAGCCCGGCTGGCGGCGCGCTCCATGTTGTGAGCTCCTACCCGCAACTTCGCCGCCGCGGTCTCGAACAGGTCGATCTCTGTCCTGCCCCACCAGGCGAGGTAGCCCACAGCTGTGAGCACATCGTCGCGGTCCGCGTCCGACCATTCCTTGCAGAACGAGTCGAGTTCCTTCCGTACCGCCTCCGGCGTTGCGGTCTCGCGGTCGAGCCCGCATAGGATATCGGCGGCAGCCTGCAGCTTCTCCATCATTGTCTTCATGAGAATGTCTCCATTGAGAGGTTCGGACGCGGGCGGGGTGACCTTGCCACTCCCCGCCCGCGCCGTGACGGCTTGCTCCGATTGCGCAGCCCTCGTTCCATCCCGTCCCCGGCCGCGGCTTCATCGGAGCCTGTACGGACTTCCACCGTCCCCCTGCCGTCCCGGGCCTGGGGTCATGCTGCGGGGAGGGAGTCTCCGGAGCACTCCCCAGATCTGGGGAATGCTCTGATTTCAGGGACTTACACCGTCAGTGATGCGATCGGGCGAAGCGCGCAGCTACCTTCGCGGCCACGGCGAGGGCGAGTTGCGGGCACATGGGCCCGCTCTCCGGCAGCTTCTCGCAGCGGTCCTCGTGCTCGCCGAGATAGGCGACAAGGGCGAGAGCTCCGGCCGGCGTCGTAGGCTCCGTCGCGAGCAGCGCCTTCCAGGTGCGGATGTATTCGTCGAACAGCGGATCGTTGTGGTCATCGGTACCACTGGCCACGACGGCGCGGGACTTCCCCGGATCGTCGCTGGCACGGTGGGCTGCCCGGTGCGCCTCGATCGCCGCAAAGATCGGGTCGGGCTCAACCTCGACACGCGGCGCTGCGGGAGTGGGCTCTCCATCCACGCCCGTCAGGCAGGGCAGCCCCGCATAAGCCGCGAGCATGCGGTAGGCAGGCGACGCCCCCTCGACCGCACGCCCCTCGCGCTCCTCGGTCATCTCGCACGCGTATCGCGCCAGCGCCATGAAGTTCGAAGGATGAGTCGCGGCGGCGCGAAGCAGCGCGTTGAACGCCTCCTCCTCCGCCTCACAAGCAGCGCTCTGACGCTCGAGGGCCGCTTTGAAGTCTGGGTTGGCGGCCTCGAACTCGGCGAAGCGCACATGCTGGTTGATCGGGTAGAGCTTGGGCTCCCGGGCTTCGATAGCCTCGCGCTCCTCTTCGGAAGTCCTGTGCTGCGAAGCTGCCGCCATGTGCGTCGCCAAGAGCGTGTCGACCGCGTTGGGAGCGCCTCGGAAGAAGTGGGACACGTCGAACTGCCATGTCCATCCCTCGAGAGCCTTCCACTCCTCGAGAAGGGTGCGGAGGCGGTTCACTGACCCGAGCGCGGCCTTGGTGTCGCCGGCAGGAATGGTGTGGCTCAGGAAGCCGATGTGCTCGTCCATGACGCAGGCGATGATCTCGCGCTGGTCAGGTTCGAGTGGCTTTGCGGACCTCGTGGGAGTCAGAGGGAGATGTGTTCCGCTCTGCTTGCCGCGTGTGAGGGGTTTCGTCCCACGCGCTTTGATGGCGGGGTTCGATGCGGTAGGGGTGGCAGCGGTCATCTCTGGGGCTCCTTGAGCCTGGGGTTGATCGGGTCCGTGCTCGCGAGCGCGGGTCTCAGGGCGGCGGTGGGGTTATGGTTTCCTAGGCCTGTGGCCCCACCGTCGCTTCCAGCACGCCGTGAGGCCGGCGGTCTGATTTCGTCATGTCTGCAGTGTCGGCGGCGCGGCGCGTGATCGCGACGATGTCGCCGGAGGTCTGAGACGGGCGGATCCCGGCTGCGACCAGGATGTGAACCACGTCTTGCAGGTCCATTCCGGGGAAGCCGTTCGTGCGCAAGATCGCGACGGCGCGGCCGTCGGCGGTTTCGGAGGGCCCCATCAGTGCCCCTCCCCTACCCGCTCGCGGTACGCCGCTACGATCGAGCGCCGCAGATCCTTGTGAGCCGTCCGGCTGATCTTCCGGTCACGGGAGCGGCGCACGGTCTGCCCCAAAGGCAAAGCCCAGAGCGAGACGTCGACCGCGTCGTTGAACGACACGACCTCTATCCAGAATGAGTTGCCGGCGGTGTCCACGCGGCCCGTGCAGTCGAGATACGGCGCGTCGCCGACTGCTGATGTCCAAGTCAGGGCGAGAGGCATGTCTCAGCCCTCCACCACGCGCGAGCCGTCCTTGCGGATCAGGATCTCGCAGGCGTTCGCCTTTGGAGCCCACGAGCCCTTCGCGCGCCTTACGGGAGTGCCGAACCAGACGTGGTCGAGGGCGGGGTCGGCGGTCTCACGAACAGAGAAATGGTGGCCGGCGGCGGTTTGGATGATGCGGGGGGTGATATGCGGTTGCATGGACCTGTCCTTAGCGACAGGTGTCATTTAAAGTAGGACGTTTCCGACTGTCAAGCGTAAAGTCGGAAAAACTCTACTCCCCTCGCTCTATGGGAACTCGATAAGCGAAAAGCACGACACCGGACAGGCCGACACGATCGGCACTAGGCTCTATGACATCGAACCAGGTGGGCAGTGTGCTGCCCTCAGCTATCGCGGCTACACGAATGGTGTCAGCGTAGGCAGTTCGCCGCCGAGGATGCCCTATCAATTCCCAACCATCCTCACCCTTCATAATGCGCCTTGCGCTGCTTTCATGAAGCCCCCCACGTGTCCTCTCGACTATAACCAGATCATCGTCAACTATAGCGTAAGGCCAGGCCTCAGGCCTTATACACCGCAGTATGAAGCCCTTTGGTGCGAAGGCATCCAATGAGTCGTCGGCTACAATAGTGTCAAACTGTACACTTGTTGGAAAGCGAGGATCGGGGGGTAAGTGGCTTGGATAAAATATCCTGTCCTCAACTACGGCATTGACGTCCCGAAAAATGCCCGTTGCCACTGCTCCAAGGATGCGGACTCTACTCTCTCTTGTGTCCTTCTGGCCCTTTTTGGCCAGAACTGAAGAGGGATGATCTTGCTCACCAAGCAAATAGGCCGGGTCACAATCCAATCCTCTTGCTAATTTGATAAGATTGTCACCACGGACGCTTTTTTTTCTATCGGCTAGAATGTCATGGACGAAATCTCTACTAAGGCCTGACCTGCGGGCGGCCTCAAAGGCGTTGATCACGAGAACTCTGAGCCGCTCTTCGACTCTGCTCTTGAGCGTGTAAATGTCTGCAACCATGGGCGGATTATTCCTACTCCCCGCCCGATAAGCCAGACGGATTTTTCCTATTGACTAGTCGGCTTTATCCGACTAGATCGTCTACTATGGAGACGGAGCTCGCCTCACATTTGCGGATCCTCGCTTACGCATACTCGCGCGCGACGGGGCTGAAGATCACGACAATAGGTCGACAAGCCGCCAAGGACTGGCGGTTCTTCGAACGCTTAAGCGATCCAAGTTGCACGTTTACAGCTAGGAAGTATGACGAAGTGGTCGGCTGGTTTGCTGATCATTGGCCATCGGATGCTAAATGGCCGAAAGCTGCCCTAAAAGCTCTGCATTCCACAAATCCAAAAGAGGCCGCTCGCATATGAACATGTCGGCGGACAGAGTCAAAGCCCCCACCCGCACTTGCGCGGTCCTTCCGCTCGCCTTGTCCGCAGAGATCAAGTTTTACATCGTACGATTTGAAGCCGGCACTCTACCTCCGCAAAGGCGTCTGTCGTCTCGGGAGCGACGCGGCTCCCGGCCAGGGCTGCACGGGCGGCCCCTTCTGCAATCCTCCCCTGAATGGTTTGTCGACGACGCCGAGAGCACGTCGGGCCCGGTCCGCATCCATAGCTGCCAGCATCCGGTGCGCTCCTTGCCTGATGTGCTCCCAGCGTCCGCCGATCTCTTCCACGCCGATGACCGTCTCCTCTCCCGTGCGCCACACAGCACAGGAGCGACGGCATGCTCATCCACGAACAGCGGACACATCATCCATCCTCGCCGGAGCCGGCCACAATGAGTGCCACCGGTACGCTCGAGACGATTGAGCGGCTGGCGCGCGGCCTCGTGCGCCGGGAGCAGGCGCGCGCCGGCACCAGCGCCGTCACCGCTCGGGCGCGGGTCGCTCACCGCATCGGGATCCTGCCCGGCACCCTCGAGACGCTCTTCCGCAAGAGGCTGAAACGCCTCGACGAGTGGGTGAAGGAGCGGATCGCCTCGGCGGCCATCCGGGAGCTGGAGCGCGAAATCGAAAGCTTGTCGCATGAACTGGAAATCGCTCGCCTCTGCCGGCCGGACGATCATCTCCATCAGGTATTCGAGATTGAGGACCTGCTGCAGAAGGCGCGTGAAGCGCTGGCAGCTCTCCAGGCGGCGCGGAGGACATAGGCCATGACCGCGACCGTCCTGCCCTTTGTCGCCGACCGTGAGGACCGGGAGCGTGCCTCCTGGGTCGAGTACTGCCGGCTTACTATCGTTGCCCAGCAATCGGGGCGTCTCGAAGACGCAAGAGCGGCGGGCCAGGCCTGGAGGCGGTTCGTCGATCTGTATCTAACCGCCGAGCAACGGGACAAGCTGGAACGATCAGCGCCCGTAGTTCGGTTGCTGCGGGGCAGTGGTGATCGACCCCCTCCCCTCGAATGACGTAGCGCCTCGACCCCTGCGGGCCGGGACAACTAGGAACAATGGACGGGAACCGTAGGGTTTAGCCGAATGACTTTTCACGCGCGCCCCGATCCCGAGCGCTACCCGCGCGCTCTGGACACCGAAGAGCAGATCCTGTCGGCGATGCTTGTCTCGCCGGACGCCTGTCGCCAGGCAGCAGCGGCTCTCGAGGCGGTCCACTTCACCGAGCATCTGCATGCCCGGCTTTTCGAGGCGATGCAAGCCATCGTGGGTGACGGTCGCGATGTCACGATTGCCACCCTCTCGGCGAGCTTCGGCGCCAACTGGAAGGAAGATCTCGGGGGCATGACTCTCGGGCAGTATGTCACCCGCCTGATCACGCGCGGCGGAGGGGTGGCCTATCTCGAGGGGGCTCTCGACACCCTCAAGGAAGTCTGGGCCTTGCGCGAGATCCTGGCCGCGGCGGAGAAGCCTGCGTCGGCGGGTGACTACAACCCAAACCGGATGCTCCGCAGCATTCTCGATGACATCGACCGGGTGCGCGCCGCCGTCAGCACGAAGTCGCGCCGCGCCGGCAAGCTCAGCGACGAGCTGCTGGCTGGCCTCTATGAGGCCGAGCAGGCGCTCAAGGGCAAGCGCGTCGCTCTGGCCTCGACCGGGCTCCCGTCGCTCGACAAGCTCTTCGCCGGCGGCTTCCATCCCGAGCGGGTGATCACCCTCGCGGGGCGGCCCGGCATGTGCAAGTCGGCGCTGGCGATCCAGTTCGCCATGAATGCCGGTGCCGATGGTGCAGGCGTGGCGTACTACGCGCAGGAGATGGCCGGGAAAGAGATCGCCTTCCGGGCTGCTTCCTCTTGGATCTCACGCAACCAGAATGCCCGGGTGCCATACGTCGACCTGATGGGCTCTTATGTGACGGAGCAGCAGATCACGCTCGGCGTGGAGGCTCAGCGGGGCCTGCAAGACCACGAGATCCATATCGACTCTGAAGGTGGCCTCACGATCCAGGAAGTAGCGCACCGGGCGGAGCGCCTTGCCAATCAGATGTCGAAGGCAGGCAAGCGCCTCGGGCTGGTGGTAGTCGATCACATCCAGAACATGCGGGCGGCTCGACCTCAGATCAACCGCTACGACCTGCTGACGGAGATCACCGGCACGGCGGTGCGGATCGGCAAGGACCTGCAGTGCACCGTCCTCCTGTGTTCCCAGTTGAACCGGCAAGTTGAGAACCGGGAGGACAAGCGGCCGACGCAGGCGGACCTGCGGGAGTCCGGCTCGATCGAGCAGGACAGCGACGTGATCCTCTTCCCCTTCCGGGAAGCGTACTACGTCGAGAAAAGCACTGAGTACAAGAACGGCGAGCCCGAGGCGCTGGAGCGCTTCGACCTGATCAGAAACACCCTCGAGATCTTCGTCGACAAGAACCGTCAGGGGCCGGGCAACCGTCTCGTGAAGGGCTACTGCGACATGGCGGTGAACCGCATCGAGGAGAGCGCGGAGAACCGGTATGAGTGAACGCGGCGTCTTTGCAGTCGACCGGGGGCTGTGGGATCACCCCTCCTTTGCGGACGAGGCGATGTCGGAGCGGGAGGCCTTCATCTGGCTTATCGGAGAGGCAGCTTACAAGCCGCGCAAGGTCCGGATTGAGGGGCGGGTCGTCGAGATCCAGCGGGGCCAGGTCGCCCACTCGCTCCGCTTCATGGCTGATAAGTGGGGCTGGCAGCATGCTCGCGTGCAGCGCTTCCTGAAACGCCTCGTGAACTCGCAGATTATCGACACATCGAGCGATACAGGGCAGACGATCATAACCCTTTGCAATTACAACAAATATCAGCGCGTGAGCATGCCGATCGATGCGGCAAACGATACAGGAGCGATACAGCAACGATACAAAGAAGAAGACAAGGAAATAAAAGATAATATCTCTCTTGGTGCCTTGGAGGCACCGCAGGCGGAGGATAGCAAGCCCAAGGAGAGGCCTCGGATCCGGGTTCTCGGCGAGCACCCCGCGTTCCGGCTGTTCTGGGACGAGTACCCGAGGCGTGAGGGGAACAACCCCCGCAAGGCGGCATCGGAGCAGTTTGCCCGGGCGGTTGCCGCGGGAGCCGATCCGCCGTCCCTCGTGACGGCCGCACGGGTCTACCGGTCGGAGATGCGGAAGGCCGGTAAGGAAAAATCGCAGTACGTCCAGCAGGCCGTGAACTGGCTCAAGCAGGGGAATTGGGAGAGCTACGTCACGGATGCCCGTACTGGACCGACGGCAGCCAATCAGGACACGGACGAGGTCACGGCCCGGCGGCAGCTCAAGCGGTTCTTCGCCGAGGGGTTCTGGATGCCGGGATGGGGACCGAAACCCGGCGAGCCCGGCTGCACGATCTCACGGGCCCTGATCGACGAGGTTCGAGGGGCGTCCAGTGCGCCGAGTCCGAACCATGCAGGTGGCATGCCTGCCTCCCATCCAGTGCCCCTCGCCAGGGGAGCCGTCGGTTGATGAGGCGAGGTCCGCACGCTGTGCCCGATCGGGCGACGCGTCCGTCAGCCCTTGTCGCCTCGAGCGACGGGAATGTCGAAGTGCAGCACGTCTTCCCGGATCCCGAGCTTCTCGTACAGGGCTATGGCCGGGTCATCGCCGTAGTCGGCCTGAACGTAGACCACGTAGGTACCGCGTTGGGCGGCAATCCCGCGCACATGCTCGATCAGAGCCGTAGCAATACCCTGGCGCCTGCGTGCTTCGGCGACAGCCAGGTCGTAGATGTAGACATCGCGCCGCCTTTCGATCTAGTCAGGTTGCAAAATCATACTCCCCAAACCTGGGCGGCGGGAGATATGATATGAGGCATTTCCCGCTCCGACCTGGGCAGCATGCCGTGATTAGGATTGCGCTCCCCTACGTATACGCCCTGGCCGAGGCATTTGACCCTCTGAGCGGTCTCCAACCGAATGTCCGTTACGGGGATTTGGTCTACCGGCTGTGGAACGCGCAGGCAACGCTCGACTCCCTCATGGGGACCAGCGTCTTTGCTAACTCCCTGCGCAGTTGCCGAGAAAGCGCCGGCCGGCTTCGGGATGCCCTTAAGCACGTTACCGAGAACCCAAATCCGGATCTTGAACGCATCCTTGGCCCGTCCGAGATTATTCCAATCACCTACGCTGCGGAGCAGTTCAAGACCGCCCTCCTAGCAGAGATTGGGGTGCTGCCCTCTTACTTCGTTACTCAGAAGGAGTCCTTCGACACTCTGAGCCTACTCGACAGGCCAGGAATTCTTTTCCCGCCCGACATCAGAGACAAGGTGCCGGAGGCAGTCTTTGACATCAGCGAGGCCGGCAAAGCGCTTGCCTTCGAGCTTCCAACTGCCTGCGGTTTTCATGTCTTTCGGGCAACCGAGTCGGTTCTGCGGCGGTACTACTCGCATGTGACTGGGGGTAAGCCGCACCCGAAGGTGCGCAACATCGCCGTCTACATCAACGCGATGCGACAGTCGAAGTGTGGGGATGAGAAAGTTCTTGCGGCCCTAGATCAATTGTCGAAGCTGCACCGGAACCCATTGAGCCACCCCGACGCTGCCTTGACGCTTGAGGAGGCCATTTCCACTGTCGGTATCGCGCGGAGTGCAGTTGCCGCTATGCTTGCTGTGCTGCCCTCGACTCCGCAGACCACCTCAACGGCTCCGGTCCAGGTGCCCTAATCCGCGGGCCCGCTTGAGCACGACAACACCCTAGTGCACTGGCTGCGTTCAGTTTGCGGTGTATAGCGACTGATTGGCTTGCTCATCCCCCATCGCGCAACGCAAGTACCCGTTTGCGTGTCTGGTTGACCAAATCAGAGAGTTCCTGCTGAGAAAGCTCGGCAAGCGCCCCGGCGGCCTCATGGGCAAACGGCGCTGAGAGAGACATCGCCGGTCTTCGCTCCGACTCTCCTTCCATATCGCGGCGGATCAGCCTCTCAAGGTCCGTGCTCGCGAGGAGATAGATCCACCACACGGCCTTGCAGGCCGACAGGAAATCGATACTCACTCCCTTATGGACCGCCTCAAGGACCTCGACTCGGTATGTGACGGTGTCGACCTCCTCAACGAAGGAACGGGAGAGAACGAGCCCTATGTTAGGCATAAGCGCCGTCTGCCACGGCTGCGCTGGATCAGGGTACACCGGCTCACTGATGAGAACTGCCGCTCGGTTTCTCTGATCCAGACCTGCAGGCCTGAACCTCTTCGTGACCACGTTCGGCTTTATCCGCTCTGGGAGGCCCGCTCCCTTTAACACCGAGATGGATCTTGGGGCGTCGGCGAGCAATCGTGCTCGAGGGTCGTCAGCGGACCATGGCCCCACCGCGATCTGCTCGTCACCATAGTACCGCTCCGAGTCCGTGAGGTCCGCCGCGATCGGTTGGATAGGCTGGCGCAAGGCAAAGAGATCCGGCAGGGATCGCTGCTCGCCTATGTGGGCCGCTCGACCTGCTGACTTCGGGTGACGCGGGAGGACCGGATCATCGACAGCACCACCTCGGGCTGCATCGAAGATCATCCGGCAGGGGCAGGCCAGGTCCTGCAGCTCCTCGATCGTCCCAACGGAGAACAGGCGCTTGTGCCCTCCGAAGAGGAGTTGATTGACCACGTACATCTCGGGCCTGATAAGCCCAAGAACACCACCAGCATCCACGGCGCTCCTGCCGCCCATCTCGAGAGCGAGATCACGAAAGCGCTCGAAGAAGGTCGTCTCGAATGCCTCAGGACGGCCAAAGCGGATCGCAATGTCGATGTCGGCCACGTCTGCCCGGCTCGGGTCGATCATGCTCCCGAAGAGCCAAATCTCCTGCACGCTGAACGGCAGGTCGGTCCTTGCGTTGATCTGCCTGCTTCGCTCCAGAAGGTCTGCCACCAGCCTGCCTGCGCGCTCCTTCGGGGTTCGCCGCTGGCCACTCGCTCCCGCGAGAGCTTTGCCTGCTTCCGTCAGCCCATCGTGCGGATGTGCCGTATCCTCGCCCTCGATGCCGATGAGGCTGCGGTCCCTCAGCTCTTCCAGCAGGACCATCACCGTGCGCGGATCGAGCATCACGTCCTTGCGGCCGGCGATCTCGCGCGGATCCCGGCTTGCGCCGTAGCGCCATGACCTGAGAACGTTGCGGACCTTGATGAGCGGGACGCCCAAAAACGACGCCCCTCGTTCGATCGTGACGCTCATGCTCGAAACCCTGCAGCCGGAGCAGGGAGCCTAGAGAGCGCATTGCACTGAGAGACCGACCACGTTTGGTGGATAGTTGGTCCTACGTCACAGGCTGCACCGAGCGGAGAAGCGCATCGCACTCAGCACAATAAAGCTCGTGCGTGCCACAAGCTCTCTTGCGGCCACGCTGAGCTCGTGCTACAACATTGAGGTTTATCTGGAGCGTATTGCGCCCGGAGACAGTCAGGCCATCAAGGTGCTTGCGAGGCGGTGACGGCACTGATGATCTTTAACGAAGGGTAGCGCAACTGGATCGACAGTGAGTTATAGGCACAAAAGCGCTCCGTTGTCAATATGGCGAGCCGCCGAAACTTCCTCCGATCTTGAGATGCGCCCCACCAACAGCAGGGGTAGAGTGCATGGAGACGATACCAAGGGTTCTCACGAACTTCGATGCCAAGGAGGCGATCAGCCTCAAGCAGGCGGCCGGCATCGCGAACAGATCGGTGGAGACCCTGCGCGAATGGGCCTCGATGAGAGACCTCGGGCGCAAGGTCGGCGGGCGGTGGATGGTCAGCCATCCCTGCCTGCTCATGTTCCTGGAGTCTGACACCAAGGCGCTGAAGGCCTACTGGGGCGGGGATCGATCGTCACCGCTCGTGTCGTCCTACTTCACCCGTGCGGGTCTCTCGCCACCCAAGACGTGAGACGGCCGAGGGAGAGGTTGTAGCATCGGCGAACCCTCTTGCGATCTGATCACGCGCTCCGCATCAGCAGACGGTGCGGGGTCTCGCGTTCTCGCGGGCTACAATTCCATAAACTCCAAGAACTCCAGAAAACGGGGAAATTCCAGAAACTCCAGAAACTCCAGGAACGTGGGTGTTGATGCTTTGCGCCGCCTTGTAGATTGCGCCTGTCATTGGTCGGCGGCAATCCTGGAGGCTTCGCAGTGCTGCTCTCAATCGAGTTCGATGATGGTCGGGGACAGTTTCCCGATGTCATTCGCGCCCGCGTGCCGCGCGGGTTTCGCTCTCAGGTGAAGCAGGCCGCACAGGCTGCCGGCATGCCGCTTTCCGAACTCGTCCGCCGTGCCATCGTCGAGCATGTGCAGGCTCTCCAGAGCACAGGAGTGGTCGATGCGCGATGATCGCCACCACGATGCGGTGCTCGAGGACGCTGCGGCCCTGGAGGTCGCCTATCGATCCGATGGGGGTGCCAGCCTCGTCCAGGCCCAAAGCGCAATCCTGCCCGCCGATGCCGCGGCCGCGTGGGCCGTGACCGCTTCTGCCGCTGCCGGCAATTGGGAGGAGCTGGCTCTTCAGGCTCTGCTCGTCTCCGGTCATTTGCGGGACGGAACGCACCTGCTGGCGGAGGCTCAGGAGGCCCGTCGTCTCATGGGCTATCACCTCCTGGTCGGGCTGACGGCGCTCCTGGCCTTCGAGGCGCGGTTCTCCCCCGATAATGGTGCTGCCGGTGTGCACCCGCCGGATAGTGCGACGGGGAGGCTGCATTGAGCGCCCTCGACCATCAGGCGCTCCCCTCGCCTTCTCGGGTTCTGGAGGATCTCGAGAAGGCCTCGGCGTTTCTGTCGCTCGCCATTGCCCAGATCCGTTACGGCGCAAGCAATCCGCACGAATGGGTGGCGGCCATGAACCACTTCCGCGCCCATGCATCTCGGGCACTCGACGATCTGCATCACATCGCAAGGTCCGCAGGGACCATGGACCAGGGTGCAACCGCGCCCTCAGGGAGGGCCTGACAGTGGCCGGGGGCATTCTTGAACTCTTCTCGCCACAGTCGCTTGGGGGCTCGGGCTATGCCGGGCGCTTCACGCCTCCTGGCGTGCCTTTCGACGGGCTCTCTCCGCCGCTCGGCGGGCCGATGACAGGTGCAACCGCTCCCCTGCCCGCTCCGACCTCCCTGCTGAGCGCGTCGACGGCGCCCGCAATGGAGTTCACGAGCTTTCGGCCCTCGCCAGCTCCGCCTTCCACCGCCATGCCGATGCAGAGCGCGTCGGCGCCGCCTCAGAGCGGTGGCTTTCTCGACAACGTGCTCGGCGGGCTCGATCGGTTTGCGCAGGACAACAGCAATGCACTGCTTGTGTCCGGTCTCGCAGGGCTCGGTGGAGAGGGCTTCGGCGGCATGGCGCGCGCCTGGGCTCAGGGTTCGGTGAGTGACCGCTACGACCGGAAGGAGAAGGCGGACCGCGAGGAGAAGGAACGCAAGCGCAAAGGTGCCTTCGCTTTGGCGCAGCAAATGGGCTTCTCGAAGGGGCAGGCCCTAACCCTTGCTGACGATCCCGAGACCTTGAACCGTCTGTGGCTCCACCGGCAGACCCGCGAGCCCTCGGGTTTCGAGCGCCTCACCAAGGGCCTCGATCCCGAGCAGGTTCAGGAGGCCCGTCTCCAGCGCCTTGGCATCGCGCCCGAGAAGGCGCGGTTTGAGAAAATCGGAGAGGATGAGGATACGGGCCGTGCGATCTGGGGCTTTGTGTACCCTCAGAGCGGCCGGATCGTTCCATACGATCAGGCGCGAAACCGCGGTGCGGCCGACGAGATTGTCAGGCAGGGCGGCGGGCAGCCGCTCCCCGGTGCGCAACCCGGTGCTGGCGCCCCTCCTGATGGCGTCCGTCCCCGCCCTCCCGGTGTCGATCCGAAGACCTGGCGTCAGGAGGAGGCGAAGCGCCTCGCCAAGCAGGGGCAGCCCAGCGAGATGCCGGCCGAACTCGCCGGCCGCCTCGCTCTCGTCGAGGAGTACCTGTCGAAGGCTCCCGGCATCGAGGCCTTCATCAAGGACGGCAAGCTCACCGGGCTGTGGGACGCCAACAAGGGCTTCCTCGGCTATGGCGAGCAGGGCGAGGTGTATCGCCAGGTCCAGTCGGGCGTGGACGGCCTGCGACGTGCCCTGACGGGTGCGGGCATGCCGAAGGAGGAAGCCGAGGAGTATGCCTCCCGTTACCTGCCGCAGCGCACCGACAACGCCGACAAGCTCCTGTCGAAGCATCAGCAGCTCACCAACGAGCTGATGCGCTTCCGCGATATCGCCCGGCAGGGCCGCGGCGGCGTGATCCCCTCCGCGTCCGTACCCCAGGGCACGACCCGTTCCGGCGTGCAGTGGTCGGTTGGAGGGCAGTAACGATGCCTGTCCTCACTATCGGTAAGCAGAAGGTCAACGTCGGGGACGAGTTCCTGCGACTTTCCCCCGAGCAGCAGCAGTCCACAGTGGACGAGATCGCCGACAGCCTCGGCATCAATGGGCCTGGGGCGCCAGATCTCTCGGCCGGCCGCACCGCTGGTCTCACGGCGCGTGCCGGTGTTCAGGCTGCTCCTGGCGCTGCGCTTGGGCTTCCTGCCCTTGCCTACGATGCCGTCCAGCAGGCGGCGAACTGGGGCTATCAGGGTATCGACGCTCTCGCGGGCACCGATCTGGCGGGGCGCCACCGCCGGAGCTGGGGCGGCCCCATGGGCACGACCCAGAACCTCGGACGATTGGGTGAGTACGCTGCCGACGCCATGGGCTTGCCCAAGCCGCAGACGGAGGACGAACGGGTTGCGGTCTCGGCCGGTCAGACGGCGCTTGAGGCACTGGGTGGCGCCGGTCTCGCGAAGGCAGGCGCCAAGACGGTGTCCGGTGTGACGAAGTCCGTTCTCGACGACCTGGCAGAAGCCCCGGTCACGCAGGGCAGCATCGCTGCTGCCGCTGGCGGTGGCGCTCAGATCGCGGCCGAAAACGACGTTCATCCGATCCTCGGGATGGCCGGCGGCATGGCTGCTGGCCTCGGTGGTGTCGCGGCAGCGCATGGAACTCGCTCCGGTCTGCAGGGTGCTCGTCGGATGGCCGACAATGCCCTCCTGCGCACGGACGAGGCCAGGCGGTCTGCCGCTGACGAGGTAATCCGCCGATCCGCGTCCGATCCTGGCGCGGCTTTGCGAGAGATCGACGAAGGTGCGGGCGGCGAGCTTGTTCCGGGCTCCCGGCCCACGACCTTCCAAGCCACGGGCGACATGGGTCTGGGATCGCTCGAGCGGCGCCTGCAGACCGAGAACCCGGACGTATTTGCCGGAAGGCGTGGCGAGCAGAACGCAGCCCGCCTATCGTCCCTTCACGCTGTCGGTGGCGAGGGCGAGGCTGACCAGATCGTCTCGTTCCTGCGTGGACAGCTCGATGAGATCGACCGCGTCACCCTTGGCTACGAGACGAAGGCTCGCTCGGCGGCGGAAGAGGCAGCGGAGCGCATCCGCCCCGCGGATGATGCCGAAGGCCTCGGCCGCAGCGCCCGTGGCTCGATGCGGGATGCCGAGGAAACGGCGCGGCGTCAGGAGCGTGCACTCTGGAGCGCGATCGATCCGGACGGTACGCTGCTGGCGGCCTCTCAGAGCACCCGGGAGGCGGCACATCGGATCTATGGCACACTCACGCGCTCCGCCCGTCTTGGCTTGTCGACGGAAGAGAAAGCTTATTCGGACCTGATCTCACAGTTCGACGCCATGGTGCCGTTCCAGGAGATGGTGGATCTCGCCTCTCAGGTGAAGTCGGCTGCTCGGAAGGAGCTGCGCACCGGCGGCAGGACCCCATCCTACTACCGGCTAGCCGATTTGAGCCAGGCCATCCGCAATGGTATGGAGCAGTCAGCGACGGTGAGGATCACAGAAGATCCGGGCGTCCGTGACCGGCTGCGACGTGACCTACATGACTTCAAGGACCGCCCCAGGTCGTTCACTGGAGCAGCTTCTGGACGACGAGAAGCTGCCGCCGGAGGAGCGAGCCCTTTTCCTCCAATATCTGGAGACGAAGTACCGAGCGTCCGGGGACTTCGAAATGCTCCGGGAAATCCGGGCCTACAAGGATCGGCTCAACCGAACAGCCGCCCCCTCTCCCTCACCGAATATATCGCCCGGAACGGAGGAATAGAACTCACCCCGGACGCCCGCCATCTGGGGTGGGATCAGGTCAAGGTTGGCGGGGCTCGTCTTGCGCGTCCCGGCGGCAAGCCCATCGACGGCCACTGGCGTCACGAGCTTCGCGAGGCCGGCTACCTCCGGCGCGATCCGGACGGCCACCACACCTCCTCGATCGACAACGAACTCTACGAGTTGATCGACCGCGAGACGAAGGGCAGAGGCAAAGCCTATTCCGCTCTCGACGAGACGCGAGCGGCCCCCTCTGCACCCAACGGTCTGGAAGCAGAGGTCCGCTCAGCCGAAAGGCAGATCCGCGAGGGGCTGAAGGCCTCCGGCATCTCCCCTCAGGACATCAGCACGCGTGCTCTGGCTGACGCCGCCGAGCGTTTAGCCCGGGGAGAGGAGACGAGCGCCCTCGACGCCTACGAGCGCGCCGTCATGAGCTTGGACGATGAGGGACCCGTCCGCGCCACCTACACGCCGAACGACAGGCCCTCCGCCGGCTCGGCCCTCGAGGGCTTCCGCGACGACCCCGACGCAGGGCGCCGCTACCGGGCGGCGACGGATGCCTCGAGGGCTCGCGCCACCACCTTCAACAGAGGCTATGCCGGTCAGATCCTCCGTCACGGTGATGATCGACAGAGCTACCGCATGGGCGACGCCTCGGTGGCCGCGAACCTGTTCCGCCCTGGACCCACAGGAGGGGAGCGGATCAAGGCGGCCGTAAAGGCCGGAGCCCGGCTGGGCGATATTGCCGAAATCGCTGCGGTCTCCCTCCATAAGGCGGCTCTCCGAACAGATGGCACGCTCGACCCGGCCCGCTTCAATCGCTGGCGCACGCTGCACTCGGATGCCCTGCGGGAGCTGCCGGAGTATGTGAGAGCCCGCTTTGCCTCCGCCTCGCTCGCGTCCCAGGCGCTCGATCGTGTGGCAGCCGCCCGCAAGGAGAGGGTGGACGGCCTCAGGAAGTCCGTACTGGGAAAGGTGGCAGGCACCGACCCCGACGATCTCTCAAAGGTCATCGGCGGCGTCCTCAATGCCAAGGACGCAACGGCGCGGATGGGGCAGCTTGTCGCCGCGAGCCGCAAAGCTCCCGACGCCCGTGAGGGTCTCCGTCGCGCGGTGGCGGAGTACATCGAGGGCCACTTCATCTCCAACAAGGAGGTCGGCGTCTCCGGAGAGAACGGTATCCGGGCCGACGCCTTCCAGAGCTTCGTGAAGGACAAGGCCCCTGCCCTGCGCCTGATTTTCAGCGGCGAGGATCTGCTGCGGATGCAGGCCATCGCTGATGACATTCGCCGCGCCGAACGTTCGCTCTATGCGGTACGCACGCCCGGCAACTCCAACACCGCCGCAGACCTGCAGCCGGCGCTCGACCGCATGGCCAAGGAAGCCGGCCAGGGTAGCCTGCTCTCTCATCTGTGGAAGGCCGGGAGCCTCGGCTGGATTGTCGGCGATTACCGTGGCGCTGCCGTCGGTACGGGCGGGGTCGTCGGGAAGCGTCTCCTCGGCACCATGCGCAGGGCCGGCCTCCGCCGTGTCGACGATCTCGTGCTCGAGATGATGCTGGATCCTCAACTTGCCAAGGCGGCGCTCATGCGCACTCCCAAGAGGCCCGATACCGGGTCCGAGCAGATCCTGGCCCACCTTCTGGCGCGGCGATCTCCTCTGGCCGTGGCCGCAGCTGCGGATGAAGGGCAGCCATGATGCTCCCCCTCCCCTTGAACTCCGCCACCACGTCGCTGCTCGGCCGTGACGCACGCTTCGACCATCTGGTGCGCGGCATCGGTCATGTCCTTCTCATGCGGGTCGACCCCGCAGCAGCGGTGGCACTGAACTTGCCGGGCTCCGTCCCTGGTCGCGGCACTCGTACCAACGATGGCAGGCGCCCTGCCGCTCCTCGTGCTGGTGGGGGTGAGCGTGATGAGTGACAGCCCCCTGGAACGCTTCATCAAGATGTTCCGTCTCGATGACATCCCGCTGAACCGCACGGGCGATCGGTACAGTCTCCGCATGTCGGAGAACGTTGAGGACAGGCGCAAATCGCGTTCCGAGATGTCGCTGGAGGAGCTGGCGCAGGCAGAGGCAGGCGACCTCCAGTTCCGGGGCATTCTTGGCTCCATGGACCGCGATATGGGCGCGAGAGGGAGGCCCCTCGATTTGAGCCGCGTTCCGACCCTGGATCTATCGCCGTGGGAGCAGGCGGATCCGTTCAGCCAGGAGATGAGCGCCCGCCTGCGGAACCCTCGAGAGATGGCAGCGCTCGAACAGCGGGATGCCTCCGGCAACCTCACTGCTGAGAGCATCGGCAATCTCATGAAGGGCTGCCGGGCAATCGGGCGGTAGGGGGTACTCATGCCGGTACGCAGCAGCGCAGCAGCGCGGGCGGAGGCCCAGCGCCTCGATACGATAGGCGATGCTCTCCGGGCGGCTCCGCCTGAGGTGCAACAGGCCATTCTGAGCACGGCGCTCGCCTATGCCGAAACCGGCGTCAGGACGAGCCGTCCCGAGATGATGGGCGTGCTCGACACGGCCACGAACCGCGCCTCCATGACGGGCGCGCCTCTCATAGACGTTCTCGTCGCGCCGGGTCAGTTCAACCCCTTTAGCGGTCCGATGTTCGGGACGAGTGCTGTCGGCTCCCCACACGCCCGCTCCGCCGTGGCGGAAATTGTCGACTCGATGCTGACGGGCCGTCCTGTCAACGACAACGTCGTGGACCCGGATAAGCTCTCGACCGCGCGGGACGTGGCAGGCTTGTTTAGCCAGGGTGTCGGCAAGGGCATTACGGGCGGCGCTGGCTACTTCTCGGCCACCAATCCCGGCCGCGCAATGAGCCCTGCCATGAGGGCTGAACACAACGAACTCGGCAAGCCCGGTGGCATCAAGCTCGGGGGAACCTCGTTCTACGGCCCTCCTCCTGGCTCGACGGAACGGTTCTCAGGTTACGAGCGCGCCAAGGCTGTCGCGGATCTTAATAGTCAGCTTCGGGCAATCACTCAGGAGGAGACGTTCCTGGCGGCGCATCCGCCCCTGACGGCCCCTGTCACGCAACCTCCGCTGCCGGATGAGAGCATCCCGGTCGCTGCCCTGCCCTCCATGTCCATGGAGACCTTTGATGCAGCCTTCGGCCCCACGTCGAGCGCGGCCACAGGACTGACCGGCGCCGCTGCCACGTCCGATCCGTATGCCAGCAGCCCTTTCGGGGAGGAACAGGGCCGCGCCGGTAGCGGCATGGTCGGCCAGGGCTCGCGCTCGTCGGGCTTGTCCTTTGAGCAGGCGGTGGGCCTCGCCTCTCGGGGCGTGGACGCAGTCGCGGTCGCGAATGAATTGGCCTCGGGGCAGCCCCTTGCCTTCGACCGCGCGACAGAACTTGCAGCCCTCGGCGTGGATGTCACGGCTTTGACGGCGCCCGCGTCCCGCTCCCCCGCTCCTGAGGACTACGGCCCGAGGATGGCCGAGATGCTCGGCGAGGTGCCGGAGGGCCACAACGCCACACCGCGCGAGGTGGACGGTCTCCCTGCCGCTGGCATGGTCCAGGGCCAATACGGGAACGCTCGTCCTGAAGCGATGCCCTTCGATCCCTCTATGGGTCCGCCACTGGTCAATGACCGGGCGGTGCCGCCCGATGCCTGGGAGGCGGGTCGATGGAACGCGGGCATCAGCTTGGTGCCGCATCCCGACGTGGAGCGGGTCGCCCTCGCCAGAGGGTTGGACCATTACACCTCCTCCTTTCCCGCTGGCCTCACGCTGACCCCGTTCAACCTCGGTCTCCCTGCCCCTGACCTCCCCGGCCCTCTGACCGGGTTGAACGACAACAAGGCTGCCCGCCCCGGCGTGTCGTTTGAACAGGCCGTGGATCTCGCGTCTCGCGGCGTCAACGCGCTGTCGGTTGCCGATGAGGTGGCGCGCGGCCCGCTGACCTTCGACCGTGCGGTTGAACTCGCCGCGATGGATGTCGATGCGGTCTCGCTGGCATCCCCCTCGCGCACGAGCGCGGGCGGCTACACGCCCCCGACGCCAGCCTATGCAGCTCCTGCGGCTCCGGAGATGCACGAACTCTCCCCTTACGAGAGTATGGCTAAGAGCTTGTCGGCTACCCCGCCGGCCCCGGCTCCCGGCACCATCGGCCCCGGCGCCACCATCTCACGCTCGGCTCCCGTCATCGACGGCCCGGCCGCCATTGCCTCGGGGCTGCGCTCGGCCGGCTCCGCCATCTCTGGCTTCTACAGCGGCACCGTCGCCCCGAGCCTTGCTGCGGGCATGGACACGCTCGGCGGCATCCTCGGCAACACGCGCGGCGCGACGAGTTGGGACGGCCAGAAGGCGGCGCAGGCTGCCATTGATGCCGAATACGACCAGACCCCGTTCGGCAGCGAGCAACAGCGCTCCGGCGCGGGCATGATGGCCTCCGGGCTGTTCGGCGACCCCACCCGCACGGGCGCCCCGGTGCTGTCCGGCCAGGTCATGCCGGGTTCGGTCATGAACCCGCCTCAGGTGGCGGACCTGCGCACCGTTCCGGACCTGATGAGCTACAGCGGCGCTGCCGCTCCCGCCCCATCGGCCACGCGGTCGAACGGCTACGGCCTGTCGATGCCGGGGATCGCGCAGACCGTTGCCGACCTTACCGACAAGGCGGCATACAATCTCAGCGAGGTAGCCAAAACCTCGGTCAATCCCTCCATCATGGCGGAGACCGGCCGGACGGTTCATGCACCCCAGCCCTCGGGCGTCAGTTTCGCGACGAATGCCACGAACGGTGCCGGGGTCGCCCTCGCGGCAGCCACCCCCACCAACGCGCCTTCCATGCGAGACGCGCACCACATCATGGCGGTGGCGGAAGCGGAGCGGATCGCGGCAGCCGAGCGCACGGCGGCCATGAACCCGCCGGCCCCGCCCGCTGTTGCGGACCTTACCAGGCCGGACATCCCGGCGGCGGCTCCCGTAGGTGTCGCTCCGAAGGTTGGCGACCGGATCGAGGCCGCCGTCCGCTCGCCCAGCGAGTTGCCGAACACCGAGCACCCCGCATTCTCGGTGGGTCCGGCTGTCGGCCCGTCCTTCGTAACCGGCGGTTTCCCCGCTCCCGCCACGACCGCCGCTCTCAGCGTCCCTGGCCTTTCAGCCTCCACCCCGCCGGGCCTCGGCAGCATGCACGCCGTGTCACCCGTCGTGGCCTCCGCTCCGGCCCGATCCGCTCCGGCCCCGGCTCCTGTGGCGGCACCTGTCTCGCGGCCTGCACCGGCTCCGGTTCCCGCTGCGGCGCGGGTGGCTCCGGCTCCCGTGCAGCAGTCTATGGCGCCCGCCGTCCCCAGCGTTGCGCCCCCGTCCGTGCCATCGCTGGCCGATCCGAACCGTCCGGGCCTCGGGTTCAATCCCAGCCGGGACAACATCACGAGCTTCGACTTCAGCAAGCCTGCGGATTATGCCTCGCGCGATAGCTGGTCTTACTCGCCGTCCCTCGCTGCGGCGCACGGACAGTTCAGCGGGCCAGCCCCTACTCCGGCCGCATCCGTCCCGTCCTCCAGTTCCAGCGTCTTTGATAACTTCTCTGTTGGCGGCGCTCTTGCGGGCGCGGGGTCCGGGCTTCTCGGGGGCGGGCTGATCGGCGGCCTCGTCGGGGGCGTCACGGGTGGGTTCGGGTTCAGCCCTGCCAAGTCGATGGTGGAAGGCATCTCGGCGGCCCTGCCCTCGTCCTCGTCCACCTTAAGCCCGTTCGGTGGGTCCGGTCTCTTCGGGGGGCTCGGCCTCGGCGCACCCTCCTGGGGCGGCTGGTCGCCTGATGCCTTCTCGGGCGGCTACGGACCGCCGCAGCCCGGCGCGCTTGGTGGCGGATGGATGTCTGACGCCCTCTCGGGTGGTTACGGCCCCTCGATGTCGGAGGCCGGCATGGGCGGTGGCTACGGTGGCGGCGGCTTCGGTGGCTACAGCGGGCCGGACCCGAACGACCCGGACGGCCGCGGCGATTATGCGGGTTAGTGCCATGGCGGAGATTTGCACCATGCCGGCAGAGAACCTGCTGGAGCACGTCGACATGCCTGTGGGCGTGCAGGACCTCGACACGGCTGAGCGCCTGTCGATCGAGGGGCATCGGCCTCTCGGCCTTGTGCTGTTCGACCCGCGGACAGGAGAGAGGGTAACTGTATGACGGCTGTGGCACCTGAGACGCCAAAAAATGCGGGGAATAGGCGGGGCCGGCCCTTTCCGCCTGGCAGCGGTGGCCGTCCGAAAGGCGCCCGCAACAAGACGACGCTCGCGATGGAAACGCTCTTGGAGGGCGAGGCCGAGATGATCACCCGCAAGGCCATTGAGATGGCCAAGGAGGGCGACACCACGGCTCTCCGCCTCTGCATGGATCGCATCCTCCCGCCCCGCAAGGATCGGCATGTGCCCTTCGCCCTGCCGAAGCTGGAGACGGCTGCCGATGCTGTGAAAGCGACCGCTGCGCTCGTGGAAGCCGTAGCGGCTGGGGATCTTACTCCGTCTGAGGCGGGCGAGCTGTCGAAGCTCGTAGAGGGCTTCACCCGCGCGGCCGACCTGCACGATATCCAAGGTCGCCTGGAGAAGCTTGAACAGCAGCAGGAAACGAAACGATGAGCCGAGCCCTTGGACGACGCCTCTTCAAACTGGAGGACGCTCTCGCCCGTCCCCCTACCCCCCGCACCATCCCGCTTCTGGCGGAGGACGATCCGGACCTGGAACGCATACTGGCCGAGCACGCGGATCAGCCGTTTCCGTCTGTCATTGTCATGGTGGGCGGGAAGCGGAAGGACGACCGATGAGCCGGGCTGTCGGAAAGCGCCTCCTCAAGCTGGAGACTTCGGCTGGGCTCGTGGGTGAGTTCATCCCGGTCTTCTGCGTGGATGAAGCGGACTTCGAGGCTGCCTTTGCGCGCAAGGTCCGCTGGGGCGTATGTGAAGCCAAGGACCGCCCCCGGTGCCGCCCTTGGGATGATCCTGTGTTCGAGGAGCAGCGGGAGGCCAGGAACCGCATGTGGCACCACTGGCTCCACGAGAATGGACCGCCTCCATCCGGGCCGCAGTTTGGCACTCACGAGGAATGGGTGTGGCTCTTGGCAGAGGCAAATCGCAGAGAGGCAGCGATATGAGCCGTTCGATGTTGAAGCGCCTGGAGCGGCTGGAGCAGCAGCGCTCCGACGTGCTCGGGAAGAACTACATGCTGTTGAGCGAACCCGACGAGGCGGATGACGTGTTCGACGCCCGCGCGGAAGCCTACAAGGCGACGCTGCCGGACTTCGTAGAGGGGCGCGACATGCTCATGTGCGTCCACTTCGTCTCGCCAGAGTTCGTTCGAGCCCGCCAGGAGGCCGCATGACACGCGCGCTCATTCGACGGATGGACAAGCTGGAGCAGGCCATGGCGACCACGGCCGAAGCGGAGACGGGCAAGGGGCACTTCATTGTCGTTGAGCCCGAGGAAGACCCTGCCCCCAAGATCGCGGCCCTGCGCGCCTCGCCCGAGTGGGAGGAAGGCGACCGCTTCGTGGTGTGGCGCATCGTGGACCCGAAGGGGCAGAGGGCAACGCCATGAGCCGGGGAACGGGCGCGCGCCTGCGTAAGCTGGAGGCGAAGGTCGGGATAGGCGGTGACTTCGCGGACCTGGCCAGCCGCATGTCGGACCACGAGCTGTTCGAGCACAGCAAGGCCCTCTCAGAGGCGCTGGTGATCTCCTACGGCGGGCGAGACGAGGCCCTTACGGGCTTGCTGGCCGAGGAAGGTCAGGCATCAGCGGATTTCGTGTTGAGGGCACTCGATAGCGCGTCCGCGGCCGAGTTCATGGGCTATGCGGAGGGATGGGGGCACCTCGTCCACGAGCGGCCAAGGGTCCGCTGATGCGTGGCGCCTCGCTCCCTTCTCCCGTTCCCGGAGAAGTACAGACACCTGGCCTACAGGCCGCAGAAGCCCCTCCCCCGAAGGAGTCCGATACGCACCTTGCCGTAGCGGACTGCCTGCGGGCACGAGGTGCCTGCCGCGACCTTCGTGTTCAATTGGTAGTATTGGGTCAGGATTGATGCTAGGTGGATAGCTGATCGCTGTCCTCTCCCGGCAGATCATAACAAACAGCACCAGCCCCGAGCGCCCCAGCTCTCTCGACTGAGAGCAGGAGGGTCAATAGGGGCAAATCATGCCAACGCTACACAATCGGCCCTCCACCATCCTTGCTGTCGAAGGCGAGGGGGTAATCCGCATGGAGCTTGCGGACCTTCTCACCGAGGCAGGATACTGCGTTATCGCACAGAGCAGCGCCGTGCATGCGCTCACCACCCTCGGCGTCAGACCCGACGTGCGGTTACTTTTTACGGGCGTCGACCTACCAGGGCAGATGGATGGCTGCGCTCTGGCGCGCATCGTAGATATGCGCTGGCCGGGTGTCGCAATCTTGGCGGCCTCATGCACAAAGCGGCCAGCTCTGGGCGAGTTGCCAACAAAGGCGCGCTTCATCAGCAAACCTTGCTCAGCCTCAGAACTCCTCACGATGGTTGGGACACTGCTCCCCGATCCGTGTGAGTTCATCGCGGTTCAGAAGCGCGAGGGGTATGAGCTGGTAGCAGGCATACGAGGATAGCTTGGCGGTCTCTGGTGAGACGCACAACGCGCCATTAAGAGCCCAAAGGGTCAGAGCCGTCAGAGGAATGCAGCGGCTGGCAGGTGCGCGCTTACGTGAATTGCGCAAGCACGCTTCATGCCCGTGGCAAGACCACATTGCATTGAGGTCCCGGTCCTGCTTGTCTGTTGGGCAGGTGACGCTCTTGCGCACCACCAGGGGAATGGGAGGAAAGCATGAAGCATCTGACTTCGTTAGCTGCGGCCGGGCTGATCTTCATTGGTTTCAGCACCTGCGCAGGAGCGCAGGGTACAGGTCAGGCCCCGGACCTCAAGGGCCGCTGGGTTGGTAAAGGTGAGGCCATCGTCCTAGGCAACGCCCCCCATCACGCAAGCGACCCCGCCTCTCAACACAGGCCCAGGATGAGTTCACCTGAGTTCACGATCACAATCGAGGGGCAGGAAGGACGGCGGTTTTGGGGTGTGGCTTCATCCCAGCACCATAAGGAGCCAGTCATCGGCATCATTGGCTTCGATGGAAAGACCGTCAGCATGCAGGACACCGACGGAACGACGGATGGAACCCTTTCTGATCCTGACACGCTGGAAGTCGTCTATCGGCATACGGCACCTCACTCCACTGTGCTCTCTATGAACAGACTGAAGCGCCAGAAATAGTCCAGCGGCTAACCTGACGACATCAACGTCCAAAGATCACATGCGCCGCCTGGAGCCGGGCGGCGCATGGCTATTCGCTTGGGCTGAGTGTTCATGATGCCCTGTTCCCTACATGGTGTTATGCGAAAGCGCGTAGCGCGCGCACAGTGCGATAACCTCGTCGGGTCGCCGAAGGCCTAGCTGGACAGCGCTGCTCGACGGGTCGGACCTACAGGATGAAATCGCCCTTCGTGAGGTCGACCAGACCCTCGAGCCTGATGGTGAACTCACCCTGCCGGTCGCCGTCGAGATCCACCTGAACGAAGGTGTCGCCTTCTTCTGCTCGAAGCGCAATTCGTCGCCCGAACCTGAGAACCCGCGCTCGCCGCGCCATGTGAGTTTTCCGAGCCCACTCAGGTCGATCTTGTCCCCTTGCCCCCGCGCCCCCGCGTGAAGTCCAGGATCCGGTCGAACCGGCAATCTCCTCAGGCGTCATGCAGCGGAGCATCAACGGTGCACACGAGGCCGGAGGGCTCGAACCTGACCTTGACCTGACCTCCAAGATCCTGCGCCAAGCTCCGCTCAATCAGACGGGTACCAAACCCACGACGACTTGGCTCACGTACAGACGGGCCGCCGCTCTCCGCCCACATGAGATGGAGACGGCGCTCACCGGCACCTTCATGGAGATCCCACTCGATCCGGACCTCACCCGCCGTGTTCGAGAGGGCGCCATACTTCACGGCGTTGGTGGCGAGTTCCTGAAAAGCCATCGCTATGGCAAGAGCCATCCGGGGCGGCAGCCGGACCTCCGAGCCCTTCAGATGCAGCCGATCCTCCCCTGGACTGGAGTATGGCGCAACCGCCTGCGCGACAATGTCGTACAGATCGGCGCCCTCCCAGTTCTCCTGCGTCAGGACATCGTGAGCGCGCGACAAGGCTAGGAGGCGGCTTTCCAGTGCATCCCTGGCCTCCTGCATGGAGGGCGCATTCCGAAGGGTCTGCTTCGCGATGGACTGCACGGTCGCCAGGGTATTCTTCACCCGATGGTTCAGTTCATTGATGAGCAGCCGCTGGTGCTCCTGCGCCTTCTTCTCGGCCGTGATGTCACGCACCTCGATGATGGTGCCGATGGTCCTCGCCTCCTCGTCCCGAATTGGTGAGGCCGTGAATGCCACGGGATAGAAACCGCCGCTTTTGTGGACGAAGACTTCCTCTCCTTGCATCTGGTTGTTCTCGGGGAAGGCGCGGTCGATGGCGCACTCCTCCAGTGGGAAGTGACCTCCGTCCGGGCGGGTATGGTGGATCACGTCGTGGAGGGGGCGCCCTTGTACCTCGTCGAGAGTATAGCCAGTCAGCTTCTCTGCTGACGCGTTCATGTAGACACAGTGCTGCCGCTCATTCATGAGGAAGATCGAAACCGACGCGTTGTCGAGCACCGCATTGAGGCGTCGCTGCGTCTCGATGAGGCGAGCGTCGGCTTGGTGCTGCGCCGTCAGATCCCGCGCAAGAACGATGCGCACCCGCCGCCCCTGCCAGGTTGCTTCTCGCGCCCAGACCTCTGCCGGAAATGTTGAGCCGTCCTTGCGCTGGGCGACGACCTCAGTCAGCGCTTCAGCCCTGTCCTCGATCTTCTTGCGGATCGTCGGGAGGCTGGCGGGCGCCAGTGTCACATTCACGTCGCGGCCGATGAGGTCGCTGACTCCCAAATAGCCGTACATCCGCGCAAACGCATCGTTGCAGTCGGTGATCGTGCGGCCGTCATGGACCATGATCCCGTCGCGACTGGCTTCCGAGAAGAGCCGGAGCCTCGACTCGCTCTCGTGGAGAGCCGTTTCCGCTCGCGCCCGCTCGACGGCGTCCCAGGTCCGCTCGGCTACTTGGCGGGCGAGATCGGCCTCGCCCTGGGTCCAAGCCCTCGGCTGCGGCTCGTGGAGATAGAGGATTGCCCTCAGCCGTTCGGCCCTCACGAGCGGCACCACAATCAGCGCCCTAGTGCCGATGCTGGCCCAAGTGGCTGCGTAAGCCTCTCCCGCGCGGGGATCGGTCCGGCAGTCCTCCACAATCAGCGTTCGATCCGCTCGAAGCTCGGCTATAAGGCCCGGTCCAAAGGCGTCAAGAATGCGGGCCTCACCTGCGAGGCTGCCCATTTGGCCATCCGCCCAGTCGCGCCGGACGGTGACGACCTCCTCCGCCACGTCGATCTCGCCGTAACCGGCGCGGGACACCCGAAGGTGCTGGCCCAGCATCGCGGCCGCCTGTAGGGCGACCTCAACGGGATCAGCAAGGCTGCGCACGCGGTCGCTGAGGCGCAGCAGAAAGTCCGAAGGGCTAAGCGGGTCCCGATAGTCCGCAGAGGCCTGGGGAGGCTCATCCCGCATGGGGTGCCCCCCAGACATTCAGCAGCGGACCGGACGGATCGTGGGCGTGGTGACTGGGCAGGCAGCACAAGGATGACCTGCCCGTGCAACAGGCTGCCGAGGAGGTCAGGATGAAGCTGGCGACCATGGGGTAGACGTGCACCGCGGGGGCATACCCTTGCGTAAGGCACCAGTCGAAGGTCGCCAAGTCCCCTGAAGGGCATGATGCCCACGATGCCGCATGATCAGCGGAGGTGCGGTCCTGCCTCTATGGCCGAAACTGACGGGGAGGACACCTACCACGCCTAGGACTGTGAATAGCAAGGGCGGTCATCACATCGATACTCCGGGTACAGTTGCTCTGTCGATCAGGTCCCGGATGATCCGCACTGGGGTGGACATTGGGTAGGGCTTCGCCAGGAAGATCCCGCCGCCAGGAAGCGACCCTGACACTCGCACCACACCTGAGGTTACAACGATGGCAACGTGTGGCCAGCGGTGGTGAACGATGCCAGCAAGCTCCAAGCCATTCATGTCGCCGGGCATGTCCACGTCCGTGAACAGAGCCGCCACATCACCCTCACGCTTCTCCAGATGTGCTAGGGCTGCTCGAGCGGTCGCGGCCTCAAGGACCTCAAAGCCCTCGTCCTCCAGCGTATCAGCGGCCTCCATCCGTATCAAAGGCTCGTCCTCTGCGACCAGAACAACCGGCATTTTCGCCAACTCCCCAGCCTAGCCTCGCTTTGAAGGGGCGGGACATAGCCCCTGACGTTAGGTCAATCAACTGCAATAGCGGACGATCCGACCGTCGTCCTCAGAAAAGGCGCCTGAGAGAAGGAGGGGCACTCGCGCTGGACCATTGAGGAGGATGGTTATGTCCCACAACAAGTTGACCCGAGGTTCAGAGCGAAAGGCGCGCTATCACATGGCAGCCGGAGCTCCCCGCCTCGCGTTGGATGCTGCCTCCCAGTTGCTGCACCAGAAGCCGCGTCAAGCGGGAGCCCAGGCCCTCATGTGCAGTTCCGCAGCCAATTCCATTGTCTTTCACCGACAGGTGAACCTCTTTCTCGCTCACCCGGCGCAAGCTCACCTCCACTGCACCCTCCGCTCCATCCGGGAAGGCGTACTTAAAGGCGTTCGTCACAAATTCATTGACGATCAGCCCCAGCGGCACGGCCTTGTCGGGCCCGGCCATAATCGGCTCCACCTCCACTCGCACGGCCACAGGCCGCAGGTCGCGTAGGGTGTCGCCTAGGGTGCCGCAGAGATCCTCCAAGAAGTCTCGCAGATTGACTTCGCCCTGTGGCCCGCCTGGCTGGAGCCGCTCGTGCGCTCTGGCGATGATCTGAACCCGAGAGATGGCGACATCGAAAGCAGCCCGGGCCACAGGCTCCGTCTGGGCGCGGGCTTGGAGGGTCAACACAGAGGCAATCATCTGAAGGTTGTTCTTGGTCCGATGAGCCAACTCCTGAAACATCAGATCCTTCTCGCGCTCGGCGTGCTTTGCCCGCTCAAGCGCATGGCGCAGGGCCTCGCACAGGGCTGCAATACCAGTGCACTCGAGAACGAAAAAGGTAAGCGGGATGATGTGCTTCTGACTGACCTCGAAGCTATCGGCCGGCTCGATAATGTAGGCGAGGGCCGCGGTGCTCAGCGCCGTTGCGAGGAGACCAGAGCCTCGGTCGAATAACAGGGATGCGAGAAAGATGGCCGGGATGAAGACGAAGAAGCCGTAAACGCCTGCTCTCTCGCCCATCTCGACGCGCAGGAGCGTGAACACAAGCGTTATGAATGCCGTCACCGAGTAGCGGGTGACGAGCGAATACCGATGCGACGCCAGATACGACAAAATGTTTTCCACGGGAGGGCAATGCCCGAGTTTCGCTCTGTGTTCCCGATCTGAGAGTTGGCAGAGGGCCTTTGATCAGACGCTCAAGCAATGAGATGCTGCAACTCCTTAGAGCCCTAGTTGCAGGCGAGCAAAAGGCCCGGCGAACTTGCAATCCCCGGGCCCTACGTAGTTCAATAAATGATGCAGAGATGAGTCGGAAGGCAGGAGGGAAAGCAACCCGCCACCAAATTAAGGCTGTGTGTTTCCTCCTGATCTCTCTCGGAAGGCTTTAGATTTTCCGGTCGGTTGAACTCGTGCCGGAAACCCGATTACCTCGCTCGTCCTCGACCGTCACCTCAGTGCTGCGAACGGTATCGGAGACGGTTTCTGTGCGCTGCTCGACATCCTTCTTGATGACGAGCTCCTCCTTCACCCGTGCTTCCTTGGAGACCACCGCCTCCTCGCGCTTCTCCTCCATCTCGATGGTGCGCTCCTGGAACAGGCCGTCCGTGCCTGCGACGCCCGTGCGCGTGGAGCCCTCCACTGCGCGACGCTCCACATGGACGTTCTCTTCGCGAAGGGTGACCTGTTCTTGGACAGGACGCTCTACGATGTGAGAATTGATGCGCACACGGCCGCGGTTCACCTCGCGTTTGCCGACATGCAGTTCTTCCTCAGCGATCGGAATGACCTGATCCCGCTCGCCTGCTGCGCGACCCGTGCTTGCCGCGCTTGCGCTGGATGAGCCTGACATTCCGACACCGCTCATCACTCCCGATGATGTGCCCGCAGCCATAGAGCCCGTTGTGCCTGTCCAACCTTCGGAACGCCACGCCGTCTGGCGCTCATCGAGGTCAACGGTGCCTTCATCATCCAGAATGTCGATGATCCGGTCCACCTCGGCGTCAGTTGCGCGAACCGTTACAAGCGCGCCACCACGGCGCACGCCCTCTGCATAGGCATGGGCATCGTGCTCGGGGATCCCTGCTCCGACCAGAGCCCCGGCCAAACCGCCGAGAGCGGCGCCAGCACCAGCGCCAACGAGCGTGGAAACGAGCCACCCCGCCGCTACGACAGGTCCTAGTCCAGGAACTGCCAGCATCCCAAGACCTGCCAGGAGACCCGCTCCGCCACCCGCCAGAGTGCCAAGAGTTGCACCCGTGCCCGCTCCATCGTCAGCATGCGTGTCGTTGTAGTCGTGAGTGGTGCCGTCGAAGGTGCGTTTCGCGTGAGACGAGTAGCGGTCCCCCTCGTTGTTGGCGATCAAGCTGATGTCCCGGTGCGGAACGCCGGCAGTTTCCAACCGGCTAACGGCCTGAGCCGCGTCGGCATAGTGCTCGAAGAATGCTGTGATAGTTTTGCTCATGAACGTCGCTCCATTTCAGCGCAAGCGAGATAGACAACTATATTGAGGGTGATCTCTTGGATTTACTGGGCCTGTATCGTGCCCTTGTAGTCGAGAGCGACACTCACAGATTGACCATTCCGCATGGCTTTGCCCCGCCAAATGCCTTGGTCGTCTTTGCGGAGGTCAGTTACGTTCGTGAGGCCCTGAGCCTCAAACCGGGAACGAGCCTGATCCTCGGTGAAGCTGTTAGCACCGGCCTCGACGGATCCGGTGGTCTGCGGGCTGCCCGCAGGCTTGTCATTCACTGCTGCATTGCCGGACCCAGCCGTGTTCGACTGGTTCGACGTTGAGGAGCCGGTGGTGTTCATCGGCTGCGTGGTGCCGGTCTGTGCCAAAGCCGAACTGCTGAGAGCGGTGGCGGCCAGCAGCGATGCGAGAACAAGGCGCATCAATCCCTCCATGGTTGTGACAGATGGAGAGTCAATGAAATGCCAGCTTGTCGGTTCCGCCTGGGTGGGCATTAAGAAGGTTTTATTTCTTTTTTCCGGGAGCAACAGAGGAAGTTGTTCCTGGCGGCAGGCGCTCAACCTCTACCCGTTCTTTCTTGATTTCTACCGGTATTTCCACGTTTTCGGTTCGCGTCATGCGCCGGATATGGAGTTCTTCCTTCAGAACAAGGCGTTTTTCGACCACCAGCACCTCCTCGACAACAGGTACGATGGTGACTCCATTCTCTGTGCGAACCTCAGGTGCTTGAGTGATCTCACGGTCAATCGGCACGCGGGTAACCTCGACGGTCTCCTCTTCTAAGGAGGCGCGAACCGACTCCTGGACTACATCGACGAAAGTTTGGATACGAACGCGGCCTGTGGTGACCTCTCTCTTCCCGACTCGTACCTCCTCCTGAGCTAGGGGGATGACTTCTTCGGCCTCCCCCGTGATGGAGGGGGCAACCTCTGCGGCCAGGGCACCTTCACCAGTGAGCAGGCTTGGAGTTCCAGCGGTTGGGTTCGGCTTGCGCATGATTGAAGCTCCCAGCTGATCTGTGCCTTTGGCAAACCCGGTGAGCTTGTGTTGGTTGCAACGGACGGCAGGGCGCAAGAATGACGGAAGGTGGGCGCTAAGAGCAAAAATTTGTTCTCTATCTGTTCTCACAACCTCCTCTGCGCTACTCTGATGGAATGACTCGGAACCGGACACCAAGGGACGCTCTCATCGATGTGCTGATGGAGCACCTCTACGTCTGGGCTCCGGGCGAGACGGAGGCTCGTCGGATCATCGAGGAGATGGCCGACCAGATGCTTCAGACCATGGACGAGGCCGGGTACGCCTTCGTTATGGTGGAGCCGAAAGGCGCACGCTCGAGGGCCGTAGCCGACCCAGACGCGGGGCGGGCTCATTGATGCAGGGGAAAGCGCGCCGCCACTTCGATGACATGGACAAGAAGGCCCTGCTTGATGCGCTGGAGGGCGCCCGCCGGGCGTGTGTCCAAGCGAACCGAAAGACGCCGATCCGGGGTGAGGTCTATTTGGCCACCGAGAAGGTCATGAATGCGATAGACGACGCTGCCTTGGTCCTGACGGGGCGACGGGATCACTTCTGGCTTAAAGGGCATTAAGCCTCCGCTGAGTTGAGCACACCCTGTGCCGCCGAACCATACATACTAGCATTCTCGTGCAGTCTCGGCTGCTGCGCAGCCGGCGGCATTCATCAGTCCAGGTCAAATGTCTGACCTGCGAGAAACTCCGCTCTTAGTACAGAGGCGGGGCTTCTCGCTTCCAGGTGGATCAGCGGGGTCCGCGAGGACGCGCACTTGCTCCTAGACGATGTCGAAATCGTTGATGGAGAGCTTCGGCATGTGATCCAGGACAGCAAACAGCACGGCCTCTTTCCTGCCTGCACCATCTGCATCGTAGAAGAGGTTTCCGGTGGAGGTCTCGTACACGATCTGCGCCGTACCCCACGCGGTCGCCACGCCCTCCTTGTTGGCAGTGAACATTCCCTTGTGGAGATGTGTGCCCCCACCAAGGGCCTTGAAGATCAGGTGGTCGAGCAGGATCTGGTCGTGCTTCCGTTCGAAGTCCACGACTGTGTCGACGTTCTTTCTCAGCCGAGCATCGAACACGAACCCGTCTCGGCTGTCAGGTCCTCTACCGCCGGTGAGCGTATCGGAGCCATGGCCGCCGTGGAGCAGGTCGTTGCCGGCGTCGCCGCTGAGTACATCCTTCGCGAAGCCACCATGCAGGGTATCGCCCCCACCACCGCCAATCAGGGTGTTGGCGAAGGCATTGCCTACAATGGTGTCGTTGCCGAGGCCTGTGATGGCTGTCTCGACGACAGTACCGAAGGCGATGCCAATGTTGTTGACGAGGCCGCCAGCACTGCTGAAGGCTCCGTCCCGGAGGTTAATGGCCGCATCCTCCGAGAAGCCGGAAACGTCGAGTGTGTTGTTGGTTCCCGTGCTGAAGAGTGTCACTACAGGCTTTGAGTTGTCAGTGAAGTCAAAGTACCTCCCCACCAGCCCAAGAATGTTGGAGTTGAACCCGAAGGTCTGACGACCCGCGAGAACACTGGTGCTCGGAGCACCATACAGCTGCTGGATAGCGACAATATCGAGCGGCATCACGGTATGAGCGGTGGAACCGCCCCAGATTGTGCCTGGAGTTTTGTAGTCAGCAAAGTACTTCGCGGTCTCATCCTGTGGCCCGATGTAGGACATGAGCGTCCACTGAAGGGTGTCGTAAGCACTCTCCTGCTGTTTGTTCGGCTTGACCTCGCCGTTGTACGCGCCACCGTGCCCAAGGCCGAGGACATGCCCAATCTCATGGATGGCGGTGCTCAGCCCATATCCGCCGTCGATCTGAAACGATCCCGATAAATCGAAGCCTCGGATGGTTGTGTCCATGTTGAGGATGGTTGAGCCGGTATGGGATCCGAGTGTTTGGCCCTGGCCCGGGTCGAATTTGGCGTCCGCGTAGGCTCCGCTTCCCGGCACACCGCGTTGCAACAGTATGTTGCCTGATGAAGCGACCTCTGTGAACGTCACGTTTGCGACGGCCGCCCACAGGGCGAAGGCCATGCGGAACGTATCCATCTCGGTGGTCGTGAAGGAGGACGCGCCCTCAAACGAATAGGTAACGGTCGCTCCTGTCCCTGCCGTCGGAGGCCCCCACTTGTGCGCTGTCTCTCCAAAGGCCCCCCAATAGGAGTGCTTTCTGATGGTGCCGTCTGAGTTGACGCCTGTGAGGTAGTAGACCTCTTCAAGCGCTTCAGGCGCAGGCCGCGCTGACGTGGCACGCCAATCATGCGCAGCCGCGGAGGAGTGCCCTGGGATCTGATTAGTCATCGTACTTCTGTCCTGTAGCGGAGTGTGCTTTGCGATCGAGGCTGCAAAGCAAACATCCTGCACATGCCATTCTGGCTGTGTTAGCTCCGGCCGAGCGGTGGGGATGTAGCCCGGTGTGGTCTCGGCGGAGCCGATGCCAACCAAGGCGGCTAAAAGGATGGACTCGCAATGTGCACGGCACGCGTCAAGATATCAGGCGCATCTTAGCGGCATCTGGTCGCTTGATCGTTCGGCCGAGAGGTTCGCGGACGCGATAAACAGCGCGCTCCGGCTGACAGGTCCGGGACCCTTTTCGGTCGAAGGCTCATTGGGCTAAAGCCATGAGAAAGCCCGCTGCGGTGAGGCGGAGCACGCTTCAAGGTGCGCCTTGACAAGAGCGGATCAGGTCGCAGCCGCCGTCTTGCGACGGCGCGCCGAAAAAGCGACCTCCGGTCTAAATCTTGCTCCCGCTAGGGCATTGTGACACCCAGCGGTCGCCATCCGAGGAATGGGTGGGAGAGCGCAGTGGGATGCCGGCCGTTAGGAGACTACGATTTTTCGCTCTGGCTGGTGTGCTCGCGTCAAGTGTCATGAGCGCAGGACACCAGCAACATCCCTCATCTCGAAAGAGGCTGGTCAGGAGCCGGCAAGCGTATCGTGGCGGGAGCCGTGCCGCATCACGAGGGCAGTGCTTCTCTTCACTAGCCTCCGCTTTCCACGACACCTTTCACAGTCACGATTGAGGCTCGAGAAGGAAGGTGGGTCTGGGGAACGTTTGCGACGAGCCGGGCTCGTAGCTCAATTGTAGGGGTCATCGCCTTCGACGGTCAAACGATCCCGTGGCAGGGCAGCCGTGGACCCATGCAAGGCCGCTTCGTGAACCAAGACGCCATCGAGGCAGTCTATGGCCACTCGACAGAACACTCCGCTGTGGCCTCCACATTCATCATGAAGCGCGAGAAGTAACTCCTGTCCCTGGCCAGGACAGCCCCCTACCTACAGAGCCAGCTAGGCTCCATGTTGAAAGGCAGTGTGCAGTTTAACCCGTAGCCCACGGTGACCGATAGCGACACCACGCGGAGGGCTTAGGCGAGCCGGTGCAGATGGCGGGCGACTGCCGCCTTTTGGCGGATCAGTTCCCGGATCAGCCGTACTGGAGCCGACGTGGCATAGGGCTTTCCGATGAAGGCGCCATCTCCAGGTAGCTTGTCCGCACCAATTCTGAACACCCCGGACGTGATCAGGAGAGCAATGAGTGGCCAGCGCTCATGGACGACGGCTGCCAGCTCAAGCCCATTCATGCCGCCGGGCATATCGACGTCCGTGAACAGGGCGGTCACATCCTCCCGCTTTTCCAAGATCGCCAGAGCAGCGGGCGCGGTAGCAGCCTCCGCGACCTCGAAGCCCTCTTCTTCCAGGATGTCGGCAGCGAGCATGCGCAAGAGCGGCTCGTCCTCCACTACAAGTACAACGGGCTTGTCCCTGTCCCTCTCACTCATGACAGCCGGCCGCCCGTGATTACGGTGAATACTGTTGGCTGGGGCACCGTCGGCTGAAAGGTGACTGCGAACTCCGTCTCGCCGCCCATGGAGGCCGCCTCGAGGTGACCGCTGAGCTGTGCCACGGTCGATCGAACCATGCGCATGCCGAAGCCCTTGGTCTGAGCAGGATTGTAATTCGGTGGAAGCTCCCCCCGGTTGCGAACCGCCAGCCGGCATCCCTCACTGGAACGACCGAGCTTTACGGTAATTGAGGGCACGGGCCCACCATGCTTGATTGCGTTCGTCACCAACTCGTTAACGACGAGCGATAGCGGCATCGCCTGCTGCGGGCTGAGGAGGATCGGATCAGCCTCGACCGCAATGGGGCTGCCCTCCGGCATCATTGACGCTTGGAGGTCCGTGCAAAGCTCCTGGAGCAGGGCGGCGAAGTCGACAACCTCCACTCCGTCAGCCGCGTGCAGCCGCCGGTAGGCGAGGGCCACGGAGTTGATGCGCGTGACGGCCTGATCGAACTGCCGACGAGCCTCCGGATCCCGGACAGCCCTTGCCTGCATCGTGAACAGCGAGGCTATGGTCTGAAGGCTGTTCATCACCCGGTGGCTCAGCTCGCGCAGGAGCATGTCCTTGTGCTGGAGCGAACTCTCCAGGTCTGCCGCCATCGCGTTGACGGCGGTCCCCAGCCGGCCGAACTCGGATCGGGGCGTAGTCACCTCCACGCGGGCCGCCAGATCGCCCTTTCTCAGCCTCTCTGTGGCGGTGACCACTCCGGAGATGGGCCCCAGGATGAACGCGCGGCCACCGAAATGCGCCGCTGCGAAGGCCAGAAGACTGGCTACCCCGAGCAGCAGGAGATTACGGGTTCTCGCCTCTGTCACACCGGCGAGGACCACGTCCATAGGAAGCCCAACCGCTAATCCGATCCCGCGGGGCGGCTCCTGGACGGAGGTGTAGCCCAGCAAGCGGGCCACGCCATCGGCCGTGTTGTCGGCGGTCGACTGTAGAGTGCCGCCCTTTTGATCCGTGAGAAGCTGCGGGTAGCGGGCGAGCTTTGTGCCTTCCCGCTCCCGGTTGGGCAGGCGCACGAGGATCGTGCCCTCCCGGTCGATCACGGTCAGAGAGCTGCGCGGGGGAAAGTCGATGCTCTTGCTGGCGAGGTGCTGCCGCAGCCACTCCAGGCGCAAGGTGGTCACGATCACTCCGATGACCTGCCCCTCGCGCTTGATCCGCAGCGCGAAGGGGAGCACCGCCACGCCCGAGGTCTTGCCGAGGGTGTACTCGCCAACGATGAACTCGTCGGACTGGAGGGCACGCCGAAAATAGGAGCGGTCAATGATGTTGACGCGAGCAACGTCGCTGCACCGGCGGTCGCCGTTCAGGTCGTACACCGAGACAGATGTCGTTGCAGGGTTGGAGTTTTCCAGCCGGTTCAAGTACCGCCCGCACTCCGGCTCCTGGAAGCCCTGCACGACAGGCGCTTCAGCAACGGCACTGAGCTGGGCACGCGCCCCCTCAAACAAGCGCTCCATCTCGCCGGAGAGAAGGCGTGCGTAGCGGAGCGCCTGAGCTTCGGCGTCAGCCTGCCGCTGGGCGCGTTCAGCCCAGTCGTTGTAGAAGAGGAGCGCGATGGCTGGAGCGACAGCCATGAAGACGAGGAGGTAGAGCCGGGCCATCAAGGTCATGATTGCCGCTCCTCCTGAATGGGCCCGGAGCCCCGCCATGAAGCGCTCGCCCGCCCACAGGTCCCCTTGGCTCCATGTGCTCCTTAAGCGGGGAGCTTGGCAACAGCCTATGTCGCTGTGAACGCCTGTGCTAGAGGACACCCTAAAGCGAGCAACGCGTCCGGTTCCGCTCCTGGGACCGCCCTCCCTCACGCGCGTGACCTGCTCCAAGATCCAGGCTCGCGCCTCGCCCTGGGTCCGGAGCAGGACACCCTCGCCGGGCTGGAGGGAACAGGGACCGAACCCTGCCTTGGAGAGCCAGCCCCCACGCACGTCGGTCGCGGAGCGCTCGAGGCGCATGACGGCCGCCATGAGCCGTGTCGTCGGCGAGGACGAGGAAACCCGCCTTGACCTCCATTGTTGGCGTCGACGGCACTAGGAGCGTCTGGCACGTGATGTGAAGGGCCATAAGCCAACATTAGCCAAGAGAAGAGGCGGGCACTTTCATATTTGATGGGTTTTGATTGGTTCGCACGATGCCTTGTCGGTTCCCTCCAGTCTCCTACCCTCATCCGCGGAGCAGGGGGAGGAAGCATGCCTGGCGAACCGAAAATCCGCGGCAAGGTCAACGCCGTGCTGAACCGCCTTGTCCGTGATGGCGTCATCGCCGGGTTCAGGACCAGCTTCGGCAGGGTCAACGAGCCCGGCACGCCGATCATCACAGTGACCGCTCCGGAGGGCGCGGCCGAGGACGACGTGAAGGTGCGCGTGATGGATGCACTCGCAGACGTGGTGATCGGAGTCAGCGTGACTATAGAGTGCGAGTAGCGGCCGCGCGGAACCGCTCCGGCGCCTGCCCTCTCTGCAGCCCGGACAGCGATGGCGACCGGCTCCAGACTTGGCGCTATGTAGATCAATCCGGCGATCAGACGGGCATTCAGATCACCGTCCACAGCGGGATCGAAACTGACCTGATCTGAGGCGGCTGCAGCCGATACGCCCCAGAAATTTGCATTGAGCCCTGAACCTCTCGGGCGGCTAGTCGGCTGTGGGACGGTGGAAGGGAAGGTAACCACAAGCCCCGTGGCCTAGCAAAGCGACGCTGCCTCCAAGCTCCCACCAATCTGACCGCCGGTTGACAGACTATGAACATACCGGGACGTTCGGTTGCAATCAGGCTCTAGTTCGGGGATAAGCCGCCTCTGTTTCGCACAGCCAGGGCTGCGAAAAGAGAACTTTGGCTTCGGGCTCCCCTCTCAATTTAGTGGCATAGACAGCTCGCACGGAGATGCACACTATCTGAGTGGGCTTTTGTGGTTTGAAGAGGCGGCAAGCGACCGATGAACTCGGCAGCCAATTGGGCGGCAAGCCTGGCTCGGATCCGGCAGCGGGAGTGGCTCGATCCCATCCTCGATCAGCTACCTGTGGGTTTCCTTATCATCGAAGCTCCGACAGGGCGCGTGCTCGAGGGCAATCGGCAGCTCGAGACGATCTTTCGTCATCCGATCCGCTACTCGTCGGGCGTCGCGGACTTTGGGGAATGGGTCGGCTACCACCCAGACGGTCAGAAGTACGCCCCGCACCAATGGCCGGTGGCCCGCGCGCTCTCAGGAGAGGTCACCACAGGCGAGGACGTGGAGATCCAGCGAGGTGACGGCACGCGCGGTTACATCAGCATTGATGCGGCTCCGATCCGGGACGAGGACGGCAGCATCGTAGCGGCGCTCGCAGTCATTCAGGACGTCACCGACAAGAAGCTGGCTGCCAAGCGCCTCCAGGACGCGCTGGAGAGCACCACGGACTGCGTCTACGTGATCGACCGGGAGTGGCGCTTTACCTATCTGAACAGACGCGCCATTGGGGAAATCGCTAATGGCCGTGACCTGATCGGGCAAAACATCTGGCAGGCTTTCCCAGAAGCGGCGCAAAGTACGTTCTGGGGCGTCTATCACCAAGCTATGAAAGAGCGCCGCGTCGGCTCGTTCGAGGTCTACTACGAGCCACTCCGCAACTGGTATGAGATCCATGTTTTCCCATCAGAGGAAGGGATCGTAGTCTTCTTCCGAAACACGTCCGAGCAGCATGGCTACCAGGAGACGATGAGGGTTTGCAACCGAGCGCTCGCCGCCACAAGCCACGGGATGATCATCACAGACGCTACGCAGCCCGACAATCCCATTATCTACGCCAACCCAGCTTTCGAGCGGCTGACCGGCTACGCTGCTGCGGAAGTCATCGGGTGCAACTGCCGCTTCCTTCAGGGGCCAGCGAGCGAGCAGGATGTCGTCCAGCGGATGCGGCTGGCCGTCTCAGAGGGGCGCAGCTTCGAGGGGGCCCTCACGAACCACCGCAAGGATGGATCCACGTTCACCAACGAGATCAGGATCTCACCGGTGCACGACGAGAATGGCCGGGTTACGCATTTCGTCGGCACGCAGATCGACATCACACCGCGCCTGCGCCTCGAGGAGCAGTTGCGTCAGTCGCAGAAGATGGAGGCGGTGGGCCAGCTCACGGGCGGCATCGCCCACGATTTCAACAACCTCCTCACCGTCATCCTCGGCAACTCGGAACTGCTTGCGGAAGAGATCAAGGACCCGGGTCTCCAAGCGCTTGCCCGAATGACCGAGGAGACTGCCATCCGAGCGGCTGAGCTCACGCAGAAGCTCTTGGCGTTCGGGCGCCGGCACACTCTCAAGCCGGAGCCTGTCGCGCTCGACGAGGTCGTGCATAGCATGGTCGGGCTGCTGCAGCGCACGCTGGGCGCACATGTGGACATCCGTCTCGCCGCAGGAAGAACTCGAGCGGCCGCACTGACGGATCGTCCTCTCCTGGAGAATGCGCTCCTCAATCTGGCTCTGAACGCCAGGGACGCCATGCCCAAAGGTGGGACCTTGACGATCATGACAGGAGAGAGGGTCGCGGGGCCCCGGGATGGTCCGGTGCCCATGGGGCAGCCTGTGGTCTTCGTTACTGTCGCCGATACCGGCATCGGCATGCAGCCTGAAGTGCTGGAGCGGGCCTTTGAGCCGTTCTTCACAACCAAGGACGTCGGGCAGGGGACAGGACTCGGCCTTGCCATGGTCTACGGCTTCGCCCATCAATCGGGGGGCCACGTCCTCATCGAGAGTCGTGTCGGAGAAGGCACAAGCGTGACGATCGTCCTGCGTGCCGTAGGTCAGGTCTCGGAGGGGGTAGCCGAAACAGCCGCAGGAGGACCAGTCCGCGGATCAGGGCGTGTGTTGGTCGTCGAGGATGAACCCGGCGTCCGACAGTACGTGGAGACCCAACTCAGCAGCCTGGGGTACGAGGTCACCGCAGCCACCAATTCGCGAGAAGCCCTGAGCCTGATCGACGAAGGCCGGTGTTTCGACCTCCTCTTCACCGACGTAGTCCTGCCGCAGGGCATGAGCGGCGTAGAACTGGCGAAAATAGCTACTACCAAGTGTCCAGACCTGAAAGTGCTGTTGACATCGGGCTACTCGGAGGAGGCATTCGAGCAGCACGGACGGCCGGATCAGGGGACACCTCTGCTCCGAAAGCCCTACCGACGGAAGGAGTTGGCGGAAGCGGTCAAAGGTGTGCTCAATCGCGAGTGAGATCCTCTGCCCATATTTCCAGCCATTTGCCTAGGCTAGTCGCCCAACTGCTGCGTGATGGTCTCGCTTCTGGGACCTAGGTCGGCCCGCCGGTGTGGAAGGTCACCCGTTCGTGCTCACGGACAACGACGCGCCGGATTTCTCCCCGTGCCGTTCCGTCGTCGGCGCAAGGCTCAAGGTAGGGATGGCCACAGAACCGGCACACTATGGGCTCGGCTTTGACCGGGACGGTTCTCGCCTTGTGTGCCGCTGCTCTGGCCGTCGTCGCGTCGAGGATAGCCTGCGCTGCGTCAGTCGGCTTCTTCATGGGCCTAGGGCCTGTCATCGCCTGAACTGATTGGATCGACTGGCGTTTTGCTCCTTCGGGATGGGGAGGAGCGATGCTCAGCGACGCGCAATGGGCCCTACTGGAGCCTCTGATCGAGATCTGTCGGCCCAAGGGCAAGACCCCGCCGCAGGATCTGCGGCGCACCCTGTCAGCCATCCTGTGGCGGCATCAGAACGGAGCCAAGTGGCGCTCCGTCCCGGAGGAACTGGGTCCCTGGTGGCGAGCGGCCCAGATTTTCATCCGCTGGGCACGAGCGGGTGTCTGGGAGCGCCTCCTGAGCCTCGTGCAGGAGCGTGGCGTCGAACTCGGGATGGCGTTCCTCGACGGCACGAACGTACGGGCGCACCAGAAGGCCGCCGGGGCCGCACGAAGGGGGGATCTCAAGCTGAGCGAGACCATCGTGAAGCGCTTGGGAGATCTCGTGGTGGCTATGGCACCAAGGCTAGCGTGATCGCTGACGGGGCGGGGCGGGCGGTCGCCTTTCGGATCGCGCCGGGTCAGGCGCATGAACTCCCGCACGCTATTCCCCTGTTGGAGAGACTGCCTGGGGTGCCGAAGTGGGTCGTGGGGGATCGCGGCTACACGAGCAGCCGCTTCCGTGAGCACATCTGGAGCATGGGGGCACGACCAGCCATCCTGCCGCAGCGGCATGAGGCGCCCGTTGCCTGTCCGGGGTGGATTTACAGCAACCGCCATCAAGGTCGAGCGTCTCTGGGGGAGGCGCAAGGAATGGAGAGCCGTCGCCACGCGCTACGAGAAGACCGCCTCATCCTTCATGGGCGTCCTCCACCTCGCAGCCACTCTCGACTGGCTCAAGCGATGACACACCCTAGTCCTTCGACCTGGAGGGCCGCAGCTGACTCTCGCATAGGCCTGGGGGAACACCTAAACCAGATTGCTCCCTCCACCCCCTCAGGTCCATTCACGCTGATTTCGTCCATATCTGTTCTCGCGAGCCGGAGCGCGCTACCTTCAGGGCATGGCTCGGAATTGGTCCCCGCGCGACGCTCTCATCAACGTGCTCATGGAGCACCTCTACATTGGGGCGCTGGGCGAAACAGAGGCCCAGCGCAACATCGAGAGCATGGCCGCCGAGATGCGCGGCCTCGCGACGGGGGCATCAAGGCGAAGGGCACTTATTATCCTGCGTTAATTCCTCGAATTAACATACATGGGATACCTCCGTCCAAAGAAGGACTGGCATGGTGAAGGCATCTCAGGCACCCGCCCAAGCGCTTATTGTTAAGCTCGAAAGCATCACGCAGCTCTCCAAGAAGGAGAAGCAGGCTCTCCTGGACTTGCAAATGCGAGTTCAAGATATCCGAGCCGATCAGGACCTCGTGCGTGAAGGCGACCGCCCGTCTCAGTGCTGTCTCATCGTGGAGGGCTTCGCGTGTCGCTACAAGTTCACCGACACGGGCAAGCGGCAGATCTTCGCCTTCCACACGCCCGGCGATGTCCCTGACCTTCAGAGCCTCCATCTGAGGACGATGGACCACAGCCTGGGCACCCTGACCCCTTCTACGGTCGCATTCGTGCCTCGCGAAGCTCTGTTGGCCCTCACACGTCAGCACCCGCGCCTTAGCGACATCCTCTGGCGTGACACTCTCATCGATGCAGCTATCTTCCGCGAGTGGATGCTGGGGATTGGCCGCCGGTCAGCAAAGACCCGTATTGCTCATCTGTTCTGTGAGATGTTCTGTCGGCTCAAGGCTGTTGGCCTTGAGAAGAACGGCACTGTGCCGCTGCCGCTGACCCAAAATGAGGTTGGCGACGCGCTCGGTCTATCGACGGTACACATCAACAGGACCCTTCAGGACCTGCGTGCCGAGAAATTGGTGGAGTGGGAGAGGGACGTGCTGACGGTGCTCGACTGGGAGAGGTTGAAGCAGACCGGTGAGTTCGACCCCTTGTACCTGCATCAGGACCAGGAGTGGGCCGCATGAGCTTCCATCTCCAGCCCGTGCGGGTGGGGAATGGCTACGATGAGGAGGGCCTTCTCGTCTTTGACACGGATCAGCGGCTTATTGCGGTTCTGGTGCGGCTATCGAGTGAGCATGACGGACTTGGCCTCGCCGGGCGATGGTTTCTGGAGGTTGGCATCGGTCCGGCAGATGGACCCGACCACCCGACCTTTGGAGACCTTGACGAGGCCCAGGACTGGATAAGTCGGAAGCTCAGACGAGCGGCCCCGTGAACCTGCTTTGAGGCCGGAGGCGGTTACTGATCATCGGGCTCCTCTTCAGTCAAAGGAGCTTCATCGGCCTCGGAACCGCCCTCCCCAGAAGCTTCCATCTCGGGCGCAGCACCGTGGTCTTCATCCTCCTCAACAGCCGCCACAGGCTGCTTCTTGCGGGAGTTGAAGTTCCTGCGCTCCTGCGGCACTGGAGCATTGAGGGGACGGTTCTCGAACAGCTTGCGGACGCGTTCGTTAGTGTCCGTCACGGATTGTGCTGCGCCGGTCGGAAGGTTCTTCATAAGGGGCCTTTCGGGCTGTGTCAGGGCTCTGGAGGAGACAACGCGACAGGGACGCTCTAGCTTCCATTCACTCGTGCCGCTGACGGCGCCAGCGTAGATCGGCGCCCGCCATGAGCGTTCGACCGTCACATCAGGAGCATTACGCCTGCATAAGTGGCGTAGAGCTCGCTCTGCGGGCGGGCTCCCCGGCCTTGCCGTGTCCAAAGCACGCCTGGCATTTGAAGCCGCCTGATCCACCACATACCGTACAGCAGCGCTCACCCGTTTCGTTGGGGAATGTCCCTTCGCCGTCGCAGGTTTCGCAGGCGCGGATGCCTTCCCCCTTACAGCTAGTGCAGTGACGCATTCTGAGGATTCACGAGCGGGATCGTGCGAGTCTGGGGTGATGGCCCAGACCTCCTGCGTGATCCTTACCTCCGATGATCGTGAGCGCCTCGCCTCGATCATCGCCGACC
>JAESGR010000145.1_pt1 | contig 111499 bp, 98 predicted proteins | sample 9269771 | NCBI WGS metagenome assembly JAESGR01 (sample SAMN15739572, study PRJNA653492) | algae metagenome | isolation source: Chroococcus sp. CMT-3BRIN-NPC107 and co-occurring heterotrophs from well... | place: USA: Clark Mountains Wilderness, California | collected 2010-04-18
GTGCCGGTGCCGGTGCCGGTGCAGGCGCAGGCGCAGGTGCAGGTGCAGGTGCAGGTGCAGGTGCAGGTGCAGGTGCAGGTGCAGGTGCAGGCGCGGGTGCAGGCGCGGGTGCAGGCGCGGGTGTCGGAGCAGGCGCCGGAGTGGGAGCAGGCGCCGGAGTGGGAGCAGGCGCCGGAGTGGGAGCAGGCGCAGGTGCCGACGTCAAGACCTGACAAGTCTTGACGACGCCATAGATCGGGTCATCGCCGAAAAACTCGTTCGTACAGAGCGCCGGACCGTTGACGGTCATCGTGATCCAGCTCGACTGCGCGCCGTATCGCACGGTCGTCGGTGCCGCGGTCGAGAACGCCTGACCTTCACCGGCGACCGTGACCCAAGTGGCCGGAGGGGGTGCCGGAGGTGGCGGCGGCGATGGCGCGGGCGGTGCAGGCGGGGCAGGCGGGGCAGGGGCCGGCGAGGGCGATGGCGCTGGTGGAGGAGTCGGCGCGGGACCCGGCGTCGGCCCCGGTGCCGGAGCCGGTGCGGGCGCGGGCGTCGGCGCCGGGGCGGGTGCAGGCGTCGGCGCAGGCGCAGGTGCAGGTGCAGGTGCAGGGGCTGGTGTCGGAGAGGGGGCAGGAGCTGGCGTCGGAGCAGGAGCAGGAGCCGGAGACGGAACGGGAGCGGGAGCGGGAGCGGGGGCAGGGGCTGGGGCTGGGGCTGGTGCAGGACTGGGAGCCGGACTGGGAGCGGGTGCGGGTGCAGGTGCCGGGGCCGGTGCGGGCGCAGGTGAGGGAGCGGGCGCGGGAGCGGGAGCAGGAGCAGGAGCAGGAGCCGGCGCGGGAGCCGCCGCAGGGTCTATGCGGATCATCCTGGCAACGGATGGCACGCCGTTGCCGTTCAGAAGGAACAGCATGTAGTAGCCGGGCGGGTTGAGGTTGGGGTCGGTCGGAACGGCGACGCTCACCCCACCGGTCGCTTGAGTGAATGTCGGGAAGCTGATCCGCTGCCCGGCGTTGAAGGCGTGCGTGACCGTGCCCAGCGACACGAGCGAGACCCTGGTGACGGACGTGGCGTCGGGGCTGCTCACGAGGATGGGCGAACTGCCAAGCCGGACGTTGGCCGGCGCCGAGCTGATCCTCGGACGCGCGCCCTTGAAGAGGTACGGAGGCGAGAACACCTCGTAGTTCATGCCGAGATCGCCGCCTGCCGAGAACACGCGGCCGTCGGGCAGCAGCAGGGCCACGGCATGGTAGGAACGCGGCTCGGTCAGGCTGGTGAGCGTCGTCCAGCGCCCGGTGGCCGGGTCCCACAGTTCCGTGGGGTAGACGGGTGACGCCAGCCACTTCGCCGCTTCCGGCTCCGAGCCGCTGCTGCCGCCGGTCACGAGCACCGTGCCGTCGGGCAGCAGCGTCATGTTGTGCTGCTTGCGCGCGTTCGCCATTGGAGCTGCGTAGCTCCAGGCGGGGGACGGCGCATTCAGGTCGATGACCTCTGTCGTGTTGGTGGGAGTCGACACGCAGGTGTCGTCATAGGGCGCACAGTTCGTGCCGCCCGCGACCATGACCCTGCCGCTCCTGAACATGGCCGACGAACTCCAGCTCCGCGGGCCGAACTTGTTGTTGCCAACGACCGTCCACGCCCCGGCTCCCCTCGTGTCTAGGTACCGCGTCGTCTGATTCGGGCCGGCGTGGAAGACTCTGCCGTTCGGCGCGAGGTACATGAACGGATAGAACGGGAGGACGAGGTGGGCTCCGGTGAGATCTCGCCAGGTCCCTGTCGCCGGTTGGTACACCTGCGGCAGCGGGTTCATGCCGATCGTGTTGTCGCTCTGCCCGCTGATGACAAGCTGCTCGCCGTTCGGCAGCGACGTATTCGTGGGGTACCAGCGCCCGTCCGACATCGCCGGGACCGGCTGCCAGACGTCAGTGAACGGGTTGTAGATGGAAGCGTTGGCCAGCCCGACGAAGTCGGCGACATGCCCACCGGTGACGAGCAGGCGGCCGTCGGGGAGGAACGAGAAGCCCGAGCAGAAGATGTTGTAGCCAGCGCGCGCGGCCGGCGTGAAGTGGCCTGTGGTCGGGTCCCAGAGCTGGGCCCGGTCTGCGTTCTCGTACGAGTCCCAGAACATCACCTTGCCGGTCGGCAGCATGTGCGCGTGAATGGCGCGATACGGCGTCGGCAGCGTCACCGAATAAGCTCCGACGACCGCAGGGTCGACCGAAGCCAGGGCGGTTGACTGCAAGGCCCAGGCAAGGGCCAGGGCCGACAAGGTGTGCTTCGCCCGGGGCGGGCGACGGCAACGGAAACTCTTCATTTGTAGATGCGCCGCGGCAAGTGAGCGGCCTGCCGAACCCCGCGCATCGCGTGCCCGCCAAGTCGACAACCGTTCGTCTGACGCTTCGCGCCCGGGCATCCGGTGTCAGGGTGATTGTTACAAATATCAAAGAGTTCGTGCAGCGCAAGCCGTTCGGGTGAACCCTCACTGGAGTTGCAGATCGAGCAACCAGTCTGCGCGCGGCGCTCGCCTGCCTAGGAGGCGCAGTCTCCCGCACCTCTACACGGCTCCGGGAAAACGCGATGGCCCCAATCGCCGTTCTCCTACACCGGCCGGCCTGCGTCGCGGCGATGCTCGGCCGGTGGAAGATCGCACCGCCTCCGCCGAGTCGAGCAATGCCAAGACGGCGCAGCTGATCGTCGAGACGAACGTCATCATCGACTCGTCGAAGAGCCTCCTGAGTGAGCTCGATGTCGACGCGGACTCCCGTTCAGCCGCGGACGACGAGGACTTCCCGAGCACGGAGCCGGACGTCAAGGGGGTCTAGCCGGCGTCGGTCGGGGGCTGCGGGGTTGGTCCCGCCGACAGGAATCGAACCTGTATTTGCCGCTTAGGAGGCGGCCGTTCTATCCATTGAACTACGGCGAGGGCGCGGCCGCGGGCGAAGCGCGGCTCGGGAGGGCGGCAGTTTAAGACCTGGGCCCCCGCCGAGCGCCGGCGTACTGCCGCCGAGACCGCAGGAGCGCAGCATGGCCACAGTCGAAGGCACGCACACGCAGGGCGAGGGCGGCCGCGTCGTCCACTACCGCGTCGATTACGAGGTCGTCGGCGCGACGATCAACTACAAGGCGGTGTGCTCGGAGGGCGGGCGCAGCTCGCCGCACGAAGGCCAGTTCGACTTCGATCCCTCGAAGATCGCGGCGGCGGAGGCCGTGGCCGCCTTCATGCAGAACCACATCGGCAAGGCCGACTTCGACGTCGCTCCCTAGCCCCGCCTCATCTCGCGCTAGCGCCAGCGCACGGTCCAGTTGATGTCGATGGCGTTGTCGCCGCCGGCCTGGGCGCGGATGGTGACCCGCTGGGCGACGCGGTAGATCAGCTGCCAGGTGCCCGTCGTGGTGTTGAGCCCGTGCTCGTAGCCGACGTACCAGCGCTTCGAGATCTGCTTGCCGAGGCTCACGATGGTGTCCTTGACCGCGCCTTCGCTCTGCCGGATGCCGACCGTGTCGAGGCCGATCGACTGGATCAGCCGGTCGGTCACGCCGGGCCCTTCCCCGGACAGCAGCGCCAGCGCCGCCTGCTGCAGGAGCGCGGTGTCGGCACCGCCGGTGGTCGCCGCTTCGCGCCCGAGCACCAGCCAGCTGAGCTTGTCGAGATCGGACATCTCGGGCTCGGAGAAGAGGCGGATGCGCGGGTTGAGCGCCGTGCCGCCGACCGTCACGCCGACGCGCACGTCCAGGTCCGGCCGCACCGCCAGGATGTCGAGGCGCGGGTTCTCGACCGGGCCGACGAAGGTCAGGATGCCGCGGGCGATCGCCAGCTTCTGCCCGTACGCCTGGTAGGTGCCGTCGACCGCGCTGAGCGTGCCCTCCACGGCGAGGCGTCCATTGGGTGAAGTGATGTGCAGCTCGCCGCGCAGGCCGGCATCGAGGCCGCGGCCGCGCACGCGCATGCGCTCGCCCATGCCGACGCGCAGGTCGAGGGCGACGGTGCGGCTGGCCGGCTGCGCACCGGGGAGCGCGGGCGCGGGCGATGCGGTCTGCACCGCCGCGGGAGCCGTCGGCGCGGACGCAGCGGCCGGTCGGCGCACGACCACCACGTCGTCGCCGAGGCGCGGGGCGTCGGAGCGCGTGAAGTCGACCAGGCCCTCGTCGACCTTGAACTGCCCGTCGAGCGCGAGCGTCTTCGCGTCGAGACGGAGCGTCGCCGCGCCGCTGGTGACGATGCGGCGATCGACGCGGCCGAGCATCTCGAAGCGCTCGGCGACGAGGCGCAGGCGCGCCGTCGGCGTCTCGTCGAAGGTGGCATTGCCTTCGAGGCGGACGGTGCCCTCGCCGGCGCGGGCGATGAACTGCTCGATGCGCGCCGTCGTGCCCTGCAGGGCGATCGCGACGCGGCCGTCGCTGACGTTGACGCCTTCGAGGAAGTTGCGGACGCCGAGGTTGGATCCTTCGAGGCGGCCGGTGTACTGCGGCGCGCCCAGTCGCCCGCCGATGCTGGAGCTGGCGTGCAGGTCGCCGCTCAGGCGCCAGCCGGCGGGCACCCACGGCCCCCAGGTGCCGAGGTTGGCGACGCGCAGCTCGAGCACCCCGTCGATCGGCGTCGCCGCGTCGGGCCAGGCGGTCTGCGCCGTCGTGCGCGCCGTCACGGCGCCGGCGACGACGCCGAGCGTGCCGCCCGCCGCGGCGGTGGTGAAGTGCCACACGCCGCCTTCCGCGGCGACGCCGAGGCGCAGGTCGGTGAGGCCGAGGGCCTGGGTGCCGAGCTCGTCGCTGACGGTGAGGTCGCCGCCGCGGCGCTCGACGACGGCGTCGACCCGCACGTCGGGCGCGCTCCGCACGTCGACGCGCGCCGTCACCGACAGGTCGCCGCCCCAGCCGAACGTCGGCTGGAAGGTCTTCAGCACCGGCGCCACCGGGAAGGCGTCGACGGTGGCGCGCACGTCGAGGCGCGCCGCCGACCGGGCGTCGCCGGCCTGCCACTCGAGGCGGCTCCAGCGCACGGTCGCCCCCAGCGCCTGGGCCGAGCCCGGCTCGAGCGTCGCCCGCAGCGGACCGCCCGACCAGAAGACGCTGCCGCGGACGTCACGGGCGCTGAGCCAGGTGCGCACCGGCGCGGCGACCGAACGGGCGACGATCTCGCCGATGCTGCCGCGCCAGCCGGCCGCCTGCACGCCGGCGGCGTCGACGAGGCCGCCGTCGGCGACCAGGCGGACGACGCTGCGCGCGCTCGGCGTCGCCGTGGCCACCGGAGCGCTCGGCGATCCGGCGGTCGCGGTGCGCGCCGCCAGCGCATCGATCCATTCCGGCGGCAGCGCCGCCGACAGCACCTGCAGCTCGGCCCGGTGTGCGCGCGCGCTGCCGGCGAGCGTCGCCTGCGCGCGCTCGACGCGACGGCCGGCGAGGTCGAGGTCGTCGATCGTCAGCGTGCCCTCCAGCGGCGCATTGGCGGCGCTGCCGACGCGCCAGCGGCCGTCCACCCGGCGCGCCGAGCTGTCCTGCAGGCGCAGGTCGCCGCCCTGCAGCTCGCCGTCGCTGGTGACGTCGGGCCAGCGGCCCGCCAGCCGGGCCCGCGCCGTCAGCGTGCCGGACAGCGCCGGGCGCGCCGATCGGCCGCCCGCCGGTCCGCTGCGCGGCGCAGCCAGCCACGGGGCGAGCGTCGCCAGGCGTGGCGCATCGACGGCGAGCTGCCACTCGTCTCCGGCCGAGCCGGCGGCGGCGAGGCGTCCGTGGGCCTTGAGCCGGTTGCCGCCGGCGACGACGTCGAGCGACGGCCGCGCCCGGCCATCGTCGTTCGCATAGCTCGCCTGGCCCGCCAGCGCGACGCCGGCGAGGACGCTGTCGGTGATCGTCAGGGCGGCGCGGCCGCGGGTCGCGGCGACGATCGCCAGCGGCGCGTCGGCGGGAGCCGCTGCCGGCAGGATCAGGTCGAGCTCTCCCTGGCCGTTGAGCCGGCTCGGCCCGTCGCCCAGGAGCGAGTCGATCGCGCCCGGCCACCACAGCGACGGATCGAAGCGGGCCAGCTCGAAGCGGCCGGTGGCCTGCCACGGCGCCGCTTCGTCGGCACGTCGGAGCTGGCCCGCCAGCGAGGCGCGAGCGTCGCCGGCCCGTGCTTGCGCGGCGCGGATCTCGATCCGGTTCGGCGTGTACTGCGCGTCGAGGCGCAGCTGCGCGCGTCGCGGCGCGCTGCGGGGCAGGCGCGGGTCGGCCAGGTCGCCGGCGAGCTCGGTTTTCACGTCGACGACGCGAGCCTCGGGACCCCCGGCGAAGCCGCTGCCGACGACCACGGCCTTGCCGTCCAGCGCGGTGACAGGGGCTCGGGCGTCGAGCGCTGCCGGTCGCACCTTGGCGAGCTCGGCGGTGAGCTCCCAGCGATCGGCCGTCCAGCGACCGCGCCCGACCATGCGACCGCCGGGGACCTTGGCCGAGCCGAGCTCGGCGTCGAGCGCCTGCACCTCGATCACGCTCGGGTCGTCGGGCCGCGCCCGCACCTCGGCGCGAAAGCGCTGCACCGGCAGCAGGCCCTCGTTCCAGCGGCCGGCGCGGGCGTTCGTCATCTCCGCCTTGAGCGTCGCCGGCACGTTGCTGCCGCTCGTCGTCGCGCTCGCCTCGCCGCTCAGCGACGTCGCTGGCGCGGCGCTGGCGAAGGCCGAGAGATCGAGCGCGTTCACCGAGGCGCGCAGCTCGCCGAGCGGCCACGCCGCGAACGGCCGCACCACCGCGCGCGCGTCGAGCGACTGCGTCGGGTGCGTCGCCGTCGGCTGCACGCGCGCCGCCGCGGTGGCGTTCAAGGCCTCGAGCGGCCCTTGCGCGCTCAGGTCGGCGTGCCAGGGCGGCGTGAGATCGACCGAGTCGACGCGAGCGCGCGCGTCGACGGGAAACGGCGCATCGGCGCCGATCTCGAGCGAGCCCGTGGCGGTGCCGCGGTCGACGCGCGCGGCGAGCTCCTGCAGCCGGTGCCGCGTGCCGCGCTCGGCACCGAGGTGGACACGGCCGCGCACGGCCCGGATCGGCGTCGCGTCGGCGCTGCCGACGCGCAGCTCGTCGACGCTCGCGGCGCGCACCTCGAGCTCGAGCGGCAGGCGCAGGCTTTGCGGCGCACGCGCCGGCTCGGCGGCCGGGCTCGCCTGCGCCTCAGGCAGCCAGGTGACGCGGTTCGCGTGCAGGCTGTCGATGACGATGTGCAGCCAGCGGCCGTCGCGGCCGCGCGCGACGCGCAGTCCCTGCCAGCGTGGTGCGTCGAGGCGGAGCACGCCGCTTCCGGGCACGGTGACGTCGAGGCGCTCGGCGGTGAAGTCGCCGATCAGCGAGCCTTGCGGCGCGACGACGTCGATCTGCGGGACGCGCTCGAGCAGCCATCCCGTGCCGGCGGGGCTGTGCAGCAGCCACCAGACGAAGCCGACGGCGGCGGCGGCGAGCAGCAGCAGGGCGGCGACGCCGCCTCCCAGCCAGCGCAGGCCGCGGCCGCGCCGGCGGGCCGACCGCGTCGCCTCGCTGGAATCGGGCGCAGCCGCCGTGCCTTGATCGCTCATCGCCGATCGCTCAGAAGCGGACGCCGACGCTCAGGTGCAGGCGCAGCCGGCGCACGTCGTGGCCGTAGGCCAGGTCGAGCCGGAGCGGCCCGACCGGGCTGCGGTAATGCAGGCCGACGCCGTAGCCGACGACGGGGCGCAGGTCGCCCCAGCGGTCGGCGGCATCGCCGGCATCGACGAAGACGGCACCGAGCAGCGCCGGCAGGCGCGCGGTGATCGGCCGTTCCGCCTCGATGCTGCCGGTGAGCAGGACCCGGCCGCCGACGACGGCGCGGTTCACCGTCGGCCCGATCGTGCGGAAGCCGTAGCCGCGGATCGAGTTCTCGCCGCCGGCGCGAAAGAGGATCGGGTCCGGCACCGCGATCGGGTTGCGGACGAACACCTCGCCGGCCTCGACGCGCGCGTTCAGGAACCACGCGCCGGCCGGACGGTAGGCATGGAGGCGCGCGTAGGTGCGCGCGAACGGACCCTTGCGGCGCTCCGCCCCGGGCCGGTCCGATCGCTCGCGGCTGCCGGAGCCGTAGCCGAGGCCGCCCTGCACGGCGAGCGCCGTGCCCCGCGTCGGCAGCAGGATGTTGTCGAGGTCGCGGCGCAGCCAGTGGTAGTTGACGGAGACGGCGTCGCTCGAGGTGGTGAGGGGCGCGCTCTGCACCTGCGAGTGCGAGAGCTCCGCGTAGTAGAGACGCTCGAAGGCCGTGGTGTTCTTCGAGCGGCCGACCCGCGTCGCCCAGCTGTTGCGCGTCTCGTCGGCGGCACGCAGCTGCTCCAGGTTCGCCGCCGCGAGGTTGTGCCAGAGGTCCTCGCGCACGTACGACGTGAACTCGGTGCCGATCGTCTTGAGGTCGGGCCCCAAGGCGACGGTGCTTCGGGCGATCCAGGGCAGGCCCAGGAATTTGCGGTTGGTGTGCTCGACCGAGACGCGCGGCCCGGTGTCGGCACTGAAGCCGATGCCGAAGGTCGCCTGGTGCTGCGTCAGCTCCTTGACCCTGACCGTGACCGGTGCCGCTTCCGGCGGCCCGTCGAGATCGACCTCGACCGACGCGCCCTCGAACAGGCCGGAGCGGACGATCCGATCCTGGTAGTCGAGGAGGAGCTTCTCGCTGTACTCGATGCCGCGCCGGAAGCCGGCGAGCCGGCGCACGGCGTCCTCGTCGTAGCGCTGCACGCCTTCGACCACGATGGGGCCGAGCCGGAACAGGGGGCCGGGCGCCAAGGTGAGCGACAGGTCGGCCGCTTGCGCGACAGCGTCGATGCGCGCCTGCGTCGACTGCCACTGGGCGGTCGGGTAGCCGTCGGCGCGGAAGGCACCGAGGCTGGCGTTCTTGGCGCTGCTCCAGGCCGACTGCTGGAACGGCTGTCCGGGCTGCAGCAGCCAGGTCTGGCGGATGCGCTCGATGCGGTCCGACCAGGGCTCCTCGCGTGTCGGCTTGCGCGGCGCGAGCGGGCCGGCCGAGTCGATGGCCACGCTCTTGACGACGACGCGCGGGCCGGGCACGACGCTCAGCGTCAGGCGCGCCAGGCCGTCGGCCGTGCGCGCCTGCTCGATCTTCACCTCGGCGTCGAAATAGCCCTCGGTCTCCAGCAGCGAGCGCGCCTGCGCCGGTGCCGCGGCGGCAAGGCGGTCGAGCTCGGCGCCCGTGATCCGCTCGGTGCTCGGTGCCGAGCGGAAGCGAGACAGGTCGAGGTAATCGAGGAGCAGCGTGCGGAGCGGCTCCGGCGCCTGGACGTCGAAGTCGTAGAGCGGTACTTCCGGCTCGGCGGCTGCCTGCGTCGCCTCGGGCTCCTCCTTGCCGTTCAGGAACGGCAGGCTCGTGCATCCGGTCATCAGCGCCGTCAGGAGCAGACACCACAGCGCCCGCCACGGCGCTGTGCGCCGGCTCATTTGACGAGCAGTCGCATGGCTCCTTCGAGCCCCGGTAGCGTCAGCGGAAACATGCGATGGTTCATGAGCTGCTGGATCACCGAGATGCTCTGCCGGTAGCCCCAGACGCCCTGCGGCTCGGGGTTGATCCAGGCGAACTTCGGGAAGGCGTTGGTGAGGCGCTGCAGCCACTCGGCGCCCGGCTCCTCGTTGTTGTATTCGACGCTGCCCCCCGGCTGCAGGATCTCGTACGGGCTCATCGTCGCGTCGCCGACGAAGATCAGCTTGTAGTCCTTGTTGTACTTGCGGATGAGGTCCCAGGTCGGGAACTTCTCGCTGTAGCGGCGCCGGTTGTTCTTCCACATGAAGTCGTAGACGCAGTTGTGGAAGTAATAGAACTCGAGGTGCTTGAACTCCGTCTTGGCGGCGCTGAACAGCTCCTCGACCCGGTGGATGTGCTCGTCCATCGTCCCGCCGACGTCCATCAGCAGCAGCACCTTCACCTTGTTGTGCCGCTCGGGGACCATCTTGATGTCGAGCCAACCGGCATTCGACGCCGTCGAGCGGATGGTGTCGTCGAGGTCGAGCTCCTCTTCCGAGCCCTCGCGCGCGAAGCGGCGCAGCCGCCGCAAGGCGACCTTGATGTTGCGCGTGCCGAGCTCGAGGCTGTCGTCGTAGTCCTTGAACTGGCGCTGGTCCCAGACCTTCACCGCGCTCTTGTTGCGGCCCTTGTCCTGGCCGATGCGGATGCCCTGCGGGTTGTAGCCGTAGGCACCGAAGGGCGAGGTGCCGCCGGTGCCGATCATCTTGTTGCCGCCCTCGTGGCGCTTCTTCTGCTCCTCGAAGCGCTTCTTCAGCGTCTCCATCAGCTCGTCCCAGCCCCTCTTCTCGATCTTGGCCTTTTCCTCGGGCGTGAGCTCGAGCTCGAACTTCTTCTGCAGCCACTCGACCGGGATGTCCTGGGTGAAGTCGGTGAGCAGCTCGACGCCCTTGAAGTAGGCGGCGAAGGCGCGGTCGAACTTGTCGAACTGGGCCTCGTCCTTGACCAGCGAGGTGCGGGCCAGGTAGTAGAAGCGGTCGATCGTGGGCCCTTCGTCATCGTCGATGACGCCGGCCTCGATGGCCTGCAGCAGGCTCAGGTATTCGGTCACCGAAACCTTCAGCTTGGCCGCGCGCAAGGTGAAGAAGAAGTTGATCAGCATGGCGGCGTCGATCGGCGGTGCCGGCCAGCATAGCCGCTCGCCTGCGGCCCTGTCCGCGGCCGGACTCTGCGCCGGCCTGCCCGACAATCGCCGGGCCGCCTGCCGCCATGACCGATCCGCACCTGCCCGACCCCCGGAGCGACCCACGCGGCTTCCTGCGCGCGCTGTTCGACGCTGCCGTGCGCCAGGCCGTGCCCGGCGAGGCGCTGGCGCGCTTCCTGCCCCCGCCGCCGGCGGGACGCACGCTCGTCCTGGGCGCCGGCAAGGCCGGCGGGGCGATGGCCGCCGCCGTCGATGCGCTCTGGCCGGCCGACGCGCCGCTGAGCGGCCTCGTCGTCACGCGCTACGGTGCCGTTCCTCCCGCCTATGGGGCGAAGCGCTCCGCCGGCCAGGGCCGTATCGAGGTCGTCGAGGCGGCGCACCCGGTTCCGGACGAGGCCGGCCGCGGCGCCGCGGCGCGCATCCTCAAGCTCGCCGAAGGGCTGAGCGAGGACGACCTCGTCCTCTGCCTGATGTCCGGAGGCGCGTCGGCCCTGCTGACGCTGCCTGCGCCCGGCGTCAGCCTGGCCGACAAGCAGGCGGTCAACAGCGCCCTGCTCGCCAGCGGCGCCGCCATCGACGAGATGAACTGCGTGCGCAAGCATCTGTCGGCGATCAAGGGCGGCCGGCTGGCTCGCGTCTGCGCGCCGGCCCGCGTCGTGACCCTGGTCGTGAGCGACGTGCCCGGCGACTCTCCGGCGGTGATCGGCAGCGGCCCCACGGTTCCGGATCCGACGACCTGCGCCGACGCGCTGGCCGTCCTCGACCGCTACGCCATCGCCGTGCCGGCCGCCGTTCGCGCCGGTCTCGAGCGCGGCGAGCTGGAGACACCGAAGCCGGGCGACCCGGCCTTCGCCGGCAACGTCGTGCATCTCGTCGCCACGCCGCAGCAGTCGCTCGAGGCCGCCGCGGCGCTGGCGCGCAAGGCATCGATCGCGGCGCACATCCTGGGCGACGAGATCGAGGGCGAATCGCGCGAGGTCGGCAAGGTCCATGCAGCGATCGCGCGCCAGGTCGCGCGCCGCTCGCAGCCGTTCGAGCGTCCGTGCGTGCTGCTGTCGGGCGGCGAGACGACGGTGACCCTGCGCGCGCAGGGCGGCCGAGGTGGCCGGGCCGGCGAGTTCCTGCTCGGCTGCGCCATCGCGCTGCAGGCGGCGCCCGAGGTGCACGTGCTCGCCGCCGACACCGACGGCATCGACGGCGTCGAGTCCAACGCCGGCGCCTTCGTGAGCCCCGACACGCTGGCCAGGGCGGCCGCGCTGGGCACTAGCGCCGAGCGCCATCTCGATCGCAACGACGCGTACTCGTTCTTCGAGCAGCTCGGCGACCTTCTCGTCACCGGGCCCACCTTCACCAACGTCAACGACTTCCGGGCCCTGCTGATCCTCTGAGCCCCGGCTCGCGCTGGGACACGGACATGCGTTGCGGCAGGCGCTGCATGCGCTCGCGCTCGAGCACCAGGCGGACGATGCGCTCGCGCTCCGGGTCCTCGCCGATGGCCCGCCACGCGGCATCGATGTGACGCGGCAGCGCGGCAGCGAAGGACAGCGGCTCGAGGCTCTCGCTCCGGCTCGGCGCGGCAGGCGGCGTCGTCCCGTGCACGGTCCAGCTGCGCTCGATCGTCGCGCCGGCCAGTGGCCGATCGGTGAGGAGGATGCGGCCGTCCTCGGTGCGCTGCTGCACGATTACCGGCCCGCCGGCTGTAGGCTGGGACGCCGATGCGGGGCCGGCGAGCATCGCGGCGGCGCACAGCGCGAGGATGAAGGGCGGGTGCATGGTGCCCTTCGAGGAGCAACGGCTGTGCCCGTCGAGTTGCCGTTCGGCACGGGCCTCATCCCTTGATACGCTCCGGTCTGCAGCAACGACGCCGACCTACAAATGATCGACACCTACACCTTCGCGGCGCCGGCTCTGGTCGCCGCCGTGCGCGACGTCGTCGCTGCCGCCGGATCATCGAGCGCGGAAGCGACCGAGGTCGCCGAGAACCTCGTCGAGGCGAACCTGCGCGGCCACGACTCGCACGGGATCGGCATGCTGCCGCGCTACATCGACGCGGTGCTCGAAGGCGGGCTGACGGTGAACGCCCACGTGTCGGTTCGGCAGGACACCGGCAGCGTGCTGACACTCGACGGCCACCAGGGCTACGGCCAGGTGATCGGCCGCGAGGCGATGGAGCTCGGGGCCGAGCGGGCGCACCGGCACGGCGTCTGCGTCGTCGGTCTGGCGCACTCGCATCACCTCGGCCGCATCGGTCACTGGGCCGAGCAGTGCGTCGGCAGCGGACTGGTCTCGATCCATTTCGTGAACGTGCTGTCGCGGCCCATCGTGGCGCCGTTCGGCGGTCGCGATGCGCGCATCGGCACCAATCCGTTCTGCGTCGGCATCCCGCGGCCGGGCCAGGAACCGGTGATCCTCGACTTCGCGACGAGCAAGATCGCGCAGGGCAAGACGCGCGTCGCCCACAACAAGGGCGTGCCGCTCGAGCCCGGAACCATCATCGACGACCACGGCGAGCCGACCACCGACCCGCGCTTCACGGTGATCGAGCCGTTCGGCGCCTTGCTTCCGTTCGGCGAGCACAAGGGGGCCGGGCTGGCCCTGATCTGCGAGCTGCTCGGCGGCGCGCTCGCCGGCGGCGACACCGCGCGGGCCGTGACCGACGGCCGCCGTCGCGTCCTCAACAGCATGTTCTCCATCCTGGTCGATCCCGAGCGCATGGGCACGGCCGCCAACCTGGCGCGCGAGATGGAAGGCTATGTCGCCTACGCCGCCGCGTCGCCGCCGGCCGCCGGCATCGATCGCGTCAAGACGCCGGGCGAGCCGGAACGCGAGATGCGCGCCCGCCGACTGCGTGATGGTGTCCCGGTGGACGCGGTGACCTGGGCCGAGATCGTGGCCTCGGGTGCGAAGGTCGGCGTCGCGGCGGACCGCATCGAAGCCCGGGTTCGCTGAAGCGCTGCCGGCTCCGGTGAGCGATCCCATGAACACTCTGGACACCGGCTGGATCCTCGTCGTCGGCCTGGCGCTGTTCGTCGCCTGGCTCGGCTGGACCGTGCTTCGCTCGCGGCGAGGACGGCAGAAGACCCAGGCTTCGAGCGAGGTCCCGGCCGCCGCAAAGGACACGGCAGCGGCCGGCGCTTCGGCGTTGCCGCCGGCGCCGGTGCAGGCTCCCGTGCCGCCCGCGACGTCCGTCGCGCCCACGACGTCCGTGGCGGCCACGACGTCCGTGCCGCCGCCGGCCCCGCCGATCGCCGCGCCCGCACCGGCGCCGCCAGCCGATGCCATCGCCGCGCCTGTGCCTGCACCCGTGCCCGCCGCGGCGCCGTCGCCGCGCGCGATGGAGGCGATCCCGCCGACCCGGAGCCGGCCGCCGCCGCCGCGCATCGAGCGCGTCCTGGCGGTCCATCGCCCGAGCGGGGAGGACGAAGGCGACGGCGCGTCGATCCCGCTCTCGCCGCCGCTGGCCGAAGCGCTCGCGGCGCTGGCCGCGACGCCCGTCCAGCCCCCGGACGACCAGGTGCCGCGCCGGTTCGCGATCGCGCTGCCGGCGGCTGCCGCGCTGGCCGTCGCCCGTGCGGATCAGGCCCAGGTGCGCAGCCTGGCCGCGGCGCAGGAGTGTCCGCCTTCGCGGCCCGTGCAGTGGCTCGACTCGACGGCGGCGGCGGAGCTGGCCGCGGTGGTGCTCGCCGTCGAGGCCGCCGACACGCTGCGCGATGTGGCGGGTGAGATGCAGCAGCTGAAGGCCATGCACGCGGCGTTGCCGGCCAAGCCCGTCGGCGTCGCCGACGCGCGCCTGAAGGCACTGCTGCAGGAAAGCGGACGCTACGCCCGCGACGCGCGCGACAACTACGCCGGCCTGGTCGGCCGGACGAGCTTTCGCGAGCGCGTCGACGAGGCCGCTGCTCGCGCCTCGACGGCGTGGGACGAGCTGAAGGAGCCCGACGACCGGCGGCGCAGCCAGCTCGAGACCCTGAGCTCGACGCCTCGCTTCGGCGAAGTGCAGGTGGAGCGGGCCCGCGCGCTCCTGCACGAACATCGCGACGCGCAGCGCGTCCAGGCGATCGTCGTCCGCGCCGTGGCGGCGATGGCCTGGCTTCGCCTGCTGCTCGGGCAGCGGGCGGCGGACGAGCGCGACGTCCTCGGCGGCATCGAGGCGACGCTGCGCCAGGCCGTCGAGCACGACGCCGTGCTGCGGACGCGGCTGCAGTCGGCCGAAGCCGGCGCCCGCGGCGACCCCTACGTCGGTCGCGGCGAGTTCGAGGCCAACCGCGCTGCGTTGCGCAAGCTTCTCGACGAGCTCGGCGGCGATCTGCCGGCCGCGCTGGAGCGCGTCGCGCTCGCGCGGTCGGCCGTGGATCGCGGCTTCCCGGCGCCTGCCGCGGCCGGCGAAGGCTGGCTCTGCGTCCTTCGCGCGGTCGACGGCTCGGCCGGCGAGCTGCGCCTGCGCCCGCTCGCACCGGCCGAAGCGCGTGCCGCGCACTGAAGCAAAGTCCGGCGCAGCGTCATGACGGCGCGCCCCCGGCGCGCCCGCCTGCGCTAGGCGCGCCGGCCGACCAGCTTCGCGCCCGTCAGCTGCTCCTGCGCCTCGACCAGCGAGGGCACGAACTTCTTGCCGTGACCGAGCGCGCTCGCGAGCACCAGCGACTGGTGCACCGCCTCGCCGACCACCGTGGGGATGGCCAGGCCTTCGGCCAGGTGGGTGTAGTAGCGGATGTCCTTCCTGGCGTTGTCGAGCTCGAAGCGAAGCGCGCCGAGGTCGCCCTGCAGGGTCTTGGCCATCATCTGGAAGAGGCCCGAGTTGACCGCGCCCACGGACACCAGGTCGACCAGCTTCTGCGGGTCGATGCCGGCGCGCTGGCCGACGGCGAAGGCTTCCGCCGTCGCGGTGCAGATCGCCTGGGCGATGAAGTTGTTGAGCAGCTTGATGACGTGACCGGCGCCGGGACCGCCGACGTGGAAGACGTTCTCGGCGAATCCGCGCAGCACTGGCTCCAGCCGGGCGAAGGTCTCGGCGTCGGCGCCGACCATCACGTTGAGCTTGCCCGCCTCGGCTTCGATCGGCGTGCGCGCGAGCGGGGCGTCGACGAGGGTGGCGCCGGCGGCGCTGCAGGCGTCGCGGAGCCGCGCCGTCGAGTCGGGCTCGCTGGTCGAGCAGTCGACCACGAGCAGGCCGCGGCGGGCGCCGGCGAGCAGGCCTTGCGCGCCGGTCAGCGACGACTCGACCTGCGGCGATCCGGTGACGCACAGGAACACGATCTCGCTGCCCGAGGCCAGCTCTGCCGCCGACGCGCACTCGACGGCGCCGGCATCCAGCAGGTCGGCGACACGCTCGCGGTTGCGGTGCACGGTGAGTCGCAGCGAGTGGCCCTTGGCCAGCAGGTTCTTCGCCATGCCGTGGCCCATCAATCCCGATGCGCCGATGAATCCGATCGCTGCCATTCGCCTGCTCCCGTTGCGGTGATGAGCTGCGATTGTGCGTGGCGCCCGTCCGGCGGGTCCCTCAGCGACGAACCTCCTGGTACCAGTAGCGGCGCAGCCGCGGCGCATTGACCGAGGGCCGCGGCCGCGACGCCTGGATGGCCGAGCCGGACGGGTTGGGCGCGCCGATGACGAAGGGCACCTGGCGGGTCTGCTGCGAGCCGTTCGCCGCTGTATAGGAGACGGTGACCAGTCCGGCGACCGGGCTCGGCGGCAAGCCGCCGCCGGTCAGCACCGAGCCGGCGGTGGTCACGCAGAACAGCGGCATGGCGTAGCTCTTCGCCTGGCCGAGGTTGACCGAGCAGGAGTTCGTCGCCGCCGAGGAGATCGGCCGGTTCGTGCCGAAGAAGCTGTAGCCGGCGATCGAGGTCGAGGCGTTGACCACCTTTTCGCCCTGCTCGAGCGTGATGTAGCAGCCGCTCCCGGTGACGTCGCTGACCGCGCCAGCGGCGCGAAGGTCGCTCCAGACGATCGTCGCCGGGCTCTCGGGCAGGCCCTTGCCCACATGGCGATCGAAGATCTGGAAGAAGTGGTCCTGGGTGGCGCTCAGCAGCGGCTTCTCGCGGTCGCCCGAGCCGAAGGTCAGCGCAGTGAAGTCGCGCGTGACGATGAGGTCCGGCGCGAAGAAGAACTTGCGACCGGTCGAGGTGCCGCCGCCGAGGTCGGCGAGCTTGCGGATCGACCAGTCCGACGCTGCATGGGCGCCGGCGCCCGACTCGAAGTCGATGCGGTAGACCTGCCCGCCGAGGTCGACGGCGTAGGCGCGATCGATGAAGCCGTCGCCGTCGGAATCGGCGATCGACACGTCGGCGCTGACGCTGCGCCCGATGCTGCCGGTGCCGCTCAGCGTGGTGAAGCTCTTCAGGACCACGCCGGTGAACGCGTCGAGGACGTACACCACGTGCCCCATCGTCGTCGTGCCGACGCTGCTGCCGTCCTCGGCGCCGGCGTCGTAGCCGCCGCCGACGACCAGCACCGGGCTGGCATGGCCCTTGATGCGCGCCACCTTGGGCTCGGCCCAGGTCTGGCCCAGCAGCGGCACGTCGCCGCTGCCGCCGCTCTTCTTCCAGAGGAACGTCGGCGCCGAGGGCGTCGTGACGTCGATGGCGTAGATCTGGCGGCCGCCGCGGCGCATGCCGACGTAGATGATCACGCGGTCGCTCAAGCCGCTGGCGTTGATCTTCTGGTAGACGCTGATGGGGCCGTCGACGAAGTAGTCGCGCGGCGTCGCGGTCGAGTCCGCAGGCGTCGAGGGCACGCGGACCTCGGGCGAGTCGGTGCGCAGGCGGCGAAGCTTGCCGAACATCTCCTCGGGCACGAAGCTCCACAGCTCCTCGCCCGCGCCGGTGCCCGCCTGGTTGCCGTTGATCGCGTGCAGCATGCCGTCGTTGGCACCGTAGAACACGACCACGCCGGCGCTGCCGTAGTTGACGACCGCCGGCCGCGAGTGCAGCACGTCGCCATGCACCGAAGGCCGGATCGTCGTCGCCGGGGTGGTGGTCGGACCCTGCTCGTCGTTGGCGTTGCTCGTGCCGCGCACCCAGTTGATCAGCTGCGCCCGCGACGCGGCATCGGCGACGCCGAGAGCCGCGGCGGTGATGGCGGTGTTGGTGTCGGCGAACGCGCTCGGCGTCGCCGGGCTCGACGCGCAGCCGACGCAGGTGAGGACCTTGCGCGTCCCGTTGGCGGTCGCGAAGGTGCTGCGCAGGCGTTGCGCGGCGCCGCCTTTCTCGACCACCTCGCCGTCCGGCGAGTCGCTGGCCGACGCGGGGGTGCCCATCGGCTGGTTGGCCCAGAACTCGCTCGGCGCGGTCCAGAACGACACCGCGGCCGGCCCGATGAAGCCGGTCGAGGCGCTGATCGCCGGCGCGCCGTTCGAGTCGACGACCGACAGCTCGCCCAGCACGTCGATGCCGAGCTGGTACTGCTTGAGGTTGCCGCGCCAGCGCGGCAGGCCGTTGGCGTCCGGGCGGAACATGCCCATGTAGACCTGGTTGAGGTAGGTGCCGCGGGCGTTCACCGACACGGGCAGGCTGGCCGAGGCGAAGACGCTGTCGACGGCCTGGATCTGGTCGAAGATCTGCTGCAGCGACAGCGTCAGCGAGTCGACGTTGCTGGCGCTGAAGAACTGGCCGCCGCCGTAGTTCGCCATGCTGCGGATGAAGTTCGGGTAGGTGCCGTCGCTGGAGCTGCCGACGACCGCCACGCCGTGCGTGACGATGCCCTGCAGGCCCTCGCGGCCGCTGACGTCGGCGCCGCGCATGAAGCGCGCGTACTCGTCCGCCCAGTTCGCCTGGTCGGAGTTGCTGACCACCGAGCTGGGGTAGGTGAGCGGCGTGCTGTCGCCGCCGAGGCCTTGCAGCAGCGCCAGCGCTTCGGCGTTGGTGTTTTCGCCCGGGCCGCCGTTGGCGATGAAGATCAGGTAGTTGCGTCCGCAGCTGTTCGCTGCCGTCGAGCTGTAGCGGTTGCCGCTGAAGGCGCTGGCGTCGTACTTGCTGCCGGCCTTGCCGCGGTAGGCGTCGAGGCCCTTGAAGTAGAGGTAGGCCTCGTGCATGGTCTTCGCGAACGCCGCGTTGTTCGCCTTGTCGGCCTGGATGTCCAGATCGCGGATCATCTGCTTGAAGGCGTTCTTGTTGTTCGTCGTCAGCGGCGTCAGCGCCTTGCGCGGATAGCCGCCGCTGTTCGCCGCCGGCGACTCGTTGAAGATCATCAGGCCGACATTGAACAGGGCGTCGCTGTTCGCATCGGCGCCGGCCTTGACCGGCAGCACGTCGATCAGGTTGTAGAGAGCGCACTTCTCGACGCCGACCTTCTTGCCCTGCTCGGCCGAGGACGGGCCGTGGCTGGTGAGCACGCCGTTGGTCTTGTAGTAGCAGTTCGGGACCGGCAGGTTCGCCGACCAGTTGGCGGAGCTGTCGAGCACCAGGAGCACGTTGGGCAGGTCGCCCTGGCCGCTGTTGTACGAGTAGATGTCGATGTCCTCGCCCTGCGCCGGAGCGGCCAGCAGGGCGGCGCAGGCGATGGCGCCGGACAGGCGCAGGACGGTGGTGACCGATGAGTTCATGGCGAGGTCTCCCGGTTCCGCTTCACGGGCAGCCCGTCGCCGCGTCGGTGACGAAGCCGCGCACGGCCACGCCCTGGTTCGCGGCGACGCTGGTTCCCGACGGAGCGTCGGTGACGACGGCACGGATGTTCCATTCCATGTCGGAGCACAGGGAAGCGCCCGCCGCCGCGCCCGGCAGCTCGCTCTCGATGCCGTTCGGTGCCTGCGACATCATGCAGGGCAGGTCGGTCGGCACCGTCGGATCGAGCTCCGCGGACCCCACCGGGCGCACCCGGTAGCAGAGCGGCGCCGGTTCCAGGCGCGCCGTGTACGCGGCGGTGCCGTTGCCATGCACGTCGACGGGGATCGGACTGGCGGCCACGGCGGCCGCGTCCTGGACGAACAGCGACGAGCTGATCGTGGTCTCGATCGCGGCTTGTGCTGCGGCGAAGGCTTCCTGGCGCACCTGCGTGTTGCCGACGATGCGCAGGTTGCCGGTGCTGCCGTTGTAGGCCCAGACCGCGAGCAGGGCCATCGCCAGCAGCATGACGAGCGCAACGATGAGCGTGACCCCGCGCTGGCGGGCAGCGCCAAGGCGCGGCGAGTGGCGGCGCGCGGTCATGGCAGCTCCCTCGTGCCGCTCGGGTTGACGAGACGGATGGTGTTGCCGTGCGCGCGCCTGACGTAGCCGTCGCGCGCCACGTTGTGGACGCCGGCGCCGCCGAAGTCGAACGACTGCGCGCTCGCCAGCGTCTCGGACCCGGCTGCCTTCTCGAGCGAGCGGCTGACGAAGTGCAGCTTGACGGCCATCACGTTGGCCCAGTCGGCGGCGGGCCCGAGGAGGGCCGGCTGCGTGAGGTAGCTGTCGGGCGTGCCGTTGCCGTCGAGGTCGAAGCCGTACTCGAAGCGCATGTGCTCGATGCCTTCGACGAGGGCGGTCTCGACGAGCTGTCCGTTCAGGAGCTCGAGCCGCTTCAGCGTCGGCATGCCGTCGCCGCCGCCGGCGCATCGGTTGCAGGAGGCGATGAAGTAGATGCGCGAGACGAAGGCGCGGACGCGGTTCGGTGCCGCGCAGGTCCGGTCCTTCAGGTTGAAGTTGGCGGGGATCCGGTCGTAGAGAAGCGAAGGCGCCAGGGTGTCGCTCTCGCAGAACGAGTACTGGACGTAGTACTGCGAGCCGGCGGCGAGGGTGCCGGGCAGGACGGCGTCGATGTCGAGGCGGCGGATGACGATCGCGGCCGTGTCCGGCTGTCGATGGGCGAGGCAGCCGAGCAGCTGCCCTCCGGTGTAGCCGCGCACCGCCGGCGGCACCGTCGGCGGCACCGAGGTGAAGGCCACCGGCGCGGTGCTGCAGGGGTCGGGATCGGCGCTCACCGCGGCGGCGGTGCCGATCTCGCCATAGAAGCCGGCCAGGCGGATGTCGTCCCGCAGCAGCTCGGCGGCATAGCGACCGTTGTCGAGCTGCACGCTGCTGCGCCGCAGGTTCTGTCCGCTCGTCGACGCGTTGGCGAAGATCACGAGCAGGGCCGAGGTCATGATGAGGCCCAGCGTCAGGCCGACCATCAGCTCGACCAGCGAAAAGCCGCGCTGATGCGTGCGCATCGCGTCTGTCGTCGAGGGTGTCGAGCCGCTCATGATCAGCAGCGCGCCAGGGCCGGCGCGACGACCGGGTCGCGCAGCAGGCCGATGCACACCGTGTAGGAGACGGTGCGACGCAGCGGCTCCGATGCGAAGGTCGGATCGGCGAGGCCGCACGGGCTGGGCGGCGCCCCCGTCGCGACGATGCCCTGCCAGACGACGGCGACGACGTAGCGGTCGCTGCTCGTCGCCGGCCGCGTGATGCAGCCGCGCGCCAGGAGCATGGCACCGACCTTGGCGCCGTCCCGGTCCTCGCGCGAGCCGCGGATGAGATTGCCCCACTCGCACAGATCGAGCGCGGCCCCGGCCAGCGCGGCGCAGTCCTGGATCGCGCCGGCGCCGATCAGGCCGTCGACGACGTAGGCCCCGGCATCGGCGCGGTTGGCGTTGATGCGGGCGACCATGTCGTCGACCAGCGTCAGGGCCTGCGTGCGCTGGTGCGATTCGAACTCGGACGCCACGGCGCGGGCCTGCACGGCGACGAAGCCGAGCAGGCCGAAGGCGCAGACGACGATCGACACCAGCACCTCGATTAGCAAGGCGCCGCGCTGGCCGGCGGCCGGCGCCTGTCGCCTGCGAGCGGCGGGCGCTCTCATGTGCAGGCTCCCAGCAGCGACCGGGCCCGGCCGGAGAGATCGAGCTCGACGCAGCGCCGGCTTTGCGCGTCGGCGGCCGACGAGCTCAGGGTGATGCGCACCTGGGCGTTCGGTGACGCCACCCGGCCGTTCGCGTCGAAGGTGATGGAAGCGGGCGCCCCGTCGAACACGACGTTGTTGCCCATGGCGTTGCGCCGGCTCAGCTGGAGCGCGCCGGCGGCGGTGGTCCAGCCGCCGTGCCACTGCTCGGCGTCGCGGGCGACGACGACGTTGGCGTTGCGCTTCAGCGCCTCGCTCCGCGCCAGCAGGAGGTCGCTGGTCAGGTCGTACGAGAGGGCGCGGATGCGCTGGCCGACGACGAAGGATCGCATCGACGGCGCTGCGAGTCCGAGGACGATGCCGAGCAGGGCGACGGTGACGACGAGCTCGATCAGCGTGAAGCCGCGCTCGGGCCGACAGAGTGCAGCGCTCGCGGTCACCAGCAGCCTCCCCTCGAAGCCGTCTTCGCGCCGGCCTGGTCGATGCTCAGGGTGCCGCAGGTCTCGTGCGCCTGGCCGGCGATCGGGCTCGCGGTGATGAGGTAGGTGGGCGGCGGGCCGGCCGTCACCGTGAGCGCGAGCGTGTAGTTCGAGCTGACGTGCGTCGGCACCGGCACGCCGACGCCGGCGACCGTCGTCGCGTAGGCGCGCGTGTCGAGCAGGAACTGCTGCTGCCGCGCCGCCGCGGCCATCAGGAACGACTGCGCTTCGGCGCGCCTGGACTTGCGCAGGTGGTCCTGGTACGCCGGGTACGCGACCGTGGCGAGGATGGCGATGATCGCCACAGTGATCATCAGCTCGATGAGCGTGAAGCCGCTCCGGCCCCGACGGCGCAGAGCGGCTCGTGCCGCAGGTCCACGGTCGTGCGGCAAGTCGCCGAGGAAAGCACGGAAGCGTTGCATGCGGGTCACTCTAGGGGCCGCCCGTCACCGGGCGCGGGCCGCTTGTCGAGGATCGCGTACCGCTCGCGCCCGCTCGCTCGAGCGATGTGCGATTGCTCGCATGACACGTCGGCTCGGCAGGTCGCGGCGGTCCTTGAGGGCCTTGCGTCCGTCTTGCTGGACGAACGGTCGCCTCGTGCATCGCAGTGCGATCTTGTTCACGCCGCGTCGGGAAATCCCCTTTCGGTAGACTGGACCGTCCATCGTCGCCAGGCGTCGACATGCAAGCCGAGCAGAACGAACTCATCACCCGCATCGGTCCCGGCACGCCCTGCGGCGCGTTGCTGCGCAGCTACTGGCAGCCGGCCGCGCTCGTCGACGAGTTCGAGCCGCGACACGATCCGCACATGACGCACCGGCCCGTGAAGGCGGTGCGCCTGCTGGGCCAGGACCTGGTCCTCTTCCGCGCCGCCGACGGCGCCTTCGGCCTGCTCGACCGGCACTGCCCGCATCGCGGCGCCGACCTCGCCTATGGCCGGCACGAGGCCGAGGGCTTGCGCTGCCCGTTCCACGGCTGGAAGTTCGCGGCCGACGGCCGCTGCCTCGAGACCCCGGCGGAGCCGGTCGGCTCGACCCTCTGCCAGCGCGTTCGGGCGCGCAGCTACCCGGTGCGCGAGGTGGCCGGCGTCGTGTTCGCCTGGCTCGGGCCGGAAGGCTCGACCCCGCCCGAGCTGCCGCGTTTCGACGCCTTCATCGCGCCGGCCACGCACAGCTTCGCGTTCAAGGGATTGTGGAACTGCAACTGGCTGCAGGCCTTCGAGGTCGGCATCGACCCGGCGCACCCGTCCTTCCTGCACCGCTACCTGCAGGACGAGAGCCTCGACGACGCCTACGGCAAGCAGTTCCGCGCCGCGAGCGTCGGCGACGTGGGCGGCGAGCGCTGGCCGATGACGCGCGTGATGCGCGAGTTCTGCCGTCCCGAGATCCGCTTCGACAGCGTCGCCGACGGGCTGCTGCGCCTGACGACGCTGCGGCCCATGACCGAAGCGCTGACCCACGTGCGCGTCACCCATGCGCTGTTCCCGGCGACCTTCGTGATCCCGCTGTCGGAGACGATCACGATCACGCAGATGCACGTGCCCGTCGACGACACGCACACGTACTGGTATTCGTTCTTCACCAGCTTCGCCGAGCCGCTCGATCGCGAGACGATGCGCAGGCAGCGCTTGGCCTGCGTCACGCTGCCCGACTACGCGCCCAGGCAGGGACGGCACAACGGCTGGGGCTTCAACGCCGAGGAGCAGCGCTCGCGCACCTACCTCGGCATGGGCGAGGACGACATCAACCTGCACGACCAGTGGGCGGTCGAGAGCATGGGCGAGATCCAGGACCGCACGCAGGAGCACCTCGGCACGACCGACAAGGTGATCATGGTCAACCGGCGGACGCTGCTGAAGGCGATCGAGACGGTGCGCAGCGGCGGCCGGCCGCCGATGGCGCTGACGGCCGGCGAAGCCGGCCGCTTCGTCGGCCCCGACACCATCGACTGCATCGCCCCGGCGCAGGGCTGGGAGAGCTACTGGAGCGCCGCCGCCGAAGCCAAGCGCGCCGGTGCGGCCTGGCTCGCGCCGCCGCCCGGCAGCGACGGCGCGCAGAGCGCGATGGCCGGCACGAGCCTCGCCGCCGAGGCCGAGCGGTGACCTGGCCGGTCGCCGGCCACGACGCGAGCGGCGCGGCGCGCGCTGCCGCCTGCGAGGGAGTCGCGCTGCGCATCGAGGCCGAAGGCGTCGAGCTGGTCCGCATCGGCTGGTGCGACCTGCACGGCGTGCTGCGGGGCAAGACCCTGGTGGCGGCGGCCGTCCCGTCGGCGCTGAAGAGCGGCGTCGGCCTCGTCAGCACGATCCTGCTCAAGGACACGTCCGACAAGACGGCCTACCGGGTCTTCGAGCCCGGCCTGCCAGAGGCACTGCCGGGATTCGGCTTCGCCAACAACCTCGTGCTGATGCCCGACCCGGCGAGCTTTCGCGTCCTGCCGTGGACCGATCGCACCGGCTGGCTGCGCGCCGAGGCGTGCTTCGAGGACGGCAGGCCGGTGCCGATCGACACCCGGCGCATCCTGCAGCAGGCGCTGCAGCGGCTCGCGGCAGCAGGCTACGGCCTGCAGTGCGGGCTCGAGGTCGAGTTCCACATCTACCGCCTGAGCTCGCCCGACGACGACCCGTCGCTCGATCCGGCGCGCGCGGCGTGGCCCGGCGAGCCGCCGGCGCTGACGATGATCCACCCCGGCTACAACCTGCTCGCCGAGGGCTGGGCCGACATGGCCGACGAGCCGCTGCGCATCGTCCAGCAGACGGCGCAGGACCTCGGGCTGCCGCTCCGCTCGCTCGAGATCGAGCTCGGCCCGAGCCAGGTCGAGGCGGTGTTCGATCCGTCCGACGCGCTCACCGCCGCCGACCAGATGGTCCTCTTCCGCAACGGCGTCCGCCAGGCGCTGCGGCGCGCCGGCTACCACGCGAGCTTCGTCTGCCGGCCGCCGTTCCCGAACGTGATCGCCAGCGGCTGGCATCTGCACCACTCGCTGGTCGACCTCTCGACCGGCGACAACGCCTTCCAGCGCCACGCGGCCGAGCCGGGCGGCGGCGAGGGCGACGCGCAGGCCACGCTGTCGGCGATCGGCGACCGCTGGCTGGCCGGGCTGCTCGCGCACGGCCGCGGCATGGCGGTCTTTTGTGCGCCAACGATCAACGCCTACGGCCGCTTCCGGCCGAACGTCATGGCGCCGCAGTCGCTGACCTGGGGCCGCGACAACCGCGGCGCGATGCTGCGCGTCCTCGGCCGCTGCGGCGACCCGGCGACGCGCATCGAGAACCGCATCGGCGAGCCCTCGGCCAATCCCTACCTGTACATGGCGGCGCAGATCCACGCCGGCCTCGACGGCGTCGAGCGCGGCCTCGCGTCGCCGCCGGCCACGGGCGCGCCCTACGCCAGCGGCGCGGCGGCGATGCTGCCGGCGAGCCTCGGCGAAGCGCTGGCGGCGCTCGCCGAGGACGAGGCGCTGGTCCGCGCCTTCGGCCCGACCGTGGTTGACTGGCTGACGCGCGTCAAGCGATCCGAGCTCGAGCGTCACGAGCAGGCCGAGGACAAGGACGCGTGGCAGGCGCGCGAATACTTCAGCCGCTTCTGACCCTTCGCGCCATGGCCATCACCGTGCACCTCGTCGACGCCGACGGCACCCGTCACACGCTCGCCGGCAACGTCGGCCAGAGCCTCATGCGCGTCGCCACGGATGCCGGCCTCGACGGGATCAAGGCCGACTGCGGCGGCTGCATGACCTGCGCGACCTGCCACGTGATCGTCGACGCCGCCTGGGCCGGCCGGCTGCCGCCGCCGTCGTCCGACGAGGAGGCGATGCTCGAGATGACCGCCGCCGAACGACAGCCGACGAGCCGGCTGTCGTGCCAGATCGTCCTGGCCGAGGCGATCGAGGGCCTCGTTGCGGGAATTCCCGACACCCAGTACTGAGCCGCCGGCGCCGGGGCCCCTAAACTCGTCGCATCGGCACGGCGGCCGAACGAACGACGACATTGCAGGCTCCGCGGGAGCGCTGCCCGGGAGGATTCGTGAGACTGCTCGAACAAGCGGCCAAGCTGTGCGCGGTGCTCGCCGGCGTGCTGCTGACGGTGATCACGCTGATGACCTGCATCAGCCTGCTGGGCCGCAACACCATCGGCTGGAGCATCGTCGGCGCGTTCGAGCTCGCCGGCTCGGCCGCCGGCGCCGCGATCGCGCTGTTCATGCCCTGGTGCCAGGTTCAGCGCGGCAACATCATCGTCGACTTCTTCACCGCCCGCGCCGCGCCGCAGACGCAGGACCGGATGGACCGCTTCGGCGCCTTCCTGCTCGCGCTGGCGATGGGCCTGATGGCGTGGCGCACGGGCATCGGCGGCGTGAATGCCTGGCGCTCGCAGGCCGGCTCCATGATCATGGGCTTCCCGGAATGGATCGTCTACGTCGGCATGGTGCCGCCGCTGGCGCTGACCGCGGTGATCGCGCTCACCCAGGCGGTGCGCGGCTTCGGCGATCGACCGGTGCTGACATGAGCCCGCTCGCGCTGACGGCGCTGATCTTCGGATCGATGCTGGCGATGATGGCGGTCCGGGTGCCCATCGCCGTCAGCATGTTCGCGGCGGGAGCGCTCGGCTACGTGGTGCAGACGGGCTGGCTGCCGTTCGCCAACTTCCTCAACACGCAGGCCTTCGCGCGCTTCGCCAGCTACGACCTGTCCGTCATCCCGCTGTTCATCCTGATGGGGCACTTCGCGACCAAGGGCGGCATCAGCAAGTCGCTGTTCGAGTTCGCGGCGGCGGTGATGGGCCGCTTCAAGGGCGGCCTGGCGATGGCCTCGCTGCTCGCCTGCGCCGCCTTCGGCGCCATCAGCGGCTCCTCGGTGGCGACGGCGGCGACGATCACCAGCGTGGCCTTGCCCGAGATGCGCCGGCACGGCTACTCGGGCCGCCTCGCGACCGGCACGCTCGCTGCCGGGGGCACGCTCGGCATCCAGCTGCCGCCGTCGATCGTCCTCGTCATCTACGCCATCCTGGCCGAGCAGAACATCAGCAAGCTGTTCGCGGCGGCGATCGTGCCCGGCCTGATCGCGATGACCGGGTACATGATCGCGGTCGCCATCTACGTGCGTCTGGTGCCGGGCCACGCCCCCGAGATCGAGGACGCGCCCCCGCCGCTCACCGTGCGCGCCTGGCTCGGCGTCCTGCCCATCGTGGTGATCTTCGCGCTCGTCTTTGGGGGCATCTACGCCGGCCTGTTCACGCCGACCGAAGGGGCGGCCGTCGGCGCCACCGCCACCTTCCTCACCGCCCTCGGCAAGGGCGAGATGAGCATCGACAAGTTCAAGCAGTGCTTCTACGGCACGGCGGTGAGCGCGGCGATGATCTTCTTCATCTTCCTTGGCGCCGACCTCATGAACTCGGCGCTGGCGCTGACGCAGGTGCCGAACCAGCTGGCCGCGGTGGTGGGGGGCTGGGGCCTGTCGCCGCTGATCGTGGTCGTCGCGATCCTGCTCTTCTACGTGCTGCTCGGCGCCGTCATGGACGAGCTCTCGATGCTGCTGCTGACCATCCCGATCTTCTTTCCGCTCGTGATGGCGCTCGACTTCGGCATGCCGAAGGACTCGGTGGCGATCTGGTTCGGCATCATGGTGCTGATGACCGTGGGCTTCGGTCTCATCGCGCCGCCGGTCGGCCTGAACGTCTACATCGTCAACGGCATGGCCAAGGGCGTCCCCATGGGCGAGACCTACCGCGGCGTGCTTCCCTTCCTGGCCAGCGACGTGCTGCGGACGGCGCTGTTCCTGTTCTTCCCCATCATCCCCTTGTGGCTGGTGCAGTTCATGCGCTAGCGGCCGCCGCGCGGCACGGCATCATCCAGCCGCCATGAACCGCCGCCTCTGCCTGCAGGGCCTCGCCCTCTCCTGTCTCGCCCCGGCGCTCGCCCGCGCCCAGCCTGCCGATGCGGGCGCCGCGCTCGATGCGCTCCGGCGCGGCGGCGGTGGCCTCGTCGTCGCCATGCGCCACGCGCTGGCGCCCGGCACCTTCGATCCGCCCGGCTTCCAGCCCGGCGTCTGCAGCACGCAGCGCAACCTCAGCGACGAAGGGCGAGAGCAGGCGCGCCGCGTCGGCGCCTGGTACCGCGAGCGCGGCCTCGTGCCGACGGCGGTGCGGTCGAGCGAGTGGTGCCGCTGTCTCGACACGGCGCGGCTGGCCTTCGGCGCCGCCGAGCCCTGGCCGGCGCTGAACTCGATCGTCCGCGAGCGCTCGACGGCGACGGCCCAGACGCAGAGGCTGCGCGACGAGCTGGCGCGGCGGGCGCTCGCCGACGTGCGCGGCTTCGAGGTCTGGGTCACGCACCAGGTCAACATCAGCGCGCTCGCCGGCAGCAGCACCGGCTCGGGCGAGGCCTGGCTGCTGCGCCACGACCCGGCCCGGGCCGAGCTGGTGGTGGTCGGTCCGCTCAGCGTCGCCTGAGCACGAGGCGGCCGCTAGGAAAAGCCCCGTCGCGGTCGCGGGCAGTTCCCGGGTACGCTCGGCGGAACACGTCCACCAGGAGACAGACGATGAAACGCCGTTCCCTCATCCAGGGTGCCGCCGCCGCCGCGCTCGGCGTGCCCGCCCTGTCCGGCCTCGCCCAGCAGGCGGTCACGCTCAAGTTCCACACGTTCATGGCGCCGATGAGCAACGTCTGGCTGTCGATGCACAAGCCGTGGATGGAGAAGGTCGAGAAGGACTCCGGCGGTCGCATCAAGTTCGAGGCGTATCCGGCGATGCAGCTCGGCGGCACGCCGGTGCAGCTCTACGACCAGGCGCGCGACGGCGTTGTCGACGTCGTCTGGACGCTGCCCGGCAACACCGCCGGCCGCTTCCCGCGCGTCGAGGTCTTCGAGCTCCCGTTCATCATGACCAATGCGGAGGCGACGTCGAAGGCGTATTGGGAGTACATCCAGACGCAGGCGCCCGACGAGTTCAAGGAGACGCAGGTCATCGCCCTCCAGGTCCACGGTCCGGGCATGTTCCACACGACGAGCAAGGCCATCAGGGCGCCGGGCGACCTGCGCGGCATGAAGGTGCGCGGCCCGACCCGGCAGGTCACCAAGCTGCTCGCCTCGCTGGGCGCGACGCCCGTCGGCATGCCGCTGCCGCAGATCCCCGACGCGCTGTCGAAGGGCACGATCGAGGGCTGCGTCATCCCGTGGGAGGTCGTGCCGTCGGTGAAGGTGCACGAGCTGACCAAGTTCCACACCGAGTTCCCGGCCACCGGCCCGGCCCTCTACACGACGACCTTCGTGATGGCCATGAACAAGGCCAAGTACGAGGGTCTGGCGCCCGACCTGAAGAAGGTCATCGACGCCAATTCCGGCCTCGCCACGTCGGCCTGGCTCGGCAAGACGCAGCAGGGCAACGACCCCGTCGGCAAGAAGCCGGCGGTCGACCGCGGCAACAGCATCTACACGCTGACCTCGGCCGAGGCGCAGGAATTCATCAAGCTCTCGCAAGCCATCGATGACGAATGGGTCGCCGACATGAACAAGCGCGGCTTCGACGGCAAGAAGCTGCTGCAGACGGCGCGCGACCTGATCGCCAAGCACAGCAAGGCCTGACGCCGGACCGCACCCTCGGGCATCGCCCGCGGGTGCGTGTGCGGGGCGCGGGTCCGGCGCCGTGCATCGACGGGCAGCCGACGCGCCTAGAGCTTGCCGGTGCCGCTCTTGCCGCTTCCCCCGGTGACGCCGCTGGGCGCCGTGCTGCTGGCGGCGCCCGGGTTCGTGCCGAGGGACTGCGAGGTGGTCGTCTGGCTGGGCGTCCCCATCGGGCTGCCGGTGCCGCCCACGCCGGGCCCCGAGGCCGGGTTGTCGGCGCTCGGCGGCTGCGGCAGGTTGGTGTTGCCGCGCGCGCTGGTCGAGTTCGTCAGGTCCTGGGCGTTCGCGGCCGTCGACGAGTTCGTGAGCCCTTGCGGCGACACCGGCATCGGCGTCGACGCGGTGTTGGCGGGCGCTGCGGTGCCGACGGTCGCGTTGCCGCCGCGCGCCGACTCGGCGCCGGCGGGTTCCCTGCTGCAGGCCGAGAGCGCCGCGACGGCCAGGCTCACGACGAGTACCGCTGGACCTCGGCCGAAAGGAAGGGGCAGCGCCATGATGCGTTCCAGCTGTTCGATGCCGCCGGGTAGCAACCGGGGTGCCGGCGGCCGCCCCTCAGTAGCTCAGCTCGTAGCGGTAGCCCTTGAACGAGAGGATGGCCGAGCGCAGGCGGATCTTCTCCAGCTCCAGCCCCGGCGCGATGCGGTCGCCCTCGTGGAAGATCTGGCCGTTGATGATCAGCATGCGGCTGGCCGCATCGTTCGAGTAGCTGGCGCCGCCCACCGACAGCTTCGGCATCTCGCGGCGGATCGCTTCCGGCAGCTCGGCCTGCGCGTAGATCCGGGTGTCTGCGGCCGGGCGAGCGGCGGATGCGGCGGGAGCCGGGCGCCCGGCGGCGCGGCGGCCGTCGGCGCCGCTGGCGGCGGCGGCAGCGGTCGTGCCGGCCGCCGCCCGGGTGGACGCCCGGCGCTCGGGCGGCGGCGCCGCGGGAGCCGCCGCCGTTGCGCTCGCCGCTCCGGTGAGGGCGGGCGGCGCCGCAGTTGCGGTCGACGGCAACACGGTCGGGGCCGGCGGGGGCAGGGCGGGCGAAGGCGGCGCGACCGTGCCTTCGGCGATCGGCCGCGGCGGCGGGCTCTCCCGGCCGAGCAGGCTCCAGCCGAGCACCGCGACGAGGGCGATCGACAAGCCCACGACCGCCCACACGAGCAGGCGCGAGCGCGCCGGCGCCTCGTCGTCGGGCAGCAAGGCATGCTGCTGCGACTGCAGCCCGGGCACCTCGCCGCGCTCGCGTTCGGCGTCGGCACGACGCAGGGCATCGAGGATGTAGGACATGGCTCGGGCTCCGTTCGTCCTCAGCTCATCCGGGCACGTCGGCGTTGCCCAGCCGAGGCTCGGGGACGCCGGTCAACCGGTTCAGCTGCATGAAGGTCGTCGGCCCGGCACGACCCACCGGGCTGAGGCCGTGCGTGGCCTGGAAGCGCGTGACCTTCTCGCGCAGGGCGGCGTTCATGATCTGCCGACCGGTCGGCGCCGGCTCGCCCGCGACCTGCGCGAGCTGGGCGGCGAGCCGGTCGACGGCGGGCCCGGAGGCGCCGTCCGACACCGCGCCGACGTAGCCCTCCGGCGAGCGCCAGAGCGTGCCGAACTCGCCCTGCCAGGCCTTCGCCAGCTCGCCGACCGGTACGGTCATCGTCCGTCCCTCGGCGCTGAGAACCGCGTTGCGATCGCCGAGCGCCAGGAGCAGCACGGTGCCGCTGCGCCCCGCCTCGTCGCGGACGTTCATCCAGCCCGGGCGGCCGAGGACGCGGATCATGGGCAAGGTGCTGAAGAAGCGCGAGCAGCGCACCTGCTGCCGCGCCACGGCCGCGCACGTGGCTGCCTCACCCGGGTCGACGCCCCAGAGGCGAGCGAGCTCGCGCCACGACGCGTTCTCGTCGCGCACGGCGGCCTTCAGCGCGGCGCCGGTCGTCACGGCGCCGAGGTCCGCGCCGCCGTCGACCTTGCCCGGCGCCTCGACGAGCGCCGCCTTGCCGGCGCCCGAAGCCGTCGAGGGCGCGGCCGACGCGGCGCGCGCACCCGCCGCCGGGGTTGCCGCGGCGGCGCTGCTCCGGCCTCCCGGTGCGCCCGCCGAGGCGGCCTCCGCGGAGCGGGTGGCACCGGCGACGCCGCCCGCACCGGCCGCCGATCCGCCCGCCGCGACGGCGGCGATCGCGCCGCTCCCGGCGCGTGTCGCCGCCCGAGCCGACGACGCCGCCGACGCCGCGGGCGAGCTGGCCATCGCCGCGCCAGGGTCGGTGAACTTGCGCCAGGCCCCGTAGCCGGCGAACACCACGAGCGCGGCCAGCCCGAGGGCGGTGGCGACGACCAGGCCGCGGCCGGCGCCGCGAGCGACGTCCGAGCGATCCGGCCCGGCAGGCTCCGACTTGCCGAAGACCTCGCGCGCCGCCTTCTCGATCATCGATGCATCGATGAGCTGCTTGCCGTGCGCGTAGGCGCCGAGCATGGCGCGGTCGCAGAGCAGGTTGATGCGACGGGGCACGCCGCGGGCGAACTCGTGGATCCGCTCGACCGCCTTGCGATCGAAGGGAATCGAGCGCGTCATGCCGGCGACGGAGAGGCGGTGCCGGATGTAGTGCTCGGTCTCCTTGGACGACAGCGCCTTGAGGTGGAAGCGCGCGATCACCCGCTGCGCCAGCTGCTCGAGCTCGGGCCGCTCGAGCATGGTGCGCAGCTCCGGCTGGCCGATGAGCACGATCTGCAGGAGCTTGCGTTCGTTGGTCTCGAGGTTGGTGAGCAGGCGCAGCTGCTCCAGCACGTCGGCCGACAGGTTCTGCGCCTCGTCGATGATGAGGACGTTGTTCTGGCCGACGGCGTGCGTCTTCAGCAGGAAGTCGTTGAGGGGATCGACGTAGGCCTTGACCGTCGCCGCCTCGCCGCGCGGCAGCCGGTAGGGGATCCGGAACTCGTCGCAGATCGAGCGCAGCAGCTCGATCACCGTGAGCTTCGGGTTGAAGATGTAGGCGACGTTGCTGCGCTTCGGGATCTGCTCGAGGAAGCAGCGGCAGACGGTCGTCTTGCCGGCGCCGATCTCGCCCGAGAGCAGGACGAAGCCGCCGCCGCCGCCGACGCCGTAGAGCAGGTGCGCGAGCGCCTCGCGGTGGCGCTTGCTCATGTAGAGATAACGGGGGTCCGGCGCGAGCGAGAAAGGCTCCTGCTTCAGGCCGAAGAAGCGCAGGTACATGGGGCCGGAGAATACCTTGCACCTTGCACCTTGCACCTTGCACCCTGCGCAGCGCCGTCGCCGGCGTCGTGCGCGCGAAGATCAAGCCCGACTGAGGCTGGCCGTGCGGGCACGCTGCAGCCAGCCGAGGCCCTCGGCGGTGTCGGCGGCGGGCCGGTACTCGCAGCCGATCCACCCCGGGTAGTCGAGGGCGTCGATCACGTCGAAGAGGTAGGCGTGGTTCAGCTCGCCGCGGTCGGGCTCGTGCCGCTCCGGCACGCCGGCGATCTGCAGGTGGCCGACCCGACCGGTCGGCAGGTACTGGCGCAGCTTCATTGCCACGTCGCCCTCGACGATCTGGCAGTGGTAGAGGTCCATCTGCACCTTGAGGTTGGCGGCGGCCACTTCGGCGAGCAGCGCGTGCGCCTGGTCCTGACGGTTGAGGAAGTAGCCGGGGATGTCGCGGGTGTTGATCGGCTCGATGAGGACGTCGACGCCGGCAGCGGCGGCGCGCTCGGCCGCCCAGGCGAGGTTGTCCACGTAGAGCGGCCGCACCGCCTCGCGCGTCGTCGTCGCCGGCACCAGCCCGGCCATCACGTGCAGGCGCGGGCAGCCGAGGGCGGCGGCGTACTCGAGGGCCCGATCGATGCCGGCGCGGAATTCCGCCTCGCGTCCCGGCAGGCTCGCCAGGCCGCGCTCGCCACCGGCGAAGTCGCCCGGCGGAGCATTGAAGAGCACTTGCTGCAGGCCGTTGGTGGCGAGGGCGGACGCCAGCGTCGCCGCCGGCCACTCATAGGGGAACAGGTACTCGACGGCGGTGAAGCCGTCCTCGGCAGCCGCTGCGAAACGGCGCAGGAACGGGTGCTCGACATACATCATGCTGAGATTGGCGGCGAAGCGAGGCATCGATCGATTCCTTTGTTCACCAGGAGGCGCCGAACTGCTGCCGCAGCTCCGCCAGCTGGTCGTCTGAGAGGGGCGTCGAGCGCGGCGTGCAGACGCGCCACAGCCGGGCCGTCTCCTCGAGCTCCTCGAGGACGGCCATCGCCGCGGCAGGCGTGCGGTGCCAGACGTTGGGCCCGAGCCGCGACAGCATCACGGCGCGGATCGGCGCGCCGCGCCGGCGCGAGCGCTCGATCGCCGCGGCGACGAGATCGGCGACGCGCGGGTCGCCCGGACGGTGGTATGCGACGAGCGGGACGTGGCCGACCTTCATCACGAAATAGGGCGTGATCGGCGGCAGCAGGTCATCGCGCGCTTCGCCGTCGGGCAGCTCCAGCGTCATCGCGACGAGATGGCGCGAATGCGTGTGGATGACGCAGCCGGCGTCCGGCGCGGCCGCGTAGATGCGGCGGTGCAGGGCCAGGGTCTTGCTGGGCGGCTCGCCGGAGCAGAGCGACCCGTCGGCGGCGACCCGGGCGAGCGCCGCGGGGTCGAGCTCCCCGAGCGACGCGTCGGTCGGCGTGATGAGGAAGCCGTCGTCGAGCCGGGCGCTGATGTTCCCGGTCGTGCCGTGCACGTAGCCGCGCCCGTGCAGGGAGCGGCCGACGCGGCAGATCTCCTCGCGCAGGCCGGCTTCGGTCATGTCGCCTGCGCGAAGGCGCGGCTGAAGAAGTCGACGGCGCCGAAGTTGCCCGACTTCAGCGCCAGGTGCAGGCCGCCGGGTCCGGCCGCGGCGGCGTCGGCGTGGCACCAGGGCACGCCGGGATCGATCTGCGCGCCGATGCGCAGCCTCGCAATGCCGAGCGCCTGCACGCAGGCACCCGAGGTCTCGCCACCGGCCACGACGAGGCGGCGCGCGGCGCCCTCGACGAGCGCGCGCGCGATCTCGCCGAGCCAGGCTTCGACCAGGGAGCCGGCGGCGTCGACGCCGAGCTGCGACTGCACCGCTCTCACATCGGTCGGCGTTGCCGTGCTGTAGACGAGCACCGGCCGATCGGGCGCCTTGCGCCACGCATCGCTAGCCCAGCGCGCGATCGCGCCAGCGGCGCCGCTGCGATCGGCGTCCGCCAGCGAGAGCGGATCGAGCCGCCACGCCGAGCCGCCCTCGGCGAGGAAGTTCGCGACCTGCGCCTGCGTCGCCTCCGAGCAGCTGCCCGACACCACGGCGCACGGCCCCTGCACGGCGGGCAGGCGCGCCGAGTCGCTCGACGGCGAGATGCCGAAGTTCCTCGGCAGGCCGATCGCCAGGCCCGAGCCGGCGCAGACCAGCGGCAGCGCGGCGACGGCCTCGCCGAGGCGGTGCAGGTCGTCGTTGCCGACGGCGTCGACGATGGCGATGCCGACGCCTTGCGCCTGCAGCGCGGCGAAGCGCTCGCCGATGGCGGCGGCAGACGCACCGACCGCACGATGATCGACGAGGCCGACGCGCCGCTGCGCCGGCCCGTGCAGCTGCGCCTGCAGCACGCGCACCAGGTTGGCGTCGGTCATCGGCGTCAGCGGGTGATGGCGCATGCCGCTGTCGGAGAGCAGCACGTCGCCGACGAAGAGGTGGCCCTTGAACACCGTGCGCCCGTTGTCGGGGAACGCGGGCGTGGCGATCGTGAAGCGGCAGCCGAGCTCGTCCATCAGCGCCTCGAGCACCGGGCCGATGTTGCCGCGCGGAGTCGAGTCGAAGGTCGAGCAGACCTTGAAGTAGATCTGCGTCGCGCCTTGCCGGCGCAGGAAGCGGCAGGCGGCGAGCGACTGGGCGACCGCGGCCTCGGGCGCGATGGTGCGCGACTTCAGGGCGACGACGACGGCGTCGGCCGCGTCCAGCCCGGCCGCTTCCTCCGACGCGTCCGGCACGCCGATCGTCTGCACCGTGCGCATGCCGGCGCGCACCAGGTTGTTGGCGAGGTCGGTGGCGCCGGTGAAGTCGTCGGCGATGCAGCCGAGCCGCACGCTCATGTCGCCGTCTTGCCCGGCAGCTCGATGCCCGGGAAGATCTTGATCACCGCGGCGTCGTCCTCCTTGGCGAAGCCGGCGCTCGAGGCCTGCATGAACATCTGGTGCGCGGTGCTCGCCAGCGGCAGCGGGAACTTGCTCGCGCGGGCGGTGTCGAGCACCAGGCCCAGGTCCTTGACGAAGATGTCCACCGACGAGAGCGGCGTGTAGTCGGCGGCGAGCACGTGCGCCATGCGATTCTCGAACATCCAGCTGCTGCCGGCGCTGTGGGTGATGACCTCGTAGAGCGCGTGCGCATCGACGCCTTCGCGCAGGCCGAGCGCCATCGCCTCGGCGGCGGCGGCGATGTGCACGCCGGCGAGCAGCTGGTTGATGATCTTGACCTTGCTGCCGTTGCCGGCGCGCTCGCCCAGGCGATACACCTTCGCGGCCATCGCGTTCAGGTACGGCTCGGCCTTCGACCAGGCGTCCGGTTTCGCCGCGCCCATCACCGTCATCTGCGCCGAGGCGGCCTTGGCGGCGCCGCCGGAGATCGGCGCGTCGACGTAGTGCAGGCCCATGGCTTCGACGCGCGACTCGAAGGTGATCGAGACGTTCGGATCGACCGTCGAGCACATCACGAAGACGCTGCCCGGCCGCATGGCGGCGGCCGCGCCGCCGCTGCCGAACAGGACCTCCTCGGTCTGTGCCGCGTTGACGACGACGGAGATCACGACCTCGGCCGCCTGGGCGGCCTCGGCCGGCGAGGCGCAGGCGACGCCGCCCTGCGCCGCGAACGCCGCCGCCGCGCCCGGCCGGGCGTCGCACGCGTGCACCGTGCAGCCGGCCCGGCGCAGCGATCCGGCCATGCCCGCGCCCATTGCGCCGAGGCCGATCAAGGCGACGGTGCGGCCCTGCAGCACGCCCGAGTTGTCGATGTCCATCCGCGGTTCACCCTTCGTGCGATCGCGCCATTGTCGGCAATCGCACGCGCACCGAGAACCGGGTTCACCTAGGGGCGGACGATCCGGCTACGCGCCGACCGGCAACGCGTTCAGCGGGATGCGCAGATAGGCGATGCCGTTGGCGTCGGCCTGCGGCATCCGCCCTCCGCGCACGTTCACCTGCAGCGACGGCAGGATCAGCGTCGGCGCGCCGAGCGTCTTGTCGCGCGCCTCGCGCATGGCGACGAACTCGTCCTCGCCGACGCCGTCGTGCACGTGGACGTTCTTCTGCCGCTGCTCGGCGACGGTGGTCTGCCAGGCCGCCTGCCGCGTCTTCGGCGGGTAGTCGTGGCAGACGTGGATGGCGGTGTCGCCGGGCAGCTCGAGCAGGCGCCGGATCGAGCGGTACAGGCGGCGCGCGTCGCCGCCGGGGAAATCGGCGCGGGCGCTGCCCACGTCGGGCATGAACAGGGTGTCGCCGACGAAGGCCGAGCCGTCGATCAGGTAGGCGACGTCGGCCGGGGTGTGTCCCGGGACGAACAGCGTCCGTCCCTCGACCGAGCCCAGACGAAAGGTCTCGCCGTCGCGGAACAGATGGTCGAACTGGCTGCCGTCGGCGGCGAACTCGGCTTCGAAGCCGAACAGCCCGGCGAAGGTCGACTGCACCTCGCGGATGTGCTCGCCGATGCCGATGCGCCCGCCGACCCGCTCGCGCAGCTGGCATGCCGCCGACAGGTGGTCGGCGTGCGCATGCGTCTCGAGGATCCAGTCGACCTGCAGCTTCTCGCGCTCGATGTGCGCGAGCAGGCGGTCCATCGAGCGCGTCGCCGTGTGCCCGGACTTCGGGTCGTAGTCGAGCACCGGGTCGATGACCGCGGCGCGCCGGCTGTCGTGCTCGTGCACGACATAGGAGATGGTGCCGGTGTCGGCGTCGTGGAAACCCTGCGTGCTCGTCGAGGTGGCCATCTGATTCCCGTTCGATGCCTGCATGCGCGGCTCTTCCATACTCTAGGGGAGGAGGGCTGGCGATGGACAAAGGGCGTTTCCGGGGCAAGGTCGCCCTGGTCACCGGCGGCAACAGCGGCATGGGCCTGGCGGTCGCCGCCAAGCTGGTCGCCGAGGGCGCGCACGTGGTGCTTTCGGGCCGCAACGCCGCGACCGTCGAGCGGGCCGCGCGCGAGCTGGGCGACGCGGCGCTCGGTGTCGTCGCCGACGTCGGCAGCGTGGCGGAGATCGATCGACTGATCGAGCGGACGCGCGACTTCGGCGGCGGTCGCCTCGACGTCGTCTTCGCCAATGCCGGCAGCGCGACCTTCGGCCCGGTCGCGTCGACCACCGAGGCGCAGTGGGACGAACTGATGAGCGTCAACCTCAAGGGCGTTTACTTCACGGTGCAGAAGGCTTTGCCGCTGATGGGCGAGGGCGGCGCCATCGTCCTCAACGCGTCGGTGGCCGCGGCCAAGGGCAACCCGGCCGGGTCGCTCTACGGCGCCAGCAAGGCCGGCGTGCGGTCGCTCGGCCGCACGCTGGCCGCCGAGCTGGTCGGGCGCGGCATCCGCGTCAACGTCGTCAGTCCGGGGCCCATCGAGACGCCGCTGTTCGGCCGCACCGGCGGCATGACGGCCGAGGCGGTGCAGGCGATGAAGGGTGCCTGGGCCGAGCGCAATCCCATGAGGCGCTTCGGCACGCCGGAAGAAGTCGCCGCGGCGGTGCTGTTCCTCGCCTCCGATGAAGCCTCGTTCATCACCGGCGTCGACCTGCTGGTCGACGGCGGGCTCGGCAGCTTCTAGGCTCCGTCGCCCCCGGCGCCGCCCCGTGGAGAGACGGCGCCGGCGGCGATCAGCGCAGGCGCAGCGCGTCGGCCTCGTCCCCGGCATCGCGCCGGTACATCATGAGCAGGCCGAGCTCGCTGCTCTTCGCGTTCGGCAGCGTGGCCGTGGTCACGCCCAGGGTGGCGTTGCCGTGCGCCGGCACGCCGCCGAAGGGAACGCCGACGACGCCGAAGCGCGCCGTGCCCGGCGTGAAGCGCATGCCCTCGATGGCATCGGTGACCTGCCCGGTGAAGTAGTTGTCGAAGGCCAGCACCGTGAAGCCGATGGTCGCGCCCGGGCTCAGCGCGATGCTGCCGGTGCCGATGTTCAGGGGCACCGTGAAGATCATGTTCCCGGAATTGAGGTCCGCATCCGCGTAGAAGAACGCCGCTGAGGTGGCCGCATTCGCCGCCTGCACGGCGACGAGCGTCTGGCCGGTCATCGCGAAGCCGCCCGCCTCGGTGTTGAAGACGAAGTAGTCCGGGCTGCCGTCGCCGTTGGTGTCGACCTGCACCTCGAAGCCGCCCGGGTACGCCGGGTGCGGCCGCCGGGAGCTGGTGTCGAAGGCGAACTCGAGAACGTCGACGCCGAGCCCGGTCAGGGCGTTGGGCAGGTAGCGCACGCCGACCGCGCGCAGGTCGATCAGCGCGAAGTTGTCGCCGGGCTGCGGAAGCTCGCTGCGTGGCGACTTCGAGCTCACGCCGGTGAGCGAGAAGACGTCGTACACCCCGGTCTCGGCGCCGCGATTGCGCAGCCTGAGCACGTCGCCCTGGCGCGTCTGCGCGACCGTGGTCGCCAGCTCGGCGGCCCTGCGGGGCAGGACGTGCCACGGCACCGACAGCCGCTCGCTGCCCGAGGTGAGCGTCAGGTAGCCGTCGAACTCCGGCCCGTTGAGGGCCGCGCCGTCGCCGCCCTGGAAGCCGCCCTCGAAGGTCCAGCTCGGCAGCTTGCTCGGGTCGATCCTCAGCCGGACCTCGATCTCCTCGGTGCTGCGCGCCGCGACGCGCACCTGCGAGCGGGCGAGGACCTGCACCGCGCCCGTGGCGGCATCGGCGTCGTAGCGGAAGCTCGGCGTGATCCGGAAGGTGCGATCGACGTCGGCGAAGTTCTGGATGCGCAGCGTGCGCTCGACGACCATCGGCGCGGCGACCTCGAGCGCACCGAACGACAGCGCCGCCGACTTCGCCTGCGGGCTCCACGCCGCTGACGTCAGCGCGATGGCGCGATCGACGCGCAGCTCGCCCGCGCCGATGCGCGAGACGGGCGCGAGCTCGCCCGGCAGCAGCGCCGGGTTGGTGTAGACGGCGGTCTGCGCGCTGTTCATCAGCATCGCCTTGATCTTCACCGGCGGCCGGTTCGGGTACGCCTGGACGAGGAGGGCCGCCGCGCCGGCGACCATCGGCGCCGCGCCCGAGGTACCGCTGAACGCTTCCTGGCCGCTGCCGGTGCCGGCGACCGCCGAGACGGAGCCGCCCGGCGCGCCGATCTCCGGCTTGATCGCCTGCGTCGACGACGGCCCGCGCGACGACGAGCTGACGATGCCGCCGACCAGAGCGATCGCAGCGCCGGGCCCGAACGTCGCGTTGACCGTCTCGTTCGCGGCGAGCCGCGCCTTGATGGCGCTCGAGAGCGATTGCTGGATGACGAGCGTCGGCGCGAACGGCCCGCCGCCGCCGTACGAGAACGAGACGGCGTCGCCCGGCGCGATCAGCCCGACGAGGACGCCGATCGCGCCGGCCTTGGTGGCGACGTCGACCTTCGGGCTCACCGAGCACGAGCCGCGGTCCACCAGCGCGATCTTGCCGGCCGGGTTGGCGAGCAGCGGGTCGGCGGGGCTGCCGGCGCCGATCGCACCGGCCGGGCAGGCGCGTCCGATGTAGACCACGTCACCCGTGACGCCGGCGCCGACCGGCGCCCAGTCGACCGTCGCGGTGTTGCCGTACACGCCGGCGATCGAGGCCGGTGCGTTCACCACCAGCGGGAACACCCGGGCGCTGGGCACCGCCGTCTGGGCCACGCTGATCACCCCCGGCTCGAGCGACGGCGAGCCGACGACGTAGGGCTTGTTGGCCGAGTTGCCGGCCGAGGTCACGACGACGACGCCGAGCTTCACCGCGTTGCCGGCGGCGAGCGCCACGTCGTCCTCGATCTGGCCGTACGGCGTGCCGATCGACATGTTGATCACGTCGACGGCGTCGCTGGTGTCGCCGTCGCCGTCCGGGTCGAGGGCGAAGTCGAGCCCCTGCAGCATGGCGATGCCGCTGCAGCCGGTGGAGACGGCGCTGCACACCTTCACCGCGACGAGCTTGGCACCGGGCGCCATGCCGCGGTGCGCGCCGTCGAGGCTCCGGCCGGCGATGATGTCGGCGACGTGCGTGCCGTGGCCGTTGGCGTCGATCGGGTCCGGGTCGGGCACCAGCGCGTCGGCGCCGCTGGCCCAGGTCTCGCCGACGAAGTCGAAGCCGGCGATCACCTTGGCGGTCGGGAACAGCCCGTCCGGCGTCTTGTTCGCCGGGCTCGCCGCGTTCGCGCCGTAGGCGGCGGCGTACGCGGCGGTGGTGCCCGGGCCGCCGAGGTTGCGGTGCGTGTAGTCGATGCCGGAGTCGAGCACGGCGACGACGACGCCGCTGCCGTCGCGGCCGCTCGCCTGCACGGCGGCGGCACCGACATAAGGGACGGTCTCGGCGAGCGTCATCTGGTAGTCGAGCACCGGACGGACGCTGGCGACGCCCTCGAGGGCCGCCAATGGCGCGAGCTGCGCCGCGTCGATGCGCACGGCGATGGCGTTGTGCGCGACCTGGACCCGCGCCAGCTCGCTGCCGCCGAGCGAAGCGATGCGCCCGGCGAGCGACGTCTGGGCCTCGCGCACGCGCTGGCGATGGTCAGCGCTGCTCTGGCGCAGGGCCGGGCTCGACTTGATGGCCGCCGTCTCCGTGGCCGCCAGCCCGCTGGCCTCGGCGAGCGTCGCCCGCTGCGCGGCCACCGACTCCTGCTCGAGCGCCACCCACACCTGGACCGGGCCCGTCGCACGGCGCAGCCGGGCGTCGAGGCGGCTGCCGGCCTGGCGAAGCGCCGCCGGCACCTGGCGCGAGGTCGCGGTCGATCTCGGCGCCGCCTGGGCGAAGGAGCGCGACCGGCTCGCGCTCTCGGCACTCGCCTGGCCGGCGGGATCGACCGGCGAGTCGCCGCCGCCGCAGGAGACCAGGAGCAGGGCGGCCACGAGCGCCGCCGTCGACGTCGACAGGTTCTTCACGGTGTCTCCTCCGTTCCCTCGGCCGCCGCGGCGTGCTGCCGGCGTGCTCGCCTTTGCTCATCGTCGACGCTGCGCGCCGCGGCGGTCAACCGTCAGGTTTACCTATGGCGCCGGCGCGCGCATGAGTCCAGGCGCCGACGCCGCCGGTGCTCGCATGAGTCCGGGCGGATGCAGGCGGTGCGTCGGGGCGACCCGCACGACACCGGGCACACGGCGCAGCTCGCCGACCTTGTCGGCCGCGATGCGCACCACCAGGGCGTGGCGCGCGTGCCGCAGCACGGCCGTCACCTCGCCGCCCAGCTCGCCGACGCGGCCGGCGACGCGCGCCTGCTCGGCGGCGCGGCGCCGCCGGCGCTCGTCGCCCGTCGCTGCCGCCGGGTCGGCGAGATCGACCCAGAGCTCGACGCGCTCGTCGCCGCCGGCCGTTGCGGGCACGGTGCCGATCGCACGGTCGGCGGCGCGGCGCGCCGGCAGCTCCAGCGTGAGCGACGACCACAGGCTCTGCCAGTCGGCATCGCTGCCGGCGGGCGCCTCGACCATGTGCACCGCGTTGACGAGCCACACGCCGGCGCTCGGCAGCGGCAGCACGACGCGGCCGTCGGCGTCGCTGCGCCGTTCGACGCGCGCCTCGCCCGCGGCCTGCGGGATCGCCTTGACGAGCACGCCGGCGAGCGGCTGGCCCAGGTGCAGCAGCCGGACGGCGAGGCTTCCGCCGCCGGCGAGCCGCCGCGGGTCGGTCTGCGGCACGAGCTCGAGGTCGAGGCCGACCGGCCGGTCGAACGGGCCGGCGTCGGCCGACGCGTCGCCGACCGCGATCAGCGCCTTGGCATGGCGCACGAAGCGCTCGCGCCCTGGCTGCGCCGACGCGCCGGCCGCGGCGCGCTGCGCGACGATGCGCTCGAGGCCTTCCTCGCGCAGGTAGCTCTCGAAGGCAGCGGCGTCGAGCACCAGGGGCGACGCCGACGAGTGGTAGACGGCGATCGCCAGGCCCGGGCTGCGCAGGAGCACCGAGCCGGCCGGATCGGCGCCGGCGGCGCCGGCGATCGGCCGCTCGCCTTGCGTGTCGATCAGCGTGAAGCGGCGCACGCGTGCCGGGTCGCGCGGCAGCGACTCGCCGGGCCAGCCGGCGCCGACGCGGTGCGCGATGCTGATGCGCTCGCCCGGCGCGGCCGTGAACCGGCCAGGCATCAGCCAGTACTCGTGCGCCTCGACGCTCGCCGCGACGCCGGCGAGGCCGCCGAGGACGACGGAGGCGAGGAGCAGCCGCCTCATCCGGCGGTGACGCGGCGGCCGATGCGGCTCTGCTCGAGCAGCAGCTGCGCGACCACCGCCGCGGCGATGATCTCCGGTGCCTTGCCCTCGATCGCGTCGATGCCAATCGGGCAGGTCAGGCGCGCGACGCTTTCCGCCGCGACCCCTCGCTCCGCGAGGCGGCGCTCGAAGCGGACGCGCTTGGTCCTGGAGCCGATCAGGCCGCAGAACGCGAAGTCGCCGCGGCGCAGGATGGCCTCGGTGATGCGCAGGTCGAGCGCGTGCTCGTGGGTGAGCACGAGGTAGGAGGCGCCGGCGGGCGCATGCCGCACCTCGGCCTCGACGGTGTCGATCGACGTGCGCCGGATCCGTTCCGGCCACGGCGAGCCGAGATCGGTGGCGGCCGGGAAGCCGTCGTCGCGCTGGTCGAACCAGTCGACCTCGACGTCGAGCGTCGCGAGCAGGGTCGCCACGGCGCGGCCGACGTGGCCGGCGCCGTGCAGCTGCAAGTGGAACAGGAACCCGGGCAGCGGCCAGCGCGCAAGCGTGCCCTCGGACAGGCGTGCGAAGGAGAGCGTCGCCGAGCCGCCGCAGCACTGGCCGAGGGCCGGGCCGAGGGGGAAGTGCTCGCGCCGCTCGGCGTCGTCGCTGCCGTCGAGCATGGCGCGGGCGATCGCCACCGCCTTCAGCTCGAGGTGGCCGCCGCCGACCGTGCCGACGCTCCGGTGCGCATCGACGAGCATGCGCGTGCCGCAGCCGCGCGGGACGGAGCCGCCCGCCTCGACGACCTCGACCACGATGGCGGCGTTCCCGGCCGCGAGCCAGGCCACGGCGCGATCGCGCAGCTCGCGTTCGATCATGGGCGGCCGCCGTCCTTGGCCGCGGAGGTCACCGCCGTGACCGCGCGCAGGATCGCCTCGCTGGTCGCCGGTGCCGTCAGGGGCGGATCGCTGCGGTGCCCGCCCGCGGCCGAGACCGCATCGCGGATGGCGAAGAACACCGAGAAGGGCAGCAGCAGCGGCGGCTCGCCGGTCGCCTTGCTGCGATGGATCGTGTCGGCCGGGTTGTCCTCGGCGCGGCCGTCCTTCCACAGGCGCACGTCGAAGAGGGCGGGGCAGTCGTTCGCGGTCGGGATCTTGTAGGTGCTCGGCGCGTGCGTCGTCAGCAGGCCCGCCTTCGCCGTGCCGTCGTCGGGATGCCAGACGAGCTCTTCCATCGTCAGCCAGCCCATGCCCTGGATGAAGCCGCCCTCCACCTGGCCGAGGTCGAGGGCGCGGTTGATCGAGCGGCCGGCATCGTGCAGCGCGTGCACGGCGAGGAGCCGCCACTCGCCGGTCAGGGTGTCGACCACGACCTCGCTCACCGCCGCGCCGTAGGCGAAGTAGTAGAACGGGTTGCCCTGCATCGCGTCCTTGTTCCACGACAGGCCCGGCGTCGCGTAGAAGCCGTCGCTCCACAGCTGCACGCGCGCCATGTAGGCCTCGACGACGAGCTCGCGGAACGACATCGTCCGCTCGGCGCCGATCGCGACGCTGCCGTCGGCGAAGCGGACGGCCTCGGGCGCGACGGCGTAGCGCTCGGCGGCGAAGGCGACGAGGCGCGACTTGATCTGCCGGGCCGCGTCCTCGGCCGCCTTGCCGTTGAGGTCGCTGCCGGTCGACGCCGCGGTGGCCGAGGTGTTGGCGATCTTCTGCGTGTCGGTGGCGGTGACCCGCACCCGGTCGATCGGCAGGCCGAGCTCGTGCGCCACGACCTGCGCCACCTTGGTGTTCAGGCCCTGGCCCATCTCGGTGCCGCCGTGGTTGACGAGCACCGAGCCGTCGCCGTACACGTGCACCAGCGCGCCGGCCTGGTTCAGGTGCACGAGGTTGAAGGAGATGCCGAACTTCACCGGCGTGAGCGCGAGACCGCGCTTGAGCACCTCGCTCGCGGCGTTGAAGGCGTCGATCTCCTCGCGGCGCCGGCGGTAGGCGCTGGTCGCCTCGAGCTCCGCGACCAGGTCGTGGACGATGTTGTCGCGGACGACCTGGCCGTACGGCGTCGTGTTCCGCTCGTGGGTGCCGTAGAAGTTGACGCGGCGGACGTCGAGCGCGTCCTTGCCCAGGCGGCGGGCGATGGTGTCGAGGATGTTCTCCATCGCGATCGCGCCCTGCGGTCCGCCGAAGCCGCGGAAGGCGGTGTTGCTCTGCGTGTTGGTCTTGCCGGAGTAGCCGTGGATCGCGACGTCGGGCAGCCAGTAGGCGTTGTCGACGTGGCAGACGGCGCGCGTCATCACCGGCCCGGAGAGGTCGGCCGAGAAGCCGGCCCGCGAGACCATCGTCAGCTCGGCGCCGAGGATCCGGCCCGCGTCGTCGTAGCCGACCTCGTACTCGTAGTGGAAGCAGTGGCGCCGGCCGGTGACGAGGAAGTCGTCGTCGCGGTCGAGGCGGAGCTTGACCGGACGCAGCGTTCGCCTGGCGGCGATGGCGGCGACGCAGGCGAACAGCGCCGACTGCGACTCCTTGCCGCCGAAGCCGCCGCCCATGCGCCGGCACTCGACCTGCACGTGGTGCGAGCTCAGGCCGAGGCAGGTCGCGACCACGTGCTGCATCTCGCTCGGATGCTGGGTCGAGCAGTGCACGAGCATGCCGTCGTTTTCGCGCGGCACGGCGTACGAGATCTGTCCTTCCAGGTAGAACTGCTCCTGGCCACCGACCTCGAGCGTGTCGACCAGGCGATGCGGCGAGGCGTCGATCGCCGCGCGCGCGTCGCCGCGGCGCAGGTGCATCGGCGGCAGGACGTAGCTCTGCGCGGCGTGCGCCTGCACCGGGGTGAGGATCGGCGGCAGCGGCTCGATGCGCAGCGCCGATCGGGCCTGCGCGGCCGCGCGCCGCGCCAGGTCGCGCGTTTCGGCGATGACCGCGAAGACGGGCTGGCCGACGTACTGCACGACGCCCTCGGCGAGGATCGGGTCGTCGTGGATCACGGGGCCGCAGTCGTTGCGGCCGGGGATGTCGGCGGCCGTCAGGACGGCGACCACGCCGGGGAGGGCACGGACGGCCGCCAGGTCGATGCCGACGATCCGTCCGTGCGCCGCCGGTGACAGGCCGAGCGCCGCGTGCAGCGTGCCGGCGAGCTCGGGCAGGTCGTCGACGTAGGGCGCCGCGCCGGCGACGTGCAGGTGCGCCGACTCGTGCGGCAGGCTGGCGCCGATGCCGTCGGGCCTTTCGAGCACGGGCTCGACCACGCCTCGAGTACGGCCGCCGGGCGCCGGGCCGGCCGGGGCACCGTTGGTCCTCACGCCCGCGCCTCCCAGACGCTGACCGCGTCGGCTGCCAGGGGCGCGGTCGGCCGCGTCTCGAGCCAGAAGCGGCGCAGCAGGTTCTGCGCCACCTGCATGCGGTAGGCCGCGCTCGCGCGCATGTCGGTCAGCGGCACGAAGTCGGAGACGAGGGCCAGCTGGGCGGCGGTCAGGGTCGCTTCGTTCCAGGGCTGTCGGGTCAGCGCCGCTTCGGCGCCGGCGGCTCGCTTCACGGTGGCCGCCATTCCGCCGAATGCGAGGCGGACCGTTCGCGCGACGTCGCCCTCCAGCCGGATCGCCAGCGCCGCGCAGACGGCGGAGATGTCGCTGTCGAAGCGCTTCGAGATCTTGTAGGCGCGCAGCAGCGGCGCCTCTTCGTCGAGAGGCACCTCGACCGCCTGGACGAACTCGCCGGCCTCGAGCCGGTTCTGCATGTAGCCGGTGTAGAAGCCGTCGAGCGGCAGCGTGCGGACGCGATCGCCGCGGCGCAGCACGACGCGAGCGTCGAGCGCCATCAGCACCGGCGCCGAGTCGCCGATCGGCGAGCCGTTGGCGACGTTGCCGACCAGCGTGCCGGCGTTGCGCACGGGAACCGACGCGAAGCGCAGCCAGATCTCGCGCAAGGCCGGAAAGCGCGTGACGAGGGCCGCGTAGGCGTCCTCGAGCGACACCGCGGCGCCGATGGTCATCGTGCCGCCCGCGACGTCGACGCGACTCAGCTCAGCCACCTCGCCGGTGAAGATCAGGCTGGGAAGCTCGCGCAGCATCTTCGTGACCCACAGGCCGATGTCGGTCGAGCCGGCAAGGAGGCGCGCTTCGGGACGCGCGAGCCGCGCGGCCGCGAGCCGGGCGAGGGTGCGCGGCGCTTCGTACGACCCGCCGCGTGCCGCATAGACGAAGGGCTCGGCTCGCCGCAGCGCTTCGAGCGCCTGCACGATCGGCTCCGTCGCGAGCGGCTCGGCCGGCAGCTCGAACATGCGCTCGCCGGCGTCGAGGATCGGCCGGTAGCCGGTGCAGCGACAGAGATTCCCCGAGAGCGCGTCGGCGAGCTGCTGCCGCGTCGGCTGCGTCCCGGTAGCACGGTGCTGCTCGTACGTCGCCCACAGCGACATCACGAAGCCCGGCGTGCAGAAGCCGCATTGCGAGCCGTGGCACTCGACCATCGCCTGCTGCACGGGGTGCAGGCGCTCCGGCCGGCCGACGTCCTCGACGCTGAACAGGGCCTTGCCGTCGAGCGTGGGCAGGAAGCGGATGCAGGCGTTGACGGGGCGCAGGCGCAGGCCGCCGACGAAGTCGTGCGCGTGCGGGGCGCCGGGCGCCGGCAGCTCGCCGACGACGACGGTGCAGGCGCCGCAGTCGCCCTCGTTGCAGCCTTCCTTCGTGCCGGTGCAGCGGGCGTCCTCGCGCAGCCACTCGAGGACGGTGCGGGTGGGCGAGGCGCCGTCGACCTCGACGACGGCGCCTCGGTGGAAGAAGCGGATCGGGCTGCTCATGGCCATCGGGCGAAAGTTAAACCCTGGCGCGAATCTGCATATGCGAGAACATTCATGATGCTTATGATGGGTGCCGTATGACCGCAGGCGGCGATTTCGGGAAGATCGAGCTTCGTCTCGTCCGGGTGTTGCATACCTTGATCACCGAACGCAGTGTCTCTCGCGCGGCGATGCGCCTCGACAGCACCCAGCCGGCGGTCAGTGCCCAGCTGAGGCGGCTGCGCGCCCTGACCGGCGACCCGCTCCTGGTGCGCGCCGGCAACGGCATGACGCCCACCGAGACGGCGATGCAGTTGCTGGGGCCCGCGAGCACCGTGCTGCGCGAAGCGGGCCAGCTGTTCGGTGCGCGGGCGCGCCAGCGCGGCTTCGACCCGGGGACCAGCCGGCAGGTGTTCCGCATCGCCGCCAGCGACTACCTCGACCCGCTGTTCCTGCCAGAGATCGTGGCCCACCTGCGCGAAGCCGCGCCGGGCGTCCGCCTCGAGCTGATGCCGCTGTCGAGCGACTACGACTACCGGCAGCGGCTCGCCGCCGGCGATGTCGACCTGGTCGTCGGCAACTGGCTGCAGCCGCCGGCCGAGCTGCACCTCGGCCGGCTCATGAGCGACGAGATCGTCTGCCTGGTCGGCGAGCAGCACCCGGCGGCGAAGGGCCGGGCGTGGTCGGCCGAGCGCTATCTGGAGGCGGAGCACGTCGCGCCGCTGCCTTTCCACGCCCATGCGCCCGGCGTCGTCGACGAGCACCTGGCCTCGCTCGGCCTCGCCCGCCACGTAGCGGTGAAGACGGCGCACTTCAGCCTCATCCCGCTGATGGTCGCGCAGAGCCTGCTGGTGCTGACGACCGGGCGGCTCTTCTGCTCGCGCTACGTCGACTCGCTGCCGGTGAAGATCCTGCGCTGCCCGGTGCCGTTCCCGCCGCTCGCCTACTACCAGCTCTGGCATGACGTCACGCACGCCTCGCCGTCGGCGAAGTGGCTGCGCGAGCAGGTCCGCGACGTCGCCCGCAACCTGGCCGGGCACGGCATGCTGAAGCGGCGCGCGTGAGCCCGGCGCACCGCGTCGCCATCCGCGGCGACCTGCTCGACTTCACCGCGGCGCCGACCTGGGGCGACGTCGAGCCGGCCGCCCTGCGGTACCGGCCCGGGCACTGGCTGCTCGTCGACGGCGGCCGCATCGTCGCCGTGCAGCGCGAGGCGCCCGGCCCCGAGTTCGAGCGCATCGACCACGCCGGCCGCCTCATCATGCCCGGCTTCATCGACACCCATGTGCACAGCCCGCAGATCGACGTCATGGCGAGCTACGGCACCGAGCTGCTCGATTGGCTGACGACGCACACCTATCCGGCCGAGGCGCGCCATGCCGACGTCGCCCACGCCGACGGCGCCGCGGCGCTCTTCCTCGACGCGCTTGTCGCGCACGGCACCACGGCGGCGGTGGTGTTCCCGACCGTCCACGCCGGCTCGGTCGATGCGCTGTTCGCCGCGGCCGAGGCCCGCGGCATGCGCATCGTCTCCGGCAAGGTGCTGATGGATCGCAACGCGCCCGCCGACCTGGTCGACACCGTCGACTCGGCCGAGCGCGACATGCGCCGGCTCATCGTCCGGTGGCACGGCCGGGCGCGCCTGGCCTATGCCGTGACGGTGCGGTTCGCGCCGACCAGCTCGCCCGGGCAGCTGGCGCTGGCCGGCCGCTTCTGCCGCGACGACCCGAGCCTCTACATGCAGACGCACCTGGCCGAGAACCGCGGCGAGGTGCGCTGGGTGCACGAGCTCTTTCCCGAGGCGCGCAGCTACCTCGACGTCTACGCGCGCACCGGACTGCTGCACGCCAGGAGCGTGTTCGCGCACGGCATCTGGCTCGACGACGCCGACCGCGCGGCGCTGCACGACGCCGGCGCGCAGATCGCGCACTCGCCCTCATCCAATCTCTTCCTCGGCAGCGGCCTCTTCGGCTGGCGCGTCGCCGAGGCCGCCGGGGTCGAGGTCAGCCTCGCCAGCGACGTCGGCGGCGGCACCAGCCTTTCGCTCCTGCGCAACATGGCCGACGCCTACAAGGTGCAGGCCCTGGCCGGCGAACGGCTCACCGCCTGGAAGGCGCTGCACGCGGCGACCCGCGGGGCGGCGGAAGCGCTCGGACTCGGCGGCGAGATCGGCACCCTTGAGCCGGGGCGCATGGCCGACGTCTGCGTCTGGGATCCCGCCGTCGGGCCGGTGCCGCTGCGCCGGCACGAGGTGGCCCGCACATTGCATGAGCGCCTGTTCGCCTGGATGACGCTCGGCGACGAGCGCAACCTGGTGCAGGCGTGGGTGGCCGGCCGCCCGCACTACGATCGATCCATCGGCGGCTTGGCCGCGCCTTCCCGCCACGCGACTCCAGTCTGACCTTCGATGCTTCGCCTCGAGCTCGTCGACATCAGCAAGCAGTACCCCGGGGTGCTCGCCAACGACCGGGTCGGCCTGCGCGTCGCGCCCGGCGAGATCCACGCCGTGCTCGGTGAGAACGGCGCCGGCAAGTCGACGCTCATGAAGGTCATCTACGGCGCGGTCCGGCCCGACGCGGGCGAGATCCGCTGGGACGGCCGGCCGGTGCAGATCGCCTCGCCGGCCGAGGCGCGCGCCCTCGGCATCAGCATGGTCTACCAGCACTTCAGCCTGTTCGACACCCTGACTGCCGCCGAGAACGTGTGGCTCGGCCTCGACAAGTCGCTGTCGCTCGCCGAGGTGTCGGCGCGCATCACGAAGGTCGCCGCCGAGTACGGCCTCGACGTGCACCCGCTGCGGCCCGTGCACACGCTGTCGGTCGGCGAGCGGCAGCGCGTCGAGATCGTGCGCGCGCTCATGACCTCGCCGCGCCTGCTCATCCTCGACGAGCCCACCTCGGTGCTGACCCCGCAGGCGGTGCAGACGCTCTTCGTCACCCTGAGGAAGCTCGCCGCCGAGGGCTGCTCGATCCTCTACATCTCGCACAAGCTCGACGAGATCCGCGCCCTCTGCCACCACTGCACGGTGCTGCGCGGCGGCAAGGTGACGGGCGAGGTCGACCCGACCAAGGAAACCAACGCCAGCCTGTCGCGGCTGATGATCGGCGCCGAGCCGCCGCAGCTGCAGCACCGCGCCTCGCGTCCGGGCCCGGTGGTCCTCGCCGTGCGCGATCTGTCGCTGGCCAAGGAAGACCCGTTCGGCACGACCCTGGAGAAGGTGTCGTTCGAGGTCCGCGCCGGTGAGGTCGTCGGCATCGCCGGGGTCTCCGGCAACGGCCAGCAGGAGCTGATGGCGGCGATCTCGGGCGAGGACCCGCGCGCGCCGGCCGGCTCGATCAGCCTCTTCGACGGCGACATCTCCCGCCAGTCGCCGCGCCTGCGCCGGCGCGGCGGCCTGCATTTCGTTCCCGAGGAGCGGCTCGGCCGTGGCGCCGTGCCGACGCTGTCGCTGGCGCAGAACACGCTGCTGACGCGAACCCGCGCCGTCACTGCCGCCGGCTGGCTGCGCGTCGGCGACGTGCGCGCGCTCGCGGAGGCGCTCATCCGCCGCTTCAACGTCAAGGCCGGCGGCCAGGAGTCGGCGGCCAAGAGCCTCTCCGGCGGCAACCTGCAGAAGTTCATCGTCGGCCGCGAGATCGACGCCGACCCGAAGCTGCTCGTCGTCTCGCAGCCGACCTGGGGCGTCGACGTCGGCGCGGCGACGCAGATCCGCGCCGAGCTCCTGGCGCTGCGCGACAACGGCTGTGCGGTGCTCGTGGTGAGCGAGGAGCTCGACGAGCTGTTCGAGATCTGCGACCGCCTCGTCGTCATCGCCCAGGGCCGCGTCTCGCCGAGCATCCCCGTGGTCGAGGCCACCGTCGAGCAGATCGGCGAGTGGATGAGCGGGCTCTGGCCGCGGGCCGAGGCCGCATGCTGAAGCTCGAAGCGCGTCCGGAGCCGTCGCGGGCGATGTCCGTGGCCTCGCCGCTGATCGCGCTGGCGATCACGGTCGTCATCGGCACGGTCCTCTTCATGCTCCTCGGCAAGGACCCGGTGGGCGGCCTGGCGGTCTTCTTCGTCGAGCCGGTGAAGAGCTTCTACGCGCTGACCGAGCTCGCGGTGAAGGCGACGCCGCTCCTCCTCATCGCCCTCGGCCTGGCCGTCTGCTTCCGCTCCAACGTCTGGAACATCGGCGCCGAGGGACAGTTCATCGTCGGCGCGATCTTTGCCAGCGGTGTCGCCATGCAGGCGACGGCGTCGACCGGCGGCTGGTTCTTCGTCCCGGTGCTGCTGGCCGGGGTGGCCGGCGGCATGGCCTGGGCGGCGATCGTCGCGCTGCTGCGCGACCGCTTCAACGCCAACGAGATCCTGGTCAGCCTGATGCTGGTGTATGTCGCCGGGCAGCTGCTCAACTACCTCGTCTACGGCCCGTGGAAGGATCCGCAGGGCTACAACTTCCCGCAGACCATCACCTTCCTCAAGTCGACGCAGGTGCCCAAGCTCTTCGCCGGCTTTCGCGTCAACGTCGGCGTGCTGATCGCGCTGGCCTGCGTCGCTGCCTTCTGGGTCCTCCTCTTTCGCACCTACGCCGGCTTCCAGCTGCAGGTCGGCGGCCTGGCGCCAGCGGCGGCGCGCTACGCCGGCTTCTCGTCGCGGAAGGCGCTCTGGAGCGCGCTGCTGCTCTCGGGCGGCATGGCCGGCCTCGCCGGCGGCCTCGAGGTCGCCGGCCCGCTCGGCCAGCTGACGCCGCATGTTCCTGCCGGCTACGGCTTCGCGGCGATCATCGTCGCCTTCGTCGGCCGGCTGCACCCGGTGGGCACCGTCTTCTCGGCGATCCTGATGAGCATGTTCTACATCGGCGGCGAGCTGGCGCAGTCGCGCCTCGGCCTGCCGAAGTCGCTGACCGGCGTGTTCCAGGGCCTGCTGCTCTTCACCCTGCTCGCCTGCGACACGCTGATCCACTATCGACTGCGCTGGCAGTCGGCGCGCGCGACCCGCGCCGCGGCCACCCCGCGGCCGCTCGCCGACACGGCAGCGAGCTGATGGACAGCGTCGCGCTCCTCCTCGCCGCGACGCTCAACTCGGGCACCGTGCTCGCGTTCGCTGCGCTCGGCCTGCTCATCAACGAGCGCGCCGGCATCGTCAACCTCGGCGCCGAGGGGATGATGCTGGTGGCGGCGATCGCCGGCTTCGCCACCGCGGTGCACACCGGCAACGACTGGCTCGCCTTCGGCGCCGGGGCGCTCGCCGGCGCGGCGCTCGCGGCGGCGTTCGGCGTCCTCGTCATCTGGCTCAACACCAACCAGTACGCGACCGGCCTGGCGCTGAGCCTCTTCGGCGCCGGCTTCTCGGCCTTCGTCGGCATCCGCTACACGCAGGAAAAGCTCGGGGAACACAACGTCTTCCAGGTGCCGCTGCTTGCCGACCTGCCCTTCGTCGGCCCGGCCTTCTTCAGGCACCACCCGATGATCTACATCGCCATCGCGCTGACGGCAGCGATCGCCTGGTTCCTGTACCGCTCGCGCGCCGGGCTGGTGCTGCGGGCGATCGGCGAATCGCCGGAGTCGGCGCACGCGCTCGGCTACCCGGTGCGGCGCATCCGCCTCGCCGCCGTCGTCGTCGGCGGCGCGCTGTGCGGCGTCGCCGGTGCCTACATCTCGGTCGTCTACACGCACCTCTGGGTCGAGGGGATGACTGCCGGCAAGGGGTGGATCGCGCTGGCGCTGACCACCTTCGCGACCTGGCGGCCGGCGCGCGTGCTGCTCGGCGCCTACCTGTTCGGCGGCGTCACCATGCTGCAGCTGCAGCTGCAGGGCCAGGGCGTGCAGCTGCCGAGCCAGTTCCTGACCATGCTGCCGTACCTGGCGACGATCGTCGTGCTCGTCCTCATCTCGCGCAACGCGGCGTTCATCCGCATCAACATGCCGGCCTCGATCGGCAAGCCTTTCTTCCCCGGATAATCCCTCGCACCCCGGCCACGTCATTCACTGGAGCCCCGCATGACTCGACTCACGAAACGGTCCTTCGTCCAACTTGCCGGCTGGGGCGCTGTCGCTGCCGTGGCGGCTCTGGCCGGCTGCAGCCGCGAAGAGAAGACGACCACCACGACGGCGCCGGCGGGATCGACGACCACGACCACCACGACGACGTCGTCGACCACGGTCGGCGCCTCGGCGCCGGCCGCGGCGGCGAGCGGCCCGCTGAAGATCGCCTTCGCCTACGTCGGCCCGGTCGGCGACGGCGGCTGGACCTTCGCCCACGACAACGGCAGGAAGGCGGTCGAGAAGGAGTTCGGCGCGCGCGTGCAGACGTCGTTCGTCGAGAAGGTGCCCGAGGCGGCCGACGCCGAGCGCGTGTTCCGCGACATGGCCGGGCAGGGCAACAAGCTCATCTTCGGCACCACCTTCGGCTACATGGAGCCGATGCTGAAGGTCGCCGCCGACATGAAGGACGTGAGGTTCGAGCACGCCACCGGCTACAAGCAGGCCGAGAACATGCGCACCTACGACTCGCGCACCTACGAGGGCGCCTACATGGCCGGCATCATCGCCGGCGCGATGACGAAGTCGAACACGCTCGGCGTCGTCGGCTCGATCCCGATCCCCGAGGTGATCCGCAACATCAACAGCTTCACCATGGGCGCGCAGTCGGTGAATCCGAAGATCAAGACCCGCGTGGTCTGGGTCAACGAGTGGTTCAACCCGCCCAAGGAGACCGAGGCGGCGCAGTCGCTGCTCAACGGGGGCGCCGACGTGCTGATGCAGAACACCGACTCCTCGGCCGTGCTGCAGACGGCGGGCAAGGCCGGCAAGTACGCCTTCGGCTGGGACAGCGACATGACGGCGTACTCGCCGAACGCGCACCTCGGCTCGGCGATCATCAACTGGGCGCCGTACTACATCAAGGCGACGCGCGAGGCGCTCGACGGCAGCTGGAAGGGCAACAGCGACACCTGGTGGGGCGTCAAGGAAGGGGCGATCGACATGGTCTCGATCTCCGACAAGGTGCCGGCCGACATCCGGGCCAAGGTCGAGACGGTGAAGAGCGGCCTGAAGGACGGCAGCTTCGTCATCTGGAAGGGTCCGATCACCGGCAACGACGGCAAGGAAATGGTCGCCGCGGGGACCAACGCCGACGACAAGTTCATGCGCGGCATCAACTTCTTCGTCAACGGCGTCGAAGGCAAGGTCCCGGGGGGCGAGAAGAAGTAGTCCTGACGCGCAGGGCGGGTCCGGCCCGTCCTGCACGGCCCACCGTTCGACGACCATGGACTTCGCTGCCATCCCGCGCGAGCGCCTGCCGGCACTGCTGCGCGCCATGCCCAAGGCCGAGCTGCACATCCACATCGAGGGCTCGCTCGAGCCGGAGCTCATCTTCGCCCTCGCCCGCAAGAACGGCATCCCGCTTGCCTACGCCAGCGTCGAGGCGCTGCGCGCCGCCTACGCCTTCACCGACCTGCAGAGCTTTCTCGACATCTACTACGCCGGGGCCAGCGTGCTGCAGGACGAGAGCGACTTCGAGGCCATGGCGATGGCGTACTTCGGCCGCGCCGCGGCCGACCACGTCGTCCACGCCGAGGTCTTCTTCGACCCGCAGACGCACACGGGGCGCGGCGTGCCGATGGCGACGGTGGTCCGCGGCCTGGCGACCGCCTGCGCCCGCGCCGAGCGCGAGCTCGGCGTCACGAGCGCGCTCATCCTCTGCTTCCTGCGCCACCTCAGCGAGGACGAGGCGTTGGCGACCCTCGACGAGGCGCTTCCCTTCCGCGAGCACTTCATCGGCGTCGGCCTCGACAGCAGCGAGCGCGGCCACCCGCCCGAGAAGTTCGAGCGCGTCTTCGCGCGCGCCGGCGAGCTCGGCCTGCGCCGCGTCGCCCACGCCGGCGAGGAGGGCCCGCCTTCCTACATCGAGAGTGCGCTCGACGTCCTGCGTGCCGAGCGCATCGACCACGGCGTGCGCTGCGTCGAGAGCCCGGCGCTGGTCGAGCGCCTGGCGCGCGAGGGCGTGGCGCTGACCGTCTGTCCGCTCTCGAACCTGAAGCTGCGCGTGTTCGATGCCCTCGCCGAGCACAACCTCGCCGATCTGCTCGCCGCCGGGCTGAAGGCGACCGTCAACTCGGACGACCCGGCGTATTTCGGCGGCTACATCAACGACAACTTCGTCGAGGCCTTCGCGGCCCTGCCGCGGCTCGGCGCCGCCGAGGCCTACCGGCTGGCGGCGAACAGCTTCGAGGCCAGCTTCGTCGACGCGGCGCGCAAGCGCTCGATGGCGGAACGGCTCGACGCGGCCTTCGCCGACTTCCGATGATGGAGCTGCTCAGCGATCCACAGGCGTGGATCGCCTTCCTGACCCTGGTCGCGCTCGAGCTCGTCCTCGGCATCGACAACATCATCTTCATCTCGATCCTGGTCGACAAGCTGCCGGAGGCGCAGCGCACCAGGGCCCGCCGCATCGGCCTGTTCATGGCCATGTTCATGCGGATCGGCCTGCTGCTGGTGCTGTCGTGGCTCATCGGCCTCACGGCGCCGCTGTTCACCGTGCTCGCGCAGGAGATCTCGGGACGAGACCTCATCCTTCTCGGCGGCGGCCTGTTCCTCATCTGGAAGAGCACGGGCGAGATCCACCAGGCCATGGTCGGCGACGAAGAGCATCACGTGCGCACCCTGGGCCACACCTTCTCGGCCGTCATCGTCCAGATCATGATCATCGACATGGTCTTCTCGCTCGACTCGATCATCACCGCGGTGGGCATGGTCGACGAGATCGAGATCATGATCGGGGCGGTCATCGCCTCGGTCGCGCTGATGATGCTTTTCGCCGGGGCGATCGGCCGGTTCGTGTCGGCGCACCCGACGATCAAGATGCTGGCGCTCTCGTTCCTGGTCGTGATCGGCGTGGTCCTGATCGCCGAGGGCCTGGGCGTGCACGTGCCGAAGGGCTACGTCTACTTCGCGATGGCCTTCTCGGTGGCCGTCGAGATGCTGAACCTGAAGATCCGCAAGCGCGGCGTCGTGCCGCCCCGGCTGCGGCCGCCGCAGCGCGGCGAGGATCCGCAGCGCTGAGGAGGGGCAGGCGCGGCGTCGCCGGCCTGCCGCTCGGGAACCGAGGCGCCCGCCGCGCGGCGAGCGCCGCTTCGCGCCCCCTACTCTTCTTCGGCAGCGCCCAGCAGCTCCTGCTTGCGCTCCGCGAGCTCCGCGCCGAGCGCCTCGAGGTCGACGCCCGACTTCTCTGCCGCGGGGAAGATCTCGCTCTCCTCTTCCTCGACGTGGTGCTCGACGTACTCGCCGAGGACGAGGACCTTGGCGTCGTACAGCGCGTCGCCCGGGTCCATGCCCTGGATCTGCAGGATCAGGTCCTTCGCCGCGGCGTGCTCGACCTCGGCCTCGTCGAGGGCGAGGTCGTCGTCGATCGACTCGCGCATCGCCGGATAGAAGATCTCCTCCTCGATGTCGGCGTGCACGGTGAGCGCCAGGCAGATCTGCTCGGCGAGCTCGCGCTTCTCCTCGTCGTCGGCATCCTCCTCGACGAGCTGCTTGTAGCTCTCGAACATCTGCTTGACCTCGGCATGGTCGGCCGAGAGCAGCGAGACGGCGTCCTGGTCGCCTTCGGACTCCTCGTCGTCGTCGAGGTCCTCGAGGTCGGCGTTTTCGAACATTTCGGCCATGGGGCCTCCTTGCGGGGTTGGCGTTGCGGCGCAACGACTCGCGCGTCGAGCGGCAAGGCATATGCCCGAGCGTGGCCCGTCGACGCCCGGCAAATGGCTCTTCCGGGTCATGCCGGTCGCGAGCCCGCTGTCTAGAGTGGCGGCTCGGCGATCGATGCCGCACTCCCACGCAAGGATTTACCGATGACACCCACCGAAGCCACCCGCCGCCTCTCGATGCTGGAGGCGATGCTCCTGATCCGCGCCTACGAAGAGGCGCTGGCAGCGCGCGCGACACCCACCCGGCCCGGCACCTGCACGTCCGTCGGCCAGGAAGCCGCCGCCGTCGGCGTCGTGCGGGCGCTCGAAGCGCGCGACCGCATCCTCACCAACCACCGCAGCGCCGGCCACCTGATCGCGCGCGGCGCCGACATCGGCCGCCTCATGGCGGAGGTGCTCGGCCGCACCGACGGCTACTGCAAGGGCAAGAGCGGCTCGCTGCACATCTCCGCCGCCGAGCTCGGCGTCGTCCTCACGTCCACCATCGTCGGCGGCGAGCTGTCGCTGGCCCCGGGCGTGGCCCTGGCGCAGAAGATGGGGCAGGGCGAGGCCGGTGCGGTGACGGCGGTGTTCTTCGGCGACGGCGCGGCTTGCGAAGGCATCTTCCACGAGGCCATCAACCTCGCCGTCGCCTGGCAGCTGCCGCTCCTCTTCGTCTGCGAGAACAACCAGTGGCAGGCCTTCGTCGCCCGCCGCGAGACGATGCCGGCCGACCCGCCGTCGGCCGCCGGCCTCGCCGGCGGCCGGATCGCCGCCTGGGCCGCCGGCCACGGCCTGCCGACCACGGTGCTCGACGGCAACGATGTCGAGGCGGTGCATGCCGCCGCGCTCGACGCGGTGGCGCAGATCCGGACCGGCAGCGGGCCGCGCTTCCTCGAGCTCGTGACCTATCGCCAGCGCGGCCACTTCGAGCCCGACGACCAGGCCTACGTCGACCCTGCCGAGCTCGCCGCCTGGAAGGGCCGCGATCCGATCGCGCGCGCCGCCGACCGGCTGCTCGCCGAGAAGGTGATCGGCCCGGCCGAGCTCGCCCACTTCCGCGACCGCGCCGCCGCGACCATCGCCGCCGCGCTGCAGTTCGCCGAAAGCTCGCCGTGGCCCGACCCGCGCGAGCTCACGACCGACGTTTACGCCTGATCGAGGACCACCCGCCGTGAATGCCATCAACAACGTGCACGCCATGAACACCCTGATCGTCCAGCAAGCGGTGGCCGAAGCCATCGCCGAGGAGATGCGCCTCGACCCGCGCGTCGTCATGTTCGGCGAGGGCGTCGCGACCAAGCGCCCGGAGCTGCTCGCCGAGTTCGGCGCCGAGCGCGTTCGCAACACGCCCCTGGCCGAAGCCATCATCGCCGGCACCGCGGTGGGCGCGGCGGCGATGGGGCTCCGCCCGATCGTCGACCTGCTCTTCGCGCCCTTCCTGACCCTGTCGATGGACGCGCTCATCAACAGCGCCGGCAAGCTGCGCTACCTCTCCGGCGGCCAGTTCAGCTTCCCGCTGGTCGTGCTCGCGATGAGCGGCGCCGGCTGGGGCGTCGGCGGCCAGCACAACCACAACCTCGAGGCGATGTTCGTGCACGCGCCCGGCCTGAAGGTCGTGATGCCGGCGAACGCGGCCGACTTCAAGGGCCTGCTCAAGGCGTCGATCCGCGACGACAACCCGGTGCTCTTCTTCATGGACCTGGCGCTCGGCTACGTGCCCGGCGGGGTCCCGACCGGCGAGCACGTCGTGCCGCTCGGCCAGGCCGCCGTGGCGCGCGCCGGTCGCGACGTCACGCTCGTCTCGTACGCGAAGACCGTCGGCCACTGCCTGCAGGCCGCCGAGTCGCTGGCCGCCGACGGCATCAGCGCCGAGGTTGTCGACCTGCGCACCCTGAAGCCGCTCGACACGGCGACGGTCCTGCGCTCGGTGCGCAAGACCGGCCGGCTGGTCGTGGTGCACGAGGCGAACGGCCTCTGCGGCGTCGGCGCGGAGATCGCGGCGCACGTGGCCGAGCACGCGTTCGCCGAGCTGAAGGCGCCCGTCGCGCGGCTCACCGGCGCCGACGCGCCCGTTGCGGCGAGCTGGGTTCTCGAGCAGGCCGCGGTGCCGCAGGCGGCGGCGATCGTCGCCCGCGTGAAGGGGCTGGTCGGCGAGTCGGTCGCCGCGTAGGCCGCCCCGGGCGCCGGCGTCAGCGCGGCGCGGCGCGCCCCGGCGGCGCCGCGCCCGCCGGCAGCATGGCGCCGGCGCGGATGCCGGCCGGGCGCCAGTCGGCGCGCCAGACGACGAGCCAGGTTGCCAGCCCGTACGCGGCCATCGCCGCCGCGACCAGCGCGAAGATGGTCCAGGCCGGCGCCGCCGCGCTCGCCAGCATCCAGCCGCCGACGGCGACGACGGCGAGGCGGAGCGTGCCGGCGAGCACCGGCCCGCCGACCCGGCCGGCGGCGAGCGACGAGAAATACAGGCAGAGCCCGAAGCCGAACAGCGCATAGCAGGGGCCGGCCCAGCGGAAGTAGCTGGCGGCGGCAGCCAGCACGCTGGGCTCGTCGGTGAAGAGCCGGCTCCAGAGGCCCGGCGCGACCGCGACGACGAGACCCAGCGCGCCGAGCAGCGCCCCGGCCAGCGTCGCGGCGATCCAGGTGACGCGGCGGGCCCGCGCGACGTGCCCGGCGCCGATCGCCATGCCGACCAGCGGCACCGACGCGACACCGATGGCGAATGCCAGGGGCACGAGCAGGAACTCGAGCCGGGCGCCGATGCCGTAGCCGGCGAGCGCGTCGGTGCCGAAGCGGGCGACGAGCCCGGTGAGGATCAGGATCGTCAGCACCGTCTGCAGCGGCGACAGGCAGGCGATCGCGCCCACGCGCAGGATGGCGCCGAGCAGCTCGGGCCGCAACGGCGTGCTGGCCCAGGGCAGGGGGATGCGCGCCTTGCCGAGCGCAGGTGCGCGAAGAGGAACATCGCGCCGGCCGCGAAGGCGATCACCTGGCCGGCGGCGACGCCGGCCATGCCGAGCCGCGGCAAGGGACCCCAGCCGAGGCCGAGCGCGCCGCCGATCACCACCTGCGCGGCCGAGACCACGAGAAAGGTCGCCGACGGCACCTTCATGTTGCCGGAGCCGCGGATGACCGAGGCGAAGGTGTTCATCAGCCAGGGCCCGATCGAGCCGACGAAGGCGACGTTGGAATAGGCGAGGGCCTGCGCCAGCGCCTCGCTGCGGCCGCCGAGAGCCTCGAACAGGTGGCGGCCGAAGGCGAGCATGAGCAGCGAGGTGGCGAGTCCGGCGCCGATCGCAATCCAGGTCGCGTGCACGGCCAGGGCGGCGGCGCGTGCGGGATCGCCGGCGCCGAGGGCACGGCTCACCGCCGATGACACGGCGCCGCCCATGGCGCCGCCCGACAGCATGGTCTGCAGCATGACGATCGGGAACACCAGCGCCATGCCGCCGAGCGCCGCGACGCCGAAGCGGCCGACGTACATGGTCTCGGCGATCGCCGCCAGCGCCGCCGCCAGCATGGCCACCATGTTGGGCAGCGCGAAGCGCAGGAGCGTCGGCACGATGGGCGCCGTGAGCAGCGGGTCGGTCGTGCCGGCGTGGCTCAACGGGGTCCTCAAAGGGCGGCGAAGCCGGCATGATCCCGCATCGCGGCCAGGACCGCCGAGGGAGCGCGTCTATGACAACAACCACCGCCCGCACGCTGCCGAAAACCCTCGGCACCTTCCAGCTCTGGGGCATCGCCGTCGGGCTGGTCATCTCGGGCGAATACTTCGGCTGGAGCTACGGCTGGGCGTCGGCAGGAACGCTGGGCTTCCTCGTCACGTCGGCCTTCGTGGCCCTCATGTACACCACCTTCATCTTCAGCTTCACCGAGCTGACCACGGCCATGCCGCACGCCGGCGGACCCTTCGAATACAGCCGGCGCGCCTTCGGGCCGACCGGCGGCTACCTCGCCGGCTTCGCGACCCTGGTCGAGTTCCTGTTCGCGCCGCCGGCGATCGCGCTGGCCATCGGCGCCTACGTCAACGTGCAGTTCCCGGCCCTCGAGCCGAAATGGGTTGCCTTCGGCGCCTACCTGGTCTTCATGGGCCTGAACATCGCCGGCATGACGATCGCGGCCAGCTTCGAGCTCGCCGTCACTCTTGTCGCGATCTTCGAGCTGTGCGTGTTCATGGGGGTCGTGGCGCCGGGCTTCTCGCTCGCCCACTTCGCCAAGGGCGGCTGGGCCGGCAGCGACGCGTTCGGTGCCGCGGCGCTGCCCGGGATCGTCGCCGCGATCCCGTTCGCGATCTGGTTCTTCCTGGCCATCGAGGGCGTGGCCATGGCTGCGGAAGAGGCGAAGAACCCGCAGCGCTCGGTCCCCATCGCCTACATCGGCGGCATCCTGACGCTGGTGGCGCTTGCCCTCGGCGTGATGGTCTTCGCCGGCGGCGTCGGCGACTGGACGAGGCTCGCCAACATCAACGACCCGCTGCCGCAGGCGATGAAGATCGTCGTCGGCGAGAACAGCGGCTGGCTGCACATGCTGGTGTGGCTCGGCCTGTTCGGCCTGGTCGCCTCCTTCCACGGGATCATCATCGGGTACTCGCGGCAGATCTTCGCGCTGTCCCGCGCCGGCTACCTGCCCGAGGTCCTCGGCCGGATCCACCCGCGCCTGCAGACGCCGCACATGGCCATCCTGGCCGGCGGCGTGGTCGGCGTGGCGGCGATCTTCAGCGACCAGCTCGTCACCTTCGGCGGCCAGTCGCTGACCGCCAACATCGTGACGATGTCGGTGTTCGGCGCCATCGTCATGTACATCCTGAGCATGGCCAGCCTGTTCCGGCTGCGCGTCACCGAGCCGGGCCTGAAGCGGCCGTTCGCCGCGCCGGGCTATCCGTTTTTCCCGGCCTTCGCGCTCTTCGCCGCGGTGGTCTGCCTGGGCACGATGATGTACTTCAACCCCCTCGTCGCCGCCGTGTTCGTGGCCTTGATGGCGGTCGGCTACGGCTACTTCCTGCTCACCGGCGGCCGACGCGCCGCAGCGCTCGCGACGGCGATCGCCTGAGTCGCGGAGCCGCGGCTAGACTGCGCTCCCGCCCCGCCGAGCCAGCCGATGCCGGATCCCGCGAAGCCCGCCGCCGAAGACGCCAAGGACACCGACCGCAAGCTGCGCGATCGCGTCGACAAGCTCGTCGCGCAGGCGGCGAGCGCCGGCACGGGCTCGATCCGGCTGGGCGGCAAGGCCGTCGACTACACGGTCGAGGCGGCGTTCCTGCCGGTGCTCGCCGAAGGCTTCGACGGCGCGCCCGGCGAGCCCGTCGCCGCGGTGATGACGACGCACTACGTCGCCGACGCTGTCGGCGCACGCGATCGCCCGGTCTGCTTCGCCTTCAACGGCGGGCCGGGCTCGGCCTCGATCTGGCTGCACCTGGGCGCGCTCGGCCCGAAGCGGGTGGTCGTGCCCGACGACGGCAGCATGCCGGCAGCGCCGTACACCGTCGCCGACAACCCGCACAGCTGGCTCGAGCACTTCGACCTGGTCTTCATCGACCCGCCGCACACCGGCTGGTCGATCGCGGCCGGCGAGGAGGCGCGCAAGAAGCTGCTCTCGGTGGACGGCGACGTGACGGCGGTGACGGACGTCGTGCGCACCTGGCTGACGCGGCACAAGCGCTGGAGCTCGCCGGTCTACCTGGCGGGCGAGAGCTACGGCACCACGCGCGGCGCGGCCATGGCCGACAAGCTGCTCAGCGCCGGTGTCGCCTTGTCCGGGCTGATCCTGGTGTCGTGCGCCATGGACCTGCAGAGCATCGTCTTCGCACCGGCGAACGACCTGCCTTACGCGCTCTTCCTGCCGGCATTCGCCAACGCCTCGCACTACCACGGCCTGCTGAAGGGCGAGCTCGCCGGCTCGGCTGAGGCGGCGCGCGCCGCCGCCGAAGCCTTCGTCGACGAGGAGTACGCCTCGGCGCTGCACGCCGGCGCGCGCCTCGACGGGAAGCGGCGCAGCCGCGTCGCGCGCCGCATCGCCGAGCTGACCGGCCTGCCGCAGCCGCTCGTCGAGGAGAAGAACCTGCGAATCGCCGACCAGACCTATTTCTTCGAGGCGCTCCGGCCGCAGAGGCGCATCGTCGGCCGGCTCGAGGCGCGCTCGACCGGCCCGATGGCGGCGAGCCGCACGCGCGAATGGGAGTTCGACCCGGGGATCGAGGCGTACGCGGCGCCTTACACCATGGCGGCGATGGCCTACTTCGGCGAGCAGCTCGGCATGGCCACGGACACGCGCTACGAGGTGCTCTCGCAGGACACGCACAAGGGCTGGAACTGGAACCGCGGCGAGGACAAGGGCAACAGCTTCGCCAGCACGAGCCGCGACCTGGCGCGGGCCATGCGTCGCAACCCGCACATGAAGGTCTTCGTCGCCAGCGGCCGCTACGACCTGGGCACGCCTTACAGCGCCACCGACTGGTCGCTGGCGCAGCTCGACGCACCGGCCGAGGTGCTGGCGCGGGTCACGCACCGCTACTACGACGCCGGCCACATGATGTACACCCGGGAGGCCGACCTGGTCCGGCTCGCCGCCGACCTGAAGGACTGGCTGGGCGCGGCCGGAGATCAGTCCGAGCGGTAGGCGCGCAGCCCGGGCAGGTCGACGATGAACAGGCCGCCGTAGGCCGGCCGCACCAGGCCGGCCACGGCGAGTCGCTTGATGGCGGCGTTGGTCCGCTGCCGCGACAGCCCGGCGACGTCGCCGAGCTCCTCCTGCGAGACCTGGAGGAAGGGCCCCAGGCCCGGGTACAGGACCGGGTTGTAGAGGCCGGAGACGGCCCGGGCGACGCGCGCGCAGGGGTCCGACAGACGTTCGGTCTCGACCATCGCGATGAACTGGCTCAGGCGCTCGTTCAGGTGCTCGATGACGAAGCGGTTGAACTCGAAGCTCGTCTCGAGCAGCCAGCGGAAGGTGGCCCGCGGCACGTGCACGATCCGGCTTGGACGGATGGCCACGAGGTCGTAGCGGCGCAGCTCCCGCTTGATCACCGAGCCCTCGCCGACCCAGGCGCCGGCGGGGATGCCGTTGAACATCACGCCCTTGCCGCTACCCACGATGTCCGTCGCCTTGAGCAGCCCCTCGGCGACGCCGATCCACGCGTGCACCGGCTCGCCCTTTCGGGCCACCAGATCCTTGACGCCGTGAAGCGATGCGTAGGCATCGGCCTTGACGCGCTCGCGGGCCGCGGCCGGCAGGAAGCGCATCCACGGCGCTTCCTCGAGCACCTCGCCGAGGGGCTTCGTGCCGTTCTTCATCGAGCCCGGGTCACCCCTGCCTCGGAATGTCCGCGTGCGTACAGAGTCGTCCTCGAGCCGAGTCCAGAATGAATTTCACAGGCCAGCCTGCAAAGGCCGGTGCCGATTCTTGCGGGCTCGTCATGTCCCTCTGCCGTGGAGGGCCGCACCCGCGGTCGCGCCGCAGCCGGATCACCCAGGAGACAGCGATGCGAGACACCTCTTTCCGGCTGCAGGCCGGCCTCCTCGCCGCGAGTGCGGCGGCCATCCTCGCCGCCTGCGGCGGCGGCGGCGACGATGACGACAACGATCCGGGGCCCGCCGGCACGGCGCAGATCACCGTGCTCTCGAACCGCGCCGATCTCGTCAGCGGCGGCGACGCGCTCGTCGCCGTGTCGGTGCCGGCCAACGTGCAGGCCTCGGACATGGCGGTCACGCTCAACGGCAGCAACGTGACGAGCACGTTCCAGTACGAGGCCGCAGGCAACCGCATGGTCGGGCTCGTGACGGGGCTCGTCGAGGGCGCCAACCAGGTCGTCGCTAGCGGTCGCGGCAGGAGCGCGAGCCTGACGATCACCAACCACCCGCGCGGCGGTCCCGTGATCTCCGGCCCGCAGCTCGAGCCGTGGGTGTGCGCCACCCCGAACGGCGCCACGGTCGACGTGGCGGTCCCGGGCACGACGCTCACGTCGCCGGTGGTGACGCGGACCAGCGGCCTCGACCAGGGCCCGACCGATGCGAAGTGCAACGCGCCGACCAAGCACACCTACTTCTATCAGCCGAAGGCCAAGCAGGGCAGCGCCTGCACCTTCACCACCACCGGCGCCGACCCCTGCTTCCTGCCGTACGACACCGCCGCGCCGCCGCCGTCCGCCGACGTCGCCGATTTCACCAACGATCGGGGCGCCACGGTGAAGAGCATCGTCCGGGTCGAGCGCGGCACGATGAACCGGGGCATCTACGAGCTCGTCACCTTCCACGACCCGGCGGTGAGCACCGACACGCCGGTCGCCCGGCAGAAGGGCTGGAACGGCAAGCTGCTGTGGGTGTTCGGCGCCAGCGCCGCCGCGCACCGCCTGCAGGCGCCGACGACGACCACCACGATCTTCAACCATGAAGCGCTGAAGCGCGGCTACATGGTCGCGTCGGCCTCGCTCAACAACAACGGCACCAACGCCAACCACCTGCTGGCGGCCGAGTCGATGATGATGGTCAAAGAGCGCATCGTCGAGCAGTACGGCCCGATCCGCTACACGATCGGCAGCGGCTGCTCGGGCGGCTCGATCCAGCAGCACACGATCGCCGGGTCCTACCCGGGGCTGCTGGACGGCCTGCAGCCGAACTGCTCGTACCAGGAGCAGGCCAACATCGAGATCGAGATCAAGGACTGCGGCCTGCTCGCCGACCGCTACTACAAGACGGCGAACGGCTCGACGCTGACGACGGCGCAGAAACGCGCCATCGAAGGGCACGATCCCGCGTTCTGCACGGTCTGGATCAACTCGTTCCTGCCCGCGTACGACCCGACGCGGATCGCCAACTGCGGCCCCGGCTGGCCGCAGGCGCTGACCTACGACCCGGTGCTGCGCCCGAACGGCGTCCGCTGCACGCTGCTGGACCATGAAGCGCGGCGGCTCGGCACCTTCGTCGACAGCGACGGCGCGCGCAAGGCCAACAAGGTGTTCGACAACGTCGGCGTGCAGTACGGGCTGAAGGGGCTGCAGAGCGGCGCCATCGACGTCGAGCAGTTCGTGCAGCTCAACGAAGGGGTCGGCAGCTACTCGCCGGACCTCGCCTGGAGCGGTTCGACCGGGGGGCCGCCGGCGGCCCGCGTCGAGGCGCAGGCGTCGACGCTCGCCAACGTCTACACCTACGGCGTGCTGAGCGATGCCAAGCTGCTGGCGCAGGTGGCGATCATCGACCTGCGCGGCAACGAGAACCCGGCCGGCGACATCCACGCTAACTGGCGCAGCTGGGCCATGCGCGAGCGTCTCGACAAGGCCAACGGACACCACAACAACCAGGTGATCTGGGCCTCCACGCCTGGCCTGGTGCCGGGGGCAGGGCAGCTGCGGAAGTCGTTTCTCACGATGGACGCGTGGCTCGCCAACGTCGAAGCCGACACCAGCTCGCGCCCGCGCTCCGAGAAGATCATCGCCAACCGCCCGCTCGACCTCGGCGACCGGTGCATCACCACCCCCGGTGCCACCGACGCGGAGGCGGAGGCGAACGTCGGGCTCGGCACGCCGGCGTGTCCCGTGACCTTCCAGGGCTCGCCCCGCCAGGCTGCGGGCGGGCCGCTCGCCGAGGACATCTTCAAGTGCCAGCTCAAGCCGCTGTCGTTCGCCGATGCGGACTACCACGCCAAGGTGTTCACGGCCGGCCAGCAGGCGCGGCTGCAGGCGGTGTTTCCGAGCGGCGTCTGCGACTGGACCAAGCCGGGCGTCGGCCAGCAGCGCTCGCCGGGCTGGTTCACGTTCGCGAGCGGGACGGGCGTCGCTTTGCCGGCGCCGCCGACGTCGGCGCCGCTGTAGGCACGCCGCGAGAGCCGCCGAGGCAGGGCACGCCGTGCCCGGAGGCGAGCGCCCGCGAGGAGCGCTCGCCGGCCCCCGATCAGCGGCTCTTCGCGGCCGCGTTGCGCGCGGGTGCCTTCTTCGCGGCAGCCTTCTTCGCCGGCGCCTTCCTCGCACTCGCCTTCTTAGCACTCGCCTTCTTCGCCGCAGCCTTGCGGGCCGGTGCTTTCTTCGCCGCCGCCTTGGCGGCGCCGTTCGCCTTCCGGTCGCCCCGGTCGCCGCGGTCGCCCTGGCCGCGTGCGGCCACGGTCTTCGCCGGGCGCTTGACGTCGGCGGCCAACGAGCGCCCGACGTCGTCGGACTCCTTGAATTCGCCTTGCTCGTTGCGCCGGACGAAGCGCTTGTCGCCGGGCTTCGGTTCGATCAGTGTCCGCTTCTTCGCAGTTGCCATGTGATTGCTCCGGTTGATCGCCTGCGCCGCGAGCCTCTGCGTGCCGGTCGTGCAGGCGTGGAGCGGAATGTAGAAGGGCGTGGCCGATGTGTACAGACCCCGAGCGCGCTCGCAGCCGCGGCCTACGTCGAACGAATGCATCGTCCGACACGAGCGGCACCCGCCATGCGAACGGCCCCGGATTGCTCCGGGGCCGTTCGCGTCGACGAGCGCGGATCAGGCCGGCTTGCGGCGCTTCGACATGAAGCCGACGAGACCGAGGCCGGCGAGCAGGAGCGCGTACGTCTCCGGCTCCGGGATCGGCGCGGTGATCGCGTACAGGTTCGCATGCGACAGGTCCTGCGGAACGCGGCCGTTCACGGCCACGCCCGCGGTCGAGTCGAAGGTGAGCGAGGAGACCGGAGCCAGTGCATTGAACAGGTAGTAGCTGTGCTCGTTCGACGCCTTCAGGCCGATGACGAACATGCCCGTCAGGGCGGTGTCGAACGTCAGCGTGCCGTTGACGGCCACGTTCGGGTTGCTCGTGAAGGGGCCGTTCGACGCGTCGTCGCTCTTGCCGACATAAGAGAACGAGCCCCACACCGACAGATCGTCGAGCTCGGACTGGCTGCCGTTGATGTTGCCGGAGAAGGCGCCCAGGCAACTGGTCGCCGCCAAGGCCGAGAACGTGGTGTTGGCGCAGGGCTCGAGGGCCATGGCGGGCGTGGCGAAAAGGGAGGCGGCGGCAATCGCGCCGAGGAGGTGCAGTTTCGATGGCATGGCGTCGGACCTTGTTGTTCTGTCGATGGTCGAAGCGCCGTTCAGGCGCCGCGGCGGCCCCTTGCCTCCGCTGGGCGCGAACTGTGGGAGAACGCCGCGCCGCGCGGACTCCCCCGAGCCCGGGGGCGTCGGACGGGCGGTCGTCTGGTGCGAAGCGACGCGTGCACGTGGGGCCGCTCGTCGGCCCGCGGGCACCGCCGGAGCGTCAACCCGCGTACGCGGGCTTGCGCTGGCCGGCTTCCGACAGGTACCGGTCGAGCTCCTCGGAGCCGCCGATCAGCCTGCCGTTGATGAACACCTGCGGCACCGTCTGCGCCTTGGCGATCGCGCCGAGCGCCTTGCTGCGGATGGTGTGCGGCAGCGGCAGCTCGGCGTAGTCGTAGCCGGCCTCGCTCAGCATCTGCTTGGCCCGGGCGCAGAAGGCGCAGCCTTCGCGCGTGAGGACCGCGACCTGGTCCGGCAGCCTGGCCTTCGGGTCGAGGTAGCGCAGCATCGTGTCGGCATCCGAGACCTCGAACGGGTCGCCTTCCTTCGGCGGCTCCAGGAACATCTTCTCGATGACCTTGTCGCGGACCAGCATCGAATAGCGCCACGAGCGCTTGCCGAAGTTGAGGTCGCTCTTGTCGACGAGCATGCCCATGGCCTCGGTGAACGCGGCGTTGCCGTCGGGGAGGAGCAGGACGTTCTCGGCTTCCTGGTCGCGCCCCCATTCCTCCATGACGAACGGGTCGTTGACCGAGACGCAGATGATGTTGTCGATGCCGTGCTCCCTGAACACCGGCGCGAGCTCGTTGTAGCGCGGCAGGTGCGTCGACGAGCAGGTGGGCGTGAACGCGCCCGGCAGCGAGAAGACGATCACGTTCTTGCCTGCGAACAGGTCGTCCGTGCTCACGGTTGCCCAATCGCCGTTGCGGCGGATCCGGAAGACGACGTCGGGGACGGTCTGGCCTTCCTTGCTTTGCAGGGATGTCTGGGTCATGGCGCGGCGTGCTCGTTGAGTTCGGCCGATTCTGTGTCGCGCGAATTAGCCTCACCGCTTGCGGTGCCACCCGACCTGCGGCTGTATGGATGTACAGTATCCTTTCGACAGGTGACGCGGTGGACGAGATCAGGCAGCAGGAGTGGGTGGCGCAATGCGCGCGCCGGTTGCGCCAGCACTGGCGCACGATCGACCTGGGCAGCCTCGAGGAAGTCGCGCTCGAGCTCTTCGCCGACGAGCGGATGCGCTCGATGTCGCCGGCCGCCGCCGCGACGGCATGGCTCGGGCAAGGCGTCGGCGTCTGCGAGCGCGACGCCGGCTCGTGAGCAGCCGGGCCGACCGTTCGCCTCACGCGTCACGCTGTCTTCCGGCGTCGACGTGGGGTGTCGTCCGATGCGGCGGGCGAGTGCGGGCATCCAATCTTCGCCCATGGCTCTGCGCTCGGTCGCCTCGCTTTCGCTCAGCTTCGGCCTGGTCTCGATCCCGGTGAAGGTCTATGCCGCGACCGAGAGCTCGGCGGCGATCCAGTTCAGGCTGCGCGCGCGCGGCGGCGGGCGCATCCGCCAGCAGTACGTGACGGAGCCCGGGACCGTAGTCGAGCCGCTCGCGCCGGCCGAGCCTCCGCCCGCACCGAGGCGAGCCTCCGCCTTCCCGCCGGCCGCGCGGCCGAGCCTGGCGGCGGCGCCCGCCGCTGCGCAGGCCGAGATGAACCTGGCGGCGCCCCCGAGCGGTCGCCAGCCAGGACACCCCGCGCCGACGTGGACGCCGCCGCCGGCGCGGCCGGAGCCGCCACGCAGCGACAGCGAGCGCGCGGCTCCCGCGCCGGCGGTCGTCGAGCGCTCGGAGATGGTGAAGGGCTACGAGTTCGAGCCGGGCCAGTTCGTCCTCTTCGAGCCCGAGGAGCTCAAGGCGCTGGCCGAGGCGGCGCGGCAGACGATCGACATCGTCGCGTTTCTTCCCGAGCACTCCGTCGATCCCATCTACTACGACAAGGCATATTTCCTCGCCCCCGACAAGCGCGGCGGCAAGCCTTACTCGCTTCTGCGCAAGGCGATGCGCGAGAGCGGCCGCTGCGCGCTGGCGAAGTGGGCCTGGCGATCCAAGCAGTACATGGTGCAGATCCGCCCGGTCGAGGGCGGGCTCGTCCTGCAGCAGCTCCTCTACGCCGACGAGGTGCGATCGATCGACGACCTCGGCATCGACCTGGTCGAGGTCGGCGCTGCCGAGCTGGAGCTGGCGGTCCGGCTCATCGAGCAGATCTCGCTGGAACGCTACGACCCGACCCAGTACGTCGACGAGGAGAAGGAGCGCATCCTCGCCGCCGTGCGCGAGAAGATCGCCGGCCGGCAGGTCGTCGTCGAGCACCCGCCCGAGCCGCGCACCGCGCCGACCGCCCAGGTGATCGACCTCGTCGCGGCGCTGCGCGCGAGCCTTCGAGCGCCGCCGGCGGCCGGGGCCGGCCCCTCGTCCGATCAGGCCGCGGGAGTGGCGGGCGCCAAGGAGCGCAAGCCCGTGCGCCGCGCCGGCACAGCCGCCGGCAAGAGCGCGTCGGCAAAGGCGGAAGCAAAGGCGGAAGGGAAGGCACAAGGGAAGGGCGAAGGCAAGCCCGCGACAGGAGCGGGCGCCAGGGCCGGCGCCAGGTCCGCCTCGGGCAAGCGCTAGCCGCGCGTCGGCGCGGGCGAGAATGAAGCGCGGCTCTGCTGCCGCTTCTGCGAAGGACCGCGATGGCCGACTCCCCGTTTTCCCTGCGGCAGCGCCGCGCCCTCGTGATCGGCGGCGGCAGCGGCATCGGCCAGGCCATCGCGCTCGGCCTGGCCGACGCCGGCGCCGACGTCCACGTCGTCGGCCGGCGCGCCGACAAGCTCGAGGACTCGTGCGCCGCGCTCCGCGCGCGCGGCGTCGCGGCGCGGGCCTTTCCCGCCGACGTCGCCGACTCGGCGGCGCTCAGCGCTCTCGTCGCCCGGGTCGAGGCCGAGGTCGGCGTGCCCGACGTGCTCGTCAACGCACAGGGCGTGATGACGTTGGGTCCGGCCGAGTCGTACGACGAGGCCGACTTCGACCGGATCATGGCCACCAACGTCAAGAGCGTGTGGTTCGCCTGCACCCGCTTCGGCAAGGCCATGCTGGCCCGCGGCAGCGGCGCCGTGATCAACATCGCCTCGCTGGCGTCGTTCCGCGGCTTCCCGCGCAACGGCGTCTACTGCGTCAGCAAGCACGGCGTGCGCGCCCTCACCGAGACGCTCGCCGCCGAGTGGGCGGCGCGCGGCGTCCGCGTGAACGCCATCGCCCCGGGCTTCTTCCTGACCGATCTGAACCGCGACGTCATGGGCGAGGAGCGCAAGGCGCGGGCGCTCGCGCGCGTGCCGATGGGGCGCTTCGGCGAGGTCGGCGAGCTGGCGGCCGCGGCGGTCTACCTCGCGTCGCCGGGGGCCGCCTACGTGACCGGCGCGACGATCCCGGTCGACGGCGGCTTCCTCGCGACCGGGATGTAGCGCCCGGCGACAATCGGCGCCGCGCCGGCGTGCCCCCGCCCGCCCGCCGTCCGCTCTCAGGGGCCATGTCGAGGTCAACCATGCTGAAAAACCTCATCCGCGGCAGCGCGTGCGCGCTGCTCGCGGCCTGCGCCGCCCTGGTGGCGCCTGCCTCCCGATCCGCCGAGCCCTTGACGGTCGGCTTCGTCTACGTCTCGCCGGTCGGCGACGCCGGCTGGACCTACCAGCACGAGCTCGGCCGGCGCGAGATGGAGCGGGCGCTCGGACAGCGCGTGCGGACGATCGCTGTCGAAGGCGTCGCCGAGGGCGCGGATGCCGAGCGCGTGCTGCGCGACCTGGCGCGGCAGGGCGCGGGGCTCGTCTTCGCGACCAGCTTCGGCTACCTCGAGCCGGCGCTGCGCGTCGCCGCCGAGTTCCCGGCCGTCAAGTTCGAGCACGCCGGCGGCTACAAGGGCGCGCCGAACCTCGCGACCTACGACGCGCGCTACTACGAGGCGCGCTGGCTCGCGGGCTACGTGGCCGGGCGGGTCAGCGCGAGCGGCCGTGCCGGCTACGTTGCCGGCTTTCCGGTGCCCGAGGTCGTCCAGGGAATCAACGCTTTCACGCTCGGCATGCGCGCCGCCAACCCCAGCGCCACGGTGCGGGTGCTGTGGCTGAACGCCTGGTTCGATCCGGCGCGCGAGCGCGACGCGGCGCAGGCGCTGGTGGACCAGGGCGCCGACGTGCTGACGCATCACAGCGGCTCACCGGCGGTGGCGCAGGCGGCGCAGGCGAACTTCCGCGCCCGAGGCGTGCGCGTGATTCCCTACCCGAGCGACATGCGCGCGTACGCGCCCGAGGCGCAGGTGGCGGCCATCGTCCATCGCTGGGGCGGCTTCTACACGCGCGTCGCCGAGCGTGTCCTCGCGGGGACGTGGACGGCGGAGCCCGTCTGGGGCGGCATCGCCAGCGGCATGGTCGACATCGCCGCGCTCGACGCGCAGCTGCCGGCAGACCTGCGCTCGGCCCTGGCGACGCATCGAGCCGCCATCGTCGCCGGGCGCTTCAAGCCGTTCAGCGGCAAGCTCGTCGACAACCAGGGCACCGTGCGCCTCGCTTCGGGCGCGCTCGACGACGATCGCATCAAGCGCATGGACTGGTTCGTGGCCGGCGTCGTCGGCCAGGTCGCGGCACGCTGATTGCCCGATCGCGGGTTGCCCACCACCCCCACGAGCAGAGGAGTCCTGTATGCCCGCAGCGAAGAAGACGGCCGCGAAGAAGGCCCCGGCCAAGAAGACGCCGGCCAAGAAGTCATCGTCGTCGAGCCGCGCCAGCGGCGGCGGCAGCGGCGCCCGCGACGCGCTGGCCTTGCTCAAGGCCGACCACAAGGAAGTCAACGAGCTCTTCAAGCAGTACGAGAAGATGGCCGACGCCGAGGCCGAAGCCGAGGAGCGGCAGACCCTCGCCGAGCAGATCTGCGACATGCTGACCGTCCACGCGACGATCGAGGAAGAGATCTTCTATCCGGCGGCGCGCGAGTCCGAGGTCGAGAGCGACCTGCTCGACGAAGCCGAGGTCGAGCATGCGTCGGCGAAGGACCTGATCGCGCAGATCAAGGGCATGAGCCCCGAGGACGAGCTCTACGACGCGAAGGTGAAGGTGCTCGGCGAGTACGTGAACCACCACGTCCAGGAAGAAGAGGGCGAGATGTTCCAGAAGTGCCGCAAGGCCAAGATGGACCTCGCCACGCTCGGCACCGAGCTCGAGGCGCGCAAGTCCGAGCTGATGGAGGAGATGGCCGGGGGCATCCCGTCCTGAGCGGTCACCAGCCGAGCGCGAGGCGGAGCGGCAGGTACGCGGCGAGCCCGGCCAGCAAGGGGCCGAGCACGCCGGGCCGCCAGGCATAGAACAGCGTCGCCGCGAGGGCAGCGGCGAGGCGGGCGTCGCGCCAGGTGCCGATGAGCTCGCCGTGGCGCAGGAAGATCTCCGGCGCGACGACGGCGACGATGGCGGCGAGCGGCGCGACCTGGAGCGCCCGCTGCAGCGGCTCGGGAAAGCGGAGCTCGCGCTCCGAGAACAGGAACAGCCCGCGCGTGACGAAGGTGACCACGGCCAGGCCGAGGATCGCGGCGGCGCCGTACTGCCAGCTCACGGCGTGCGGCCCAGGGCCCGGCCGGCGCGGCTGGCCTGCTCCAGCAGCAGCCCGGCGGCCACCGCCGCGGCGATCGCCACCAGGATGTTGAGCTTCAGGGGCAGGGCGAACGCCGCGATGGCCGCCGTCGCGGCGACGAAGGCGGCCAGCCACGCGGTCCTGTCGACGAGCAGGGCATAGGCGATTCCGAGCATCGACAGCGTCCCGGCGAAACCGAGCCCCCACGACATCGGCACCTGCGACGAGGCCAGGATGCCGAGCAGCGAGGTCGACTGCCAGACCAGCCAGACGGCGACGGCGCCGCCCGCCGCATAGCGCGCCTGACCGGGCTCGCGCCGGCCGCTCGGCCAAGCCTTCTGGAACATGACCAGGTTCAAGTCGGCGAGCAGGTAGCCGAGCGCGAGCCTGCGGCCGCGCGGGAGGTGGCCGAGGTACGTCCGCCACTGCGCGCTGAACAGCACGAAGCGCAGGTTCACGCAGGCCGCCGAGGCCCAGATCACCCACATCGGCGCCCCGGACGCGAGCAGCGGCAGCGAGGCGAGCTGGGCGCTGCCGGCATACACGGTCAACGACATCAGGATCGCCAGGCCGACGCCGAGCCCGCTCTGGGTCATCGCTACGCCGGTGACGAGACCCCAGGCGGCGAGCCCGGGCGCGAAGCTCATCATGTCGCGGGCGCCGCGACGGAAATGCGGCTCGTGCAGGAGGGCGCGGAGGGACATCTGCGGCAAGGCTAGCAGCAGCATCGCCACGGCGTGGTCGGCAGGTAGGTGGCGTCTTGCACCACGATCCGCTGTCGACCTGCGCGCGGTGTCGGCGCCGGCGCTGGCCCGCGGCGGACCCGCGGCCTACGATGAGTGCACATTCCGGAGCGTCCCGCCATGTCGACCCCTGATGCCACGCCGCGCGGCCGCATCCTCATCGTCGAGGACGACGCCGACGTGCTCGAGGTGCTGAAGCTGATGCTCGAAGGCGAGGGTCACACCGTCGTCCCCGTCAAGGAGGGTCGCCAGGCGCTCGCCGAAGCGCGGGCCAAGCCCTTCGACATGATCGTCATGGACATCTCGATGCCGGGCATGAGCGGCATCGAGGTCGGCCAGGCGCTGCGCGCCGACGCGCGCACGGCCGACATCCGCATCGTCCTGCACACCGCCGTCGAGAAGCGCTGGGTCGAGGAGCGCTTCGCCGACCACGACCTCTTCGTCGCCAAGGCCGACGACACCGATCGCCTGGTCGAGGACATCGGCAAGCTGCTCGCAGCGCCGCGCGTGCCGCACGGCAGCGAGCCGGTCGAGCCGATGTATTCCCCCGAGGAGGTCCTGCGCGCGCAATGCGCCCTGCGCTCGGCGATCGGCCTCGGCGCCGAGACCTTCCCGGAGCGGGCCTTCATCGGCATGCTCGGAGGCGAGATCGAGCAGTTGCGCAAGATCGGCAAGAGCGCGCCCGAGATCGAGGAGCTCATCAGCACCGCGATCGGCCGCCCGCTTTCGCCGACGGCCGTGGCGCAACAGTCCTGAGTTCAGCCCTGCGACTTGCTGAACAGCGAGTCGGTGATCTTGGACAGGATCCCGGGCGACTCGCTCTCCGTCGCCGGCTCGGCCTCGGCCGCCGCCGCGCCCGGCAGAAGCATCGTCTTGCGCAGCTCCATCTCGTTGCGCAGGGCGACGAGGTCCAGCCCCGCCCGCCGGCACTTCGGGAACATCTCGGTGTGCTCCTCGACGACGTGGTGGGCGATGTACTCGCCGAGGACCTTGACCTTGGCGTCGTAGTGATCGTCGTCCGGAGTCGAGGACTCCAGCTGCGCGATCAGGTCCTTCGCCGACGCATGCTCGACGTCCGCCTCGTCCAGCATGTCGTCGTCGATGCCGGCCTGGCGCGCGGCCGGATAGAAGATCTCCTCCTCGACGGCGGTGTGCGTCTTCAGCATCTCGCAGATCGTTCGAGCGAGCGCCTGGCGGTCCTCGGCCGAAGCCTCCTTCGCCATCAGCTTCTCGTACTTCTTGAACAGGGCCGAGACCTCGAGGTGGTCGTCGGTCAGCAGGTCGACCGCGTCCGGCTCCTTCATCGTCTTCGGCGCCGTGTTCTCGGTCGTCTTCTCCTGCTTCGGCGGCTTCGGCGCGGGCCGTACCGTGGCCCGCTTGACGGCCACACGCGACCCACCCTCGTTGCTGCGCTTCATCGCCGGCGACGCCGAGCGGCTGCTCTTCGCGGACGCCGAGCGGCTGCTCTTGGCAGGCGCCGCGCGGCTGCTCTTGGCCGCTGCCGAGGCAGCCTTCGTGGCTCGCGCTCCCGCCGGCTTGGCCCGCCAGGCGTCGTTCGCCTCTGCCTTGCGCCCTCTGCTCGCACGCTCGGAGCGCGCATACGCCATCTCGTACGGCTCGCTCCGGTTCAGCCGCTTGCTGTCCGGCGAGCCGCGCTTGGTCTTGTCGTCTGCCATGGTGTCTCTCCTCCGTTCGATGATGTCGGCGTGCTGGAGTGCAACGCCCGACAACATAGTCGCGGCGGCGCCACGAGACAAGGGCTCGCGGGCCCGTCGGCGTGCGAGTGGCGGACTCTCGACGCTGAAGGAAAGTGCCTACGCCAGGCGGCGGCGCGGCGCGGATCCGCGCCGCACGTCTTCCCGCGCTTGCCAGAATGCAGGTCTCCGCAGCCCGAGCCCGACCATGCCGCACCTCGACCCGTTGCCGTGGGACGCCACGCCGCAGTTCCGCGACCGCTTCCAGCACTACCAGGACACGCGCGGCTTCGTGCCGAACAGCATCCTGACGATGGCCCGGCGACCGGCCATCGCCGAAGCCTTCATGGACCTCAACAAGGCGGTGCTGTACGAAGGCACGGTGCCGGAGGAGCTGAAGATGCTGGTCAGCCTCGTCACCAGCCAGGCGAGCGGCTGCCGCTACTGCCAGGCGCACATGGCGAACCTGTCGAGCATCTACCAGGCCTCGGACGAGAAGATCCGCGCCGTCTGGGACTTCGAGGCCAGCCCGCTGTTCTCGCCGGCCGAGCGGGCGGCGATTCGGCTCGGCTACCGCGCCGCGCTCGTTCCCAACGAAGCGACCGCCGAGGACTTCGACGAGCTGAAGCGCCACTTCGACGAAGGCCAGATCGTCGAGATCGTCGCCACCATCGCCCTGTTCGGCTACCTCAACCGCTGGAACGACACCATGGCGACCGCCCTCGAGCCGCGCGCCGTCGAAGTGGCCGAGCGCGCCATCGGTGCCGCCGGATGGCAGGCCGGCAAGCATCGTGGCTGAGGTCGCCAGGTCGCTCGAGGTCGTCATCGTCGGCAGCGGCATCGCTGCCGCCTCCGTCGCCTACTGGCTGGCGCCGCACGCCCGCGTGACGCTGCTCGAGCGCGAGAGCCAGCCCGGCTACCACTCCACCGGGCGCTCGGCGGCGCTCTTCTTCGAGAGCTACGGCACGCCGCAGGTGCGCGCCCTCACGCTCGCCAGCCGGGCCTTCCTCGACGCGCCGCCGGCCGGCTTCACGGAGCACCCCATCCTCTCGCCGCGCGGCGCCCTGCTCGTCGCCGGCGCCGGCCAGCAGGCGCTGCTCGACGAGCAGTGGGCGGTGCTGGGCTCCGTCAGCCCGCGCGGCCGGCGCCTCGACGCCGCCGAGGCCCTGGCGATGGTGCCCGTGCTGCGCCCCGAGCAGCTCATCGGCGCCGTGCTCGAGCCCGACGCGGCCGACATGGACGTGCATGCCCTGCACCAGGGCTACCTGCGCGGTGTCCGGCAGCACGGCGGACGGGTGGTCTGCGACGCCGAGGTGACCGCCTTGCATCGCCGCGGCGACGGGCGCTGGCAGGTCGCCGCGGGCGGACAGGAGCACCTCGCGGACATCGTCGTCAACGCCGCCGGCGCCTGGTGCGACGTCGTCGCGCAGCTCGCCGGCGCGCAGCCGATCGGCCTCGTGCCGAAGCGGCGCTCGGCTTTCGTCTTCGCGCCGCCGGAAGGGGTGGCGGTGCGCGGCTGGCCGGCGGTGGGCGGCGTCGATCACTCCTGGTACATCAAGCCCGACGCCGGCCTGCTGCTCGGCTCGCCCGCCAACGAGGACCCGGTGGCCCCGCACGACGTGCAGCCCGAAGAGCTCGACATCGCGATCGCCGTCGACCGCATCGAGTCGCTGACGACGCTGCGCGTGCAGCGGGTGGTGCGCCGCTGGGCCGGCCTGCGCTCCTTCGTCGCCGACGGCGACCTGGTGGGCGGCTTCGATCCCGAGCTGCCCGGCTTCTTCTGGGTCGCGGCGCAGGGCGGCTACGGCATCCAGACCTCGGCGGCGATGGGCGAGGCCTGCGCCGGGCTCGTCCGCGGCCTGCCGCTGCCGCCGCGGATCGCCGGCTTCGGCCTCACCGCCGCGATGCTCTCGCCGGCTCGCCTGAGACCGGCCGGCCGGACCGATACCGCTCGTCCGTGAGAGGGGGCTTGCCATCGTCGTGGGCCCGCCCGATCATCGCGCGCCCTACAAGAACCCCCGGAGGTCCCCCATGCCCGCATCCATCAGCAGCGACACCGCCAAGACCCTTCGCGAGACCGTCACGATGGTCAAGACCGTCGAGGCCGCCGACGCCAAGGTCCAGCCGCAGTACAAGAAGATGTCCGACGGCCTGCGCGCCGGCATCGACAACGGCAGCGAGGACGAGATCAACCTGTACCGCCCGCAGCTCGCCAAGGTCAGCGCCGCGATCGACTCGGTGCTGGGCAGCATCCAGGGCGCGCTCGGCCTGCTGTCGCAGCTGCGTCAGGACGAGGCCCTGATGGCGAGCAAGTTCGACGAGATCGAGAAGCTCCTGAAGAGCATGACCGCCAAGCGCAAGAAGCTCTCCGAGCAGGCCGCCGCGGCGCGCAAGCTCGACGCCGAGGCGGAAAAGGGTGTCGCTGCCGCGAAGAAGGGCGCCGTCTCGGCCGAGGCCGACCTCGGTGCCCTGCAGGCGAGCGTCGCGACGGTGATGAAGGCCATCGAGTACGTCGACAAGGAAGCGCCGAAGCTGGAAGACGCCGCGCGCAAGGCGCACGCCAGGAAGGACCAGAAGGCGCTCACCGCAGCGCGCGTCGCCCTGATCGACTTCCTGAAGCAGGGCACGGCGGCGACGACGATGCGGCCGCGCATCGAGAAGTACAAGAAGGCCTACCCCGACATTCCGCGCGAGCTGAAGGCCGAGGTGCAGTACATGCTCGACGACCTCCAGCGCGCCGAGGACCGCATCAAGCAGGTCGACAAGGTCGTCAAGGAGCTGGTCGGCCTGGGCCAGGTCAAGCAGGACGAGCCGGCGGCGAAGAAGGCGGATTCGAAGAAGGCCGATGCCAAGAGGCCGGCACTGAGCGCCGCCGACGTCGCCGAGGCCGGCAAGGCGATCGGCATGCTTCCCAAGGATGCCGGCAAGCTCGCGCGGATCCTCGCGATGCCGAGCGCGCGCTGGCCGGCCGAGCTGCAGACGCTGGCCGGGCAGCTCAAGCTGAAGGAGACCGACGGCAGGAAGCTGGCCGCGCTCGTCGGCAAGACGAAGGGCGCCAAGAAGGCCGAGGACGCGAAGAAGAAGGCTCAGCTCATCGACCTCTGAGCCGGCGCCGCGACGTGCGGCGCGCCTAGGGTGGCGGCGAGCCTCAGGCGGCGGCGAGCCGGCGCGCGCCCTCGCCGAACGCGTAGGCGTCCATGCCGATGCTGCCCATCGTGACGCTCTCATGCAGCCGGGCCGGCTCGGCGGCCCGCCCGCCGACGCCGGCGGCGACGAACCACGGCATCAGGTGCTCGTCGGTCGGGTGCATGTCGACGGCGTGCGGCGCCCGGCTGCGGTAGGCGAACAGCGCCGGCCAGTCGCGCGCCGCGGCGCGCTCAGCGAACCAGCGGCGGAAGGCGGCGCTCTCCGGGATTTCCGGCTGCTCCACGGGCGCGCGCAGGCCGCCGGCGAAGGCCCGGCGCAGGTTGTGCGTGATGCTGCCGCTGCCGATCACCAGCACGCCATCGCGGCTCAGCGGCGCGAGCGCTTCGCCGATGGCGAACTGGCGCTCGGGCGGATCGCCCGGAACGAAGGCCAGCGGCACCACCGGGATCTCGGCCTTCGGGAACAGATAGCGGAGGGCCGTCCAGGCGCCGTGGTCGAGGCCGCCCTCGGGGACGCTCCGCGCCGCGATGCCAGCAGCCTCGAGCAGCTCGCGCACGCGCTCGGCGAGCGCCGGGTCACCGGCAGCGTCGTAGCGCAGGGTGCGCAAGCGCGGATCGAAGCCGCCGAAGTCGTAGATCGCCTCGTGCCGAGCGCCGGCGAGCACGACCGGCGTTGCCGCGGCGGTGTGCGCGGACACGCTGACGATCGCCTTCGGCCGACCGACGCTCGCCTCGAGCGCCGGCCCGAAGCGCGCCATCCAGGCGCCGGCGGCGCCCGGCTCGAGGGCGATCATGGGCGAGCCGTGCGAGACGAACAGGGAGGGCAGGGTGGCATCCATGCGTCATTGGATCACCGGGGCGCCGGCCCGTCGTTCAACCCGACTGCACGCAACGTTCGCGACTCGTGTAAGTTCGTCGGATGACTGAACCGATCGCACCCGCACCGCAGGTCCCCAGCGCCTGGCAGCTCGGCTGGCGCCAGCTGATGCGCGACTTCCGGGCCGGCGAGCTTCGCCTGCTCGTCGTCGCCGTCATGCTGGCCGTCGCGGCGCTGACGGCGGTGGGCTTTTTCGCCGACCGCATCAAGGGCGGGCTGGAGCGCGACGCGCGGCAGATCCTCGGCGGCGACGCCATCCTGTCGAGCGACCAGCCGGCGCCCGACCTGTTCGCCGAGCGGGCCCGCGCCAGCGGCCTGGTCACCGCGAGCACGGCCAGCTTCCCGAGCATGGGCCGGGCGCCCGACGCCAGGGGCGGCGCGACCCGGCTGGTCAGCGTCAAGGCGGTGAGCGACGGCTACCCTCTCCGCGGCAAGCTGCGCATCCGCGAGGCCCGGGAAGGCCCCGATCTCGACGTCGCCGCGGCGCCGGCGCCGGGCACCGTGTGGGTCGACCAGGCCCTGCTCGACGCGCTCGGCCTCGAGCTCGGCTCCGAGCTGCTGCTCGGCGACGCGAGCTTGCGCATCGCCCGCGTCATCGTCATCGAGCCCGACCGCGGCACCGGCTTTTCCAGCCTCGCGCCGCGCGTCATGCTCAACCTGTCGGACCTGCCGGCGACGGGCCTCATCCAGCCGGCGAGCCGCGTCACCTATCGGCTCGCGATCGCCGCGCCGGGCGCCGGCGACGACGCCAAGGTCGCCGAGTTCGTCGACTGGGCCGAGGCCGAGATCAAGCGCTCGGGCCTGCGCGGCATCCGCGCGGAGTCGCTGGCCAGCGGCCGGCCGGAAATGCGCCAGACGCTCGATCGCGCCGAGAAGTTCCTCAACCTCGTCGCCCTGCTCGCCGCGCTGCTCGCCGCCGTCGCCGTCGGCATCGCCTCGCGCGACTTCGCGACGCGCCATCTCGACGACTGCGCGATGCTGCGCGTGCTCGGCCTCTCGCAGCGCACGATCGCGGCGCAGTACTTCATCGAGTTCGCCCTCGTCGGCTGCCTGGCCAGCGTGGCCGGGCTCGTTCTCGGGTACGCCGTGCACTACGTCTTCGTCTGGCTGCTCGCCGGCCTGGTCCAGGCCGTGCTGCCGCCGCCCGGCGTCTGGCCGGCGCTGTTCGGCGCCGGCGTCGGCTTCACCCTCCTGTTCGGCTTCGGCCTGCCCCCGGTGCTGCAGCTCGCCCAGGTGCCGCCGCTGCGCGTGATCCGCCGCGACGTCGGCTCGATCAAGCCGGCGTCCCTGGCGGTGCTGGGCGCAGGCGCCATCGGTTTCGCGGCGCTGCTGCTCGCCGTCTCGAGCGACCTCAAGCTCGGCTTCATCGCCGTCGGCGGCTTCGCTGCCGCGGTCTGCGTGTTCGCGCTGCTGTCGTGGCTGGCCCTGGCGTTCCTGCGCCGCTCGGTGCCCGATGTCGGCGCGCCGCGCTGGCTGGTGCTGGCGACGCGGCAGATCGCCGCCCGCCCGGCCTTCGCGGTGCTGCAGGTGTCGGCCCTCTCGGTCGGCCTGCTCGCGCTCGTCCTGCTCGCCATCCTGCGCACCGACCTGATCGCCAGCTGGCGCCAGGCCACGCCCAAGGACGCGCCCAACCGCTTCGTCATCAACGTGCAGCCGGCGCAGGCCGATGCGTTCCAGGAGCGGCTCAAGGCCGCCGGCGTGACGCGCTACGACTGGTTCCCGATGATCCGCGGCCGCCTCGTCGCCATCGACGGCCAGCCGGTGCGGCCCGAGGCGTTCGTCGACCCGCGCTCCAAGCGGCTGGTCGAGCGCGAGTTCAACCTCAGCCACAGCGCGGCCTTGCCGAACCACAACACGATCGCCGCCGGCAAGTGGGTCGCCAACGAGGCGGGTGGCCTCAGCGTCGAGGACGGCCTGGCCGAGAGCCTCGGCCTGCGCCTCGGGCAGACGCTGCGCTTCGACATGGGCGGGACGATCGTCGAAGGCCGCATCACGAGCCTGCGCAAGGTCGACTGGTCGTCGATGCGGGTGAACTTCTTCGTCCTCTTCCCGACCGCGACGATGGCCGACGCGCCGGTCAGCTACATCGCCGCCTACCAGGCGCCGGCGACGCCGGGCTTCGACAACGCGCTGAGCCGAGACTTCCCCAACATCACCTCGATCGACGTCTCGGCGTCGGTGGCTCAGGTGCAGCGCGTGCTCGACCAGGTCGTGCGTGCGGTCGAGTTCCTGTTCGGCTTCACGCTGGCAGCCGGGCTCGTGGTGCTGTTCGCGGCGGTGAGCGCGACGCGCGAGGCGAGGGCGCGCGAGTTCGCCGTCATGCGCGCGCTCGGCGCGAGCGGGCAGCTCCTGGCGCAGGTGCAGCGGGCCGAGCTGCTCGGCGTCGGCGCGCTGGCCGGCGTGCTCGCCTCGGGCGCGGCGATCGCGGTGAGCTGGGCCCTGGCCCGCTACGTGTTCGAGTTCAGCTGGAACCCGTCGCCGCTGGTGCCGGTCGCGGGTGCGGCGGCCGGTGCCCTGCTCGCGCTCGCCGCCGGCTGGTGGGGTCTGCGCGAAGTGCTGCAGCGCCCCGTCGTGCAGACGCTTCGCCAGGCTGCGGATTTGTAGACGGTCGCGCCGAATTCGTGTCGTCGCGCTCCGCCGCGGCGCGGCGCGAGCCTGATTCGCCGCCCTCGCGCGGCATACTGCGGCCCATGCCGGCGCAGCCCCGAGAACGCGTCTTTCGCGTCCTCCATCTCGAGGACAACGAGGTCGACCACGAGCTGCTCGTCGCGCACCTGGCGCGCGGCGGCCTGAACGCGCACACCCGCCGGGTCGAGTCGGAGCGCGAGTTCATCGAGGCGCTCGAGCAGCCCTGGGACGCCGTCGTCTCCGACTACAACCTGCCCGGCGGCTTCTCCGGCCTGCTCGCGCTCGAGGCGGTGAAGGCGCAGGCGCGCAGCGTCCCCTTCATCCTCGTCTCCGGCGAGATCGGCGAGGACACGGCCGTCGAGGCGATGCGCAACGGCGCCAGCGACTACCTGCAGAAGAACCACCTGGCGCGCCTCGTGCCGGCCCTGCTCCATGCCGTCGATGCCGCCGAGACGCGTCGGGCCCGGGTCCGCGCTGACCGCGACCTCGTCGCCTCGAAGGAGCGCCTGCACCAGCTGGCGCAGCACCTGCAGACCAGCGTCGAGCACGAGCGCGCGGCGATCGCCCGCGAGATCCACGACGACGTCGGCGGCTCGCTGACGGCGCTGAAGTTCGACCTCGCCTGGATCGCGCGGCACTCGAGCTCGCCGCAGATCGTCTCGCGCGTGCAGTCGGCGCTGGAGACGGTGAGCCACGCCGTCGAGGCGAGCCAGCGGATCATGCACAACCTGCGGCCCGCGATCCTGGAGCAGGGGCTGGCGGCGGCCTTGACCTGGATCGCCTTGCGCTTCGAGCGGCGCAGCGGCGTCGAATGCCACATCCGGCTGCCGAAGAAGCCGCTCGAGCTGCCGGCCGGCGTGCCGCTCGTCGCCTACCGCACCGCCCAGGAGGCGCTGACCAACATCACCAAGCACGCCCAGGCGACGCGGGTGCAGATCGACCTGTCGCTGGCCGGCGCCGTGCTCTCGCTCGAGATCAGCGACAACGGCCGCGGCCTCGCCGCCGAAGACCTGGCCAAGGCGCGCTCCTTCGGCATCCGCGGCCTGCACGAGCGCGCGAACACGGTCGGCGGCTGGATCGACCTGTCGAGCGGGCCGAACGGCACGACGCTGATCCTCTCGGTGCCGCTCGACACCCCCGACAGCGCCTACGTCCCCGAGCCGGACACGAACAAGTCGTACGACCCCAGCCAGTGGGCCGACGTCTGAGCATGGAAGCGCGTCGATGATCAAGGTCTTCCTCTGCGACGATCACGCGCTGATCCGGCGCGGCATCCGCGACACGCTGTCCGATGCGCCCGACATCGAGGTCGTCGGCGAGGCGGGCGACTACGGCGAGCTGCGCGCGCTGATGCGCGAGAAGACCGCCGACGTGCTCGTCCTCGACATCAACCTGCCGGGCCGCAGCGGCCTCGACGTGCTGCATGCGCTGAAGGACGAGGGCACGACGATGCGCGTGCTCGTCGTCTCGATGTATCCCGAGGACCAGTACGCGATCCGGGCGCTGCGCGCCGGCGCCTTCGGCTACGTCAACAAGGGCGGCGATCCGGCGCTCATCGTCAGCGCCGTGCGCACCGTCGCCCAGGGGCGCAAGTACGTGACGCCCGAGATCGCGCAGATGCTGGTAGAGAGCCTCACCGCGCCGTCGGTGGAGAACGCGCACGACCGCCTCTCCGATCGCGAGATGCAGACGCTGGTGATGATCGCCTCCGGCAAGCGCCTGTCGGACATCGCCGAGGAGCTGATGCTGAGCCCGAAGACGGTGAGCGTTTACCGCGCCCGCGTGCTGGAAAAGCTCGGCCTGACCAACAATTCCGAGATGACGGTCTACGCGATCCGCAGCGGCCTCGTCGGCAACTAGCCGACGGCCCGCCGACGCCCGCCGATCCGCCCGCCGATGAGCGCCGTCGAGAACGGGCGGTCGCCGCTGACCGGCGCCGGCTTCGCAATCCTCCTGCTCATCGCCTTCATGATGGGCTCGAACCACGTCGCCGCGCGCGTCGCCTTCGACCATGGCGTCGACGTCGCGACGGCGGTCAGCTTTCGCAGCACCGTGACCGCCTGCGTCGTCGGCCTGCTGCTGGCGGTGCAGCGGGTGCCGCTGCGGACGACGCGGCGGCAAGCCCGCGGCCTGCTGCTGATCGGGCTGCTCATCGGCGCGCAGAGCCTCTGCCTCTATTCCGCCGTCGCCCGCCTGCCGGTGGCCCTGGCGCTGCTGGCCTTCAACACCTTTCCGCTGTGGACGGCCGGCTGGGCCCGCGTCCTCTACGGCCATCGGCCGGAGCGCCGCGTCGTCCTCGCCATGCCGGTCATGCTGCTGGGCCTGGCCCTGGCGCTCGACGTGCTCGGTGCCGCCTCGGGCCTCGGCGCCCAGGCGCAGTGGGCGCGGATCGGCGCGGGCGTGGCGTTCGCGCTCGCCGCCGGCGCGATCTTCGGCCTCGCCCTCGTCCTCACCCAGCACGAGGCCGGCGCGCTCGACGGGCGCGTTCGCACCGCGAGCACGATGACGATCGCGGCGCTGGTCGCCTTCGCGACGGTGGCGGTCCAGGGCGAGTTCCACTTCCCGCAGGCACCGGCGGGCTGGGTCGGCCTGCTGGCGCTGACCTTCCTCTATGGGACCGCGTTCACGATCATGTTCACGGTGCTGCCGCGGCTCGGCGTCGTCGGCAACTCGGCGATCATGAACGTCGAGCCGATCTTCGCGCTGGTGCTGGCGTGGGCCCTTCTCGGCCAGCGAATCGCGCCCTCGCAGGTCGGCGGCGGACTGCTCGTCGTGGCGACGGTGATCTGGCTGGGCCTCGGCCGGCGCAAGCCGGCCGCATGACAGCCCGATCCGGTCAGCTCGCCGTCGCTCGCCGCCGCACGCACTCGACGTAGCTCTCGCCGTCCGGCGGCCGGCCGCTGCGCTGCGAGTCCCACAGCATCCGGCCCAGGCACTCCATCACCTCGTGCTGGGCGGCGTGCTGCGAGCCGAGCCGTGCCGCGAGCAAGAGGAACGCCTGGCGGATGCCCGCGGGCTGGTCGATCGACACCTGCTCGCTGATCGAGAGATGCATGGACAGGTGCAGGAACGGGTTCTCGCGACCGTCCCCGGCCGGATAGACGGCTTCCAGCGCGGCAGCTTCGTCGGCGAGGTCGGCGGCGTACTCCGGATGGCCGTCGATCCAGGCGGCGGCGATGGTCTCCAGCGGCGTCAGCGGCAGGCTCGCGGCGCGCTTGCTCGCCGCGCCGATGAAGAAGCTGCGCACGTCGTGCTGCGAAGGCGAGAACATGCCTCCATTGTCGAGGCGTCGCTCCCTGCGCATGCAGGCCGTCGACGAAGCCACTGCCGCGCGCAGGGCGCAGCGCCGTCCCAGAATGGCGCCATGGCCGGAGCTCCGGCGTCGGGAACCCGCCCATGATCGTCAGCACGGAACAACTCTTCGACCAGGCGAGGACGCACAACGGCTTCACGGCCGAGCCGGTCTCGACCGCGCAGCTGCGCCAGATCTACGAGCTGATGAAGTGGGGCCCGACCTCGGCCAACTCGTCGCCGGCCCGCATCGTCTTCGTCGTCTCGGCGGCGGCGAAGGAGCGGCTCCTGGCCTGCGTGTCGCCCGGCAACGTCGAGAAGACGCGCTCGGCGCCAGTCACCGCCATCCTCGGCATGGACATGGCCTTCCACGAGAAGCTGCCGCAGCTGTTCGCGCACGCCGATGCGAAGTCGTGGTTCACGGGCAAGAAGGACTTCGCCGACGCCACCGCCTTCCGCAACGCGAGCCTGCAGGGCGGCTACTTCATCATCGCGGCACGGGCGCTCGGCCTCGACTGCGGGCCCATGAGCGGCTTCGACGCGGCCAAGGTCGACGCCGAGTTCTGGGCCGGGACCTCGGTGCGCACGAACTTCCTCTGCAACCTCGGCCACGGCGACCGCTCGAAGCTCTTCGCGCGCAGCCCGCGCCTCACGTTCGAAGAGGCCTGCCGGATCGAATGAGCGTCGTCGATGCCGCGGCGCCGCCGTCGACCTTGTCCGGCGCTGCGCCGGCCGCAGGAACGACGCCGAAGTGGGCGATCGAGTTCGCGTAGTAGCGGATCAGCGTCAGCTCGCCGGGCCGGGCCCGGTACATGCCGCCATCGTCGTCGAGCAGGCGGCGCAGCGTCAGCGTGCGCAGGCCGACGGTGACGGCGTAGTCGAGGTCCTGCCGGGGCACGTAGATGTGCGCGCCGGCGGCCTCCAGCCTCTCGACGAGCTTCTCGACCTCGGCCTTCAGCTCGAGTGCCGAGATGGCGCGCTCCTGCTGCTGCAGGAAGACGGTGGCGATGAGCGGCACCGGCAGCACCGGCACGTTGCGGCCGACCGCCGCCATGAGCTGCGTGCCGAGCTCGGCGATGGCGCGCCGGCGGGCATCGCCGCCGAGCTTCTGGAAGTCGATGCCGCGCTCCGCGCAATAGGCGCGCATCGAGACCGGCGTCCCGAAGTTGACGCAGGCGTAGCCGAAGCGGCGCCAGCCGCTCTTCAGCATCAGGCGCAGGTTGTTGACGACGAAGCCGAGCGTGTTCCAGACCGCCCAGAAGCGGCTCGGCCGACGCGCGTTGGGGTCGATCGAGAGCAGCAGGGTGCGGTCCTCGAGGACGCGGTCGTAGTTGAGGCCGAGCGGCAGGAAGACGAGGTCGCGCTCGCCTTCGAGCGAGAAGCCGCGCAGCATGTAGTCGATGACGCCGAGGCGCGGCTCGCGCAGCAGGCCGTCGCGGGTCAGCCCGCCCTCGGGGAAGACCGCCTGCGGCACGCCGGCCTGGGTCGCCATCGCCACGTAGCACTCGAGGACCCGGCGGTACAGCTCGTCCTTCGAGTTGCGCCGCACGAAGTAGGCGCCCATGGAGCGGATCAGCGCCGACAGCGGCCAGGTCCGCGCCCATTCGCCCACGGCGTACGACAGCGCCGCCTGCTCCACGGCGAGGTGGCTGGCCAGGATGTAGTCCATGTTCGAGCGGTGGTTCATGACGAAGACCACCGTCGCGTTCTCCGGCACCGCCTGGATCGCCTCGGTGTCGACGTAGCCGAGGCGCACGCGGTACAGCCCTTTCGACACCTTGCGGCCGACCCAGTTGCCGATGCGGAAGTAGGCCCAGGCGTTGAAGGCCGGGACGATCTCGCGCGCGTAGCGCTCGACCTGGCTCAGCACCGCGGTCACGGGCAGCTTGTGCGCGGCGGCATGGGACTCGACGGCCGCCTGCACCTTGGGGTCGCCGAGCAGGCGATGGATCAGGATCTGGCGGCGCGTGCGCTGGAACGGGCGCACGCCGATGCGCAGCCGCGTCGACACTTCCTCGAGCACCAGGTTGCTGCGCCCGGCGATGAACCAGCGCCAGGCGGGCACGAGCAGCCGCGTCGCCACGGTCCAGGCGGCCAGCACGGCGAGGACCGCCAGCAGCCAGAACGGGAGCGTGACGGCGTCGTTCATGCGTGCGTCAGCGCGACGGGGCGTCCGCCATCTCGTCGCCGAGAGGCTGCCGCTCTCCGGCCACCGGTGTCAGCGGCGCCGGTCGGATGACGTTGCCGCGCAGCAGATCGCGGCCGGCCTTGAAGTCCCCAGCGGCCTGCTGCAGGTCGAGCCGGCGGGCGTCGCGCCGGCGGACCTCGGCGACGACCTCGGCCGCCTCCTGCGGTGGGAAGTCGAGCGCCACCAGCGCCGCCTCGCTGAAGCGCAGCGCCGATTCCAGCGTCTCGCGGATCTGGTACTCGACGCCGAGATCGATCAGCTTCAGCGCATGGCCGCGGTCGTAGGCCCGGACGAGCACCTTGACGAGCGGGAACTCGTCCCGGACGAGCTCCGCGATCCTGAGCGCGTCGTCCGGCTTGTCGACGCAGACGGCGATGGCCCGGACCTTGTGCGCGCCGCTCGCGTGCAGCACGTCGAGGCGCTTGCCGTCGCCGTAGTAGACCTTGAAGCCGAAGCCGGCGGCGGCCCGGATCATGTCGGTGTCGTTGTCGATGATGCTGACGCTGACGCCCTGGGCCAGCAGCGCCTGCGAGGCGATCTGGCCGAAGCGGCCGAAGCCGATCACGAGGACGCTCGCGAGCAGGCCGTCGGCGACCTCGACCCCCTCCATCGACGTCGCGGCCGCCGCCGGCATCAGCTTCGTCACCGCAAGCATGACCAGCGGCGTGAGCGCCATCGAGGCGATGACCACCGTCGTGAAGACGGCGTTGACGCGAGCGTCGAAGATCCCGCTGGCAGCGGCCGCGCCGTAGAGGACGAAGGCGAACTCGCCGCCTTGCGCCATCAGGGCGCTGCGGTAGATCGCCTCGCGCGCAGGCGAGCGCGTGATCCGGGCGACGGCGTAGATGGCGACGCCCTTCACCGCCATGAACGCCAGCACCCAGCCGAGGACGGCGCGCCAGTCGCTGGCGATCACGCGCAGGTCGAGGGCCATGCCGACGCCGAGGAAGAAGAGGCCGAGCAGCAGGCCGCGGAACGGCTCGATCTCGGCCTCCAGCTGATGGCGAAACGTCGACTCCGAGAGCAGGACGCCGGCGAGGAACGCGCCCATCGCCATCGACAGGCCGCCGAGCTGCATCAGGAGGGCGGCGCCGAGGACGACCAGCAGCGCTGCCGCGGTCATGACCTCGCGCGCGCCCGACTTGGCGAGCAGGCGGAACAGCGGGTTGAGGAGCCACACGCCGGCGGCGATCAGCGCGGCGAGGGTGCCGACGGCGATCGCCACCTCGTGCCAGCGCGCGCCGGCGTCGCCCACCGCTCCGGCGGGAACGAGCAGCGCGACGATCGCCAGCAGCGGCACGATGGCGAGGTCCTCAAGCAGGAGGATGGCGACGATGCGCTGCGCGGGCTCGGTGCTGGCGACGCCGCGCTCGTCGATGATCTGCATGACGATCGCCGTCGACGTGAGCACGAAGCCCATCGCGGCGATGAAGGCGATCACCGGCGTCAGCCCGGCGACGATGCCGATGCCGCTGAGCAGGGCGCCGGCGACGACCACCTGCAGGCTGCCGAGGCCGAAGATCTGCCGGCGCATGCCCCACAGACGCGTCGGCTGCATCTCGAGGCCGACGATGAAGAGGAACATCACGACGCCGAGCTCCGCGACGTGCAGGATGGCCTGCGGGTCGGTGAAGAGGGCGAGCCCGAAGGGGCCGATGGCCAGGCCCGCCGCGAGGTAGCCGAGCACCGAGCCGAGGCCGAGCCGCCGGAACAGGGGCACCGCGACGACGGCCGCGCCCAGGAGCGCCACGACACGGGCGAGATCGCCGGCTCCGCTTTCGACTGCCACGTGGGTCCCTCCACCCGATGCGATGGCCCGATTCTGGCGGGCGCCGCTAACATATCTGCAAAACCAGGAGGAGGCGTCGCATGCCGGTCATCGTGGTCGCGAATCCCAAGGGAGGTGTGGGCAAGACGACGCTGTCGACCAACCTCGCCGGCTACCTCGCCTCCCGTGGCAAGGCGGTCATGCTGGGCGACGTCGACCGGCAGCAGTCGTCCCGCACCTGGCTGGGCCTGCGCGCCGCGGGACTGCCGAAGATCGCCGCCTGGGAGGCCGCCGACGGCGAGGTGGTGCGGCCGCCGAAGGGCACCACGCACGTCGTCCTCGACACGCCCGCGGGCCTGCACGGCAGGCGCCTGGACGAGCTCCTGAAGCTCGCCGACAAGGTGCTCGTGCCGCTCCAGCCGAGCATCTTCGACATCCACGCGACGCACGAATTCATCGGCCAGCTGCTGACGCACCGGCGCAGCGGCCGGGTCTCGGTTGCGGTGGTCGGCATGCGCACCCGCGAGGGAACGATCTCCACCGACCAGCTGCGCAGCTTCCTCCAGGGCGTGCACGTGCCGCTGCTCTGCTTCCTGCGCGACACGCAGAACTACGTCCACCTGGCGGCGCATGGCCTGACGCTCTGGGACGTCGCCTCGAGCCGCTTCGCCGGCGACCGCGACCAGTGGGCGCCGATCGTCACGTGGGTGAACTGACCGACGCCATGAGAACCTTCCGGACCCTCGTCGAGATGGAGCCGCTGGTCGGCCAGGAGGTCGCCGTCAGCGACTGGGTGGTCGTCACCCAGGAGCGCATCCAGCTTTTCGCCGAGGCGACCAACGATCACCAGTGGATCCACCTCGACGCCGAGCGCGCCGGGGCGGGTCCGTTCGGCACGACCATCGCGCACGGCTTCCTGACGCTGTCGCTGCTGCCCGAGATGAGCGCCTCGGCGTTCCACGTCGAGGGCACGCGCATGGGCGTGAACTACGGCTTGAACAAGGTGCGCTTCCCGGCGCCGGTGCCGAGCGGCAGCCGGCTGCGGGGGCGGTTCAAGCTCCTCAGGTACGAGCCGCTCGACGGCGGCGCGCAGCTGACGATGGAAGTGACGATGGAACGCGAAGGCTTCGCCAAGCCGGTCTGCGTCGCCGAGTCGCTGTCGCGCCGCTTCGTCTGACCCGCGAAGGAGGTCCACGATGAAAGTCCTGCTGATCGACGATCACCCGCTCATCCTCAGCGCCCTGCAGAACGTGATCCAGGGCCTCGGCAGCCACGTCTCGGTGGTCGGTGTCGGCGGCGCCCGCGCGGCCCGCCAGGCGCTCGCCGAAGCCGACGACTTCGACCTGCTCCTGCTCGACCTGCGCCTCGGCGACGCCGACGGCTTCGAGCTGCTCGCCGAGCTGCGCAGCGGCTGGCCGGCGATCCCCGTCGTCGTCGTCTCGGCGTCGGATCGCAGCGCCGACGTCATCCGCGCCATCGATCTCGGCGCCATGGGTTTCGTGCCGAAGCGGGCCAGCAACGAGACGCTGACCGAAGCGCTCAACGTCGTCATGTCGGGCGGCATCTACGTGCCGCCGATGGACCTGCGCAGCGACGGCGACGCACCGGCGGCCGGCACCGCCAGCCCGCTGCCGCTCGACCCGCGATCGCACGCGGTGCCGGCCGGCGGCGCGATGTCGCCGGCGGCGTCGCTGGCCGCCTTCAAGCTCACGCCGCGCCAGACCGACGTGCTGGGCCTGCTGCTGCGGGGCCAGTCGAACAAGCTGATCGCGCGCGAGCTCGACCTGTCGGTCGAGACGGTGAAGGACCACGTCGCCGCCGTCCTGCGCGCGCTCGGCGTCAACTCGCGGACGCAGGCCGTGCTCGCCGTCAGCCAGATGTCGAGCCAGGGTGCCATCGCTCCATGGCTGTCGCGACCCAAGTACTGAGCCCGGGCGCCAGTGCGGCCTCGCCGGAGCCCGCCGCGGACGGCGCCGCCGGCGACGTCGCCGGTCAGCCGCCGGCCGCCAAGGCCGCCGACGGCACGACGGTCGACGGCTTCCTGCTGCTGCGCGACCACGTCCGCAGCACCTTCGCCTTCAACCGCACGTCGCTCGCCGGTCACGCCGTCGGCGCCCTGATCGTCGAGGTGATCTTCGCCGGCGTCGCGCCGCCGGCGCTGCGCCTCACCTGGGGCCTGGCCTTCGCGGCCGTGTGGCTGGCCCGGGTGTGGCTGGCGCTGCGCTTCGAGCGCTTCGAGCCGCGCACCGCGGCGCATCTGGCGCGCCGTCTGCGCGCCTGGCACGTCGGCGTGCTCGCCTCGGGCGCCCTCTGGGGCGCCGCCGCCTGGTTCTTCTCGGCGTACGGCACCGGCCTGCACCAGCTCGGCCTGGTGCTCATCGTCTACACCTTCTGCGTCGCCTGCGTTCCCATCCTGTCGCCGCAGTTCCGGCTCTTCGTCGCCTTCATCGTGCTGGTCTTCGTGCCGGCGATCGCCCGTGTCGCCCTCCAGGACCCCGACCTCGGCTGGCGCATGGCGCTGGTGATGACCATCGCCATGGTCATGATCATCCTGCTCGGCCGCAACTACCGGCAGTCGTTCGACGCCGTGATCGACCTCAAGCTGCGGACCGAGGCGCTGGCGGTGCAGCTGGCCGCCGAGAAGGCCGTCGCCGACGCGGCGCGGCAGGAGGCCGAGGTCGCCAACCGCTCCAAGACGCAGTTCTTCACCGCCGCCAGCCACGACCTGCGCCAGCCCTTGCACGCCATGGGGCTGTTCGCCGAGGCGCTGCGGCAGCGCACGCACGAGCCGGAGGTGGCGCAGCTCGTCAACAGCATCAACGAGTCGGTCGACGCGCTCGAGGGGCTGTTCTCGGAGCTGCTCGACATCACCCGCATCGACAGCGGCGGCGTCGAAGTGCATCCGGAAAGCTTCGCAATGGCCGAGATCTTCCGCAAGATCCGCCTGCACTGCGAGCCGGCGGCGTTCGAGAAGGGGCTCGAGCTGCGCATCCGCGGCGATCAGCACGTCGCCTTCGCCGATCCGCTGCTCGTCGAGCGCATCGTCAGGAACCTGGTCGGCAACGCCATCCGCTACACCAGCGACGGCACCGTGCTGCTCAGCTGCCGGCGGCGCGGCGAGCGCCTGCTGCTGCAGGTCTGGGACACCGGCCCCGGGATCCGCGAGGAGGAGCGTGCGCGCGTCTTCGAGGAGTTCTACCAGGTGCCCGGAACGAGCACGGGCAACGCCGAGCAGAAGAAGGGACTGGGCCTCGGCCTGGCGATCGTCAAGCGCCTCGCCGGACTCATGGACGCGCCGCTCGCGCTCGCCTCGCAGGTCGGACGCGGCTCGGTGTTCACTCTCGAGCTGCCGGTCGGCCAGGAGGCGCGATCGCCTGCCCGCTCGACGGCGGGCAAGGGGCCGGTCGGCCTGACCCTGAACGGCAAGCTGATCGTGATCGTCGAGGACGAGCCGGCGGTGCGCGAAGGCCTGCAGGTGCTGCTGACGGGCTGGGGCGCCAGCGTGGTGGCGCTCGACAGCGTCGCCGCCGCCCGCGAATGGGCGCAGGCCGCCGACCCGCAGGCGGGCAGGCCGGCCCTGGTCATCGCCGACTACCGGCTCGAGCCGCGCGAAACCGGCGTCGCCGCCATCACCTCGCTGCGCAGCCGCTTCGGCGCCGGGCTGCCGGCCATCGTCGTGACCGGCAGCACCATGAGCGGCCACGAGCAGGAGGCGGTCGAGCACGACTTCCACGTCCTCATCAAGCCCGTCCTGCCGAACAAGCTGCGGGCGATGATCGCCTTCAAGCTCGCCGTGCGCTGAGGCTCAGGCCGGCTGGTAGGCCAGGCGGACGTAGATCGGCGCGAAGGCCTCGGCCTGGGTCACTTCGAGCAGGTGCTCGCGGGCCAGCTCGAGGAGGGCGATGAAGGTGACGACGACCACGGGCATGCCGCGGTTGGCGTCGAAGAGCTCCTCGAACACCGCGAAGCGGCGTCCGTGCAGGGCGCGCAGCACGGCGCTCATGTGCTCGCGGACGCTGAGGTGCTCGCGCGAGATCAGGTGGCGCTGGTTGAGGCGCGCCCGCTTCACGATGTCGAGCCACGCGTTGCGCAGGTCCTCGACCTCGATGGTCGGCAGGCGCGTGACGGCGTCCTCCTCGACGGTCACCTGGGCGCGGTGGAAGTCGCGGCCGAGCAGCGGCAGCGCGTCGAGGCGCGCCGCCGCCAGCTTCATCTGCTCGTATTCCACGAGGCGGCGCACGAGCTCGGCGCGCGGGTCCTCGATCTCCTTGCCGTCGGCCGTCTTCTTCGGCGGCAGCAGCATGCGGGACTTGATCTCGATCAGCATCGCCGCCATCAGCAGGTAGTCGCTGGCGAGCTCGAGGTTCGAGCGCCGGATCTGATCGACGTAGGCCAGGTACTGGCGGGTGACGCTGGCCAGCGGGATGTCGAGGATGTTGAAGTTCTGCCGGCGGATCAGGTAGAGCAGCAGATCGAGCGGGCCCTCGAAGGCCTCGAGGAAGATCTCGAGCGCGTCCGGCGGGATGTACAGGTCGGTCGGCAGGTCGAACAGCGGCTCGCCGTACAGCCGGGCGACCGCGATGTTGTCGACGACGGCGACTTCGGCCTCGGCGACCGGCATGTCGTGCATCACCGCACCGGCCTCAGGGCAGCTTGCTCTGGTACACGTAGGCTTGCTGGCGCACCCGCGACTCGTCGTAGGCGTCCTGCGTCGCCCGATCGTTGCGCCGGTCCCACCAGATCGCACGGCCGCGTCGCTGCTCTTCCTCGAGGGACGGCTTCTTGGCCTTCATCTCGTTGATGAGGTTGGTGATGTCGGAGGTGTAGGGCTTCCAGAAGAGCGGCATGGGGGGGCGGTGAGCGCTGGATGGGGGAGTCTACCGGGCAGCTCCGGCCGCCCCCGCCGTCAGGCCATGACGCGGCGCAGGTGCTGGCCGTCGCGCAGGAACTGGTGCGGCTCGCCGACGATCCATCGGGCCAGGTCGTCGAGCCGGGCCGAGCCGACCTCGAACGCCGGGAAGCTCACGGTGACCGTCTCGAAGCCGTCGATGTTGAGGATCTGGAAGTCGATGCGGGCGGCATCGTGCTCGGGGAGCAGGCGGACGCTGCTCACGAAGTCGGCGACGAAGGTGAAGCGCTTCTCGACGAAGCGGCCGTTCTCCTGATTGCGGATCACCTCGCTCTCGAAGCTGGCGCCGCACTGGCGCAGCCGCGACTCGAGCTTCTCGATCTCCGGCGGGAAGTCCTTGGCGACCGCGACGCGCTGCCCGGTCTTGGCGCCGAAGTTCAGGACCACGTGGTCGAAGACCTCCGCGTGGCGAAGCTTCTTCATCCGCGAGTCGGCGCGAAAGTCGCTGAAGCGGAGCTGGTTGAAGGCGATCCGGTTGTCGAGTCGCCAGGTCGCCTTCGACACGGGCTGCAGCACGTTGAGCTGCTGCGCCAGCGTGCTCAGGTAGCGCGCCGCGACCTGGCAGGCGGAGTCGGTGAGCATGGCGTTGCGCTGCAGCGCGCCGACGTCCTGCGTGTGCTGCGCGCGGGCCTCCTCGGCCTGGCGCTTCAAATCGTCGAGATATCCCACCGGTGGAACCTGCTGACGCTGCGAAAGGGCTGGGGCGGCAGAAGGATATCGCAGGCCCCTCGCTGTGCGAGCGCGCAATTCGTGGACTACGTCGCCCCCGCTTGGGCGGCGTCTTGCGCTGCCAGAGCGGCCAGTGCCGCGTCTCGATCGGCGAAGAGGCTTTCGGTGCCGACGACTGCGTCGAGCCCGGCCCGGCGCATGGCCTCGAGCGGCTGCTCGTTGAGCCCGGCGACGAGCAGGCGCGCCGGCACGCGCGCGAGCTGGCGGTGCAGGTTCTGCAGCGCGTTCAGTCCCGAGGCGTCGATCGACACCAGCTGGTGGGCGTCGAGGACGACGGCGCGGGTGCCGGGCGGCAGGTCGTCGGCGACCGCCTCGAGCTTGGCGACCGCGGCGAAGAACAGCGGCCCGTACAGGCGATAGACGAGCACGCCCGGAGCGCCGGCGGTGACGTCGCGTTCGACGCGGAACAGCGCGCCCATGCGGTACACGAAGATGACGCAGGCGATCGCCAGGCCGACTTCCATCGCCACCGTGAGGTCGACGATGACTGTCAGCAGGAAGGTGCCGACGAGCTTGGCCCGGTACTCGACCGGAAAGGCGCCGAGCCGGCGGAACTCGCGCCACTCGCCCATGTTCCAGGCCATGAAGAGCAGGATGCCGGCGAGGACCGGCAGCGGCACGCTGGCGGCGAGCGGCGCCGCGACGAGGACGATCGCCAGCAGCACCGCCGCATGGACGATGCCGGCCACCGGGCTGGTCGCGCCGGCGCGCACGTTGGTCACCGTGCGGGCGATCGTGCCCGTCGCCGGGATGCCGCCGAAGAACGGCGTGACGATGTTGGCGATCCCTTGCGCCATCAGCTCCTGGTTCGGGTCGTGCCGCTTCTGCGTCGTCAGGCCGTCGGCGACGCGGGCGCACAGCAGCGACTCGACGGCGCCGAGCATGGCGATCGTCACCGTCGGCACGAACAGGCGCTGCACGCTGGCCCAGTCGAAGCTCGGCCAGACGAAGGCCGGCAGGGCCTGCGGGATGCCGCCGAATCGGGTGCCGATCGTCTCGACCGGCCAGTCGAACCAGGCGGCGAGGGCGGAGAGCAGGACCAGGGCGACGATCGGCCCCGGGATGCGGGTGGCCCGCCGCCAGGCGCTGCGCGTCCGTTCGGCCGCGATCGGTCGGACGGCGACGCCGCCGGGGTCCACGAGATCGGACACCGGCACCGATGCCGCAGGCGCCGCCAGCCGGGCCCAGAGCAGCAGCCCGAGCAGGCACGCCAGGCCGAGGCCGATGGCATAGGGGTTGGCGTCGCCCGCGTTGGCGGCGATGGCGCTCGCCTGGGCGAAGAAATCCGCCGGCACCTTGTCCAGCGTCAAGCCGAGGAGGTCCTTCAGTTGCGACACGGCGATGAGGACGGCGATGCCGTTGGTGAAGCCGATGACGATGGAGATCGGGATCAGCCGGACCAGCGCTCCGAGCTTGAACCAGCCGAGGGCGAGCAGCAGAACGCCCGCGAGCACGGTCGAGATGATCAGGTTGGCGAAGCCGTAGCGCTGGACGATGCCGTAGACGATGACGATGAAGGCACCCGCCGGGCCGCCGATCTGCACGTTCGAGCCGCCGAGCGCCGAGATCAGGAAGCCGGCGATGATGGCGGTGAAGATCCCCTGCTCGGGCTTGACGCCGCTGGCGATGGCGAAGGCCATCGCCAAAGGCAGGGCGACGATGCCGACGGTGATGCCGGCCGCCGCGTCGGCGAGGAAGCGCTGCCGGTCGTAGTCCGCGAGCGAGTCGAGCAGCCTGGGCCGAAAAGCGTGCAGTCGCGCGCCCGCCCCGCTTCCGGGGCGGCGCATTGCGGAGGCAGTGGCGGGCGTCGGCTCGTTCATCCCGGCCGACGGACGTTCAGCGGACGCGCAGGCCCGGAAGCGCACCCGCGTGCGGCTCGAGGATGAAGAGGCCTGGGTGGGCCTTGTCGTCGGCATGCGACGCCGCCAGGACCATGCCCTCGCTGACGCCGAATTTCATCTTGCGCGGCGCGAGATTGGCGACCATCACGGTCAGCTTGCCGACCAGCTGCTCCGGCGCATAGGCCGACTGGATGCCGCTGAAGACGGTGCGCGTGCGCGGCTCGCCGATGTCGAGCGTGAGCTTGAGCAGCTTCTTCGAGCCTTCGACCTTCTCGCACGCCACGACCAGGGCGATGCGCAGGTCGAGCTTCGCGAAGTCGTCGATGCCGATGCTTGGCGCGATCGCCTCGCCGCCGGGCAAGGGCAGGGCGATCGGCGTCTCCGCCGGCGGCAACGAGCCGGCGGCCGGGGCCGAGGCCGACGCCGCGGCGAGAGGCGCTTCGAACAGCGCGTCGATCTGCTTCGGGTCGACGCGCTGCATCAGGTGCCGGTAGGCGCCGATCCGCGTCAGCACCGGCGGGCTCTCCGTCCAGGCGAGCGGAGGGGTGGCGAGGAAGCGCTCGGCGTCCTCCGCCAGTGCCGGCAGCACCGGCTTCAGCCACAGCGTGATGTGCTGGAAGGCACGCATGCCGGCCGAGCACACGGCGTGCAGCTCGGCGCGCGAGGCGGCGTCGTCCTTCTTGGCGAGTTCCCACGGCTTCTTCGCGTCGAAGTCCTGGTTGGCGAGGTCGGCGAATTCCATCACCAGGCGCAGCGCCTTGCCGTACTCGCGCGACTCCCAGAGCTCGCCGACGAGGGCGGCGTAGCGGCCTTCGCGGACCCGGGCGTCGACCTGGCGCTGCGCCGGCTCGTCCACCTCGCCGTCGAACAGCCGGTTCAGGAAGCCGGCGGCGCGGCTGGCGATGTTGACGTACTTGCCGACGAGGTCGCTGTTGACGCGGGCGACGAAATCGTCGGGGTTGAACTCGACGTCCTCGACGTGCGAGTTCAGCTTGGCGGCGATGTAGTAGCGCAGCCACTCGGCGTTCATGCCGATCTCGAGGTAGCGCAGCGGCGAGATGCCGGTGCCCCGGCTCTTGCTCATCTTCTCGCCGCTCACGGTGATGAAGCCGTGCACGTAGACCCGGTCGGGCACCTTGCGGCCGCTGAACTTCAGCATCGCCGGCCAGAACAGGGTGTGGAAGTAGGTGATGTCCTTGCCGATGAAGTGGACCTGCTCGACGGAGGGATCGGCCAGGAACTCGTCGAACGAGCGCGGCTCGCCCTTGGTCTTCGCGCCGCCGCGATCGAACCAGTTCTTCAGCGAGGCCAGGTAGCCGACCGGCGCATCGAGCCAGACGTAGAAGTACTTGCCCGGCGCATCGGGGATCTCGATGCCGAAGTAGGGGGCATCGCGGCTGATGTCCCAGTCGGCCAGGCCGCCGTGCCCGTGCTCGTCGACCTTGAACCACTCGCTGATCTTGTTCAGCACCTCGTCCTGGAGCCGCCCGGGCTCGTGCGTCCATTCGCGCAGGAAGTCGAGACAGCGCTGCGACGAGAGCTGGAAGAAGTAGTGCTCGCTCGACTTCAGCACCGGCACCGATCCGGTCAGCGCCGACAGCGGGTTCTTCAGCGCCGTCGGCGCATAGACCGAGCCGCAGACCTCGCAGCTGTCGCCGAACTGGTCCTTCGCCGCGCAGACCGGGCAGTCGCCCTTGACGTAGCGGTCGGGCAGGAACATCGACTTCACGGGGTCGAAGAACTGCTCCACGCTCTTCACCGAGATCAGGTCTTCCTTGCGCAGGTGCAGGTAGATGTCCTTGGCGAGCTCGTGGTTCTCGGGCCCGTCGGTCGAGTGCCAGTTGTCGAACGAGATGTGGAAGCCGTCGAGGTAGGGCTGGCGCCCGGAGGCGATCTCGGCGACGAACTGCTGCGGCGTCTTTCCCGCCTTCTCGGCGGCGATCATGATCGGCGCGCCGTGGGCGTCGTCGGCACACACGAAGTGCACCTGGTGCCCCTGCATGCGCTGGAACCGCACCCAGATGTCCGCCTGGATGTATTCCATCATGTGGCCGATGTGGAACGGCGCGTTCGCGTACGGCAGGGCGGTGGTGACGAAGAGCTTGCGCGGCATGCAGGAATCGTGAACCGGTGGACCGGGGATTTTAGGGACGCTCTGAGAGAATGAGCCGCATGCAGCGCAAGATCAGCCCGACACTGGTCGCGGGTTCCCTGCTGGCTCTGGTGCTGCTGGCCTGGAACATGGGTGCCACGGTCTCGAACACCAGCCAGCTGCGGCGCGACACGAGCCAGGTCCAGCGCAGCGGCGACATCCTCCGCTCCCTCGACAACGTGCTCTCGCTGGTCAAGGACGCCGAGAGCGGCCAGCGCGGCTTCGTCATCACCGGGCGCGAGGAGTACCTGTCCCCGTATCACGCGGCTGTGCGCTCGATCGGCGAGCAGCTGCGCGAGCTGGATCGCCTGATCGGCGACGACGCGGAGCAGCAGGCCCGCCTGGCCGAAGCGCGCAAGCGCGTCGACGCCAAGCTCGGCGAGCTGGAGCTCACCATCGACATGCGCCGCCGCCGCGGCTTCGAGGCGACGCGCGAGGTGATCCTCGTGGGCGCCGGAATCGCCGAGATGCTGGCGCTGCGCGCCAGCGTTGACGCGATGGGCACGGTCGAGAAGCGTCGCCTGGAGGAGCGCCAGGCCGCTGCCGGCGACACCTATCGCAGCGCGCTCGTTTCCGGCGTCGCCAGCGGCGCGGCGGCGCTTGGCGCCGTGCTTGCCTTCGCGCTCCTGCTGCGCCGCCATCTGCGCGCACGCGCCGGCGCCGAGCAGGCGCTTGCCGCCGAGGCCGAGAAGTTCCGCACGACGCTGCTCAGCATCGGCGACGCGGTGATCGCGACCGACGTGCACGGTCGCGTCACGAGCATGAACGCGGTGGCCGCCTCCCTGACCGGGTGGACCGAGGCCGAGGCCCTCGGCCAGCCGCTCGCGGCGGTGTTTCGCATCGTCGACGAAACCAGTCGCGAGCCGCTCGAGAGCCCGGCCACGCGCGCGCTCCGGGAAGGCGCGAGCATCGGCGTCGCCCCGGACGCGGTGCTGCTGCGCCGCGACGGCTCGGCGTTGACGATCGACGACAGCGCGGCGCCGATCCGCTCGGCGGACGCGACAGTGGCTGGCTCCGTCCTCGTCTTCCGTGACAGCTCCGAACGCAGGCGCAAGGACCAGGCACTGGCCACGGCCCAGGCGCAGCTGCGCGGCATCGTCATGCAGATGGCGATCCCCACCATGGTCTACGCCGAGGACGGGGAGATCGTCCTCGTCAACGAGGCCTGGACCCGTCTGTCCGGTCACGCCGCGGCCGACATCCCGACCTTGCGCGAGTGGACCTCCCGCGCTTACGGACCGCGCGGACCCGAGATCCTGCAGATCCTGCAGACGCTGTTCGGCCTGAGCGCCGTGGTGGACAACGGCGAGCGCTCGATCACCACCGGCACCGGCGAGACGCGCATCTGGCACTTCTTCACCGCGCCCTTGGGTCGCGATGCGGCCGGGCGCCGCATGCTCGTCAGCAACGCCATCGACGTCACCGAGCAAAAGCGGATCAGCCGCCGACTCGAGGAGAGCGAGGCGCGTCTGCGCTTCGCGCTCGAGGCGGCGGGCCTCGGCCAGTGGGAGCTCGATGTCCGCACCGGGGAGGCGACGCGCACGCCGGGCCACGACCGCATCTTCGGCTACGCGGAGATGCTGCCGCACTGGACCGTCGAGCTGTTCCTCCGCCACGTGGTGCCGGAGGACCGTGCCGCCGTCGAGCACGCGATCCGCGATGCCAGCGCCCGCGGTGCCGCCTGGGATCTGTCGTGCCGCATCCTCCGCGCCGACGGCGAGGTGCGCCACATCTGGGTCCGCGCCAGTCCCCAGCACGACGCGGCCGGCGCCCTGGTCCGGATGCTCGGCATCGTCGGCGACCGGACGCGCGAGGCGGCGGCGGTGCAGGGCCTGCAGGACGCCGACAAGCGCAAGGACGACTTCCTCGCGACGCTGGCGCACGAGCTGCGCAACCCGCTCGCGCCGCTGCGCAACTCGCTCGCCATCCTGCAGCTCGCCCAGGGCGATCGCGCCACCTTCGAGAAGACCCGGGAGCTCATGGTGCGCCAGGTCGAGCACCTGGTCCGGCTCATCGACGACCTCCTGGACGTGAGCCGGATCAGCCTCGACAAGCTGACGCTTCGCCGCGAGCGGGCCGAGCTGACCGAGATCCTGGCGCAGACGGTGGAGAGCCTCCGTCCTTCCGCCGAGCGCGCCGGCCAGACGCTCGAGGTCTCGCTGCCCGCGGCCGCGGTGCCGCTCGACGCCGACCCGGCGCGCCTGGCGCAGGTCTTCGCCAACCTGATCGGCAACGCGCTCAAGTTCACGCCCACGGGCGGCCACATCCGGGTCAAGGCCACCCATGAAGGCGAGCGGGCCGTGATCTCGGTGCGCGACGACGGCATCGGCATCGCCGCCGAGCACCTGCGAACGGTCTTCGAGATGTTCTCGCAGGTCGACGCCTCGCTCGACCGCTCGCAGGGCGGCCTGGGCATCGGCCTGAACCTCGTCAAGCGCCTCGTCGACCTGCACGGCGGGTCGATCGAGGCGAAGAGCGACGGGCTGCACCGGGGCAGCGAGTTCATCGTCCGCCTGCCGGTAGCGACGGAGGCGATGCCGTCGCCGGATGGCTGCGGCCTCGACGGGCGAGCCGAGGTGCGGCCGTTGCGTATCCTGGTGGTCGACGACAACGAGGACAGCGCCGACAGCCTGGTGATGCTGCTCGCCCTGGAAGGGCACGAGCCGCACGTCGCGCGCGACGGGCCGGAGGCGCTGCAGCGCGCCGCGGCCCTGCGCCCGGAAGCGGTCCTGCTCGACATCGGCCTGCCCGGGCTGAACGGCTACGAGGTGTGCAAGCGGCTGCGTGCCGAGCCCTGGGGCGAGGAGATGGCCATCATCGCCGTGACCGGGTGGGGCCAAGACGAGGACCGGCGGCGCTCGGCGAGCGCAGGCTTCGACGGCCATCTGGTCAAGCCGGCGACGCTCGCCGACGTCTCGCGGGCACTCGCCAGGGCCATCGACGCGATCGGTCTGGCCGAGACATCGCTGCGCTAGACTGCCCTGGACGCGGCGGCCCTGCCGCTGCCAGAGCGCCTTTCATGTCCGTCAACGAATCCGATCTCCAGAAGGCGCTGCAGGCCGTCGTCGACCCCGAGACCGGGCTCGATTTCGTCTCGACCCGGCAGCTGCGGAACCTGCGCGTGCAGGGCGGCGACGTCGCCTTCGACGTCGAGCTGGGCTATCCGGCCAAGTCCAGGATCGAGGGCCTGCGCCGCAGCCTGATCGAGGCGGCGCGTTCCGTGCCGGGGGTGCAGAACGTCAGCGTCGCGGTGACCTCGAAGGTGGTGCCGCATGCCGTGCAGCGCGGCGTGCAGCTGCTGCCCAACGTCAAGAACATCGTCGCGGTCGCGTCGGGCAAGGGCGGCGTCGGCAAGAGCACCACCGCCGTCAACCTCGCCCTGGCGCTGGCGGCCGAAGGCGGGCGGGTCGGCATCCTCGACGCCGACATCTACGGGCCGAGCCAGCCGATGATGATGGGCATCGAGGGCCGGCCCGAGTCGGCCGACGGCAAGACCATGGAGCCGATGGAGAACTACGGCGTGCAGGTCATGTCGATCGGCTTCCTGGTCGAGCAGGACAACCCCATGATCTGGCGCGGGCCGATGGTCACGCAGGCCCTCGAGCAGCTGCTCCGGCAGACGAACTGGAGCGAGCTCGACTACCTCATCGTCGACATGCCGCCCGGCACCGGCGACATCCAGCTGACGATGTCGCAGCGGGTGCCGCTGACCGGCGCGGTGATCGTGACGACGCCGCAGGACATCGCCCTGCTCGACGCCAAGAAGGGCATCAAGATGTTCGAGAAGGTCGGCGTGCCGATCCTGGGCATCGTCGAGAACATGGCCGTGCACGTCTGCGAGAACTGCGGCCACATCGAGCACATCTTCGGCGAGGAGGGCGGCAAGCGCCTGGCGGCCGAGTACAAGATGGACTACCTCGGCGCGCTGCCGCTGAACCTGTCGATCCGGGTCCAGGCCGACAGCGGCCGGCCGACCGTGGTGAGCGATCCGGACAGCGAGATCGCCCGCCTGTACAAGCAGGTCGCGCGCCAGGTGGCGGTCAAGATCGCCCGGCGCAGCAAGGACTTCTCGTCGAAGTTCCCGACGATCAGCGTCTCGAAGGACACCTGAGGCGATGGAGGACGCGTCCGCCACGGCGCGGGGGACGGAGACGGAGCGGCCCGGCATCCGCGTCGCGGTGGTGATGGAGCGCGAGGCCGCCCCCAACCGCTACGAGGACTGGCGGTTCCGGATCGTCGACGTCGTGGCCGCTGAGGCGGCGTTCGGCAGCGAGCGGCGGGTCCTGCGCGACGACGGCAAGCGCCGGCTGACGCTGCATCCCGGCTTCGAGCTCGAGCTGTTCCGCGACCAGGCCGAGGGCTACCACCTGAACCTGAGCTCGGGCGCGCCGGTCTGGTTCGTGGTCTGGCGCATCGACGAGGCGGATCCGTCCGAGGCCGCGCCCGAGACGGTCAGCCTGTCCTATCACGAGGCGGGGCGCTGGCTCGACGCGCAGGAACGCGTGGACAACGTGCCGCTTCCGCCCGACCTCGCCGCCTGGCTGCAGGCCTACACCGACGAGCACCACCGGCCCGAGCCGAAGAAGCGCAGCCGTCCCCAGTCCTTCCTCGCTCCGGGCGAGCGGCGATGAGCGCCGACGGTGAAGGCTTCCTCGCGCGCTGGTCGCGACGCAAGGCCGGGCTCGCGCCGGAGGCGGGCGCGACGGTCGTGGAACGCCGCGTGGCGACGCCTTCCGCCGGCCCGGCGGCGACATCTGCCCCGCCGACCGGTGCCGCCGGCGCGACGGTGCAGAAAGCCGGCACCGCGCAGCCCGTGCAAGCCGCAGGGATCGCCGCGGCACCGCTGCAGGAGCCTGTCGCCTTGCCGACCATGGACGACGTCGCGTCACTCAGCGGCGGCTCGGACTACTCGCGCTTCGTGCAGTCGGGCGTCGACCGGAACGTGAGCAATGCGGCGATGAAAAAGCTGTTCAGCGATCCGCATTTCAACGTGATGGACGGGCTCGACACCTACATCGACGACTACGGCAAGGCCGACCCCATCCCCGCGTCGATGCTGAGGCGGATGAACCAGGCGGTGTCGCTCGGCTTGTTCGACGCCGACGAGGATCCGGCCGCACCGCCGGCTGTAGGCGGCACCTCGGCCCAGGCTAGTCCCGATGGCGGGCCGGCGGTCGCGGTGGCACAGTCGATGCCCTGCACTCCCCCCGTGCCCGACCCGGCACCCGGCCTTCCCGCCGATGACGACACTGATCTGCGACTGCAACCGGACGATGCCCCTGGACGCCGCGGCCCTGAGCCAGGCCCTGGGGCCTGAGGCCGGCGTCTCCACCGTCCATTCGGTTCTCTGCCGACGCGAGGCCGGCGCCTTCCAGCGCGCCGCCCGGGATGCCGGCGACCTCGTCGTCGCCTGCACGCAGGAGAGCCGTCTCTTTCTCGAGCTCGCCGAAGCGACGGAAGGGGTGCCCGGCGCGGCCGAGCGGCCGATCCGCTTCGTCAACATCCGCGAGGCCGGCGGCTGGTCGAAGGACGCCGGCGCCGGTCTGCCGAAGACGGCGGCGCTGCTCGCCGTCGCGCGCATGGCCGACCCCGAGCCGGTGCCGACGGTCTCGTACTCGTCGGCGGGACGGGTGCTCGTCATCGGTTCGGCCGACGACGCGATGCGGGCCGCGGCGATGCTGGGCGACAAGCTCGAGGTCAGCCTGCTCCTGCCGCGCGGCGGCGGCACCCTGCCGCAGGAACGTTCGATGCCGGTTTATGCTGGGCGCCTGACGCGCCTGAGCGGCTGGCTCGGCGCCTTCGAGGCGAGCTGGTCGAGCAGCAATCCGATCGACCTCGACCTGTGCACCCGCTGCAACGCCTGCATCTCCGTCTGTCCCGAGCAGGCGATCGACTTCAGCTACCAGATCGATCTCGAGCGGTGCACCGGCCATCGCGACTGCGTTCGTGCCTGCGAGGCGGCGGCGGCGATCGACTTCGAGCGCCCCGCCGACGAGGTGACCGAGACCTTCGACCTCGTGCTCGACCTGCAGGCCGTGCCCGCGTTCGCGCTGCACCAGCCGCCGCAGGGCTACTTCCCCGCTGCCGACGGCGCCGCGCTGGTCGAGGCCGTGCTGCAGCTTCGCGAGTGCGTCGGCGAGTTCGAGAAGCCGAAGTTCTTCCAGTACCGGCAGAAGATCTGCGCCCACAGCCGCAACCAGCAGGTCGGCTGCACGGCATGCATCGATGTCTGCTCGGCGGCTGCCATCCGCAGCGACGCGTCGCTGAAGGGCGCGACCGCGCGGGACGGCCGGAGCGCCGAATCGCAGCCGCGCGGCGGGATCATCGTCGAGCCGCACCTGTGCGTGGGCTGCGGTGCGTGCACGACGGTGTGCCCGAGCGGCGCCCTCACCTACGCGGTGCCGCGGCCGCACGAACAGGGCGCGCGCATCCGCACCCTGCTCTCGACCTACGCGCGTGCCGGCGGGCGCGACGCCGCCGTGCTCATCCACAGCCAGGGAGCGGGCGCCGCGGTGGTCGACGCCCTCGGCCGGGCCGCTCGCGTCGACTCCGGCGTGCACGGCCTGCCCGCGCGCGTCCTGCCGCTGGAGGTCTGGCACACGGCCTCGGTCGGCATCGACCTCTGGCTGGCGGCGATCGCCTACGGTGCAGCGCAGGTCTGGGTCCTCGTGACGCACGAAGAGGCACCGGCCTACCGGGAGGCGATCGCGGCGCAGATGCAGGTCGCGCAGGCCATCCTGGCCGGGCTCGGCATGACCGGCGAGCATTTCCGCATCGTCGGCGGCGGCGAAGTCTCGCGGCTGAAGGCGCAGGCGCCGGCGAGCGGCCCCGCGGCCGTCGGCTCGGCACCGGCGCCGCGACGCAGCGAGGCCGCCCTGCTGCGCCTCGACCAGGCCCTGCAGCGCCCGCCGGCCTCGACCGTGCGCCGCGCCGCCACCTTCGCCGTGCAGGCCGAGAAGCGGACGACGCTCGACCTCGCCCTCGATCACCTCATGCAGGACGCGCAGGCCGTGCAGGGCGAGATCGCCCTGCCGGCGGCGAGCCCGCTCGGCAGCATCGTCGTCGACAGCTCCGCCTGCACGCTGTGCCTGGCCTGCGTCGGTGCCTGCCCGGAAGCGGCGCTCGCGGACAACCCGGACCTGCCGCAGCTGCGCTTCATCGAGAAGAATTGCGTCCAGTGCGGCATCTGCGCGAGCACCTGTCCCGAGGACGCCATCACGCTGCAGCCGCGCCTGCTCCTGGCCGACGCCGGCAAGGCGCGCAAGCAGGCGAGGGTGCTCAACGAGGCCCAGCCCTATCGCTGCGTGCGCTGCGCCAAGCCCTTCGGCACCCTGCAGGCCGTCGAGGCGATGCTCGGCAAGCTGGCCGGGCACGCCATGTTCCAGGGCGCTGCCGCCGAGCGCCTGCGCATGTGCAGCGACTGCCGCGTCATCGACATCCACAGCAGCGCGAGCGAAGTGCGCATCGACGAGCTGTGAGTCCGGACGCGCCGCCGCAGGCGATCGGCTTCGCGGCGGCCGACGACGCCGAGGAGCTCGCCCGCGCCGAGGTCTACGGGCTGCTGGCGCAGCTGTTCTACGCGCCGCCCGACGAAGCGCTGTACGCGCAGTTCCAGGTCGCGGTGACGCAGGCGCCGGTGCCGGGGTCCTTCCTCGAGGCGAGCTGGGGCCAGCTGGTGGGGGCGGCGCGACGGCTTGCCCCGGCGCAGGTCCGCGCCGAGTACGACGCCTTGTTCCAGGGCATCGGCAAGCCCGAGGTATTCCTGTACGGCTCGTTCTATCTCGTCGGCAAGCTGAACGAGACGCCGCTGGTCGAGCTTCGCGACGACCTGCGCCGGCTCGGCCTGGAGCGATCGGAAAGCGTCGGCGAGACCGAGGACCACATCGCCAGCCTGTGCGAGGTGATGCGCTACCTGATCGCCGGCGAGGATGCCGGCGTCAGCAATCTCGCGGCGCAGCGGCGCTTCTTCGACGCCCACCTGCGCGGCGTTGTCGACGGGCTGTGCGACGCCCTCGAGGCGCACGCCCTCGCGGACTTCTATCGCTCGGTCGCGGTGTTCGCCCGCGACTTTTTCGCGGTCGAGAAACAGGCCTTCGACCTCATCGATGCCTGATCCCGGCCCCGACGCCTCGGCAGCAGGCGTGCTAACCCGGTTGACGCCCGGGCGGATGCTGCTAGGCTCCAAAAAAGTGCGTTCGGCTGACGGAGATCGACGATGAGATTCTTTGCACGAAAGAGCCCGGCGAAGGCCGATGCGGCGATAGCACCGACGACCAGTCGGCGCAGTGTGGTGGTGGGTGCCGGCGTCGCCGGCGTCGCGGCGGTGAGCGCCGCCGTGCTGCACCGCCAGGTCGTCGACGCGCCGGCCGCGCTTCCGGAAGCCGAGTCCGCGGCCGAGGACGGCTATCGGGTTACTCCGCACGTGCTCCGCTACTACGAGACCACGCGGTCCTGACCCCGAACGTACGGCAAGGACGAACCATGTTGCTCACGCGCAAGCCTTCATCCAGCAGCCCGGCGGCTTCCTCGTCGCTGGTCTCCAGCCTCTCGCGCGGCGTTCGCCGCGCCATGCCGACCATGGACCGGCGTGCGTTCCTGCGACGATCGGGCCTCGGGGTCGGCGTCGGCCTCGCCACCTCGCAGCTCACGCTGGTCAAGAAGGCGCAGGCGGCCGACCCGGCGGCACCCGCGAGCAAGCCCGTCGTCCGCCGCACCGTCTGCACCCACTGCTCGGTGGGCTGCGCGGTCGACGCGGTCGTCGTCAACGGTGTCTGGGTGCGCCAGGAACCGGTGTTCGATTCGCCCCTGAACCTGGGGGCCCACTGCGCCAAGGGCGCCTCGGTGCGCGAGCACGGACACGGCGAATACCGCCTGAAGACGCCGATGAAGCTCGTCGGCAACAAGTACGAGCGCATCAGCTGGGACCAGGCGCTCAACGAGATCAGCGCCAGGATGCTCGAGCTGAAGAAGCAGAGCGGCCCCGATTCGATGTTCGTCGTCGGCTCGTCGAAGCACAACAACGAGCAGTCCTACATGTTGCGCAAGTGGGTCAGCCTCTGGGGCAGCAACAACACCGACCACCAGGCCCGCATCTGCCACTCCACCACCGTCGCCGGGGTGGCGAACACGTGGGGCTACGGGGCGATGACGAACTCGTACAACGACATGCGCAACTCCAAGTGCGCGCTGTACATCGGCTCGAACGCCGCCGAAGCCCACCCGGTCTCGATGCTGCACATGCTGCACGCCAAGGAAACCGGCTGCAAGATGATCGTCGTCGACCCGCGCTTCACGCGCACCGCGGCCAAGGCGGACGAATACGTCCGCATCCGCTCCGGCTCCGACATCCCGTTCCTGTTCGGGATGCTGCACCACATCTTCAAGAACGGCTGGGAAGACAAGAAGTACATCGCCGACCGCGTCTACGGCATGGACAAGGTCAGGGAAGAGGTGCTGGCCAAGTGGACGCCCGACAAGGTGCAGGAGGCCTGCGGCGTCGACGAGGCGACCTGCTACAAGGCGGCCAAGATGATGGCCGACAACCGGCCGAGCACCATCGTCTGGTGCATGGGCCAGACGCAGCACTCGATCGGCAACGCCATGGTGCGTGCCTCGTGCATCGTGCAGCTGGCGCTGGGCAACATCGGCGTCAGCGGCGGCGGCGCCAACATCTTCCGCGGCCACGACAACGTCCAGGGCGCGACAGACGTGGGCCCCAACCCCGACTCGCTGCCCGGCTACTACGGCCTGGCCGAAGGCGCCTTCAAGCACTTCGCCAACGTCTGGGGCGTCGACTTCGAGTGGATCAAGAAGCAGTACGCGCCCGGCATGATGACCAAGCCCGGGATGACGGTCTCGCGCTGGATCGACGGCGTGCTCGAGAAGAACGAGCTGATCGACCAGGACTCGAACCTGCGCGGCCTCATCTTCTGGGGCCACGCGCCGAACTCGCAAAGCCGCGGCGCCGAGATGAAGCGGGCGATGGACAAGCTCGACCTGCTCGTCGTCATCGACCCGTACCCGTCGGCATCGGCGGCGATGGCGGCGATGCCGGGAGCGCAGGGCGACCTGAACCCGAACCGTGCGGTCTACCTGCTGCCGGCAGCGACGCAGTTCGAGACCTCCGGCTCGGTGACCGCGTCGAACCGCTCGATCCAGTGGCGCGAGAAGGTCATCGAGCCGCTCTTCGAGTCGCGCACCGACCAGATGATCATGTATCAGCTGGCCCAGAAGCTCGGCTTCGACAAGGAGCTCATGGCCCGGACCAAGCTGGTGGCGGGCAAGGGCGGGATGATGGAACCCGAGATGGAGTCCGTCCTGCGCGAGATCAACAAGTCGGTCTGGACCATCGGCTACACCGGCCAGTCCCCCGAGCGGCTGAAGGCGCACATGCGCAACATGAACGTCTTCGACGTCAAGACGCTGCGCGCCAAGGGCGGCATCGACAAGGAGACCGGCTACAAGCTCGACGGCGACTACTTCGGCCTGCCGTGGCCCTGCTTCGGCAACCCGGAGATGAAGCACCCCGGCTCGCCGAACCTCTACGACACGACGCGCCACGTGATGGACGGCGGCGGCAACTTCCGCGCCAACTTCGGCGTCGAGCGCGACGGCGTCAACCTGCTCGCCGAGGACGGCTCGCACTCCAAGGGCGCCGACATCACCACCGGCTATCCGGAGTTCGACCACGTCTTCCTGAAGAAGCTCGGCTGGTGGAACGAGCTGTCCGATGCCGAGAAGGCAGCCGCCGAAGGCAAGAACTGGAAGACCGATCCGTCGGGCGGGATCATCCGCGTCGCCATGACGAACCACGGCTGCCATCCGTTTGGCAACGCCAAGGCGAGGGCGGTGGTGTGGAACTTCCCCGATCCGGTGCCGCTGCACCGGGAGCCGCTCTACTCGACCCGGCCCGACCTGGTCGCCAAGTACCCGACGCACGACGACAAGAAGGCGTTCTGGCGGCTGCCGACGCTCTACAAGAGCGTGCAGGAGAAGAACAAGGACATCGGCAAGGAGTTCCCGCTCATCATGAGCTCGGGCCGGCTGGTCGAGTACGAAGGCGGCGGCGAGGAGACGCGGTCGAATCCGTGGCTCGCCGAGCTGCAGCAGGAGATGTTCGTCGAGATCAATCCAGTGGCCGCCAATGACCGCGGCATCCGCGACGGCGAGGCGGTGTGGGTGAAGTCGCCGACGGGCGCGAAGCTTCTTGTGAAGGCCCTCGTCACCGAACGCGTCGACCGCGGCACGGTCTGGCTGCCGTTCCACTTCTCGGGGCGATGGCAAGGCGTCGACATGCTGCCGTACTACCCGAGCGGCGCCGCACCGATCGTCCGTGGCGAGGCGGTCAACACCGCGACGACGTACGGCTACGACAGCGTGACCATGATGCAGGAGACCAAGACGACGGTCTGCCAGGTCGAGCGGGCGGCTTAGGAGCACACGATGGCAAGAATGAAGTTCATCTGCGACGCCGAGCGCTGCATCGAGTGCAACGGCTGCGTCACCGCCTGCAAGCAGGAGCACGACGTCCCTTGGGGCGTCAACCGCCGGCGTGTCGTGACCCTCAACGACGGAGTGCCGGGCGAGCGGAGCATCTCGGTCGCCTGCATGCACTGCTCGGACGCGCCGTGCATGGCCGTCTGCCCGGTCGACTGCTTCTATCGCACGGCCGAGGGCGTCGTCCTGCACGACAAGGACATCTGCATCGGCTGCGGCTACTGCTCGTACGCGTGCCCCTTCG